>Ga0208881_1000161_pt1 | contig 21972 bp, 25 predicted proteins | sample Knorr_S23_td_AAI_FD_185610 | JGI IMG/M metagenome (GOLD analysis project Ga0208881, IMG submission 185610) | Marine microbial communities from Southern Atlantic Ocean transect - Knorr_S23_td_AAIW_ad_876m_LV_B (SPAdes) (version 2) | ecosystem: Environmental > Aquatic > Marine > Oceanic | place... | reverse complement strand
GGCCACCATGATGTTCCCGGCCGACCAGCACATCACGGCTAGCGCCGCCGAAGCCCGACCGAGGCTGGCTTGGTCCCGAACTGGCTCAGTCATGGCGGCACCCTACGGGCCGGGTCAACCCCCGAGGCCGACCATGGTTAGCCGCCCTATGCGCCGCCGGCCGACCTTGGCTAGTGTCGCGCAAAATGTGATCGCCCAGAGGAGGGTTTCCGTGCGAAAGATGCGACTCATTGGTGCCGTGCTCGCCCTGTCCGTTGTGGCAGCAGCCTGCAGCGACTCCGACAAAGAGAGGGTTAACGCCTCCTGGCCCGACAAAATCACCTTCGGTTTCGTGCCAAGCGCGGAGCAGGAGAAGCTCCAGGACAACGTCGACCCGATCATGGAGGTCCTCGAAGACGCTCTCGGCATCGAGGTCGAGGGTGTGGTGACCACCGACTACACCGGCCTGGTCACGGCAATGGGCACCGGTCAGGCGGACCTGGGTGCCTTCGGACCATTCGGCTATGTCCTAGCCCAACAGCAGTTCGGGAACATGGAGGTGCTGATCCAGGCCATCCGGTACGGCGCGGCGACCTACCACGGCCAGTGGATGACCAACGACCCGAGCATCTGCGACAGCCCGCCCCAGTCGGGCACTGCACTCGAAAACGGCGACGACGGCATCACCCAGGTGGGGGCGCTCGACGCGGTTGCCCTCCAGGTCGGTGTCTACTTCGGCGACTCGGGCAAGGCCCTCGGCGAAACCGTCGACGCCGGCGCGGTGTCGCCGGGTATGTCCTGCACTGCCGATCTGAGCAAGGTCGTTGGGAAGCGGGTCGCCTTCACCTCTGAGAGTTCGACATCGGGGTACATCTACCCGGCGCTCCAGCTCATCCGAGCTGGGATCGACCCCGAGACTGACATTGTTCCGATCTTCTCCGGTAGCCACGACGCTTCAGTCGCCGCGGTGTATAACGGCGACGCCGACATCGGCATCTCCTACGACGACGCCCGGCGGAGCATGCGTAAGACGAACCCGGACGTCGGCGACAAGGTGGTCGTGTTCAACATCACCGGTGAGATCCCCAACGACGTCGTGGCAGCCAGTTCACTGCTGCCCGATTCGCTCCAGAACGCGGTCTACAACGCCATCTCGGCCTATCTGATGACCGACGAGGGCGAAGCGGCATTCGACGAGATGTACGGCTGGACCGACATTCGCCGGGCCGTCGAGTCCGACTTCGACATCGTCCGCGAGGCGGCTGCGATCCTCGGCATAACCGAGCCATAATGCCCGGTCGGGGCGTAACCCCCGAGCCGACAACGACATGGTGATCCAGCTCGAGAAGGTCTCGGTCACCTACCCGGGCGGAGTCGAGGCGCTCCGCGGCGTTGACCTCACGGTCGACAAGGGGGAGTTCGTCGTCATCGTCGGGCTCTCTGGTGCCGGCAAGTCGACACTACTCCGGGTCCTAAACGGCTTGGTTCCCGCCACCTCGGGTTCCGTCGTCGTCGACGGGACCGAGGTAGTCGGAGCGTCGGCGGCCACCCTCCGCCGGGTGCGGTCCCGGATCGGGATGATCTTTCAGACCTTCAATCTGGTGTACCGCACCACGGTGATCAACAACGTGCTCATGGGACGGCTCTCGGAGACCCCTGCATGGCGGTCCACCCTCGGGCTCTGGCCCGCCCCCGAGCGGGAGATCGCCATGCAGGCCCTGGAACGGGTGGGCATCGTCGAGAAGGCCTATGTCCGGGCCTCGGACCTCTCCGGAGGGCAGCAGCAGCGGGTGGGGATCGCCCGGGCCCTGGCCCAGGAGCCGTCACTGATGCTGGCCGACGAACCGGTTGCCGCACTCGACCCAGTTACTAGTCGGCAGGTCATGGGCGATCTTCAACGCATCAACCGGGAGTTGGGGATCACCACGTTGGTCAACCTGCACTTCCTGGACCTGGCCCGGGAATACGGCCGACGGCTGATCGGCTTGAGGGACGGACTGGTGATCTTCGACGGTGACATCGGTGACGTCGATGACGCGATCTTTCGGGATATCTACGGTCGGGATATCACCGCCGAGGACCTCCTGGCCGTCGGTGGGGAACCGAACCCACCCACGGCCGGTTCCCCGGACGCGTGACCCTCACCGCCGAAGGGCCGATCCGGCCGAACCGACCCCGGACCCGGCCGCTTACCTACGCTGTCGCCGCGTCCCTAGTCGCCGGCACCACCTGGGCGGCGGTCAAGGTGGGCTTCGACCCATCGACATTCTGGAAGGTCTGGTCAAATCCGCTGTGGGAGAAATTCTGGCCTGTTCCGTGGGACTGGGTGTTCGACGGGCGCAACGTGATTCGCCCCTTAATCGAGACGTTCCAGATCGCCATCGTCTCGACAGTCATCGGCTGTGGCCTGGCCTTGCCGATCAGTTTCGCGATGTCGTCGCTGACCACGCCGAACCGACCCACCTACCTGGTCAGTCGGGCAGTAATGAACGTGGTGCGCGCCGTACCCGACCTGTTCTGGGCCAAGTTGTTGGTCACGGCGATCGGTATCGGCGCCTTCGCCGGGTCGTGGGCCTTGTCGGTGTTCTCGCTGGCCGTGATGGTGAAGTTGTTCTCCGAGACGGTGGACGGTGCCGACCCCCGTCCCCTCGAGGCAGCCCGGTCGGCCGGCGGTCGGCACGCACCGGTGGTCCGCACTGGAGTGCTGCCCTCGGTCTTCCCGGCTTACGTGGCCTACGCCTTGTATGTCTTCGAACTCAACATCCGGGCCTCGATAGTCCTCGGACTTGTCGGTGCCGGCGGGATTGGCCGGGTGATCGAAGCGCAACGCCAGTTCTTCCGCTTCGACCGGGTGCTGGGGATACTGATGATCATCTTCGTCGCTGTGTGGGTCATCGAGCACGTCAGCGTGGCCCTCCGAAAGAGACTGACGTGACGGCTCCCACGACCACCGACTACGCCGCCACCCGGCCCCTACCGCCCGGCAAGGTGCGCACCCGGCGCTCGGTCATCGCATTGGTGATCGTGGTGGCCACCGTCTGGTCGGTGTCCGGCCTGCAGGTGACCCTCGACCGGCTGCTGGGCGCTCCGGGCGACGCTTGGGCAATCCTCCGCCAGATGACGCCCCCGGCATTCTCTGAGGTTTACGAGCGGGGGGCGCTGGGCAAGATTCTGGAATCGGTGTATATCGCCTGGATCGGGACGATCATTGGCGCTGCCCTGTCCCTGCCCCTGGCCTTTCTGGCCGCCCACAATGTGGCCCCCCACTGGGTGCGGGTGCCGATACGCCAGCTGTTCAACGCGATCCGGGCGGTGCCCGAGTTGATTCTGGCCGTGATCTTCATCCCGATCACCGGACTCGGAGCCTGGGCGGGCACCATGGCCATCGGCATCCACTCGATAGGCACGCTCGGTAAGTGGGCCGCCGAGTCGATCGAAAGCATCGACGACGGCCCCATTGAAGCGGTAGAGGCCTGCGGGGGCCGCTGGGCGAGCGAGATGCGGTGGGCGGTCCTTCCTCAGGTGATGCCGAACATTGCCTCCTACTGGCTGTTCCGGTTCGAGATAAACGTGAGGGCCTCGGCGGTCCTGGGGATGATCGGAGCCGGAGGGGTTGGGTCCGAACTGGTCTTACACCTGTCGTTCCGGAACTTCCCGGCAGCCTGCGCGGTGCTACTGATGACCATCACCGTGGTGCTGACCATCGACACGGTCTCGGCCGCGGTCCGCCGGCGGATCATCCGGGGGGCCACTGGGACCGAAGACGAGGCGTCCCGATCAACCGAGGCCCTCGTCGACCTGACCGGCCTCAGACGCTGAACCCACGACCCCGGTTGGTTCAGCGCAGGCCGTCCAGGTGGCCCTCACAGGCCGCGTCGAACACCCTGGCGGCGAACTCGGGCGTGCAGGGGACCGGGTTGGTGGCCGCCGACGGGTCGACGGCGGCCGCGGCGGCGATCCGCTGACCCGCGTCGGGGTCCACACCCAGTTCGACGACGGTGTGGGGTATGCCCAAGTCGGAGCGCATGGTCACCACGTGGTGCAGGAACCCGTCGAACCCGCCGTCAATGCCAGCCCGAGTGGCCAGCTCAGCGACCGCCGCTTCGGCCGGAGACCGGTTGGCGGCCAACACGTAGGGCATCACCACCCCGTTGGTGGTGCCGTGGTGGGTGTCGAAGGCGACACCTATCGGATGGGAAAGGGCGTGCATGGCACCCAAGCCCTTCTGGAAGGCCACAGCTCCCATCGAGGCGGCGACCAGCATGCCGGTCCGCCCCTCCAGGTCGGCCGGGTCGGCCACCACCCGGGGAAGGTGCTCAAGGACCAGCCGACATCCCTCCATACCGATGGCCTGGGCCATCGGGTGGAAGGTCGGCGAACAGATCGCCTCAAGATTGTGGGCAAGGGCGTCGAAGCCGGTACCGACGGTGACGGCCCGGGGCATCCCCACGCTCAACTTGGGGTCGGCGATCACCTGCGCAGGGAGCATCACCGGGTGAAAGATTATGACCTTGCGCCCCTCGGCCTCGTTGGTGGCCACCCCGGAGCGGCTGACCTCTGATCCGGTGCCTGCGGTGGTCGGCAAAGCGACCACGGGGACGACGGCGTCCGTGTCGGCCCGCTTCCACCAGTCGCCAATATCCTCGAAGTCCCAGATAGGCCGGGCCTGGCCGACCATAAAGGCGGCCATCTTTCCTACGTCGAGGGCCGAGCCTCCGCCAACGGCCACCACCCCGTCGTGGCTTCCCTCCCGGAGGCCAGCCACTGCAGCGTCCACGTTGGCTTCCACCGGGTTAGGTCGCACTCCGGTGAACAGGCCGTGGTCGAGCCCGGCTGCGGCTAGGGCGGCCAGCACCTCCCCGAACAGGGGTAGGTCGGCTAATCCCGGGTCGGTGACCACTAGGGGTCGGAAGATCCCCGCCTCGGCACACGCCGCACCCAACTCGGCCACCCGCCCCGGGCCGATCCGGATCCGGTTGGGGAACCCCCAAGTGGCAGCCAGGTTATGGGTCATCGTTGCACGGTAGCGCCCGACCAGGTGGGTAACCGGTGGACCGGTGGGCCGTTTACGCTGATGGGCCGTGGGGCGGGCAGTCATTGGGATCGACGTCGGAGGCACCAAGGTCCGTGCGGTGATGGTCGAGGTGGCTACCAACGAGGTCGTGGATCGGGAGGCGTCGTCGAGCAGCGACGACGGCCCGACTCTGGTCGACACGCTCGCCAACCTGGTGGTCGGACTTGGTGACCGAACCGGCCACAAAGTGGCAGCGGTCGGACTGGGGGTGGCCGGCTTGGCCCACCGGTCAGGGGTTGTCCACTACTCCCCGAATCTTCCAGGCTTAGGCGGCTTTCCGATAGGCCCAGAACTTCAAGAGGCCCTGGGCGTGCCTGTGGTGGTCGGCAACGATGCCACCGCGGGAACGTTCGCCGAGTGGCGACTCGGTGCCGGCCAGGATGCCGACAACTTTGCCATGGTGACCCTAGGGACGGGCATCGGGACTGGGTTCGTGGTCGACGGTCGGCTCCTCCGGGGAGCAAGCGGCTTCGCCGGCGAGTCGGGCCACATGGTGGTGGACGTCGACGGCCCCGCGCACCGGACCGGGCAGCGGGGGCCGTGGGAGTACTTCGCCTCGGGGACGGCGCTCGACCGGTTAGGCCGTGAGGCTGCGGCCTCGGGCGAATTCCCCTGGGGGGTGGCCGAGGCCGGGGCGGTCGATGCGGTGGCCAGCCAGCACGTGGCTGCCGGGGCCGCTGAGGAGGAGGAGGATGCCCTGAGGATCCTTGACGGGTTCTGCCGGGAGGTGGGCCAGGGGCTGGCCAACCTGGTCCTGGTGCTGGACTTGGAGTTGGTGGTGATTGGTGGCGGGCTGTGCGGCATCGGTGAGCCATTGCGGGCCGGGGTCGAGCACTGGTTGCTGGAGTTGCTGCTGGGGTCCGAGTACCGACCCGATGTCCGGGTGGTGCTGGCCGAGTTGGGGGCCGAAGCCGGAGCGCTGGGCGCGGCCCTGATAGCTACCGAGGTTCTCTAGCGGGACAGGGACGCCTCGGCGGGTCGGGGCCGGCCGACTCGGTTGCCGGAGATCGCTCGACGGGCCGAGGTTGCCACCAGCACCAGGAGGAAGACCACCACCGCGCTGAGGGCCATGGTCGCCCCGGCGGCGGTGTTGTGGTGATGGCCGATCAGGAGGCCGACCACCGCCGAGAACGTCCCAAGGGCCACCGCGGTGGTCATGATGACCGGCACCCGGCGGACCAGCAGGGTGGCGGTGGCCGGTGGGCCGACGAGGAAGGCGAAGACCAGAAGGTTTCCTACGGCCTGGAACGAGGCCACGATCGAGAAGGCCAGAAGGGCCAGCAGGGCAGCGTGGGCCAACCGGGGCCGCAAGCCCAGGAGGCGGGCCTGGGACTCGTCAAAGGTCATGACCAGGAAGGGTCGGTGAAGGGCAAACGCTCCTCCCACGGTGATGACGGCGACGACGGTCTGTCGGCGCAGGTCATCTCCATCGACCTCGGTAATCGATCCGAAAAGGAACCTGCTCAGGTGGTGGAGATGGTCCTCGCCGCGCCCTGACATGATGACTAGGGCCAGGGCCAGGAAGCCGACGAAGAGGATTCCGATGGAGGTGTCCTCGGGCAGCGGAGAGCGGCTGCGAACCAGGTTGATGCCGACCACCATGGCCAGGGCGGCGACCAGTGCCCCGAGGTGGGTATCCACCCCGAGGATGAAAGCCACGGCGATCCCTGGTATCACCCCGTGGGCCAGGGCGTCCCCCAGAAAGCTCATCCCTCGTAGCACCACCCAGGTGCCGATCACCGAGGTGGAGACGACGGCCAGGAGGGCCGTCAGGAGGGCGTTCCTCATGGAGCCGTCTGTGGTGAACGGTTCGATCCACCAGGTGGTGGGGTCGGTCAGGAACTCCACTGGCCGATCCACCCTGTCGGCTGGAGAGGCCGGGTCCGGTACATCACCGGCTGAGTATATGAGAATGAGTCCCGTTAGCAGTAGGCCGGCTGTTGCCGGCCGCATTGCCTAAAGGGTTCCGCGGAACAGGTCCAGAGTTCTCCCCCACGCCGTGGCGGTGGTCGCTTCGTCGTAGGTACCCAAAGGGTTCTCCTCATTGGCGAAGCCGTGGCCGGTTCCCTCATAGACGTGGAAGACCACGTCTTTACCCATCTCTCGGAGGTCGGCCTCAAGTTCGGCCACTGCCTCCGGGGGGAAGAAGTCGTCCGAGCCAGCGAAGTGGCCCTCCACCCGGGCGGTCAACCCCGACCAGTCGGGGCCGCCCGGGGCCCGCTCCAGGGGCGCCCCGTAGAACGGCGCCGCTGCGGCCACCCGGTCGCCCTCCCGGTCGGCAATGACCAGGGTGAGCATCCCGCCCATGCAGAACCCGACCACGCCGACGGCCTCCCCTGTGGTGGCGTCGTGGGCCAGCAGGTGATCAATGGCCCCCGACATGTCCCGGGCCGCCCGGTCGGGGGGCAGGGTGTTCATCAACTCCCCGGCCTTGTCCATCTCGGTGTGGCCGGCCAACTCGCCGTGGTAGAGGTCGGGGGCAAGGGCAACAAACCCCTCGACAGCTAGCTGGTCGCACACCCCCTTGATCTGCGGGGCCAGGCCCCACCACTCTTGGATCACCATCACACCCGGGCCACCACCGTCGGGCACGGCCAGGTAACCCCTGGCATGAGTCCCATTGACCGAGAACTCCACCATCTCTCCGCTCATCGTTCACCCCTCTGCTGGTGGCCGCCGTCGGACCCGCACCCTAGGGTGCTGGCGAAGGCAATCTCCCGCTGAGGAACGCCGAGGGTCGCCGACCAGCCTGTTGGTGTGGAAGTTTCGGGTTCCAAGCGCTAAGCCTGGTGGACTGACCGACGGAGGTCCCGATGACCAATCCGGCCAACCCGCAGCCCCTCAGCGGTAACGAAATGCCCCGCTTCGGCGGGATCGCCACCTTCATGCGCCTCCCCGGGAATACCGACCCGGCGGACCTTGACGTGGCCGTAGTCGGTGTGCCGTTCGACATCGGGACTTCCAACCGGCCGGGGGCCCGGTTCGGCCCCCGGGGGATCCGCGGCGAGTCGGTGCTGCTTCGGCCCTACAACATGGCCACCCGGGCCGCCCCATTTGACAGCCTCAGGATCGACGACACCGGTGACGTGGCCAGCAGCCCATACGACTTGCTCGCCGCGGTCGAAGCCATCGAAGCGCACTTCGATGAACTGCTTGGCCACGGAGTGGTGACAGCCACAATGGGCGGGGACCACACGGTGGTGCTGCCCATCCTCAAGGCCATGGCGGAGCGGCATGGACCGGTCGGACTGGTCCACGTCGACGCCCATACCGACATCAACGACACCATGTTCGGATCAAAGATTACCCACGGCACCCCGTTCCGACGGGCCGTCGAAGCCGGGGTCCTGGACTGTGACCGGGTTGTCCAGATCGGCGTCCGGGGCACCGGTTACGAGGCCGACGACTTCGACTGGTCCCGCCGGCAGGGCTTCCGGGTGGTCCAGGCCGAGGAATGCTGGAACCGCAGCCTCGAACCGCTCATGGACGAGGTCCGCGACCAGGTCGGGGGCGGGCCGGTCTACCTAAGTTTCGACATCGACGGCCTCGACCCGGCATTCGCACCCGGTACCGGCACCCCCGAGGTCGGTGGGCTGACCGTCCCCCAGGCCCTGGAGGTGATCCGGGGCTGTCGGGGCCTCGAACTGGTGGGCTGTGACGTCGTCGAGGTAGCGCCCATCTACGACACCAGCGGAACGACCAGCCTGGTGGGCGCCAACCTGCTCTACGAGATGCTCTGCGTGCTGCCGGGTGTCGACTACCGGACCTGATTGTCGCCGTACCGAAAGCACCACCAGTGGGCGGGACCCCTCAGCCCCGATCGACGACCTCGGCGCCGGTCAGCAACCGAAGGTTGCCGCTGGTCGAGGTAGTCAGCGCAACCGCGGCAGCCATGGCTTCCAGGTCACAGTTCCGGCTCACGTTGAGAGGCCGATCAGGTCTGACCCTCGTCGTATCCGGCAAATCGGTCGAGCCAAATTTGGCTCGCTCGCTCCCGGCCCAGTTCGGCCACTAGTCGAGCAAACTCGCCGGCCAGGTCGTCGGGCGGGTCTGAGCACACGGTCCTGAGTCTCGCGAAGAACAGCGCCTAGTCACAGACCGACTTCACTGATCGTTCTAAGGACCCACCTGGAGTCGATCAGTTGCATAGCGCACCTCAATACCGACCCAGACCGTTCGGATCGGAGAATCGGGGACTTCGGCCGAGATTTCTACTCCAGATTAATCCCGATAAGATTGATCAGGAATTAGGGTTGACTCACGACGGGTGCGATCGTCAATGTCCAAGGTCTTCGTGATCCACGAGAACTCGGAGTGGCTGCCTCCCTTTGCTGACGCGCTCGATGTCGAGGGAGTGGCATGGGAGGAGTGGTACCTCGTTGAGGGTGCTCTCGACCTCGGCACCGCTCCGCCGGAGGGCGTCTTCTATTCGCGGATGAGCGCCTCGTCACACACCCGGGGTCATGTCGCAGCCAAGGACTACACACGATCGGTTCTGAGTTGGCTCGAGAGCTACGGCCGCATTGTCGTCAATGGGCGGCGGGTAGTGGAGATGGAGATGAGCAAGATCGATCAGCACACGGCACTACGGGCGTTCGGGTTCGACGTCCCGTCCACTGTCGCGGTGATTGGCCGACACGACCTTAAGACACGAGCGAGAGGCATGGTCCTGCCGTTCATCACCAAGCACAACCAGGGCGGTAAGGGCCTAGGGGTGCGGCGTTTCGATCACTTCGAGGACTTCGATGCCTATGTCGACGGATCCGACTTTGAGTGTCCAGTCGACGGGATCACGCTGCTGCAGGAATACGTCCACCCGGCCGAGGGGTACATCACGCGGGTCGAGATCGTCGGTGGTGAGTTCCTCTATGCCCTGACCGCCGACACGAGTGCCGGGTTCGAGCTCTGCCCCGCCGATGAGTGTGGAGACACCAGGAAGAGTTTCGAGTTGTGTCCTGCTGATGCACTACCAGCGGCGAGCCTCTTCCACTGGCGTGAGGGCTTCAGCGATCCGATCATTGATCGCTATCTGGAGTTCTGCCGCTACTGGGACATCGGGATTGCAGGCTTCGAATTCATCGAGACCGAAGATCGGCGACTCGTCACCTACGACATCAACACCAACACCAACTACAACCCGGTAGTTGATGAAGAGGCCGGGCGCTCCGGTCCGGTTGCCGTCGCCCAGTATCTCGCCGCCCTGGCCAAAGAGCTTGAGACCGACCGGATCGTTACACCCTCGGGGCTGACCCGGCCCCGGGCCACACGGGCGGCCAGCACCCGGATGTACTGAGACTTCCTCCATAACCCTGAAGGTCGTAGACCCACTAGATATCCGCCTCCAGTGGTTGACCAGACCTACGCCACACACGAAGGCATGATGGCCAGGTGGAGGACCGTTACGACGCCGTTGATCTTGTCGTCAGACGGGGCCAGGGGCTAACTGTCACATTCGCTGACGGACACGTGGCGGATTTCGACCTGATGCGACTTCGCCTGTCGTGCCCGTGCGCGACGTGTCGCACGCTACGAGAACGCGGTGAGGAAGCCTGGCCCCGTCATGGCAGTCCGACCCGGCTACAGATCACGGATGCCGAGTTGCACGGCGCCTGGGGCGTGAACATCACCTGGAACGACGGGCACAGCACCGGCATCTACTCGTTTGAACTGTTGCGACACTGGTCCGATTGACTACCCGAGTCGCGATTAACACCGCGTGTAGGTCCGATGGGATCGGAAGCCCCATTCGGCCACGGCCAAAAACAATCGGCTACCTGGGCGCACCGGTCATCCGAAGCAAACCTCCACGGGCATCACGGAACTGTTGAGCCAATCAAACTCCGCTCTCAACATCGTCATCGACGGGCAGCGGGTGAGGCCACCAAGTTGCCGAAGAACCACAAGATCTTCCAAGGAAGACTGGCCCAGTGAAGGCCTGGATCAACTAACGAATATTTCCCCTATGTGCATAGTGGGAATACTGAGTGGTCAATATGCTTAGCGTCATGAAGGTCTGGATCGACCAGGACTTGTGCACCGGCGACGGTATCTGTGCCGAGATCTGCCCGGACATCTTCGAGATGCACGACGATGGATTGGCCTACGTCAAGGAGGCCGCGTGGTCGTCTATGTTCGGGCCCGATGGCGCCGACGAGCCTGTCTACCGGATGGCCGAGGGCACAGCAGCCGTGACCGACGAGTTGGCTGAAGCCGTGATCGAATCAGCGGAGGAGTGCCCCGGCGAGTGCATCTTCATCGATATTGAGTAGGGCCGGGGAATTGCAGGTAAGACACAACAAGCCCCTGTAGCTCAGCGGATAGAGCATCGGCCTCCGGAGCCGTGTGCGTGGGTTCGAGTCCCGCCAGGGGCGCTTAATGGAAGTTCCGGGTGGCTGGGAGAACTCGACGAGGTCGAAACTGGTGTAGGTGGTCATGAGGTCCTAGCTCCTCCCACCGGACCGATCATCGTCGCCCCGACCCGGGCACGCCACCCCCGACCGGTGACCAAACCCCACGGGGACCCCCAGTAGGGTTCGTCTAATGGCCGAGGATGCGAAGGCCCGGTGGACCTTCCAGTGGAAGGAGTTGTACGACGAGGTCATCGACTCGGGCCTGTGCACCGGTTGTGCTGGTTGTGTGATCGCCTGCCCCCACGACGTCATCGGCTACAACCACGCCCCGGGCGAATACATCCCGTTCCACCTTGAGGAGGAGTTGGGGCTCGACGACTGTGTCCACGGACAGAAGGGCTGCACGTCCTGCACCAGGGCCTGCCCCCGGTTCCGAGACTGGGAGACCGAAGCCGACCGCCACCTGTTCGGACGGAGCCGCCAGGAGGGCGAGATGTCCGGCGTATACAAGGATGTGCTGTTGACCCGGGCTGTCGACGACGCCGTCCACGAACTGGGACAGGACGGCGGGCTGGTGTCGGCCATCCTCATCTGGTGCCTCGACAACGGGGTCATCGACGGGGCGCTCGTCTCTCACCTCGAAGGAGGAGACGCGGGACGGGCCGCCTGGAAGGCCGTCCCGGCTGTGGCCACCGATCGGGAATCTGTCCTGGCCGGGGCCGGCAGCCGCTACACCTACTCGGCCAACACCCTGGCCCTGGCCGAGGCACGAGAGCTGGGTCTGGAGTCGTTGGCCCTCGTGGGCATGAGCTGCCAGACCTCCATCGGACCGGTGATGTGGCATCGAAAAGTCGGCAAGGTCGGTCGGCCTATCAAGTTGAACATCGGCCTGCTGTGCTCCAAGTCCTTCGACGACGCCATCTTCGAAGAGTTGTTCTGGGCCAAGTACCGCCTCCCCAAGGAGGAGATGGTCAAGATGAACATCAAGGGCGTCTTCCAGATCTGGATGCGCAACGGCGACTACCACGAGGTGAACCTCAAGGAATGCCATGCCTGGACCCGGGAGGGCTGCAACTTCTGCCCCGACTTCGCCGCGGAACACGCCGATATCTCCACTGGTGGGATCGGAAAATACAGCGACTGGACCCTGACCGTGGTCCGCACCGAACTGGGCCGCCAGATCATCATGCAGATGCTCGAGGAGGGTGTGATCGAGGGCCGACCAGGCGACAGCGACCCAGATGCCATCGCCCTCATGCACAAACTTTCCGCCAAGAGCCGAGCCCGATGGCCCACCTGGGCCGACCCGACAGCTCGGGCCGGACTACCGGCCAGCCTCGTCGGCTGAGCGGGATCAGGTCCCGCAAGCCTCCACGGCCGAGGTGAACCAACCGTAGTTTTCCGAGAGCATGGCCGCCGTCAACTCGTCCCGATGCTTGGTGATGAAGCTGTCAAGTTCCCTGAACTTCTCGTAGGTCACAGCGTCCTGAACCCGGTCGACCACGCAGGCGCACAGCGACTGGGACCGGGCTGAGGGGAGGTCGTCGTTAGCCTCTATACAGGCGTCCTCGAATTGGCGGATGGCCAGACCCCGGCCCGAATCGTCGGCTTGGTCATCCCAAGACTCTGGAACGCCATCGTTGGCGCAGCTGACCACCATGAACCCCGCGACCACCAGGGCGGCCAGTCCGGAGTAGGAACGACGACGGGCGAACATCGGGGGCGAGGCTACCGGCTGGGGTAGGTGTTCAGATGGCGGCTAGGACCAGCGCCCGGGCCAGCACGGCATCGAACATCGCCTCGGTCAACCGGCCGGTGAAGGTGTTCTGCTGGCTGACATGGTAGGAGCACAGGACCGTCCGACCCTCAGGCAGGTCCGCCTCCAGGCCGTGGGCGAACGCCAGCCGGGGCTGTAGGTCAAACTCGCCGGCCACCGCCTGGTATCCGATCGAACCCAGAGCCAGCACCACCCGTACCTTGGACAACGCGGCGACCTCTCGTCGGAAGAACGGCTGACAGGTTGCCCGCTCCCTGGCTGTCGGCTTGTTGGCCGGTGGAACGCACTTGACCGGTGAGGTGATGAACACATCGACCAACTCCAGTCCGTCATCCGGGCCAGTGGAGGAGGGTTGACTGGCCAGGCCAGCCCGGTGTAACGACCCGTAGAGAAAGTCGCCGGATCGGTCCCCGGTGAACATCCGCCCTGTCCGATTCGCCCCGTGGGCCCCCGGCGCCAGGCCGACGACGAGGATGCGGGCCGCCGGGTCGCCGAACCCAGGGACCGGGCGTCCCCAGTAGTCCTGATCGCTGTAGGCGGCCCGCTTCTCGACCGCCACCTGCTCCCGCCAAGCCACCAGGCGCGGGCACGCACGGCAAGCCACCACCTCGTCGCGGAGGGCATTGAGTACTGGGTAGGCGTCCACTGCCGCAGGGTAGGTTGATTCACCTATGGCCTCCACGCTGGTGATCTATGTGCGCCACGGCAGGACGCCGACCACCGGGGCCCGCCTACCCGGGCGGGCCCCTGGCCTACACCTCTCGGACAAGGGTCGTCGACAGGCCGAGGCGGTAGCCGCCCGATTGGCTGAGGCTGCGGCCGGATACCCCGGTAAGGGGGTAGCCGCCGTATACACCTCTCCCATGGAGCGCACCCGGGAGACCGCGGCGCCCATCGCTCGGGCACTGGGCCTGCGAGTGCGTACGGCCCGGGGCCTCAACGAGTGCCAGTTCGGCTCCTGGACCGGGCGACGCCTGGGAGACCTGGCCAAGTTGAAAGCCTGGGCCACCGTGCAAGGCCAACCCTCGACATTCCGCTTCCCCGGCGGCGAGTCGTTCGCAGAGATGCAGGCTCGCATCACCGGGCAGGTGATGGAACTAGTAGCCCGCCACCCGGGCCGGACCATCGTGTGTGTCTCGCACGCCGACCCGATCAAGGCCGCGCTGGCCAGCGCCTTGGGCACCCCTCTGGACCTATTTCAGCGCATCGTGGTGGGGCTCACCTCGGTGTCGATGGTGCTCCATACCCCCGAGCGCCCCATGGTGCTCACCGTCAACTCGACCGGCCCGCCGAGTGGCCCGACCTCGGTGTAGACCGACAGACCAGGAGACAGGCCCGGTGGACGACCCGACGTCGATGATCGAACGCGACGTAGAAGCTTGCACCGAGGCCCGGATCGACCTGATACGCAACGACCCAATTCTGATCGAAAGGATTTCCGAAGGCGGGGCATTCGGCGGTGAGAACTCCCGGGCCGCCTCGGTCGCCATGTTCAGCCGGGACCATCCTGGGGCCGTCGAGGACCTGCGGGCTAAGGCCCACGTCGTCGAGGTGGCCCCCCGGTCGTGGTTGATGCGGCTACCAATCGTCAACAGCGCCGTCTTCGAAACCGACGCTGGGTTGTTGGTCTGCGACACCGGAATGGCTCCAGCCGGCCCGGCGCTCCTGGGGGCCATCCGGTCCGTGTCCGACGCGCCGATCCACACCATCGTCTACAGCCATGGCCACGTCGACCACGCCTACGGAACCTGGGCGCTCCTCGAGGACGAGGCGACGATGGCCGCCGGTCCGCCGGCCATCGTCGCCCACCGGAAAGTCGCCGAACGCTTCGCCTATTACCTGCGACTCCGCGGCATGGTCGCCCGGTACATGAACCAGCCGCCCGACCACCTGCCGGCCAGCGAGGAGGACTTCGTGTGGCCGACCGTGGAATTCGATGACGTACTGAGGCTCGACATCGGAGGCGAGACCGTCCACCTGGTACACCACCCGGCCGAGACCGACGATCAGTGCTATGTGTGGCTCCCCGATCGCCAAGCTCTCTACTCCGCCGACTACTACCAGGGGTTCCTGCCCAACATGGGCAACGGGAAGCGGGTGCAGAGGGGCACCGATCAGTGGGTGATCGCCCTACGGGAGATGGCCGACCTGGGGGCCACGGCGATGCTGCCCGGCCACGGAGAAGCCATCGTCAACTCGGAAATGATCCGCTCCGAACTCAGAATTTTGGCGGACGCTTTGGCTCACATCATCGACCAGGTCGTCGACGGGCTAAACGCCCGCCTCCGCAAGGACCAGATCGTCGACTGCCTCAACTGGCCGGCCCGCTTTGCCGACCACCCGACATTGGCCGTCACCTACGTCTCCCCCCAGGACATCGCCCGCATGGTGCTTAAACGATGGACCGGCTGGTGGGACGACATCCCCTCCCACTGGTCGCCGGCTCCCGTCGCCGACCAGGCCAGGACCATCGCCGCCCTGGCCGGCGGCGTCGACTCGCTGGTCGAGGTGGCCCGGACGCTGATCGACCACGACTTGACCCAGGCCTGCCATCTGGCCGACTGGGCCTGGTACGCCCAACACGACCACCCGGAAGTCCCCCAACTCGTCATCGACGTCTACCGGGCCCGGATCCTCGACCCGGCCTCCAACACCCAGGAGATGACCGTCTACCTCGACCACATGGCCGCTGCCCGGGCACAGCAGTTGCAGGCCGGGCACCGGTAGCGTCAGCCACCGATGGACCGGCCCGAGATCGACTGGGACGACACCCACGCCTTTACCACCGGCACGGTGGGCCCCCCGGGTCGGCGGGTGTTCTTCCTCCAGGCCCGTCACACCGACCAAGTGGTGTCATTAAAGCTTGAGAAGCAGCAGGTGGCCGGCCTCGCCGAATTCCTCAACAAAATGCTCAACGACCTCCCGCCGGTTCCCGGCGGCGAATCCGACAACGCAGCCGATGAAGCCGAATTCGACGACCCAGGCGAGCCCGACTGGGTGATCGGCAACCTCGGTGTCACTTACCACCAGTCCTCCGACCGGCTCGTGCTCTTCGCAGAGGAACTAGTGCGTGACGAGGACGTCCAACCCGCCCACGCCCGTTTCCCGCTGAGCCGAGCCCAGGTGGTGGCCTTTGTCGCGAGAGTTCGGGTGCTCATCGAGGCCGGCCGTGACCCCTGCCCACTTTGCGGGGCGCCCCTGGACCCGGCAGCCAACGGATGGTGCCCCTGTGTCAACTGAGCCCGCCACAACGCCCGGCTCCCCACCGGAGGACCTCAGTCCGTTCCGCGACCGCGGCCCCGTCGACGACGACCTAGCCGTGGAGATTCTCCTCGAGGCTGACTTGGAGATCCTCGGCCGCATGCCGTGGTCGTCAAACAGCACCTTCCTGGTCGACGCCCGGCGGGGCGACCAACTGCTCCAGGGGGTCTACAAGCCGGGACGGGGGGAACGGAGCCTCCACGACTTCCCACCCTGTCTGTACCGCCGGGAGGCCGCGGCCTACGAACTAGCCCGTTATCTCGGCTGGAACCTCGTACCACCCACCGTGGTGCGCGACGGGCCTTTCGGCGAGGGGTCGGTGCAACTCCTGGTCCCCTGCGACTACGACGAGCACTACTTCACGCTCCACGACGACCCCCGCCGCGCTAACGAACTGGTCCGCCTGGCCGCCTTCGACATGGTGGCTAATAACACGGACCGCAAGTCCGGGCACGTGCTGGCCGGTCACGACGGCCAACTGTGGGCGGTCGACAACGCTCTCTGCTTCCACCACCAGTTCAAGGTCCGGACCGTGATCTGGGACTTCGCCGGCTGGCCGGTCCCCGAAAGACTGCTCGACGACCTTCGCCGGCTGGTCGACAAGGGAGTGCCCGAACCGCTGGCTCGACTCCTGAACACCTTCGAAACCGATGCCGTACTGGCCAGGGCCCGGGCGCTTCTGGAGGAAGCCCACCTTCCCGCCGACCCGTCGGGGCGACGGATCCCCTGGCCGCTGCTCTGAGACGACGGATCCGACCGCCGCCCCGCGGGTCAGGCCCGCGCTTCTAGGGCCTCGATGAGTTTCGGGAGCACCTTGTGCACATCGCCGACGATGCCCAGGTCGGCGATGCCGAAGATTGGCGCCTCTGCGTCCTTATTGATGGCGATGATGTTGGCTGAGCCCTTCATCCCCACTAGGTGCTGGGTCGCACCAGAGATTCCGCAGGCTAGGTAGAGGGTGGGTTTGACCACCTTGCCGGTCTGACCGACCTGGTAGGCGTAGGGAACCCAACCAGCGTCCACCACGGCCCGCGAGGCTCCGGGGGCGCCCTTGACCAAGCGGGCCAGAGTCTCGATCATCTCGTACTTTTCGGCGTCGCCGAGACCGCGGCCGCCCGAGACAACGATGTTCGCCTCGTCCAGACGAGGCCCAGAACTCTCCTCAGCGAAGCGTTCTCCGACCATCGCGCCGCCGGTGCCGCCCAGGTCGCCGACCTCCAGGCCGGCCACCGTGGCGGCCGGGCCACCGGACGGTTCAGCCGGGAACGACTTGGGTCGCACTAGGAAGATGGCCGGTCCGTCGCCAATGAACCCTGTGAACACGTCTTTGGTTCCGCCGAAAACCGGCTCCTGGCCAATCAAGCGGTCACCATCAACGACCAGGTCGACCACGTTGGTGATGACCGGCACGTCTAGCTTCACCGAGAGTCGGCCGGCCACGTCCCGTCCGTCATAGGTGGTCCCGCACAGCAGTACGTTGGGGCCGTCACCGGCCCCGGTGGCCGCGGCGATCGCTGAGGCTAGCCGTGGCCCGACCAGGCCACCGTTGAGAGCACCGATCGTGTGGACAGTTGAGGCACCATGGTCGCCCAACTCGGCGGCCACCGCGTCGGCGTCGCCGGCCATGACCACCTCCACCACGTCGGCCAGTTCCCGGGCCTTGGCCAGTAGTTCCAGGGTGATGGTGGCTGTGCCGACCTCGGTGGACTCGCCATGGACCCAGATCTTCGAGAATCCCACCGTCGCCTCCTAAAGGACCTTGAGCTCGTCCATGAAAGCCAGGATGCGCTCGTGGGCGTCACCCTCGTCGACCACCACCTCGCCGGACTCCCGGGCCGCAGCGTCCACAACGTCAACAATCTCCTGGCGGGCGCCGGACCAGCCGACGGTCGTCGGGTCGATGCCCAGGCCGGCTAGGTCCAGTTCGTCGACCGGCTTGTTCTTGGCCGCCATGATTCCCTTGAAGGATGGGTAGCGGGGCTCCACTACTCCGGCGGTCACCGAGACCACGGCAGGTAGCGGGCATTCGACCACGTCGTAACCGGCCTCGGTCTGCCGCTTCACGGTCGCCACCCCGTCGGCCACTGTGACCTCCCGACCGAAGGTCACCGAGGGAAGGCCGAGCAGTTCAGCGAGCTGTACCGGAACAGTGCCCGTATAACCGTCGCTGGACTCGGTGGCCGCCAGAATCAAGTCAGGTTCGCTGCGTCGGATAGCCGCGGCCAGGACCTTGGCGGTCGACAGGGCGTCCGAGCCAGCCAGGGCTTCATCGCTCACCAGCACGGCGCTCGCCGCTCCCATGGCAAGCGCGGTGCGCAGTCCACTCATCTCGCTATTCGGCACCATCGAAACCAGCCGTACCTCGCCCTCTCCGGCAGAGTCCACCAACTGGAGAGCCATCTCCACCCCGTAGGAATCGGACTCGTCAAGGATCAACTTGACGTCTCGTCGAAGCGTCCTAGTCTCGGCATCCAGCTCTCCCGGATCGGCCGGATCGGGAATCTGTTTCACGCACACGACGACATCCATGGCCGACAGTGTGCCTACCGCGCGGTCCAATCACACGCACCGAGCGATCGAAGCCAGTTACTAACCTTCGCAGGTCAGGGCGTGCCGCGAGGACGGCCAAGCCGTCGTCGCGGCACAGCCATCTGCGGCGGCGCGGAGGGCATCACTTGTCGGGAGGTCTTAGCCGGAAACACCTCGCCCGACGCGGCCATCTCGAGCAGGTCAGCCTTGGTGATCGACGCCCGGCCGCTTTTCGGCCAGACCTCCACGGTGATCCGTTCGTCCGAGGGATGGTCGACTGGTAGCACCGCCACCAGGTCCAGACCGAGGTGCCCGGCTTCCGCTGTCTTCTGGTAGCCGTCCAGGATGGTTATGGTGAGGTCGTCAACGGCGATCGGCTTGTAGAAACCCAGCTTCAGGAGTTCCTCCACCCGAGTGACCACCTACTCCTCGATGACCTCCTCGTGGCCGGCCAGGCGGTCCCGCTCGGTCAACACCATCCGAAGGTCGGCTCCTAGATCGGCCTGCACTTCCACCGACCGGAGACTGGAACGACCACCATGCTGGGCGCCGAACCCCGGTACCGGACCCGGCACCCCCGCTACCCTCAGGAGGCGATGAAGGTCCTCCTGGTAGTGAACCCGTCGGCCTCGTCAGTGACGGCCCGCACCCGGATCGTGATCCAGAAGGCCCTGTCGGCCGACCACCGGCTCGAGGTGGCGGCCACCAGCCGCCGGGGCCACGCCACCCGACTCGCGCAAGGGGCGGCTAATGACAACATGGACGTGGTAGTCGTCCTCGGTGGCGACGGCACCCTCAACGAGGCGGCTAACGGTTTGGCCGGCACCCAGACGGCCCTCGCCGCTGTGCCCGGAGGTTCCACCAACGTCTTCGCCCGCACCCTGGGGCTGCCCGACGACCCAGTGGAGGCCACCGGCGCACTGCTCGACGCCATGGAGGCCGGCTCGGTACGGCGGGTGGGCCTCGGATCGGTGAACGACCGCTACTTCCTCTTCCACGCCGGTGTCGGGTTCGACGCGGCGGTCGTCGAGCGGGTTGAACGGCGCGGCGGCCTGCTGAAGCGGTTCGCCGGCCACCCGCTGTTCGTGGTGGCCGCTGCCGAGACGTGGTTGTGGCACTACGACCGCCGTCGGCCCGCCTTTCGGGTCTCTAGTCGCCGGACCGACGAGGAAGCCTTTGGCGACCCTGAAACGGCCGGGGTCGACGGCCTGTTCACTGTGTGCCTCAACACCGACCCATACACATACCTCGGCACCAGGAGGCTCTCGTTGGACCCCGCCGCCACACTTGATTCACCACTGTCGATGGTCACCTTTCGGTCGTTGACTCTGGCCCGGATCGTCCCAGTCCTGGTCCGGGCGCTCGGATTGGCGGGTTCGCCGGTTGCCGCCAGCCCCGTCGTCGACCACCGGGGTGACGTGGTCGAGGCGGTGGTCAGCGGCTACCGCCCCCTGCCGTATCAGGTCGACGGTGACCACCTTGGCGAAGCAGACGAGTTGAGGTTCCGCCACGAGCCGGCAGTGCTCGACTTGGTGGTGCCCCTTGGATCGCCTGTGTTGGAATGAGGACCGTCAAGCTCCATCGACGGCCCGACGAGCCATCGACACCCGGTTGGTAACGATCCCGTCGACGCCCCAGTTGGCCAATTCGACGATCCGAGGGCCGTCATCAACCGTCCACACCACCACCTTCAAGCCACGCCGGTGGGCGTCGTCCACCAGGACTTGATCGACCAGTTCGTCCCACGGGTTAATTGCTCCGTGCCCGTGGGCCTCGACCCGGTCAAGGATCTGCGCCGTGCCGTAGCGCTCTACGACCAGCCAGGCCGTCGGCAGAGTCGGGTCGACAGCCAGGATCCGGTCAACCGCCGAGATGTCGAATGACGAGAGGAGCAGTTGCCAGACTGGTCGGTAGGCGCTGGCCAGGCCGGCCACCGCCGCACAGACCAGATCCACCTCGGCAAAGTCGGGCTCCCCTGGCAGGTGCTTGATCTCCACGTTCACACCCATGCCCTCGCAGGCTTCGAATGCCTCGGCCAGGCTGGGCACGCTCCCCGGCATGTCGTCGGTGACGGTTTCACGGATGAGTCGGCCATCGGCTAGATGGGCGTCGTGGTGGACGACGAGCACCCCGTCGGCGGAACGCCGGACATCCAGCTCTACCCAGTCGGCACCTTGGGTCCGGGCCTCGGTGAACGCCTCGAGTGTGTTCTCTGGCCGGTCAGCCGATGCACCCCTGTGGGCGATGACCAGGGGACGGCCTTCGTTCATCCGGCTACTGGCTCCTGGGCCTCTTCCCAGGCCCCGACGAGGACCTCGGCCGGCACACGAACCTCGGCGACGGTGCCCGAGGCACCGGACACCGGCCGCAGGTCGATCGAACCGCCCAACTCTCCCTCCACGAAGGTCCGCACGATAGTGAGGCCCAGGCCAGCGCAGTCGTCCATCGTGAAGTCCTCGGGGAGGCCGGTCCCGTCGTCGGCCACCTCCACCAGGAGTCCGTGCGACCCCCGACCCAGAACCACCGACACTCGGCCGGCCCTACGGCCGTGGAAGGCGTGCTCGACGGCGTTCTGGAGCAGTTCAGTCACTACCACGGCAAGTGTCGTGGTGACACGGGCCGGAAGCACGCCGGCGTCACCCTCGACGACAAACTCCACCGGGCGCAATGGCGAGGACAGCCCCTCCTCGACGACGTCAACCAGCGGGCGGACGATCTCGTCGAAGGCCACCTCACCGTCAGTGCCCTGGGCCAGCGTCTCGTGGACCACGGCGATTGCCGCGATTCGCCGCACCGACTCCTCGAGGGCGTCCCGAGCCTCCTCGGAGCCGAGGCGACGACCCTGCAACCGGAGCAGTGACGAAATCGTCTGAAGGTTGTTCTTCACCCGGTGGTGAATCTCCCGGATGGTGGCATCTTTGGAGACCAGTTGGCGGTCCCTCCGTCGCAGCTCGGTGACGTCGCGCAGCAGCACTGCCGCCCCGGAGGGTTGGCCCCCCTCC
>Ga0208881_1000160_pt1 | contig 21989 bp, 16 predicted proteins | sample Knorr_S23_td_AAI_FD_185610 | JGI IMG/M metagenome (GOLD analysis project Ga0208881, IMG submission 185610) | Marine microbial communities from Southern Atlantic Ocean transect - Knorr_S23_td_AAIW_ad_876m_LV_B (SPAdes) (version 2) | ecosystem: Environmental > Aquatic > Marine > Oceanic | place... | reverse complement strand
TGGTAGTTGTTGGTGATTGTCATGCTGCGCCTGCCTACCCCAGGAAGTCCCACCAGAGGGACACCTACCAACCTACTATCGTACTTTCTAGCTGATACTTCATATCTGCACGCATTGAATACCCGCTCTAACTTCTGAAAATTGTAGAGATCTGCTTAAAACCATTTATTGTTTGTCACAGCCCATTTAGTGTAAAAAACCTATCTTTGCCAATCTCAAAAAACGACCTGCTAAGGTCTTGTAAATTTGCAGATTAGGAATTATGACAGAGTACAATTTTAGAAGCATAGAAGAGAAGTGGCGCAAGCGTTGGGCGAAGGAAAAAACGTTTAAAGTGGAAGCCAATTCTGATAAGCCTAAATATTACGTTTTAGACATGTTTCCTTATCCATCGGGTGCGGGATTGCACGTAGGTCATCCATTGGGATACATTGCTTCAGATATTTACTCGCGTTACAAGCGTTTGAAAGGGTTTAATGTATTGCATCCAATGGGCTACGATGCTTTTGGTTTGCCGGCTGAGCAATATGCCATTCAAACCGGACAACATCCGGCGATTACTACTGATGAAAATATTGCCCGTTATCGTGAGCAACTTGATAAGATCGGTTTTTCATTCGATTGGGGCAGGGAAGTTCGAACTTGCGAGCCAAACTATTACAAATGGACGCAGTGGATCTTCAAGCAGATATTTAATGCCTGGTATTGTAAGGACGAAGATACGGCAAAGCCCATCGAAACTTTGGTGCAGCGTTTTGAAGCTGAAGGAAATGTTACTGTTAAAGCTGAATGTGATGAGACAGATACTTTTACTGCAGCTGAGTGGAATGCAAAAACTACTAAAGAACAAGAAGAAATATTATTAGATTATCGTTTGGCGTTTCGTTCGGAAACCATGGTAAACTGGTGTTCTGAATTAGGAACGGTTTTGGCCAACGATGAAATAAAAGATGGTTTTTCTGAGCGTGGTGGTCACCCGGTTGTTCAGAAGAAAATGATGCAATGGTCGATGCGAATTACGGCTTATGCACAACGTTTAATCGACGGTTTGGATACGGTAGACTGGACGGATGCCATCAAAGAACAACAGAAAAACTGGATTGGTCGTTCGGAAGGTGCATCCATTCGATTTGAGTTGGAAAGCGAGGCCCTTGCTGCAGATGAAAATCTTGAAATAGAAGTGTTTACCACGCGTCCTGATACGATTTTTGGTGTGTCTTACATGACACTTGCACCGGAGCATGAATATGTTTCTCGCATTACCACCGATGAATACAAAGAGGCCGTTCAGGAATATCTTGATCAAACGAAAAAGCGTTCTGAACGCGATCGTATGTCCGATGTGAAAACGGTTTCCGGACAATTTACAGGAGCTTATGTAAAAATTCCGTTTACCGGAACTAAAATTCCCGTTTGGATTGGCGATTATGTATTGGCAAGCTACGGAACAGGTGCTGTAATGGCCGTTCCGGCTCACGATACTCGTGACTTTGCTTTTGCAAAGCATTTTGATTTACCCCTGATGCAAGTGATCTCCGGAGGGAATTTACCTCACGAATCGCACGATGGGAAAGTAGGGACAATTTTAAATTCAGAGTTCTTAGATGGCTTAGAGGTACAAGAAGCGACAAAAGTAATTATTGAGAAGATTGAAGAAAAAGGAATTGGTTATGGAAAAATCCAGTACCGTATTCGCGATGCTATCTTCTCGCGCCAAAGATATTGGGGAGAGCCTTTCCCGATTTATTTTGAAGATGGATTGCCAAAGGTGATGGACGATAAAGACCTTCCACTGACCTTGCCGGCCGTAGAAAAATACTTACCTACTGAAGATGGTGAGCCCCCATTGGCGAGAGCTGAAAAGTGGGAGACCACCGAAGGAAATGCCATAGAAACGAATACCATGCCAGGTTGGGCGGGTTCTTCGTGGTACTTCTTACGTTACATGGATGCTACAAACGATGGAGCTTTTATTTCTAAAGAAGCAGAATCATACTGGCGAAATGTAGATTTGTACATCGGTGGTTCCGAGCATGCTACCGGACACTTATTGTACTCGCGTTTTTGGATGAAATTCTTATTTGATATGGGCTTGGTCTCTGAGCAGGAACCATTTAAAAAGATGATCAATCAGGGAATGATCTTAGGTCGTTCGAACTTTGCCTACCGCATTAAGGACACCAACACTTTTGTTTCTTACGGACTCAAAGACCAGCATGAAACGACACCGATACATGTAGATGTAAACCTGGTAGAGAATGATGTTTTAGATGTGGTAGCTTTTAAAGCATGGCGTTCTGATTTTGCCGATGCCGAATTCATCCTTGAGGATGGTGTTTACAAATGTGGGGCAGAGGTAGAGAAGATGTCTAAATCGAAGTACAATGTGGTTAGTCCAGACCTGATTGTTGAGAAATATGGTGCCGATACACTTCGCATGTACGAAATGTTCTTAGGACCCCTGGAGCAATTTAAGCCATGGAACACCAATGGTATTTCCGGAGTAAATAACTTCTTGCGTAAGCTGTGGCGTTTGTTTCACGATGCAGAAGGAAATTTTGTGGTTACAGATGCCGAGCCAACTAAAGAAGCGTTGAAAACACTGCACAAAACCATTAAGAAAGTTGCTGAGGATATTGAAGCCTTTTCTTTCAACACTTCGGTAAGTACGTTTATGGTTTGCGTAAATGAACTAACCGCTCAGAAGTGTAATATGCGTTCTGTTTTGGAACCTTTAGTCGTATTAATATCATCTTATGCGCCACACATTGCCGAAGAACTTTGGGAGCAATTAGGTCATAAAGATGGCGTTACTTATCAGGACTTCCCAATATTCGACGCTTCTTATTTGGTAGAGAACTCTCATATGTATCCGGTTTCTTTTAACGGGAAAATGCGTTTTAAAGTAGAATACGCTTTGGATATGGACAGAGCTGAGATTGAAAAGCAAATCCTGGCGCACGAAAAATCAATTCACTACTTGGAGGGTAAGTCACCTAAAAAGGTAATTATCGTGCCTAAGAAAATTATCAATATTGTAGTCTAAAAATCTATTAAGATTATTTATTCTACGAATGCAGGAGTCCTCTCACGATGTGGGGGGACTTTTTTTTATTTAGGAGTCAGCGAATCATAAATATTTACAGAACATAGGCGTGTCGCTATGCGTTTAGTATTGATTTTATCCAATTTCCCTGTAAATTTCACATAGAAATACAATTTACATGTAAAAATTTTGTTATCTTAATAATTAATTTCACAACGATTATTAATGCCAAAATATTAAGAAATAATGAATGATGCTAAATTGGATAAATGGAAATGGGAGCGAATGGCTGAAAGTAGATTTCATCTACACCAGAAAGGTGGTAGCCCGTTGGCAGTGATAATTTTTGATCGCAGTCGGGATGTATGGTACCTTCGCTTACTTAAAAGATATCGTAGTTTTCCTTTGGAAACGGAGTTTGTGGACCAAGCAAAGAAACTTGCCACAGATTTCCTTGGCGAAGAAGACCTTACAAATGCGAAGTGGCAAGAAAAGGATAAAACCTCACATTCTCTGTGCAATCAGAAAGGGGAATTGTTGGCAATTCTTGATTTTGATGTAGAGGCTCAAAAATGGTCCGCCAAAATTCTGAGAAGACAATACGAAACCCTCTTAGGTAAAGAAGCTGGTCTTGATGAGCCAGAGAAAGTACAAATACTTACTGAAGACCTGATAAATGCAGAACAAGCTTGTCATTACAGATATGTCATAAACAAGTTTAAAAAGGGAATTGAAGTACAATAAGTCACCATTTCAACAAGTCTTTACCTCCTTAAATTCGTGTCTACGTAATTAAACCTCGTTTGATTACGTGGTTTTATTGTCATCCTCAGGCTTCCTCTGTTAGGCTCCGGGGCGAGGCAAAAGCACGTTTAATTTTATGTTAAACTGACATGTAACTATGAACTATTTATGCCTTTTATTGTTATGTGCAAGTGGTGCAATCGCCCAAATTTCAGACGATTTTTCCGATGGTGATTTTAAACAAAACCCTCGCTGGTTTGGCATGCAAAATAATTTTGAAATTGACCCTGAATACAGACTGCATTTAAATGCTCCAGGAGAAAATTCATACTCCTATTTGGCGCTTAAAAGTCGTGTTTTGGAAAACGCCTCTTGGGAGATGAGTTTAAAATTAGATTTTAACCCGTCTTCTTCAAACTATTTGGATTGGTATGTCATGGCCAATGATACGCTGCTTGAAAATTGTTCTAAAGCTTACTTTGTACGCATAGGAAATTCGGAAGACGAAGTATCTCTGTATCGACAAAAAAATGGTGAGATTACTAAAATTATTGATGGCTTAGACGGAAGGGTTAACATGACTCCTGTTGAAATTAATCTCAAAGTTGAGCGATTATCCGGTGGGCATTGGGCTTTGTGGATTGATTTATTAGATGAAAATGGATGGATTCTGGAGGGAAGTATTCAGGATCATCAAATTAATGATACACAATATTCCGGAGTGAATTGTGTGTACACCTCTACACGTAGTAATAAGTTTTATTTCGATGATTTTTTCATTAGTGGGAATCCTTTTATTGACAGCATCCCTCCTGTTTTAGTTGTGGCTGAAATACGGAACGAAAATCTCATACGATTGGAATTTGAATCAGATGATCTATCAGAAATACATGAAGCACAATTTGAAATTCTACCCTCAAATATTTACCCAAATAACAGCTTTCAAAATGGATCTCAAATTCAACTTTTGTTTGAAAATACTCTACCTCTTAATCAGGAATTTCAACTTAAAATATCTGCAGTTACTGATACGTCAGGAAATCTTTTGAATGACACGATTATTGATTTTTATGTTCAGAAACATCGTCGCTTCGATCTAATCATCAATGAGATTATGATAGATTCAGAGCCTGTTGTTCAATTGCCAAATGCAGAATACATTGAGCTGTACAATCGTGCAAATTACCCTCTAACCCTTGAAGGTTGGAAGTTGAAAATTAATGACCATCTAAGAGAAATTCCAACCATCCTTCTTGAGTCAAATGAATACCTCATCCTAATTGACAAAGAAGATTCCTTGTTGTTTGAAGAGTTTCCTTTTCAATGTCTCGATTTCTGGCCTGATCTGAACAATACAGAAGCTTATGTTGGACTATTTGATGAAAATAATCGTATCGTTCATGAGGTTCAATATCATAAATCCTGGTATCAAAACACAAATAAAGAAAATGGTGGTTGGTCTCTCGAAATAATCGATCCTGAAAATTATTGTTCCGGAAAGAATAATTGGATTGCATGTAAAAATAGCTTCGGAGGAAGTCCCGGTTTTGTAAATAGTGTCAATCAGGAAAATCCCGACACAACGGCACCCTTTATTAAAAAGATCGATGTCCTTGAAAATAATAAAATACAAATGACTTGGTCCGAAAGCCTTTACGATTCTACACTTTATTTTTTCGACTCCTATGTCTTTTCAAATGGAATGACCCCAAGTTCAATCAATCATTCTATGGACAAAACCGATATTCAATTTTTTGATGATCTGGAAGAAGGTGTACTCTATGGAATAAGTGTGCATAATATCGAAGACTGCCAGTGTAATAGAATGGAACAAATTTATTCGGAATTTGTACAAGGAATTTGGCCGGAAAAAGGATCTGTTTACCTCAATGAAATTTTGTTTAATCCAAAAACAGATGGTTATGACTACGTGGAATTGTACAATGTGTCTGACGAATACATAGACCTTTCCAAACTCATCATTGGGAATTATGATTCCCTCTTAAACGACATTACTAACACTGAAATTATTAGTGAAAAGCATCTCAATTTTCCTCCCAACTCATACCTCGCCTTATGCGAAGACACCAATTGGATAAAATCAAATTATGTGTCGAATGACAGCTTGTTTTTCTTTGAAATTAACCGGTTGCCAAGTATGCCAAACGAAAAAGGATCTGTTGCCATAAGCAGTCTGGCTTACGAAATTATTGATGTAAGCTCTTATCATGAAGACGCTCATTTTCCACTATTAGAAGATGTGGAAGGGGTAGCTCTGGAACGACTAAATATTACTTCTGACAAGTGGTTTTCAGCTTCTTCAAGAGAAAATTATGGAACTCCTGCAAGACAAAACTCACAGTTTGTGTACGAGTATCGATCGAACTCACAATTAGAAATTACCCCTGAGATTTTCAGCCCTGATAATGATGGGATTCAGGATTTCGCCAACATCACCATACAGGTGGAAAAACCGGCAAAAGCAAGCGTTCATATTTACGATAAAAAAGGATTTGTCGTTCGGGAAGTCTGCGAATCAAAATTGATTACTGATAATGCGCATTGGATTTGGAATGGATTAGATCAGGAGAATCTGAAACTGCCCATAGGAATTTACATGGCAGTGGTTTCGTTAATAGAAGCAGGGGGAAAGCAGGAGCTGTTAAAACACCCGGTGGTTATTAGGTGATCTAAAAAAAAAGCACAAAAAAAAGGGCAAGCTACTTAAATCACAGTGCTCAACCCTCTACCCTTGCTGCGTTCCCGCCCTGGGGGAATTTGAGGGGAGCGACTTGTCTAAGACTTGCCCCGCGCAAAGATACAATTCTTTGGTTTTTGGACTAAGTAAACTTTGGAAATTTTACGGGCATTTACAGGCAATTAATTAATAATGACTAATTAATAATGATTAATTATCAGACTGGAGAAAATAGTATGATCGTGTTACATAAAGTCAAAGTCTTAGTCAGCGATCAGCTTTAACTTTATCCCGATAGTTCGGGTTTCAACTTTCAACTTTTAACCTTCAACTTTTAACTTTCATCAGCACTTTGCCAAGTTATGGCGAATACTAACGGATTTGTCAATAATATCACGAACGGCATCAATAGAAACGCGTTCTTGTTCCATGCTGTCTCTATGACGAATGGTTACGCAGTTGTCATTTATCGTATCGTTATCAACCGTAATACAGAAAGGTGTACCGTTGGCATCCTGACGGCGGTAACGACGTCCAATAGAGTCTTTCTCTTCAATAACACAGTTGAACTCTAACTTCAAGTCATCGTAAATTTTACGCGCTAATTCCGGAAGACCATCCTTTTTGGTTAATGGTAAAATAGCCGCTTTTACAGGTGCTAAAACTGGTGGCAAAGCCAAAACAACCCGGGTATCGTTATCGCCAACTTTTTCTTCGCGGTATGCGTTACACATGGTCAACAAGAACATACGATCAACACCTATGGATGTTTCAACCACGTAAGGTGTGTAGCTTTCGTTAATTACCGGATCGAAGTACTGAACTTTTCTTCCCGAGTATTCCTGATGTGCTTTTAAATCGAAGTCTGTACGCGAGTGAATACCTTCCACTTCTTTAAATCCAAATGGGAATTGGTATTCTATGTCGGCAGCAGCATTTGCATAATGCGCCAGTTTCTCATGGTCGTGAAAACGGTATTTCTCAGCCGACACCCCTAAAGACAAGTGCCATTTATGACGTGCCTCTTTCCAGTGCTCGTACCATTTCATTTCTTCGCCCGGACGAACGAAGAATTGCATTTCCATTTGTTCAAATTCGCGCATGCGGAAGATAAACTGACGCGCCACAATTTCGTTACGGAAAGCCTTACCAATCTGTGCAATACCAAAAGGGACTTTCATGCGAGCCGTTTTCTGAACATTTAAAAAGTTCACAAAGATCCCCTGAGCCGTTTCCGGACGCAACCACAGGTCGCTGGAACCCTCGGCAGTAGCACCCATTTTAGTTCCAAACATCAGGTTAAACTGACGAACGTCAGTCCAGTTAGCCGTTCCGGAGATCGGACATTTTATTTCTAACTCTTCAATAAGAGCTTTTACATCTTCCAGATCTTCTTTCCCTAAGCTTCCATTTAGACGCTTAGAAATAGTCGCCATCTTTTCTTTGTATCCTAAAACTCTTGGATTTGTTTCCAAAAACTGAGCTTCGTCAAAAGCATCCCCAAAACGCTTGGTAGCTTTCTTTACTTCTTTGGCAATTTTACCTTCGATCTTGGCAATAAAATCTTCTACCAAAACATCTGCACGGTAACGCTTCTTAGAGTCTTTATTGTCGATTAAGGGATCATTAAATGCATCCACATGACCGGAAGCTTTCCAAATTGTAGGATGCATAAAAATCGCAGAGTCTATCCCTACAATGTTTTCATTCATCTTTACCATGGATGCCCACCAATATTCTTTGATGTTCTTTTTTAACTCCGATCCGTTAGAACCGTAATCGTAAACAGCTGCTAAGCCATCGTACAACTCACTCGATTGAAATACATATCCGTACTCTTTAGAGTGCGCAATTACCTTTTTGAAAATGTCGTCTTGATTTGCCATAGCTGCAAAAGTAATAAATAGAATGATATCGCCGATATCTGTTTGAATGTTGTTCGTTCTCGTCACCCTAAACCTATTTGCTAGGCAAGCCTGCCCGCGGTAAATTCAGTATGACAAATGAGTTTATTAAGACTGCAAGAGCACTTGATCGTAGTTTAATCTACAACCATTCACGTGGATTCATTAGCACCTCAATTAATTTGGCTTCTTCGGTACCTTTTTCTGTTTGGAAATCGTAATCCCAGCGAACGGTAGCGGGAAGACTCATTAAAATAGATTCTGTTCTTCCTTTGGTTTTAATACCAAAATGTGTTCCCCTGTCGTGGAGTAAATTAAATTCTACGTAGCGACCACGGCGAATTTCCTGCCAGTATTTTTGTTCTTCGGTGTACGTTTCTTGTTTGTGTTTTTCAACGATGGGAACATAGGCATCCACAAAGCAGTTTCCGGCATCCATTTGGAAGGCGAGGAGCTGTTCCCAGCTCATCGTTTCGTCTTCTTGCACATAGTCGTAGAAGATACCACCAATACCCCGAGTTTCATCTCTGTGACTGTTGAAGAAATAAGCGTCGCAGGCTTTTTTGAATTCCGGGTAGTAATCGGTATTGTGCTTGTCGCACATATTTTTCATTGTCTGGTGGAAATGTACGGCATCTTCCTCTACCAAATAGTAGGGTGTAAGGTCGGAACCACCACCAAACCATTGTTTAACAGTATTGCCTTCGCCATCATACATTTCAAAATAGCGCCAGTTGGCGTGTACGGTCGGTACTTTCGGGCTTTCCGGGTGTATCACTAAAGAGAGTCCGCAAGCGTAGAAGCTGGCTTCGCTTACACCAAATTTTTCTTTAAATATTTCGGGAAGTTCACCGTGAACGATGGATGTGTTTACTCCTCCCTTTTCGAAGACATTTCCCTTGGCAATAACGCGTGTTTTTCCACCGCCACCACCGGGACGTTCCCAGGCATCTTCAATAAACTTAGCCTTACCATCTGCTTCTTCCAAAGCCCGGCAAATGCGATCTTGCAGATCGAAAAGATGTTTGGTAAATGTCTCCTTAATATTCATTTAGCTGTAGTTTTTAACGGCGTTAATGAATGCTCTGGCATGGTCAACAGGGACATCCGGTAAAATACCATGTCCCAGGTTTACGATGTAGCGATCTTTTCCAAAACGGTCGATCATTTCCTTTGCCCATTGTTCGATCTTAGGAATCGGAGCGTACAATCTGGAAGGATCAAAATTCCCCTGAATGGTTACATCGTGACCTAAAATTTTGCGCGCCATTTCGGGTGTTACGGCCCAGTCGATACCAATACCGTTGGCACCTGTAGCTTTTAATTCTTCCAAAGCATACCAGGAACCTTTAGCGAATAAAATATTCGGAACCGTACATTCGGCAACAATCTGCTTTAAATATGGGTAAGAGAATTCCATAAAATCATCGGGACTCAGTAAACCTGCCCACGAGTCGAACAATTGGAAAGCCTGAGCCCCCGCTTTGATCTGTGCTTTCATGTAGGCAATGGTTGTGTCGGTAATTTTTTGCAATAAGATTTTTGCAGCTTCCGGTTGCTCAAAGCAAAAACGCTTGGCCTCAGAAAAGTCTTTGGAGCCTTTTCCCTGAACCATGTAACAAAGCAGCGTCCACGGAGCACCGGCAAAACCGATCAATGGAACTTCACCTTTTAAGTCCATACGAGTTTGTTTGATCCCTTCCATCACATAGCCAAGTGCTACATCTACATTAGGGATCTTAATGGCCTCGGCATCAGCCAGAGTTTTAACTGTTTTTGGAAGTTGAGGACCTACGCCGGGAACCATGTCTACATGGTATCCCATAGCCATCGGGACCACTAAAATATCAGAGAATAAAATAGCGGCATCGGTACCTACTTGCCAGATGGGCATGGTGGTAATTTCCGAAACCAAATGTGGTGTTTCACAACGTTCGAAGAAGGTGTATTTTTCTCGTAAAACTCTGTAATCAGGTAAAAAACGTCCGGCCTGACGCATCATCCATACCGGTGGTCTTTCCACAGTTTCACCTTTTAAAGCTCTTAGTAAGAGGTCGTTTTTTAATTTCGGAAACTCCATTTGCTATTTGTTTTCTGTTGTGTATTGTTCGAGCATGGCTTCAAAAGAAGCTTCTGTTGCTGTATTTATTTTTTGTACACCTTTCTTACGAAGGGCATGGGCTGTTGTGTCTCCGATGCTGTAATAATCAATTTCAGAACTAAATGAATTGATCATGGCAAAGGCTTCTACAGCCGAAGGACTCATAAAAAAGAGTGCATCTCCTTTTTGCGCCGGTATTATTTTAGGCTCTAAAAGGGTGTGGTAAACCACTTGTTCTTTTAGCTGAACATCATTTTTAGCAAGGTATTCGGGCAATTCGTTGCGGCGTATGTTTCCACAGAAGAATAGTGCCGATGTAATGCCGTCTTCAGCAATTGTTTCAGCCAAACTTAGTGCTGTTTCTGAACGGCCACTTTTTGAATCAAAGCCTTTTCCCTTTAAAGCATTTGCTGTTTGCTTTCCGGAAGCATAAACCCTGCCGGTGAAATTCGTTTGCGTAAGACTTTCTACTGCATTTTGGCTGGTGAAAATCCAGGCTTCGACTTCGGGGATTTCTTTTGGGAAATCCAGATGTTGAATTGTTGTAAGCGGAACTTCTTTAATTTCGAGGCTTAAATTTTGGACACAGGCTCTTTGTCGCTCGTTAAGCGATTTCGTAATCCATATTTGCCCTTTCTGATCCATTTAGTGCAGACGTTTTTCTTTAGGAAGTTTGTCGATGATGTCTTTAGCCCCTCTTTTCAAAGCATGTTCAGCGGCTTCAACACCTAAGTCGTGGGCCAGTAGCGCATCTTTTTCTAATCTCACTTCAATCTTGATCTCGCCATCAGGATCCATAACAAGAGCGTGAAGCTTCAACATCCCTTCTTCTACTTTTGCATAAGCGCCGATAGGTGCAGAACATCCACCGTTTAGTCGATTTAGGAAATCTCTTTCGATGCTTGTGCACAAAGCGGTTTCTTTATGGTGGAATCCCTGGCAAATATTAGCAGTTGTCTTATCATCTTCTCTACAAACCACAGCAACGGCTCCTTGTGCAGGAGCAGGAACCATCCAGTCTAAAACCATAGCAATTTCGTGGTCAAGCTCGAGGCGTTCTAATCCTGCAGCAGCAAAAATAGCTCCGTCCCAGTTGCTTTCTCTTAATTTTTTGATGCGTGTTTGCACATTACCGCGAATGTCGCAGGTGCTGTGTTTTTCGTAGTGATCGACCCATTGTGATTTTCGCCTGTTAGAGCTTGTGGCAATTAATCCGGCATAGTCTTTATCATTCAGGAAATCGGTGTTTTTACGAACGACCAATACATCAAAAGGGTTGCCTCTTTCCATGACGGAACAGAGTGCAATTCCTTCGGGTAAGTCGGTCGGGATATCTTTGTGTGAATGAACAGCAATATCGATTTTTCCGGCAACAAGTGCATCGTCTAAAGCTTTTGTAAATATGCCTTTACCACCGATAAGAGGCAGGGGCGTATCGAGTACTTTATCGCCTTCCGATTCGATTAAAACCAATTCGGAAGCCTGCCTTAAAGCTTTCAATTCTTCTTGCACCTTATGTGCCTGCCATAAGGCCAGTTTGCTTTTTCGGGTTCCTATGCGAATCATGGGTTCAGTTTAAACATTTCTTCAATCATCTTTACCACTTCATCGGAATGGCGGTATTTAGATTTGATGTATTCTGTAGCCTGGTTGGCAATTTTATTTACGACACTGGTTGTCAGTTTATCTGCCTTTTTGATCTCTTCTTTACTCAAACGGAATTTCTGCTGCTCGAGTTCGTCGGTTCTGTAACGGTGTAGTTTTTCGCGTAAAGCTTGAATAACAGGCGATAGGTCGCGCATTAATACCCAGTCGTAGAATTCGTTTTTATGAATATTGATGATGGTACGTGCTTTAGGAATGTTCTTGCGACGCATGGCTAAAGTTTCATCTTGTATGTTATTCAGTTGATCCATGTCGATAAGCTCCAGCCCATCTAATTGTTCAACCTTAGGGTCTATGTTTCTTGGTACCGACAAGTCGAGGAGTAACATTTCTTTGTTTAAATCCTCAACGTGTTTTGCATGTACGGTAGGCTCAAAAGCACCTGTGGCAACGATTAAAATATCGGTGCTTGTTAGTTCTTTTTTTAGGTCTTCAATAGCTGCAACACGTAATCCTAAAGGGTCTGCAATGGCTTCTGCTTTAGAACGGGTACGGTTGATGAGTACCATTTCTTTGTGTGGGTGTTTTAGGAGATTTTTAGCGGTTGTTTCTCCAATCTCACCTGTACCGAACAGTACTATTTTTTTGTCTTTCAGATTTTTGTATCGCTCTTTTATGAATAGTACGGCACCGTGAGCTACCGAAGCCGGACCTTCATTTATGGCAGTATCTGTGCGAACATCTTTGTAGGCTTGCAATACAAATTGCATTAAGCGATGGGTGTATCCATCCAACATTTCTTTTTGGGTGGAATATTTTACAGCATCTTTTACCTGACTTACAATTTGCAGGTCGCCCAACATCAGGGAATCTAAACCACAACACAGTTCAAAAAGATGGTGTACTGCATCGTCTCCGGAAAGTTGGAAATGATAGGTGTCGAACTCTTCCTGACTCGCATCATTGTATTTTGCGAAAAGTTCTTTAAGTAGGAAGCTGTTATGGCTGTGTGCGAAGAATTGAGCTCTGTTACAGGTGCTCACAATGAATAGAGAATCTATTCCTAAAGCGCGTGCATCTTCCAGAATATGATCAATAGCTTCTTGGCTAAAACTGAATTTCTCGCGAATGTCTATTGGGGTTTTCCAATGGCTGATTCCGAGCGTAATAAATTTATTCTTTGCCTGACTCAAATTCTACTTGCTTTGATTTGTACAAAAATACGAGGCTTTTCGCAATTAAGGAACACAAAACCTCAAGACTTTTGCTGAATCAATGTATTGGACTTCAGTGTAGGAGGATTTTCATTTGAAAATACAGGATGACAATTGAAAGCTTACCCTTGGACAAGCTCTAGATGACAATTCCCACCAACCACCAACCATCAACCATCAACGAAATAACTATCTTTGCGCTTATGACAAAAAAACGCCTGGCCATATTAGGATCAACCGGTTCCATTGGTACGCAAGCCTTAGGAGTTGTTTTAGAGCAAAAAGATTGTTTTGAAGTAGAGGTTTTGACGGCCCATCGCAATGCAGATTTGTTGATTGAGCAAGCGATCGCACATCAACCCAACGTGGTGGTTATTGGCGAAGAAAGTTTGTACGATAAGGTTTATTCAGCGCTTGATGCACACCACATAAAAGTTTATGCCGGTGCTGAGGCACTCTCGCAAGTGGTGCAAATGGAAACGGTGGATGTTGTACTTACTGCTTTGGTAGGTTATGCAGGGTTAATCCCAACTTTAGCAGCCATCGATGCCGGGAAGAATATTGCTTTGGCGAACAAAGAAACTTTGGTGGTTGCCGGAGCGTTGGTTACACAACGAGCAAAGGCCAAAGGGGTAAATATTTATCCGGTAGATTCTGAGCATTCGGCAATTTTCCAATGTTTAGTTGGAGAGTTTCACAATCCGATAGAGAAGGTCATTTTAACAGCTTCGGGAGGGCCTTTCAGAGGCATGGATCGCGAGGCTTTGTTAAATGTGACTAAGGCACAAGCTTTAAAGCACCCCAATTGGGATATGGGAGCCAAGATCACCATTGATTCGGCAAGTATGATGAATAAAGGTTTGGAGGTCATCGAAGCAAAATGGTTGTTTGGCTTAAAATCTGAACAGGTTGAAGTTATTGTTCACCCACAATCCATTGTTCATTCTTTGGTACAGTTTCAGGATGGTTCGATGAAGGCTCAATTGGGATTGCCCGATATGAAACTCCCGATTCAATACGCTTTGGCTTACCCCGATCGTTTGCCGAATACATTTGAACGGTTCAACTTTATGGACTACCCGAATTTAACCTTTGAACAGCCCGATCTAAAGACTTTTAGAAACCTTCAACTGGCATACGACGTTCTTGAAAAAGGTGGGAATGCCCCCTGTATTTTAAATGCAGCGAACGAGGTTGTGGTAGATGCTTTCTTAAAAGATAAAGTTGGTTTTTTACAGATGTCGGATATCATTGCAGATACGCTACAAAAATGTACATTTGTCAAACAACCTTCATTAGAAGATTACATCGCTTCGGATGCCGAGGCGCGCAGAATAACAACAGACAAGATTTAATACAATGACTGAAACATTAATCCAAGCAGCTCAGTTTTTTTTGAGCCTTTCTCTTCTTATTGTTTTACACGAATTAGGACACTTTATTCCCGCTAAATTGTTTAAGACCCGGGTAGAAAAATTCTACTTATTCTTTGATCCGTATTTTTCATTATTCAAGAAAAAGATCGGTGGTACGGAGTATGGTATTGGCTGGTTGCCTCTTGGTGGTTATGTAAAGATTTCCGGGATGATCGACGAGTCTATGGATAAGGAACATCTCAATACGGAACCACAACCCTGGGAGTTTCGATCGAAGCCGGCATGGCAACGATTAATTATTATGGTAGGAGGGGTTACCGTAAACGTGCTTTTGGCCATGGGTATTTATGCCATGATCTTATTTACCTGGGGTGACGATTACCTGAAAACGGAAAATGTAAAATATGGGATTCAATGTTCTGAATTGGCTGAAGAAGTTGGTTTCCGCAATGGAGATAAGATCCTGACCATCGATGGGGTTTACTATGAGAATTTTGCAGATATTCCTGAAGCGATCATCATTTCCGGAGCTTCCGAAGTGTTGGTGGAAAGAAAAGGCGAGACCGTTCAAATTCCCATTCCTTTAAATATTATCGAGCAGTTAATAGAGAAAAAAGGTCAATCGGGATTCATAGGGGCTGCCTGGCCATATGTGGCTCAGAAATTTGATAAGGGGTCTGCAGCCCAAGCTGCCGGCGTACAGGTTGGCGATCAGTTAATTGCTTTAAATGGAGAGGAAGCTTTGTATTTTTCCGACTATGTTAAAAGATTGCCCGGATTCGCAGGTCAGGATATTACTCTTTCTGTTTTAAGAGGTTTAGATACGCTTAACTTCGATTTTTCATTAGGTAAAAAAGGTAAAATGGGTGTGTACTACGTTTCACCAACAGAGTTGATCACTTACGACCGTAAAGAATACGGCTTTTTTGAATCCTTCCCTGCCGGAACGGCCATGGCTATGGATAAATTGGATTCTTACGTACAACAGGTAAAATTGATGTTGAATCCGGAAACCGGAGCCTGGAAAGGTTTGGGAGGTTTTATTACCATAGGGAAACAATTTAAACCGGTTTGGGACTGGAGGTCTTTCTGGAATTTTACGGCTTTCCTTTCCATCATTTTAGCTTTTATGAATATGTTACCCATACCGGCTCTGGACGGAGGACATGTTATGTTCCTACTCGGAGAGATGATCACAGGCAGAAAACCATCCGATAAATTATTAGAATACGCTCAAATCGTAGGTTTCTTTATTTTAATAGGCTTGCTTCTTTTTGCGAACGGAAATGACATCATAAGGCTTTTTAATTAATTTTTTAGTCCGTTTCCGTACCTAAAAGTTTTCTTCTCTTTAAAAGCTAAGTGCGGTTGGGTGATCTCCTCATAAATTCGGAGCTCCTTATGTTCATTTTTTTGCTTGTCCAAAAAAACGAACCAAAAAAATGACACTTTTTCGATGTCTTTTTGCTTCGCAAAATCATAAAGCAATAGCTAATTTTCTTCCAGGGCTTCAGAAAATTTTTAGCTATTGCTTTATTAGACTGCGAAAAAGATTAAAAAAGGGTATTCAAAAAGATTTATTCTAATAGAAGTAAAGGGAACGACTTGTTTTTGTTCTCGTAGTATTTGAAGAAAGGCGAATAGCGTTGGATGGAGGAGCAACAAGCAAGTCTGCCTTTGGCAGGCGGAGCGGCTCTTGTTGCGGTGGTGATGAACCTTTTGTACAAATCAAGAGAAGAAAATGAAGTCTTGACTTTTTGTGTGTGCCAAGACAAAAGCACATAAAATTGTTTAGTGGCAAACAAGCGGACTAGCAGATTAATTACGAAGCTTTTTGTAAATTGCAGATCAATTTTAAGATAAAATATTATGGATAAATTTGGAATGCAGGAAGCCCTGAAAGTATTGGGTCTTTCCGAATTAAATAAAGGATGTTCAACCGGGAATACCTGGTTGGGAACTACAACAAACGTCATTGAATCCTATTCTCCGGTTGACGGAAAGTTAATCGGTAAGGTTGCCGTTTCCACAAAAGAAGATTACGAAGCTGCCATTGCAGCAGCGCAGAAAGCATCGAAAGATTGGAGGCTGATGCCTGCCCCACAACGTGGGGAGATCGTCCGTCAGTTTGGAAATAAATTACGGGTCTACAAAGAACCTTTAGGGAAATTGGTTTCTTACGAAATGGGGAAATCGTATCAGGAAGGTTTGGGCGAGGTTCAGGAGATGATCGACATCTGTGATTTTGCCGTAGGGCTTTCGCGTCAGTTAAATGGTCTGACCATGCACTCTGAGCGTCCGGGACATCGGATGTACGATCAGTACCACCCACTGGGCATTGTAGGGATCATTTCTGCCTTTAATTTCCCGGTAGCCGTTTGGGCATGGAATACGGCATTGGCATGGATCTGTGGGAATGTATGTATCTGGAAGCCTTCAGAAAAAGCACCTATGTGTGGTGTGGCCTGTCAGAACATTATGGCCGAAGTATTAAAAGATAATGACTTGCCGGAAGGTATTTGTGCCCTGGTTAATGGGGACTATCAGGTAGGTGAGTGGATGACGAATGACAAACGTGTTCCTTTGATATCAGCTACGGGTTCTACCCGTATGGGAAGAATCGTAGGCGCAGCGGTTGCACAGCGTTTCGGTAAATCTATTTTGGAATTAGGTGGTAACAATGCCATCATCGTTACTCCGGATGCCGATCTTGAGGTGACGATCATCGGTGCCGTATTTGGTGCCGTAGGTACGGCAGGACAACGTTGTACTTCCACACGTCGTTTGATCATTCACGAAAGTATTTACGATACGATAAAAGAAAAATTAGTCGGAGCATACAAGCAATTGAGCATTGGGAATCCACTGGATGAAAACAATCACGTTGGACCACTTATCGATACCGATGCGGTTGCGATGTACAATAAAGCTTTAACAGCTGTTACTGAAGAAGGTGGTAATATCCTTGTTGAAGGTGGAGTTTTAGAAGGTGAAGGTTACGAATCCGGTTGTTATGTGAAGCCGGCGGTTGCAGAAGCTAAAAACAGCTTTGCCATTGTTCAGCACGAAACTTTTGCGCCCATCTTGTATTTGTTAAAGTATTCTGATCTTGACGAAGCTATTGAAATACAAAACGATGTTCCTCAGGGCTTGTCTTCAGCAATTATGACAACCAACCTAAGAGAAGCGGAACGTTTCTTATCTCATGCCGGATCGGATTGTGGTATTGCCAACGTAAATATCGGTACTTCGGGTGCTGAGATCGGTGGTGCTTTCGGTGGTGAAAAAGAAACCGGTGGTGGACGCGAGTCCGGGTCGGATGCATGGAAAGGTTACATGCGTCGCCAAACCAACACGATCAATTATTCTACGGAGCTGCCTTTGGCACAAGGGATTAAGTTCGAATTGTAAGAAACATCTTATTTAACATATCAAAAACCTCTTGCAGAAATGTGAGGGGTTTTTTTGTCCGGCTATTAGCAGTCAGCTATCAGCGGCATGTTTTTTCAATTGCCATCCTTCGATCCCGAAGCTTCGGGACAGGATGACAATTTCGATGTAAATTTCCTCTTTTTAGTTTCTCCCCTCCGGGGCTTTATGTATGTGTAGTATCCGTAACAAAGGGCTTCGGGTCGTACACTTAAATTTTGTAGTTTTATCTTTTTTAAAACCCCAATGGATTTAATTTTAAAGAACTTATGAACGTCAACATAAAACGTAGATACACGCCTATTGAACGATTATTAAATCCTTTAAATCGTCTGTTTCAAAATCAATCTACCTCTGCAATAATTACTTTTTTAGCTGTCGTTGTTGCGATGATCTGGGCAAATTCCGATTGGAGTGAATCGTATTCGCATTTGTGGCATACGCCTTTAGGTTTTACGATTGGATCTTTTACCATTTCCGAATCCTTACATACCTGGATCAATGATGGTTTGATGGCTATTTTCTTTTTTATCGTTGGCTTAGAGATAAAACGGGAGTTGTTTGGTGGAGAATTGTCTTCTCCAAGAAAAGCGATTCTTCCCATTTCAGCTGCTTTTGGAGGAATGGTTATTCCTGCACTTGTTTATGTTTTCTTTAATCAGGATACGCCTGCCGAAAATGGTTGGGGGATTCCAATGGCTACAGACATTGCCTTTTCGTTGGGAATTTTATCGCTTTTGGGAAAACGTGTACCTATTTCGTTGAAGATCTTCCTAACAGCTTTGGCTATTGTTGATGATTTGGGAGCTGTGTTAATCATCGCTTTCTTTTACACCTCAGATATTTTCGTGACCGACTTGATGTGGGGTTTTGTTTTTCTAATGGTGTTAATGCTTGGTAATCTTGTGGGGATTAGGAATCAGTTATTTTACATGGTTATTAGTATTGCGGGTTTGTGGCTGGCATTCTTCTTCTCCGGAGTACACCCTACCATTGCGGGAGTTTTAGCTGCTTTTGCCATTCCGGGCAGAGTTAAGATTAATGAAAAAGTATTTTTAGATAATATTGCAACCTTAACGACGATGTTTAGGAAAGCGAATCCCAATGATAATAAATTTGTTACTAACGAACAGATGGAAATTTTAGAGACCATAAACGAAGTGAGTACCGATGCAGCAACACCCCTTCAGAAGGTAGAACATTCTTTAAGTGGTTTTGTTTCCTTTATTGTACTTCCACTTTTTGCACTGGCCAATACCGGTATTTCTATTCATGGAGAAGGGCTGTCTGTTTTACTACACCCTGTAAGTTTAGGAATTGGTTTAGGACTAATTATCGGTAAATTCATAGGAATTGTTGGAATGTCAAAATTAATGGTTGCATTGGGACTTGCTGAACTGCCTAATAAATCTACCTGGCATCATATCTATGGTGTCGCTTTCCTTGCGGGAGTCGGATTTACCATGTCTTTGTTTATTTCCGATTTGGCATTTACGGATGATCGTATCATTCACTTGTCTAAAATAAGTATTCTTGTTAGCTCAGCTTTAGCCGGAGTAATTGGCTATCTTATTTTGCGATACAAAGCGAAATAATGTGCGATTAGATCAGAGGCCAGGAATCTTTTACTATGAAACCTGATGATTTAGGAATCCCATTTATGTATGTTGTCAGGTAAATACTTCGTGGGCTTAGCTCTAATTCTTGTTTTAAAGTATTAAGACACTCTTGTTTGGTTAATACGCTTTTAGGTAGGGTGGGTGTGCTTAGCCACTCATTTTTATGGATTAGGGCAAACTGATGGGTGTCGGCTAAAAATTCTTCAGCTTCTTTTAAGTAGATCCACCACGATCTGGCATGATCCGGATGTATGTTTTTCCAGGGAATACATGCTTGCTTTGGATGGTAGAAAAGAAAACCTTTCACAAATAATTTTGTTTGCACATGGGGGATGTCTAATTCTGATAATAGGCTTTTTCCTTCCTCGCTTTCCAGTATTTTACACTGGTGTTCTTTGAGCTTTTGAATTTTAAGATGGAAGTAATCGTTGGCATTGGGTCCTATGTAGCTTGTTTTGCCTTCTGAATGGTTTGCTAGGTAAAATTTTACGGCTAATTCCCAGTGCTCGTAAAGTTGCGTATGCTTATTGTGCACAATCAAATCCACTTCCCCTAAAGTGTGCTTCTTATTCGTTCTTAGGGGCATGTTGTTGGCAACAATTGCATATCGTTCGGATCGTTGCAGCCAGAAAAAGATCAATTGCTCAAAGTAATGCCCCAATCGTCTTGTGTTTTTCGTATTCAGAAAATCCACAAGTGGTTTTGGGTCTTGATCCAATTGCATGAGCTGAGGTTCAAATTTGAGATATTCTTCACGAAGCATAGCTTTGTCCAGTGCCAGCCCATCATTCAAAAGCCCTTCGGAATACACAGACCAAGCCAGATCTCTAACTGTTTTATGTTTAAAGTTTTTCCACATACGCACTAAATGTACAAAATGTCAGTTGTTAGTTTTCAGCACAAAATTTTTGTTCTTTTGTATCGGACAAGTTTACTTAGCAGCGCACGAAATGATTATTTATTAAGTTTTAGATAATCATTAACGAAAAACGATAAATACACACGGATGAAATTAAAGTGGATAACAGGAGGTTTAGGTTGGATGTTTGGCGGACCTATGGGTGCATTATTAGGCTATGCATTGGGGTCTTTGTTCAGCAAAGCAGATGAACAGGAAAAGTTTCAACGTCATTATCAAAATATGAGTCAGCCGGCGGCTCAGTTTGAGATCAGCTTATTGATCTTGGCTGCCTATGTGATTAAAGCCGATGGTAAGGTAGATCAAAGAGAGTTGGATTATGTTCGGGCGCAGTTCAAACAAATGTTTGGTGCCCATCGTGCCGAGGAGAGTTTTAAAGTTTTTAAGCACATCATTAATAGTAAAGAAGTTTCTCTTCGTCAGATCTGTAAACAAATTGATAAGCATGTCTCACATGCCCAACGACTGCAATTAATTCACTTCCTGTATGGAATATCTAAAGCCGACGGTCACATAGATGCTAAAGAGGTTGAGATCATTGAAAAGATTGGGGGCTACATGTACATTAATGCCCGTGACCTGTCTTCTATTAAAGCGATGTTCTACAAGGAGCCGAAACAGAATTACAAAATTTTAGAACTTGATCCAAAGGCTAGTGATGCTGAGGTGAAAAAAGCTTACCGTAAAATGGCGATGAAGTATCATCCTGATAAGTTGAGCGACCTAAGTGAAGCCCAGCAGAAAATGGGTCAAGAGAAGTTTCTAAAAGTTCAGGAGGCTTATGAAGCCATCAAGAATGAACGAGGAATCAATTAATGACTAATTAATGATGATTAATTAATAATGGTTAGATCGGAGAAAACTAATGACGAATTTCAAATTATGAATTACGAATTAAAGTAGAGTTGTCACTCTGAGCTTGTCGAAGAGCAGACAACGAATGGATAATAGATAATGATCAATTAATAATAGTTAGATCGGAAAATAAAATATGGTTTCCTCTTCCTTAACCTAGGGTTTAAACCCTAGGTTAAGGGAAAGGAAAAGGAACTACTTTTCAGACTTTAATGAACACCTTCGATACCCATCAATGGGAATGTGTTAAAAACAAAACGCCCCAAGCTTTCACTTGAGGCGTTTTTTATGTTTAAAAGTAGATTTACTTTTCAGACTTTAATGAAGCTCCTAAGAACTCTCGGTTCATCAGTGCAATATTATCTAAAGAAATTCCTTTCGGACATTGTACCTCACAGTCACCCGTATTGGTACAGTTACCAAAGCCAAGTTCATCCATCTTTTCTACCATGTTTAAAGCACGCTCTTGCGCTTCTACT
>Ga0208881_1000159_pt1 | contig 22117 bp, 22 predicted proteins | sample Knorr_S23_td_AAI_FD_185610 | JGI IMG/M metagenome (GOLD analysis project Ga0208881, IMG submission 185610) | Marine microbial communities from Southern Atlantic Ocean transect - Knorr_S23_td_AAIW_ad_876m_LV_B (SPAdes) (version 2) | ecosystem: Environmental > Aquatic > Marine > Oceanic | place... | reverse complement strand
CGCCCTCCTGAGACAACGACCGCGGCTTCAGAGACATCAACCGCACCTTCCGCGGCACCCTTCCGCTCAATTACACGCACACACCACGTCTCAGAGTCTACGTCAGGTATGAATTTGGATACCTGAATGTTGGAGTCATAATCACCAACAGGAAAAACATTTGGTCGAATAGTAACTATCGCCGGGTCCGCATCTATCGAAAACCTGGTAAATGCCTTCCCCGAGTAGACAGGTCTGGTAAACAAGGGCACCCCATCTTGTACTTCCATGCCAGTAACATCTGACCCTAGCGGGACATCAAGTGCCGCAGCCACCCTCGGCGCCAAATCCTTTCCGAGACTGCTTGCCGAGAAAATCAAGGCTTTGAAATTTCCACTTCTAAGATGGTTTACAACTACTGGCAAATAGGCTTCCGGGTTGTATTCGGACAGCGCTTCATGCTCCGCAACAGCCACTGATGTGGCACCAGCAGTGGAGAGTCCTTCCGCCGCAGACGTCAAACCTGGACCGCCAAGAACCAAGGCACTAGCTAATCCACCGATTTCACTAGCAAGCTGAGCCGCCACACTTACAACTTCACGGGCTCCGCCACCTATTTGCCCTTCTCGCTGTTCTACGAAAGCGAGGACATCTGCCATATCAAGGATCTCCTACTTATGTGTTTAGTATTTATTGAAAAGAGCGTCAAAGAGCATTTGCTTCTTCCCTGAGCAGGCGCACAAGTTCAGCCACTGCATCAGGACTATCCTCTAGAATACAACCGGATCCCCGAGTGGTAGGCTCACTGAACCGCTCAATATGAATACCTGGATGACTGAAGTCAGCTTCACGCTCTTCCAACGGCTTTCGCTTGGCAGCCATGATTCCCTTCAAGGACGCATAGCGAGGTTCATATTCACCCTTGGTAATTGTTAGCACCGCAGGCAGATCAGCTTCGACAACCTCAATACCTCCTTCAATCTCCCGCTGGCATGTAACAACTCCTTCTCCGAACTCGAACGAAGAAACCTCTGTTACACAGGGAATACCAAGTAACGTCGCAACCATCGGCCCGACCTGTTGTTGGTCACTCCCTGCAGCCTTAACTCCAAACAAGATGAGTCTGGCATCCGAATCCTTGAGCTCAACAGCAAGGGCTTTGGCAATTCCTAGTCCATCCATATAAGAATCAGCCCGGAGGAGTGTTGCCTTATCAGCACCCATAGCTAAGCCACTACGGAGTGTCTCCTGTGCCTCACTATTACCAACCGTGAGGAGGCCGACCTCCCCACCTTCCATATTCTCCTTTACACGCAGTCCAGCTTCGATTGCGAACTCGTCATATGGGCTAATGATGTACTTAACGCCCCCCGTGTCGATGTCTGTGCCAGTCTGATCAACCCGTATGTGGGTTTCAGTATCAGGAACTCTCTTGATACAGATGATAACGTTCAACGAATCTGTTCCTCCGTCGTTAAGCACTAATCAGAGTGTGGCCCCGAGTAGGCCGAAGCACACCGTTGCGATCGCTCCACCCAACAGCGCGTAGGGTAATTGCGTGCGAACATGATCTATATGATCGGTGGCAGCTGCCATTGATGAGATGATCGTAGTGTCACTGATTGGAGAGCAGTGATCTCCAAAGACGCCCCCAGAAAGCGTGGCAGCCACAAAAGGTGCGAGTGGAAGACCAAGGGTCGCCGCCGCTGGTACTGCGATCGGCAACATGATCGCAAATGTGCCCCAACTTGTTCCAGTCGAAAATGCTATACCTCCTGAAACCAAAAAGATGAGGGGCAAATAGATGTAGTTAGGCATGATACCCGCCGTGACTTGCGCGACATAGATACCCGTCCCCAGCACATCGACAACATCTCCTAAGGCAAGCGCCAGTAGAAGAATAAGAGCAAGTGGAACAAGTCCTCCAGCACCCTTGAGTCCGATTTTCACAAGCTCTTCTGTGCTAAATGCGCCCTGAACAAGAAGCATGATCCATGCGAGCGCCAACGCGAATAAAACTGACCATAGGACACTTGTCGATCCGGATCCGGCCGAGAGATCCCCTCCTCCAGTGATATACAATCCCAGCGGCATAAATAGAACCATGCCGGCGATAGGAGCTATCATATTGAGCGCGTGTGGCTCGACCTTCTCACTGGGGGTCGGAGATAGTATCTCTTCATCGATCATCGGCGTGGAATCTGGCCAAAGAAGTTCACCACGGAGCGTGCGCTCTTCTGCCTTCCTCATGGGTCCGATATCGATACCCCATAAAATCACAGCTACGACCATCAGAACTGCAACAATCGCATAGAAGTTCAGGAGTATTGAATTCAAGAAAACCATCAAAGCATTCTCTACGCCCAATCCCTCAAGGATACCCAGGTTGTAGGCACCCCAAGCGTTCATCGGGATCAATATGCAGATTGGAGCAGAAGTCGAGTCGATAATGTACGCGAGCTTCTCACGGGAACTTTTATACCGGTCAAAAAGAGGACGTGCGACCGAACCAGCCACCAAAACTGTGATATTCGACTCGATAAAGATTACCATCCCTGTGGCCCAGGCGAGTAACTGAGATTTCTTAGCAGAATCAACCCACTTGTTTCTTTCCAAGAAGCGCACAAAGCCCCTCACCCCACCGGATGCCTCAACTGTCGCAATCAGAGCTCCGATGACGAGGGTGAATAGAATCACTTGGGCATCACTACCCAGCACATCAACCGCTCCCTGGATCGAGGCAGCTATTCCCGAAAGAGGATTCCATTCCGAAAGCATTGTCCAAGCGAGCCATAGGCCTCCAGCGAGTGACAAGTAGACCTGCTTTGTCCAAATCGCGAGCACAATCGCAAGCACAGGAGGTAGAAGTGAAGTCCAGTTGGGATCAATCATTCGGGGAGTCCCCCCTAACAGTTAACAGGATGTCTCGACACCCCGCGGGCACCGTGAACATAGAACCGATAAGGCCAATCAGCTGCTTTCGTCACACCGATGCGACCGGAAGTCCGAACTGCTTTGTTCGAAAGCGTCCATCCTGACTCAAGTGCAAGTGGTGGTGATGTCAAACGATGACCCTGAAGTGCACCAGTAACTCCCATCGCCTGGGTCACTCGGCCAGGACCACCTGCAATCGGGCTCCGACCACCGCGTCGTTCTCGCATCACATCTTCCCCATCTATCGGATCGAGCCCACGGATGAGAACAGCCTGTGCCTGGCTATCTAAACCTGTAACCACATTCATGCACCAGTGAATCCCATAGATCCTATAGACGTATACGTACCCAGAGGGGCCGAACATCACGGCATTTCGTTTGGTGATACCCATTACAGTTGCAGCGTGTGAAGCAGGATCTTCCGGCCCACCGTAGGCTTCGGTTTCCACAATGACTCCCACGGTCCGTTCTCCTTCCAGACTGGAGATTAAACGACATCCCAGCAGGTTACGGGCCACCTCTACGACCGGTTTGTCTAGAAATCCACTAGTGAAACCCTGGGTTGGGAGGGATCCATCCCGCCATGGTTGCTCTCTAGGCAGAGTATCTCGCGATCTAATCCCGCGTTCACTCACAGTGTCAAACAAGAGGTTGTTGTTAGCTGCGCCCGCGGCCTCTAGGGCCACGGCCGCCACGGTTTCCAGCTTTGTTCGAGCTACCAGAAGTCCGGCGAGCGTAGTCGGTTCTCCATGCTGCAAGCACCTGCTCACCTCGATTACTAGGCAAGGCTGCCGCAACACTGTCTGGGTTATCACGAAGCGTACGGAAAAGGGCTGGTCCGAACTGCTCGACCAAAGTCTCCGCTGTCTTCTGTCCCACTCCTTTGTACCGATGTGCCAGGTACCGCACGATTGCCTGAGGATCCGTCGGCAATCCGATACTTGATGCACTAAAATCTTCACCAGAAAAAGCCACCGAGTCGGACTCCGTCGGTACAGATGTTCCAGCAGCTTGACCTTCGAACAGCGGCGGCAGGTCTTTCCCTCCACGTCGACGAGTTGACCCGCGTCGCGGACCCAGACGTAAGCCAGACTCCGGCGAACTTGAAGGAACTACTTCGACGATTGATGTATTTGGTTGTTCCACGACCTCCACATCAAGAGAGGTGTGGTCAGTTGCCTCAACGTCAGCTGAAGACCCTTGAGTCCCTGCAGTTGTCTCACTTTTTGAATGAGAGTCTGGAAGAGATACTTCGAAATTTCCGCGATCAGTCCGATCGGTAAGAATGATGCTGTGCTCTGTTGCTTGAAGAAGGAAGCGGGAGAATTTCGGAAAGCCGAGCTCAGCCTCGTCGAAGTTACTATTCTTCTTCAGCATCTTTCGTTTGAGATCGGAATCCCGCACTGGCTCACGTCCTAAAGTTCGGAAATCCTCTAAGACTGAAACGAGGAGTTGATAGGCTTCTTGCAGCGGATCGTCTGTGCTTCTAGAAACCTGTGAGATAGACTGATTAAGATTGTCAGCAGAATGTTGGGACTTGGAGCTTCTCTGACCCTGGCCACGATCGGGGCCTCTTTTGTCGCCCGCCTCCTCCTGACTCGACCGACTTCGGTAAGGAGGACCAACTTCGTACTGGCCGTTCTCCCTCTTCTTTAGCGTGACCAAACTTCTCGAGGACGCCTCCGCTAAGAACTTACTGAATTTACTGAATCCTAGGCCCCGTTCATTAAAGAGGGGGTCAAGCTCCTGCATGACCTGCTTGAGGCGATCCGAACGCATAACATCACCTCGTGACACCATCTTCTTCAGAGCTTCCTTGACAAGGATCCATGGATCACGAGCGGCTTGGGTTAATTCGGTGGTCTTGGTCAACCCAGTCAAGCTCGTGTAGGAGTAGTACTCATCACAGTTTTGTACCAGGATGTCCGAACTAGACTCCCGAATCCCCACACCTATGACGTACTTGCCATACTCCTTGAGCTTAAGAACTAAGCTGGAAAAGTCGGAGTCCCCTGTGAGAAGGATATAGGTTCCAATCTCTGGCCGAATAAAAACCAACTCGAGTGCATCAATCGCCATCCGGATATCAGTTGCGTTCTTCTTGTTACTCCCGTAAGCGGGAGCAAAAATGAGATCAACTGAAGCCTCTGATAGCGGCACAATATATTGGGGATACCGCCGCCAATCAGCGTAAGCACGTTGGACGCTCACCTTACCCTTGATCACATCTGAATCGAGGAGGGTCTTGAGCTCTTTGGAGAGATCGCTGCGCATACCCATCGTGACATTGTCGAAATCGATGAGTAGCGCGGCATGGATAGAAGCTGAGCCTGCTGGGCCCAGGCCCCCTTGATGGGGGGCTTTGGTATACGGTGTACTCATTGAGTTTTTTCTCGCAAACCTAATTGTCTTTCCGCGAGACCTCCCCACCCCACTCGCATCGTTGGATCACCAATAGGGTCGGGGAAGCCTTTCGGGGATACCCACCATGGGTACCGCGCCCCCGTCGGATGGATCAACCCGCCGACTACACAAAGTGGGAGAAATCAATCCATCGCGTCTTGGCCGAATCCGTGTCCGGCAGATCGCAATGAAGCGAATGAGATCAGGAGTCTTACTTACTTACGAGAATCTCGCAAAACGAGTCCAGAATCTCTTGTCCTATTGCGATCGCACCATCCACGGAAACGATCCAGGTGCTGCTGGCTTTCATGAGTAGCTCGTCGGTCGAGCCAACTGCGGCCACCTTTAGTATCGCCATATAGGACCTAGATTGAGCCCCAACCTCTAGGGGATACCGGCGAAAGCCAAAGGGATAATAACGTTGTCCATCCACCCTACCAAATAGAGTCTCGGGTTACTACAGACTATCCGCAGGTCCTCAAGCAGGGGGTTATCCCCTTCACATAAGGCTTTTGAGGCCCAGATTGATGAGTAGAATTCTGCTGCTCATCTTTTCTGATTAAGCCTTAAATAGCACTGCTTTAGAGCATATCGAATCGCAACTCAAGAACTTTCTCTCTTAGTTGTTTTCCCTTCGGCTACCGGAGGCTACCTATAATCTCTCGGACCAAGAGTTCAGGAACCTCCCGGCTCCATCCTTCCGCATCCTCCACCTCCCCGATACGGCGAAGTAAGACGTAACGAGAGCGACCTAACCGTGTCTTCTTATCTGAGCTCAGAAAGCTCATGACCACCTCAGGATCGAGTTGAGGGATCGTCTCGAGGCCAAGGCCAAGACCCTCCAACCCCGAAGACAAGGCCTTACTCGTGCCACTTTCTGTAACTTCGAGACGCTCACCAAGCTCCGCTTCCATAACTATACCGGCAGCAACCGCAGCACCATGACTAAGGCTATATCCCGATGCTGCCTCAAGAGCATGGCCTAGGGTATGCCCGAAATTCAGGATTTGGCGGTATCCATTTTCTAGTTCATCCTGTGTAACAACCTCTCCCTTAAGTCGAATCGAGCCGGCAACAGCAACCTTGGCAGCCTCAGGATCGGCGCTCAAAAGTAGATCCATATCCGCTCGAAGGTCATCGTAGTATTCAGCATCTAGGATTGCACCGTGCTTGAATGCCTCGACAAGCCCGGCAGAACGTTCATCATCCGGAAGCGTTGCCAGTACATTAGGGTCAGCGATTACACACTTGGGTGGGTGGAATGCTCCAACGAGATTCTTTCCAGCTCGAGTGTCCACGCCGACCTTCCCCCCAATCGCTGCATCGATCATAGCCAGGTACGTTGTTGGGACCTGGACAAGAGGCACACCTCTTAGGAACGTTGCAGCCACGAACCCAGCAAGATCTCCAGTCACCCCTCCACCCACGGCAATGATGCAGGTGTCACGCCCATACCTAGCGTCTAGGAGACCGTCAGTAAGCTTGGACCAATTCTTCCTGGTTTTCGAGACTTCACCGGCTGGGAATGAGTATAGTTCAGCCTTCTTTCCGCTTGATCTACACCGTTCTAAGACCGCTCTAGAGTACAGAGAACCAACTCGGTCATCAGAGATCACAGCATACCGATAAGCTGGTGCGTACTCATCAAGAATAACGGGAAGCTGCTCAAGGAGTCCGGCACCTATGAGTGCCGGGTAGCTCTCTCCTGGCGCGCCGATATCAATCTTGATGGTCATATTGGGTGGGATCCAGCCCGGCACCTTGGTGCCAACGTGACTAGCCAAGAGCTTCGCTCGCCTGGCAATTGAGGTCAAGACTCGTGTTGCTCGTATTTTGTTCTTGAGCCCCTACCTAGGGGTGAGCTAGTTTGAAGGAGTGGAGAATGCTGGCATCAAGCTTGCAATCCTGTGTTGACGATGTTTCTCTCCGCACCTAGGACCGACAAGTGACGGCTCAAGAAAATTCCAAGAAAACGCCGAAGGGAGGAGGTCGACTCCTGTCACGGCTTACGCCGCTTTGGAGGCCACGCACCTACTTACTTGCCGGGTCATTCCTTGTCGCCGGTGCGGTTGGCGGAGTATGGGGATCCTGGCAGAATCTTTGCGCCGGAGATACCTGCCCATCTATCGCACGAATCCGAACATTCGAACACGAACAAACTAGCAAACTCCTTTCCCACGATGGCCGGCAAATTGCTGAGATCGGATATGAGCGGAGAACCCCTGTTTCACTTCACGCACTACCCGAGTACATCCCCCAAGCGGTAACAGCGATCGAGGACAAGCGCTTCTATCAACACTCAGGCTTTGATCCATTCGGCATTGCGCGCGCCGCTTTTGGGGTCTTGACTTTCCGTAATCTTGGTGGCGGTAGCACGATCACCCAGCAGTTGGCGAGGAATCTCTTTGACGAAATCGGTTTTCAACGGCGCTACGTACGTAAATTAAAGGAAATCCGGGTCGCGCTGGACCTTGAGAAAGCGTACACGAAGGACCAAATACTCGAGGCCTATCTTAATGAGATCTATATGGGACGCGGTTATGGATTCCAGAACGCCGCACGCAATTATCTCGGAAAAAACATAGCCCAGATTAATGTTGCCGAAGCAGCACTGCTGGCGGCAATTCTTAATAGGCCCGGGGTTTACGACCCGTTTCGCTACCCCGACCGAGCGAGGGCGCGTAGAGATTTAGTACTGACACGTATGGTTGCAGAAGGCCATCTGGAGAGGGAAGAAGCTGAGCGCTGGAAGCAATTCCCACTACCCGAGAGCCAGCCAACCGGGTCCGTGACTTCCATGGCTCCCTATTTCGAAGAGTGGGTAAGACAGATCCTCGATTCTCGTTTTGGAGACGAGATTTACCGGAACGGACTTCGCGTGTATACAACGCTCGACGTGGATATGCAGCAAGCAGCACAGCTGTCGATGGAGGAAGGTTGGGCGGCAATCGAGGCCGATACCATTCACTTCGAACATCCATACTACTCCGACTTTGACACGGTCCGAGTGTTCTCGGGATCAACACCCTACTTGCAAGGTGCTTTCATCGCGCTGGATCCCATTACCGGACATGTCAAAGCAATGCTAGGTGGGCGAGACTTTGAGCAGTCGAAGTTTGATCGTGCACGACTCGCTAACCGCCAAGCCGGATCTGCTTTTAAGCCTTTCGTTTATACTGCAGCGATAGCCAGTGGGATCCCTGCTTCGCACATCGTGGTTGATGCTCCAGTAGTCTACCCACAGGTCAGCGGTGAGGACTGGCGTCCAGCTAACTTCGGCGGAGAATTCAAAGGCCCGATGACGATGCGAGAAGGGCTTTACACCTCCACCAATATGATCGCAATCAAAGTGGGTTGGGAGGAGGTCGGTATCGAAACAGTTGCTCAAACTGCCCGACATATGGGGATTCAGACTGAGATCGAGCGGTTCCCTTCTACGACGATCGGCGCGGCTGAGGTAATCCCTATCCAAGTAGCTGAAGCCTACTCATCCTTCCCCAACCTTGGAACTAAAGTCCGACCATTCCCCATTCTTCGGGTGGAAGACTCTGAGGGCATGGTACTTTGGGAGCCACAGCCGGAACGTACTCAGGTCCTCGACAGCCTCGTGGCTCGAATCATGGTTTCAATGCTTGAGGACGTAGTGATACGCGGCACTGGATACAATGCTATCCGCGTACGAGGTGGTCTTCCATATCAAGTTCCAGCTGCAGGCAAAACAGGCACTACAAACGATGGCACTGACGTTTGGTTTACGGGCTTCACACCAAATCTTCTCGCGACGGTCTGGTTTGGGATGGACGCACCCATACCAATTTTCTCACTAGGTCCTGGTAAGCGACAAGCCACTGGAGGTGGGCTGGCAGCACCCGTGTGGGCCTCCTTCATGCGGCGAGTGTACATGGGTGGGCAGGGGGATGGGGATAACACGAGTTTTCAGGCACAAGACCCACTCCTCCCTATCGAGAGCGGCTGGCCCTTACTGCCCGGTCTTAATGCTGTACTTGTCGACCGGCGCACTGGAAAGCTCGCATCCCGCTGGTGTGCTGAAGAGGACCGTTATCTGGAATACTACCTCCCCGGGACTGAACCCACCGAGTTATGCGATCGTTCGAGTCGCCGATTCAGAGGGCTCCGCTAACACTAGTAGGCTCTCCTCGGATTATTTTCTGGATGGTACCATAAGCCCTCGTAGATCGTAGAGTAGCCGCCTACTCTGTAATGGATCTCTCATGTAATCGCGAATCCATCTAAGGACTTCCACTAGCGACTCCTAATCGCTGGGAGGTACGTTCGGCGAGTCACTCTAGGAGAACTGATGGAACCACCAGTCATGACATCGAGGGAGATTACCATGCCAGCTTGGACTTTCAGCGCCCTGAGAGACGAGCTTGGGAAAATTTCTGATAAGCACTCAAGCACGACACTGCTACAAAAGGTCGGGTATCGTTCGGGGATCTCATCTTCTGCTGTATTCAAAGAAGGCTTAAACAGTGCAGTTCTAGAAACGATGCAATCCACATTTTGGACACATCTCTGCGACTTCTTCTCATGCAGGGGCTGGGGCACGCTAGTGGTCGATTCGGATCACCCCGGATTAGGTTTTCTGACCAGTAACGATTGGGCGGAAGCAATGACGGCTGAGGTGGACCGAAATGCAAGTTGCTGCTTCAGCACGGGATTCATATCTGGCCTCCTGTCTGAAATAGTAGGAAGCCCTGTGGCAGTGCTCGAGTCCAAATGTCGGGCACGAGGAGACAGAGCGTGCGAGTTCGCTTTCGGTGCTGAACAGGCCGTTCGCGAACTATACAGCCAGCTCATAGTAGAAGCTGGCCCTAGTACGACTTAGAAGGATAACACCACCTGATGAGAGTACTCGGCATCGACTATGGGATGAGGAGAATCGGCCTTGCACTTAGCGATCCCACTGAAACAATTGCTACGCCTCTGGATACCCTAATACGCCGGCGAGGCAAGAGGGCCCCGTTATCTAAGATTGAGTCTATTGCAATTGAAAAAGGTGCTGAACACTTGGTAATCGGCCTACCTCTTAACCTGGAGGGGAACGAAACGGAATGGTCCGGAGAGGTGCGTGCATTTGGAGCGAGCCTATCTAAACGTATGAACCTTCAGGTTTCCTTCGTCGACGAGCGAATGACGTCCGTGCTCGCTGAGCGAACAGTAAGATCGATCGGCCTACCCAAAACCAAGAGGGAAAACAAAGCGAGGATCGATGCAGCGGCAGCGCAGCTAATCCTTCAGAATTGGCTCGACTTAAGGAAACACACAAAGTGAAAAGTCCGCGAGCTAGATTGACCACGAGTTGTATAATGCTCGTGTGTCTTATGTCCTGTGGAACTGATCCTGACGGTCTGTTAGAGGTGACAGTTCCATCCGGTTCAACACTCTCTGAGGTTGCGGATACCTTAGTGAACCGAGGCTTGATAGGAGCGCAAGGCCCATTCAAGCTTTATGCCCGCATACGTGGGGATGATCGACGCATCAAGTCTGGGCGTTATGAGTTGCACGAGGGAAATCGCTGGAGAGACATCCTTGAAAAGCTGACGAAGGGTGAAGTTATGACAGTCCCGATGACAGTGCCTGAGGGTTTCCGGCTGCTCCAAATTGCACCGCGGATATCCGAAGTTACGGGGGTAGCGGAAGATTCTGTGCTCTCAGTCATCTACAATCCAGACCTGCCAGGAAGCTTGGGGATCCCCGGGCCGACTTCCGAAGGATATCTGTTTCCCGACACATACAGATTCGCTCCCGGCGTATCGGTAGAATCTGTTCTTAAAGCGATGGCGGACCGATACCACTCAGCTTGGTCCGAAGCACGTCTAGTCCGACTTAAAGAACTCGATATGACTGAGAACGAGTTGGTAACATTGGCCTCGATCATCCAGGCGGAGGCTCGACATAATAGTGAGATGCCCCGGATTTCTTCCGTCTACCACAACCGACTACGCGAAGGGTGGCTTCTCCAAGCTGACCCCACTGTCCTTTTCGCCCTCGGGGGACCACGAAGCCGCCTGCTTTACGCCGCGATCGATTCCGTAGCTGACCATCCGTATAACACTTACTCCCAACCTGGTCTGCCACCGGGTCCAATCTGCTCACCAGGAGATCTAGCTATTGCTGCAGCGCTCAATCCTGCTCAAGAGGACTTCATGTACTTTGTGGCTCGTCCAGACGGAAGGCATGTCTTTACGCGCACCCTCGCGGAGCATAACAGGGCGAAACTAGAAGCGCAGAGGGCACGAGATCGGATAAGTGCTGATGAGCACTCTGAACCTACTCGCTAAGCCCAACTCCACCATTTTGCCGAAAAGAGATCTTACGAGCGCGCTCCGCCTCATAGTGATCACGGACCATCGTCTAGCGAGACCCCGTAAAATCGTTGAAGTCGTTGAAGCTGCATTGCTGGGCGGTGCTAAGGCAATCCAACTCCGAAACAAGGGGGACACTGCCAATAAACTTCTGGAAACAGGAAAACACCTACGTGAGCTTACGCAAGCACATGGAGCACTTCTTTTCGTGAATGACCGCGTAGATATAGCACTCGCAATTGGTGCTGATGGCGTACACCTGGGCCCGAAAGACCCTCCGATCCAGGTGGTACGTAGACTCGTTTCGGATGAGTTCCTCATCGGATTTTCTGCCGACGATCCTGAGTTAGCCCACTCAGCTGTGGCCGAAGGAGCAAATTATATCGGGTGTGGCACCATCTATCGCACATCGACAAAGCCAGACGCTGGTGACGTGATCGGAATGCCAGGACTCAGAAGCGTCATTGACGCTGTTAGTGTCCCAGTGATAGCAATCGGTGGGATCACGAACCGTCGGATTCCAGAGGTCTTGGCAGTGGGCGCGACCGGGGTGGCAGTTGCCAGTGCAATCATGAGCGCATCCGACCCAATGCAAGCAACCTACTCGATGCTTACGGCACTAGAGAACACCTGAAGAGTTATTGTTTAGGCTAAATTACCTAGACTCCACCAACCCTGAGCAGATCTTCAATTTCGACTGAGCCCACGAAGAAGTCCCCGAGAGACCTCCCAGCATCTGGGCTATGCCAATCCGATCCCCCACTGCATAAGAGACCCTTTTCACTGCAGATCGCTTCGAGGCGCATCACATCCTTTGGCCTGTGAGAGGGCCGGTAAACTTCGATGCCCTGCAGTCCTGAACTAATCAATTCAGGAAGTAGTACATCAACGATATCCCTCGGAGGATGGGCCCAAACTGGGATTCCACCAGATGCTAATATTAACTGAACAGCCTCTGTAGCCTCCAGGAGATCTGTCGGGACAAAAAACTGAGATTCATCACCGATAAAGCTATTAAATGCATCCGGTACCGACGCAGTATGACCTGCTTTTACAAGTGCCTTAGCTAAGTGCGGACGACCTAATACACCTCCATCAGGCCCAGCCTCAGCTTTAACATCTTGGTAGGTAACCAAGATCCCTGCTTCAGTAAGCCTGTTAAGCATCTCACGCATGCGAATTTCACGGTGTTTCGTTGCGCGGACCCTGTGGTTCAGGAGTGCCTCGGATACTGGGTCGACAAAATATCCAAGAATATGAATACTCCGACCATGATACATTGAGCTAACCTCAATAGCTGGAATTACTTGGACACGCACCTCGGAACCAACCGCTTCCGCTACAGAGAAGGATGCAGTCGTGTCATGGTCAGCGATTGCAATCACATCTAAACCGCCAGACGCAGCTCCCTGGACTACGGCTTCAGCACTCCAAGCGCCATCGGAGGCAGACGTATGGATGTGTAGGTCAACCTTCACTAGAACTCAGCCTCAGATTATTCCACAACGTCTTCTGCAAATACTATCGCAGCAGCTGGGATCTCCTCGGGGGGCACATCAGCGGCATATTCGGTCAGGACCGTGACAACGTCGCGCTCGACCTTGAGTACCCCTGCCGCCACGTGGAATGAGTCACTACCCCCTCCGGGACGGTCGAGATTGAGCTCACCGGCACCCAGCAGCGTCACCAAAGGAGCGTGCCCGGACAAGATACCAAGCCGCCCATCCCACGCCGGTGCTACAATCGAAGAAGCTTCACCTTCGAATACTACCCTGTCCGGAGAGACGACCCTTACATCCAATGCCACGAGTTATCCCCCTTCCGCCGCGAGACGCTCACCTTCAGCGATCACACTCTCAATACCGCCCTGCATATAGAATGCCTGCTCTGGAAGATCATCAAACTCACCATCTACCATCCTCTCAAAGGATTCAACCGTCTCATCCAGCTTCACATATTGTCCCGGGATGTTCGTGAAGGTTTCTGCTACGAAGAACGGCTGTGACAGGAATCGAGCGATACGTCTCGCACGACCCACGATGATCTTGTCTTCTTCAGTCAGTTCGTCCATCCCGAGAATTGCGATGATATCCTGTAGATCCTTGTAACGCTGCAGAATCGCCTGAACATCCGTGGCCACTTTGTAGTGTCGTTCCCCTACGAACTGTGGGTCCATAATACGCGATGTCGAGTCGAGTGGATCCACCGCCGGATAGATCCCCTGTTCCGAAATCGATCGAGAGAGCACGGTCGTCGCATCTAAGTGAGTAAATGCCGCAGCCGGAGCAGGGTCTGTAAGATCATCAGCGGGTACGTAGATCGCTTGCACAGATGTGATCGAGCCTTGAGCAGTCGATGTTATCCGCTCTTGTAGCTCACCCATCTCTGTGCCAAGAGTCGGCTGATATCCTACTGCTGACGGCATACGGCCAAGCAGTGCAGATACTTCGGATCCAGCCTGGGTGAATCGAAAAATATTATCGATGAACAGAAGAACATCCTGACCCTCTACATCGCGAAAATACTCCGCCATTGTTAGGCCCGAAAGTCCAACGCGAAGCCGAGCTCCAGGCGGCTCATTCATCTGACCATAGACTAGTGCGGTGGAATCCAGCACGCCCGATTCCTTCATTTCGAGCCAGAGGTCATTGCCCTCTCGTGTGCGCTCACCTACACCGCAGAATACGGATCTGCCTCCATGCTCCATTGCAATGTTGTTAATGAGTTCCATGATGATGACAGTCTTCCCGACACCTGCACCTCCGAAAAGACCGGTCTTGCCACCCTTCACATATGGTGCGAGCAGGTCAACGACCTTGATACCTGTCTCAAAGATTTCGGTTTTCGGTTCTAATTGATCGAACCTCGGAGCAGGCCTATGGATCGGCCAACGCTCTAGTTCAGCCCCTTCGCCCCCGACCGGACCCATCTCATCAACCGGCTCTCCGAGAACATTCAAGATACGGCCCAGTGCAGGCTCTCCGACTGGGACACTGATTGAGGAGCCTGTGTCCGTCATCTCCATCCCGCGTGTCACACCATCTGTGGAGGACATCGAAACAGCACGAACCTGACCACGACCAATGTGCTGCTGTACCTCAGCTACGAGAGAGATTTCCTGGCCTGCCTCGTTTGCCGCGGACAAATTCAGCGCATTATAGATTTCTGGTAGGTGCTCCGGGTCGAACTCGACATCTAGAACTGGCCCGATAACCTGCACCACCTTCCCAATGTTGTCTGCCATAGTATCCCTATATCTCTGTCTCTGAAAAAGCCTCTATTCCAGGCTAGCAGCCCCGCCAACAATCTCGGCGATCTCCTGCGTGATTTGTGCCTGCCGCGCCCGGTTGTACGTGCGCGTTAGGTATTCAAGCATATCACCTGCATTATCCGTTGCACTCTTCATTGCCGTGCGACGAGCTCCCTGTTCTGCCGCCGCATTCTCCACCATAGCCGTATAGACTGTGTTCCGTATGTAGGCTGGGAGAAGTCTCCCTAAGATCATGTCCCCACTCGGTGACAGGATGTATGCATCCGATGAGGATGTCTCATCTCTTGGCTTTACAGGGAGAAGTTCAAAGGTCCGAGGTGGTGTCGACATCGCCGACCGAAACTCCGAACTGACCAGATACACCGCATCGACATCACCATCCGCAAAGCGGTCCCGGATCGGACCTACTACTGACTCCGCATCTTCAATCGATGGATAGTCACCGATGTCTACCCGCTCAGTGAGCATCTTCTCTCCCCGGAAGCGGAAGTAGGCAATCCCTTTCTTTCCAGCTACATGAAGTTCTGTCTCGATACCCTTACCACTTAGTTCTTCAAGCAGGTTTCTTGCGTGCTTGATAAGGCTCGCATTGAAAGCCCCAGCGAGTCCTCTATTCGCCGTAAGCAGGAGAATAGCTGCGCGCCTCTCATGCTCAGGACGACGAAGAATGGGGTACTTCTCAGAAAACTCCGACGAGTAAAGGCCCCCCACAATTTCTTGTAGCGCATTCGCGTACGGGCGAGCCGCATGCACACGATCCGTTGCACGCTTAAGCTTCGATGTCGCTACCAACTCCATCGTGCGTGTGATCTGCCGAGTATTCTCGACGGACTTAATTCGTCGCTTGACCTCACGGGCGCCAGCCATACCTATCTCTGCCCTCTGTCCTTAGGCCGATGCAGCCGCAGCGGCCTGCACCTGGCTCCCCTGCTCAGCTTGAAAAGCTTCATTGTACTCCTCAATAGCTGACACAAGCTTCGCCTCAAGGTCCTCAGTCAATTCACCTACCTCGCTAATTCCATCCAGAACCTCGCGGTGCATGTTTGAGAGGTGTTCGTGGAAACGCCGTTCCCAGACTCGAACATCCTCCACAGCCACTTCATCCAAATAACCGTTGGTCACCGCATAGATGACCGCTACCTGGTTGGCAACGGGCATCGGCTGGTACTGTGGTTGTTTCAATAGCTCGACGGTTCGCGCGCCACGCGCCAATTGCCGCTGTGTGGTGGCATCAAGATCTGATCCGAATTGTGCAAATGCCTCTAACTCCCGGTACTGTGCGAGGTCCAGTCGAAGCCGTCCCGCAACCTTCTTCATAGCTTTGATCTGTGCTGCACCTCCGACTCGAGAGACGGAGATACCCACATCTACAGATGGACGAACACCGGAATAGAAGAGGTCGGGTACCAAGAAAATCTGGCCGTCTGTGATTGAGATCACGTTCGTAGGGATGTAAGCAGACACATCTCCTGACTGCGTTTCAATAATAGGAAGCGCTGTAAGCGAGCCGCCCCCGAGGTCGTCCGAGAGTTTAGATGCTCTTTCTAAGAGCCGTGAGTGTAGGTAGAAGACATCCCCTGGGTATGCTTCACGCCCCGGAGGCCTCCTGAGTATCAAAGAAAGCTGACGGTACGCTTGCGCCTGCTTGGAGAGATCATCGTACACAACCAGCGTATGCTTACCTTGCCACATGAAGTGCTCGGCGAGAGCAGTAGCTGAATACGGGGCGATGTACTGCATGGGTGCCGGGTCCGAGGCATTAGAAGTAACAATAATTGTGTACTCCATCGCCCCATGTTCACGAAGGGTTTCCACCACACTGCGCACTTTGCCCGCTCGCTGTCCGATAGCACAGTAGATGCAGATTACACCCGTGTCCTTCTGGTTAATGATTGTATCGATCGCGATCGCAGTTTTCCCCGTCCCCCTATCCCCGATGATCAATTCGCGTTGCCCTCGACCGATTGGGATCATCGAATCAATCGCCTTCAGCCCGGTTTGTAATGGCTCACCTACAGGTTGTCGCTTCACGATTCCAGGGGCCACAATGTCGATCTGGCGACTCTCTTCAATCCCGTCGATTGGACCTTTCCCGTCTTGTGGTGCTCCAAGTGGATCAACCACGCGGCCCAGGTATCCGTGCCCCACCTCCAAGCTCAACAACTTTCCTGTCCGGCGAACCTGGTCCCCCTCGTGAAGCTTCGTCCAGTCACCCATGATCACAGCACCGATACTGTCTTCTTCAAGATTGAGTGCTAAAGCTGTAACCGCTTCACCCGTTTCAGAGGAAGTGATCTCGAGCATCTCTGAAGCCATCGCGTTGGTAAGGCCATAAATTCGGGCAATCCCATCTTTTAGCTCGAGTACCTCACCGATTTCTTCCGCTTGGAGATCCTCTTCATACCGAGCAATTTCCTTGAGGAGGACGTCTTTGATTTCGCTTGCGCGAAGCTGTGAATCATTGGCCATCTATATGGGATCCTGGTTTGTAGGGCTCGGCCTCAACCTGCTGCTTCTCCGACTTGCCCAGATGGAATGCGAGCAGTAAGGAGTCGGCGACGCAAATCTTCGAGTCGTCTCCGCACCGAACCGTCGTAGATCATGTCACCTGTGCGGACTATGAGTCCGCCTAATATTTCCGGCTTGACCCGAATATGTGGTATTGCCTGTTTGCCAAGCATCTTTGATAACCGCTCAGAAACTACGTTTTCCGTGGTATCATCTAGCGGCCGAGCCACAGTTACTTCGACGTGTTCTCTACCCAAATGGTCGTCCAAGAGCAGGAGATACTCAGCGGAAATCTCTCTGAGGAGGGTCTGCCTTCGCTTGTCAATCGTGATCAGAACAAAGTTTATCACCTGTTTTGGCGCTTTATCACGAAAAACCTTTCGAATGACGTCCTTCTTGGTTTCATCATCGATTCGTGGTGTTTCCACAAAAGTGCGGAACCGCGAGTCATCTTCTAAGAGACCTGCTACCATTCCGAGAGCATCACCATATTCCTGAATGCTCTCATTGCGACTTGCGAGTTCGAAGAGGGTCTCCGCGTAGTTTCGCGCGACGGTTTCATCTCTCACGCCTGTGCGGCCCCATCAACCAACTCATTGAGATACCGCTCTACCAACTGTCGGTCTGTCTCTTGATCAAAACTCTCCTGCATCAATCGGGAGGCAGCAGCCAGCGCCAAATCAACTGACTCCCGTCGCAGAGTTTCGAGCGCCCCATCCCGTTCCCGTTCTATCTCTGCCAACGCGCGCTCGACAATACCCTGTGCCTCTGTGCGTGCTTTCTCTTCCAGTTCTTTACGAACGCGCTCGCTAGCTACCTTGGCTTCAGCAAGAATCTCACTTGCCTGCCTGCGAGCATCCGCCATTTGCTCACGGTGCTCCTCCAAGAGTTTTGCAGCCTCGGCATTGAGTTCTGCGGCCCCATCAATAGCTGTCTGGATTCCTTTCTCCCTGCTATCAACAGCATCCACGATCGGACCCCATGCATACTTTCTGAGGATCAACAGGAGGCTAACAAACACAATTAGTGTCCAGACACTCAGCCCCGTATTTATATCATAGAGCCCACCACCCCCTTCACTCTCATGCTGAGCGAACAGCAAGCTGGGGGCAGCTATCATGAGGGTGAGTCCGCAACTTAGCACACGACTTTCTCTCATCGATATCTTCATCATCTTCCAATTTCCTCCCTAACCCTATCGAGTTCTAGCAGAGGACCCGAGAGGATGAGCAAGGAGTGTTCTCCCTTTAGATAAATTTGAAGATGATCGCAATCACGATCCCGAAAAGCGCTGCTCCCTCGACCAAAGAGGCCAGGATGATAGCCGCAGTTTGGATTGTGGCAGCTGCCTCAGGCTGGCGAGCAATTCCCTGGGTTGCACCCAAGCCGATCTGGCCGATGCCAATTCCGGCTCCAATAACAGAGAGCCCAGCACCAATTCCTGCACCCAGAAGGGCGAGGCCGTTTGGATCCATCCCTGATGCAGCTTCTTGGAACATAGTAAACATCTTGTGTTGTCCTTTAGGTAATCGTCTTACGGACGGGTTGAATTCACGAGTTGAGGTAGTCCATCAGTGTGCGTGCCGAATAAGTCCAATGAAAACGGCGGAAAGCATTGCAAAAATGTACGCTTGCAGGAATGCCACAAAAACTTCGAGAGCCATGATCGCTATAACAATCAAAACAGAGCCACCAGCAACAAGCCATTTGGCAGCGCCAATTCCGGCGAACAAAAAGATGAAGCCCAGCAGAGACAGTACTAGAGTGTGTCCAGCCATCATATTGGCGAAAAGCCGAATCATGAGCGCAAATGGCTTGGTAAGTTTTCCAAGAAATTCGACTGGTGTGAGAATCACTAGGAGAGCCGCCTGACCAATCGGAGGCAGCCCAGGCGGCGCATAGAAGATCGTCCGCATATAGCCCTTGAAGCCAAGTGCTCTCATCCCGGAAATCTCTACAACGACGAATGTCATGAGCGCGAGCGCGCCCGTTACCATGAAGTTACCTGTCGCCGTTGCACCGAAGGGCATCAGACCCAGCAAGTTCATGAAAAGAATGAAGAAGAAAAGAGTCAGGATATATCCGGTATAAGCGTCTGCGCCGTGTCCAATGTTTCGACGCACCACTTCATCACGGAAGTAAATGACCAGGGCCTCCATCGCATTGGCGAGTCCGCTCGGTGCACGATCAGTATATTTGTCACGCATTGCGCGCCCGATTGGGATAAAAACCAGAAGACAAAGAAGGGCGGCCAGAAACATGAACACCACGTGTTTTGTTGGGGACAGATCAATTGTGAGCCCACCAACATGTAGCGGTTCAAAGTGCGGGAGGTGAAACACAAAACCTTTCCCTAAGATCTCAAACTCGAGCTCACTGCCATCCAAGAGATGGTGCAGAAGCATCCCCTGGAGATCTGGAGGTCCTTCACTGGAGTGAGCTTGAGCGGACTCCTGTAAGGCCGTGAAGAGAGAGAGGAATTTCATCTATAAAGTCTCTGCATTCTCGGACCTTAAATAAATTGGTTCGATCAGGAGAAGTCCAAAGAAGAATCCAGCAAGTGCCAGTAGCATCGGAGCCAACCCTTCCAAATCGAGGCGAATGGCGACAAAAGCTGCAAGCCCTATGGCAACCATCCTGAGCAGGGTACCACCCACCCATACAGCTAGGAATCGATTCCAGTTGGAACGAAAGCTGAGCATCGCGGCAAAGGCTACGATTTGGATCGGTAGCGCGATGAGGGCAGCAATCACAAGCCCCCTGCGACCAGCAGAATCAAGGAACGGCATAAAAATTAGCGTGATTAGTGCTACGCCTACGAGGCCCGTGAACGCATATTTGCTCACGTTACTCACCGGACTCCGTTCTCTCTATTCCTAGGTTCAATCACGACGTGGTAGTAAAGGCTGTAGCCACCTGCACCGGCTCCGATTAAAGCGCCAAGGATCATGACGAGTGGTGACGTACCCAGTCTAGAGTCCACCCAAGCGCCACCAAGCATGAAGAACACAACTGACAGCGTCCATCTCAGGCCGTGCCCAAGGTGTTGGCCCGAAGCTCGCAAGAGCTCGCGGGCACCTTCCCCCTGTTCGTCTTCTCGCACGGTCCTGCGCCCTCATGGGTAGCGGGAGCAACCTCGAAATAGGGTACATAGCCTATCAAGAGCCTGAATAATTTACCGCTTGTGAAAAAAAGAGCAAGCTGGTTCTCTTGGTAATCATATGTATAGTTCGCTCTGCTTGACGCCTAGAAAAACACTGGTCTATCTTCGGCGCGGTTTCACAAGCTCACCGGATTGTACGATCGTTACATATGGGGTAGGATCTGCTATCCATCGGCTTGGCATCAGGGAGAAAGATGTCCACAACTGAACAAAGCGTGATTGTCCAACGCGATGACCTTGAGTTACTAGAACGGGTTGTTGAGGTCTCAAACGCCATGAGACGGGAGGTCGCCAAGCGGATCGTCGGCCAAGATGAAGTAATTGACGAATTGCTCACAGCGCTGTTGGCTAATGGACACGCCCTATTGGTTGGCGTCCCCGGGTTGGCAAAGACACTCTTGGTTCAAACAGTCGCTCAGTCACTTGACCTGGATTTCAGCCGAATACAGTTCACTCCAGACCTAATGCCGACTGACATCACCGGTACCGAAGTGATCGAAGAGGACCGGACTACAGGTCGTCGGGTCTTTAGGTTTGTAAAAGGCCCGATATTTGCAAATGTGGTTCTGGCAGATGAGATCAATCGCACTCCACCTAAAACCCAGGCAGCTCTGTTAGAGGCTATGCAGGAACGGGCAGTAACTGCAGCGGGTGAGACATACTCTCTGGGTAAGCCGTTTTTCGTGCTCGCAACACAAAATCCAATTGAGCAAGAGGGAACGTATCCGCTCCCGGAGGCCCAGCTAGATCGGTTTATGCTTGAGCTTCCGATCTACTACCCCTCTCGGGATGAAGAGGAAGAAGTCGCCACGAGAACTACAGGTGAAGAGGAAGCGGAAGTCAATCCGATTGTTACAGCCTCGGATCTCATTGAATTGCAGCAACTTGTTCGACGAGTGCCCGCCCCACCTTCCCTAGTTTCGTTCGCGGTTAAGCTAGCACGCTCAACCCGCCCCGGACCGGAAGCATTAGATGTAAGTCAAAAATACGTCTCTTGGGGTGCTGGACCGCGTGCTTCACAGTTCCTCGTGCTTGGTGCTAAAGCACGTGCAGCATCTCGTGGATCACCTATGCCTTCTTTGGACGATGTCCGAGCGGTAGCCCCAGCTGTGCTGGCCCACCGTTTGGTCCTGAATTTCCAAGCAGAAGCGGACGGACGTACAACCCGTGGAGTGATTCATGAACTTCTCGAGGAGAGTCGGGATTGGAGTTAGATCGAAGTAACGGAGGTGGCGACCACCCTCCGAGTACCAAACGAAGACCCGATTGGGACAGCGTCCGATGACGGGCGCTATACTCACATTACTCGGGCTTTGCCTGCTTCTGTCCGCTACACTCACCGCAGCACAAACTGCAGCGTTCCAGGTTAGTGAATCCAGGATGCGCACACTTAAGAGTGAGGGATTCAAGGGCGCAGAGGCACTGACACAGGTAAGAAGAAGAGCAGGCAATGTCGGATCAAGTGTCCGCCTGATTACGGATACACTGAATCTTGGGACAATGGGAATTGGCGTTGCTACCGGTGTACTA
>Ga0208881_1000158_pt1 | contig 22220 bp, 17 predicted proteins | sample Knorr_S23_td_AAI_FD_185610 | JGI IMG/M metagenome (GOLD analysis project Ga0208881, IMG submission 185610) | Marine microbial communities from Southern Atlantic Ocean transect - Knorr_S23_td_AAIW_ad_876m_LV_B (SPAdes) (version 2) | ecosystem: Environmental > Aquatic > Marine > Oceanic | place... | reverse complement strand
CCGAATGGTGCGGATGCGGGCTTTTTTGATACTTTTCCCTGCATGCACCAGTTTCGTATCGGCGAAGCCGCGAGGCTCCTGGGGGTCAGCCCGGACACGGTCAGACGTTGGGCGGATGCCGGGCGCCTGACCACCTGCCGGACCACCGGTGGCCACCGCACGATCGCCGGACGGGATCTGGCCCGACTCTCCCAGGACCTGGCCGCCGAGGCTGCCACCAAGCAGGCTGACGGCCCGGCGCTGTCGGCACGCAACCGCTTCACCGGGCTGGTCACCCGGGTAGTGCGCGACGGGGTGATGGCACAGGTGGAGATCCAGGCCGGCCCCCACCGGGTGGTCTCCCTGCTGTCCGCCGAAGCGGTCGACGAGTTGGGCCTGGAACCCGGGGTACTGGCGGTGGCCGTCGTCAAGGCCACCAACGTCGTCGTCGAACGCCCCCGCTGAGCCCGGTCCCGTGTCACGCTCGTCGAGCGGTAGGTCTGCGTCGTGAACCGCCCGTCCCATCCCGCTCGGAGGCCGCCCAGTGCCCTGTCCGGCCTGATGCTGCTGGTTGCGGTGGCGCTGCTGGCCGGGAGCTGCTCGTCGGGCGATGACGACGAACGGCTCACCGTGTTCGTCGCCTCCTCGCTGGCCGACGTCCTCGGCGACCTAGGCGATGCGTGGAAGTCCTTCGGGGGATCGGAGCTACTAGAGGTGGTTGGCGGCTCCAACCACCTGGCCGCCCAGTTGCGCGACGGCGCCCCGGCCGACGTCTTCCTCACCGCCGACGCCGCACTCCTCGACGGGCTGTCTCCAGATCGGGCTCCGATCGCCGTCCTGAACCGTTTGGCCACCAACCATCTGGTGGTGGCCGTACCCGCCGACGACCCGGCCGGGATCCGCTCACCGGCCGACCTGCAGAGAACCGACGCCATCCTTGTGGCCTGCGCTTCGGGAGTGCCGTGCGGTGACGCCACCATCGCGCGCTACGGCGACCTTCCCATCGACTCGTACGAGCCCAGCGTCCGGGCGGTGGTGGCCCGCCTGACACTGGGCGAGGCCGACATGGGCATCGTCTACGCCACCGACGTGGCAGCCGAGCCCCGGATCACGGCCGCCTGGAACGAACCGCCTGCATGTCCGTGCATCACCTACGCCGCGGCAGCCATGACCGACCGTGGCTCGGAGTTCCTGGAGTTCCTGGAAACGACCACGGCCCAGGGGGTGCTGGCCGCACACGGCTTCGCCCCGGAGCCCGCCCCTTCCGGATCACAATGAGCCGCACCCCCAACAGACCACCCCAGTCGATTCTGGTCGTGGCGACGCTCGGCATCGCCTTCCTCGCCCTACCGGTGGTCGGTCTGCTGCAACGCGCACCATGGTCGTCGCTCGACGACCTGCTGGGACGTCGCGCCGTGCTGGACGCCCTGCGAGTCTCGTTGACGGTGAGTGCCGTGGCTGCGGCCATAGTCGTGGTGCTGGGCACACCGCTGGCCTGGATTCTGGCACGGGTGGACATCCCGCTGCGACGGCTGGTCCGGGCCCTCGTGGTCCTACCGATGGTCCTGCCGCCCGTGGTGGGTGGCACGGCACTGCTGTTCGCCCTCGGCCGACGGGGGCTGGTCGGCCAGTGGTTGGAGCGCTGGTTCGACCTGACGCTGCCCTTCACCATGGCCGGGGCAGTCGTGGCCGCCACCTTCGTGGCCCTGCCGTTCTACGTGGTGACCGTGGAGGGCGCCCTGCGCACCACGGCCGACGACCTCGAGCAGATGGCCGGCACCCTTGGCGCATCGCCGCTGACCGTGCTCCGCCGCATCACCCTGCCCCGCCTGCTGCCGGCCATGGGAGCCGGGCTGGCCCTGGCCTGGGCCCGGGCCCTCGGCGAGTTCGGGGCCACCATCACGTTCGCCGGCAACCTGCCCGGCCACACCCGGACCCTGCCCCTTGCCACATTCCAGGCCCTCGAATCCGACCCGGAGGCCGCCCTGGCCCTCAGCCTGGTTCTGCTGGCCGTGTCGCTGACCGTGCTGGTCCCGACCCGCGACCGATGGCTACCCACCCGATGAGCGGTTCGCCCGACTCGGCCAGGCGGATTGCCGCGCACCCTGGAAGGGGCGAGCCGGACCCTGCCGGGACAGGGGGCGCCGGACCGCAGGAAGTTCCGGCTGTCGAGCTGGCCGGACGCCTGACTCGAGGAGATCTGAGCCTGGAAGCCACGCTCACGGTGGCCCCGGGCGAGGTGGTGGCCGTGGTCGGTCCGAACGGTGCCGGCAAGTCCAGCCTGCTCCGACTCCTGGCCGGTCTGGAATGCCTGGACGACGGGCACCTCCGCCTCGACGGCCGAATGGTCGACGATGCCACCGGCCCGGGCCACGTGGCCGCCCACGATCGCTCCGTGGGCTGGGTGCCCCAGGACCGCCTGCTGTTCCCGCACCTCTCGGTGGCCGCCAACGTGGGCTTCAGCCCGAGGGCCACAACGGACCGGGTGGATCATCTGCTCGACGCCCTCGACCTACGGCCCCTCGCCAACCGATGGCCGTCTGAGTGCTCAGGTGGTCAGGCCCAGCGGGTGGCCGTGGCCCGGGCGCTCGCCGGCTGCCCCAGCCTGCTCCTCCTGGACGAACCGTCCACTGCGCTGGATGCAGAATCGCGCCGGCGGATACACGGGTTGCTGGGAGCCGACGACCGGCCTGCCACCCTCCTGGTCACCCACGACCCGGCCGAGGCGGCCGGCATCGCCGACCGCGTAATGGAGATGGAAGCCGGTCGGATCGTCCTCGAAGGCACCCCCTAGGCTCGCCGCCGTGAATCCGCTCCACGACGGCGTCCCCACCCCGTCCACCGACGGTGTCCAATCCAGGTCGCCCGACGGTGTCCCCGCCCCGTCCACCGACGACGCCCCTTCCCCGCCCCCCGAGGCAGCGCTGGACCTGTTCCGCCTCGACGACCGTGTGGTCGTCATCACCGGAGCCAGTTCCGGGCTGGGAGAACGCTTCGCCCGCGTCCTTGCCGGCGTGGGTGCACGGCTCGTGCTGGCCGCCCGTAGAACCGAACGCATCGCCGCCCTGGCAGACGAGTTGCCCGACGCCCTGGCCGTCACGGTCGATGTCACCGACGACGACGGGCCACAGGCCCTGATCGACGCCACGCTCGCCCACTACGGCCGCATCGACGTCCTCGTCAACAACGCCGGAGTCTCCCGGGTGGTCCCAGCCGTCGACGACGACCTCGACGGCTTCCTCCATGAGCTGGCCGTGGACCTCGTGGCCCCATACGAGCTGGCCCGACGGGCCGCCAGATGGTGGATTGCCGAGGGACATCCGGGCGTGGTCATCAACCTCGGCTCGATACTGGGTGCGGGTGCCGGCGGGAAGCTCCGGGTCCCCGGCTACACGGCAGCCAAGGGCGGGCTCCACAACCTGACCCGGGAGCTGGCCGTGGAATGGTCCCGCAGGGGCATACGGGTAAACGCCCTGGCCCCGGCCTGGTTCGAGACGGAGATGAACTCGGACGACATGTTCCACACCGACTCCGGCCGGGCCTATGTCTCGGCCGGAACCCCGATGGGCCGCGGCGGCCGGGCCCACGAGCTGGACGGCGCCCTGCTGCTGCTCGCATCGGACGCCGGCTCCTACCTGACCGGCCACGTCCTGTACGTAGACGGTGGCTGGACCGCCGTCTGACCTGGTTCGTCCGATGTCAGACCGCCAGCTCCTAGACCTAGATGCCTCTGACCAGGCGCTTCTACCCCGCGGACTCCGGGCTTCCTGACGGTGGGCCCCCTGACCCCGGTACGCAGTCGATGTCCAAAGCGTCGCGGAGAAACTCCAACTGCACGAGGAGCAGGTTCTCGGCCACCTCTACCTGGGGGGTCATGTGGGTCACCCCGGAGAGCGGCAGCACCCGGTGGGGCCTGCCGGCCTCCAGCAGGGCCTGGGACAGTTGCAGCGTGTGGGCAACCACCACGTTGTCGTCGGCCAGTCCGTGGATGAGGAGCAGGGGACGCTCCAACCACGCCGCCTCCACGCACAGGTCGGTCCGGGCGTAGTTCTCCGGCTCGACCGCCGGATCGCCCAGGTAGCGCTCGGTGTAGTGGGTGTCGTAGAGCCGCCAGTCGGTGACCGGCGCACCGGCGATTGCAGCGTGGAACACGTCAGGTCGTCGCAGCACGGCCAGGGCGGCCAGGTAGCCGCCGAACGACCAGCCCCGGACGGCCACACGACCCAGGTCCAGCCTGTCGTCGACCGTCGCCAGGGCCTGCAGGGCATCGACCTGGTCGTCGAGCACGGGGGCCGCCAGGTCGCCGTGCACAGTCCGCTCCCATTCGGGTCCACGCCCGGGTGTGCCCCGGCCGTCGGTGACGACCACGGCGAACCCTTGGTCGGCGAACCACTGCGAGGTCAGGAACTGCCCTCGGGCCCGCTGCACCCGCTGGGCGTGCGGCCCGCCGTAGGGATCCAGCAGCACCGGCAGGGGAGACCCGTCATGCCCGTCCGGTACCAGCACGGCGGCCCGGAGGTCCCGCTCCCCGACCACGTGGAAGGTGGGTTCCGGTCTGACCATCGGCTCCTCGACATGGCTGGCGATCAGATGGCCACCGGGCAGGACAATGGTGGCCGGAGGTCCGTCCATGCCGGCCGTAGACACCACGACCACACCGCCTCCGACAGCCGCCGATCGCACACCGCCGCCACCGGCCAGCACCTCGGTGGTTCCGTCGAGGGCCACCCGAACCACGTCGACGTCCAGCGGGTCGGTCGACGCCCGCACGACAACGGCACCTTCGCCGTCGATCCCGACCACCGAACGCACCTGCAGCCCGTCCGGGGACACGGCCGCCCCGTCGACCACCAACCGGTTGGTGCCCGCCCTGGATTCCACCGTCACGATGGCGCCGTCGACAAGGCGGGGAGCGCCAGACACCAGGTCCACCCAGAGGTCGTCCACCAGGCAGGTCCGCTCGATGGTCGCTCCGGTGTCCGGATCCACCTCGAGGAAGACCAGCGTCTTCTGGTCCCGGGTCTGGGCAACCACGGTCGGTGGTCCATCGGCCGGCCACGCCACGTCCGCCAGGTACTCGAACCTACCGTCGACCTGCCAGTCCACATCGGTCGTGGTCCCGTCCAGGTCGACCACAGCTAGGCCGACCGCGGCGTTGACCGAACCGGCCGCCGGGTACCGGATGGCCCGTGGCGCCTCCGTCGGGTCCACCGGCGACGAGATCCACCACTCCGAGACACCCGCCGTGTCCACCCGGGCGACCAGCAACCGACTGCCATCCGGCGACCACCAGTGGCCACGGGTACGCCCCATCTCCTCGGCGGCGATGTACTCCGCCGATCCCCACGACACGGTCGGCGTCGATCCACCGATCAGGCGGCGATCTCCCCCAGTGCCGGTCACCCGCAGCGAGGAGCCCGACACGTATGCCACCGCTGCGCCGTCCGGGCTGAGCCGGGGATCGAAGGCATCGCCGGTCGAGGGAAGCTCCACGACGTGAATCGGCGGCGGCTCCGCGTCGCCCGGAGACGTGCCCGGCAGGATCACCTCGGCCAGGAACACCCGCCCGTCCAGAGCGAAGCACACCCGGGAGAGGTCGGCCAGGGCGTCGTAGGCGACGATTCCCGAACCCGACTCACGCACCCGCTCGCGTCGAGCGAGCTCTGCGGCCGGCAGGTCGCCGGGGTCGGTGCCGGCGAGGAGTTCCTCCGGGTCGACGACCAGGCTCTCCTCCCGGTTCGCGGGGTCGAACAGCCACAGTGCGTTGACCGGGTCGTCGCCGGAGGCGGAGCGCAGGAACAGCACCCGCGACCCATCGTCGGCCACGCGGACGTCCCGTGGAGCCCCGCACGTGAACCGGCGAGTCCGAGCGTGCTGTCGGGGAAAGCTCTCCGGCTGGTCGGCCACGTACGGAGACTAGGGCGCACCTCCCTGGGGATCGGTGGCCACCGCCGACGCTGCGATCGTGGTGCGGTGCCCTGGCGGGCAGAGCCTCGGATTGGCAGGCACCTCCAGCCACTGGGACGATGCCGGCGGTCACCAGGATCGTCGGGAGGAGAGGACATGAAGCTGGGCCTCAGCTTGGGCTACTGGGGGGCCCAACCCCCCACCGACCTGGTGCCGCTCGTGCAGGAGGCGGAGCGCCTCGGGTACGACGCCGTCTGGACCGCCGAGTGCTGGGGATCGGATGCCTTCTCCCCGCTCGTGTACCTGGCCGCCCACACAGAACGCATCCGCCTGGGCACCGGAATCGTCCAGATGGCAGCACGCACTCCCACGGCAACGGCCATGCACGCCGTCACCCTCGACCACCTCTCTGACGGCAGGCTCATCCTGGGCCTGGGGGTGTCAGGGCCCCAGGTGGTGGAGGGCTGGTACGGACAGCCCTCGAACCGTCCGCTGGCCCGCACCCGGGAGTACGTCGAGGTCCTCCGTCGGGCATTCCGGCGCGACGACCACCTGTCCTTCGACGGCGAGTTCCACCAGCACCCGTACACCGGAGAGGGCTCCAGCGGCCTGGGAAAGCCGCTGAAGGTCATGACGCACCCGCTGCGGGCCGACATCCCGATCTTCATCGGCGCCGAGGGGCCGAAGAACGTCACCCAGACGGCCGAGATCGCCGACGGTTGGTTGCCGCTCTACTACTCGCCTTACCGCCAGGAGGTGTACGCCGACCAGCTGGTCTCCCGTCCGGACCACTTCGAGATCGCCCTCAACCTGGCTGTGACGGTCACCAAGGACGACTCCGCCGACGCCATCTCCGCTGCGCTGCTGCCCATCAAGGCCATGCTCGGCTTCTACATCGGAGGCATGGGGGCGAAGGGCCAGAACTACCACACGAAGCTGATGGCCCGAATGGGTTTCGAAGCCGAGGCACACCGGATCCAGGACCTCTTCCTGGAGGGCCGCCGTGACGAGGCCGTCGCCACGGTGCCCGATGGGTTCGCCGACGAGATCTCGCTCGTCGGTACGACCGAGCGGATACGCGAACGCTTGGAGGCATTCGCAGACAGCCCGATCACCATGCTGAACGTATCGCCGCGCTCCACCGGCCACCTCCGCCAGGTCGCCGAGCTGATCCTGGCCTAAGCGCACCGCCCACGGACCTCCCCGAGGGCGAAAACCGTTGCTTTCGACTATCCCGGACCACCGCCTACGTGTAGTTTCCGCGCCGTGCCGACGGGCCGTGGGGTCACCATCCGTGCGGCGGTGAGCCGCGGCGTCGGCCTCCTGCCGAGCATCGAGGAACTCCACCTCGACGCGCCGAACCACGACGAGGTCAGGGTGGCGGTCGAGGCCTGCGCCGTCTGCCACTCCGACCTGAGCTATGTGGACGGGACATGGGCCACGGAGTTCCCCCTAGTGCTCGGGCATGAGGCATCAGGACACGTCGCCGAGATCGGCGACCGTGTAACCGACCTGACAGTTGGCGATCCGGTGGTCGTCTCGTTGATCCGCACCTGCGGCGAGTGCCAGGCCTGTCGCAGGGGCCGTGACGTGGCCTGCACCGGTGATCTGGCGCTGAACGGCCGGAGCCCGCTGGCCGATGCCGCCGGAACCCGGATCCCCCAGGGCCTGAACGTCGCCGCCTTCGCCACCCAGGTGGTGGTACACCGCTCCCAGGTGGTGCGGGTCCCCGACGACGTGGGCCTGGTCGAGGCCTCGTTGCTGGGCTGCGGGGTCCTGACAGGCTCGGGAGCCGTGACCAACACGGCAGGCGTGGCCGCCGGCGAGACGGTGGTAGTCGTGGGCTGCGGGGGCGTCGGCATCGGTGCCATCCAGGCGGCCCGCATTGCCGGTGCGGCGCCGATCATCGCCGTAGAGCCCCTCGTCGAAAAGCGCGACGCTGCACTCGGATTCGGTGCCACGCATGCCCTGGACCCGGCCACAGACGACCTTGCAGCAGCCATCCGATCAACCACGGGCGGATCACTCGCAGACCACGTGTTCATCACGACGGGCACACCGGCCGCGCTGGACGGCGCCATCGACCTTCTCGCCCCCATGGGCAACCTGGTGATCGTCGGCATGCCGGCCGACGACGTGACCATCCAGATCACCCCCAGCCGGCTGGCGGCCACCAACCAGTCGATCCTCGGCTGCAAGATGGGCGCGGCGCGGGTCGCCGTCGACGTGCCGGCGCTGATCGAACACCACCGGACCGGACGCCTGGACCTGGCGGGCATGGTCACCTCCACCCATCCACTCGACGACCTGGCCGCCGCCTTCGATGAGGTCCGCCGGGGTGAGGTACTGCGAACGGTTATCCTGCCCAACGCCCCCGTCCTCGCGGATGTCGCGGACGCCACGGGGACCCCGGCATGACGCAGACCAGCCGTGAGATGAAGGGCGCCCGGACATGAAGCTGGCCGGCATCGAGACGTTCGTAGTCGGCAACCCGCCACCTCGCCATGGAGGCCGCTACTTCATCTTCGTGAAGTTGACCACCGACGACGGGATAGACGGCATCGGCGAGGCATACGTGGCCACCGTCGGACCGCACCTGGTGGCCGACATGCTGGTCGACGTGGCCGAGCGCCACCTGATGGGCCACAGCCCCTTCGACGTGGAGTCGTTCTGGCGCCGGGCCTACGGCAGCGGCTACGCCCTGCGTCCAGACCCGACGCTCTGCGGGGTGTTGAGCGCGCTGGAGATCGCCTGCTGGGACATCATCGGCAAGGCCACCGGTCGTCCCGTCTACGACCTGCTGGGCGGACGGGTCCACGAAGGGCTACGGACCTACACCTACCTGTACCCGGACGACGAGGACGCCTACGCCCCCAAGGACGAACCGAACCTCTACACGGACGCCGACCTGGCCGCCGAGGCCGCCGTCCGGGCCGTCGAGATGGGGTTCACCGGAATCAAGTTCGACCCGGCCGGGCCCTACTCCGTCTTCGACGGGCGCCAGCCCTCGCTGGAACGCCTGGACCTGTCCGAGCGCTACACCCGTACCATCCGCGAGGCGGTCGGGAGCCGGGCCGACCTGCTCTTCGGCACCCACGGCCAGTTCACACCATCGGGAGCGCTGCGCCTCGCCCGTCGCCTGGAGGCCTACGACCCGCTGTGGTTCGAGGAACCGGTTCCACCGGACGACCTCGAGGGCATGGCCCGGGTGGCCGCCGGAACCACCATCCCGGTGGCCACCGGCGAGCGGCTCACCACGGTCTCAGAGTTCGCCGCCGTGCTGCGGGCCGGAGCGGCGTCGATCCTGCAACCCGACCTGGGGCGCAGCGGCGGGATCCTCCAGGGCAAGAAGATCGCCTCGATCGGCGAGGTCCACCAGGCGCTGCTGGCCCCCCACTGCTACTGCGGGCCCGTGGTAGCCGCCGCCAACATCGCCCTCGCAACGTGCACGCCCAACTTCCTGATCCTGGAATCCATCGACCGGTGGGACGGCTTCCACGCCGAGTTGCTGGAGACGCCCATCCGATGGGAGGACGGCATGGTCATCCCGTCAACCGAGCCGGGCCTCGGCGTGGTCCTCGACGTTGCCGTCGCCCGGGCCAACCCGTACGACGGCGACGAGCTGCACCTGGCCCCCGAGGAGGACCCGATGCCGTTCAGCGAGGGCCTGTGAGACTTCTCGGTGAGGTGACGGGCCCTGTCGGACCGGACACGGGCCCTGTCGGACGGGACGCGGTACCACCATGCCGCGGGCCGGTCGGCAGCTGACCATGGGACAGTCGCGCCGGGGGCGGTTGAGCGGCCGAGCGAAGACCCGGGACGTCATCGGCGAACAGCCACCGTTCGCCCAGCCACGCATGAGGTTCGATCCGCTCCGGGCGGTGTCCGACGACGAGTTGGAGTCCATCCACCGGGCCTCGCTACGGGTCCTCGCCGAGACCGGCATCGACTTTCTGGACGACACGGCTCGCCGGCAGTTGATGGACGCCGGATGCGACGTTGACGGCAACCGGGTGCGGTTCGACCCGGACCTGGTCCTGCGGCTGGTCTCCACGGCACCCGAGCAGTTCACCGTCCACGCTCCGAGCCCCGCCCGGAACCTGCACATCGGCGGCGACCTCATCACCTACACCAGCGTGGCCAGCCCACCGTTCGTGACTGGCCTGGGCCGGGACCGGCGCGACGGCAACCGCGAGGACTACCGGAACCTGCTCCGGATGGGTCAGGTCCTGAACGCCGTGCACACCGTCGCCGGCTATCCGGTGGAGCCCATGGACCTCCACCCGTCGGTCCGCCACCTGCACGCCACCCACGACATGCTCACGCTGTCCGACAAGGTGCCATTCGTCTACAGCCTCAGCCGCCAGCGGAACATCGACGCCATCGAGATGACCAGGATCGCCCGGGGCGTCGACCAGGACACGATCAGCGAGGAGCCGTCGCTCTACTCGGTGATAAACACCAGTACCCCGCTGCGCTACGACACGGTGATGCTCCACGGCATCCAGGAGATGTCGGCCCGCAACCAGGTCATCGTCATCACCCCGTTCACCCTGGCCGGTGCCATGGCCCCCGTGACCGTCGCCGGCGCCCTCGTGCTGCAGAACGCCGAGGCCCTGGCCGGCATCGCCTACACCCAGGTCGTCCGGACCGGTGCCCCGGTCATCTACGGCGGCTTCACCTCCAACGTCGACATGCGGTCCGGCGCACCGGCCTTCGGCACCCCCGAGTACTGGAAGGCCTGCCTGATCGGTGGCCAACTGGCACGCCGCTACCGTCTCCCCTACCGGTCCTCGAACGTGAACGCATCGAACAGCGTGGACGCCCAGTCGGCCTACGAGAGCGTCATCGCCATATGGGGCGCGATCATGGGAGGGGTGAACCTGCTGCTCCACGGCGCCGGCTGGCTGGAAGGAGGCCTCCTGACCTCCTACGAAAAGATGGTCATCGACGCCGACATCCTGAACATGGTGAGCTCGATGCTCGAACCGGTGGCCATTGACGACGCCTCCCTGGCCGTCGAGGCCATCGCCGAGGTCGGACCTGCCGGACACTTCTTCGGGACCCAGCACACCCAGGACCGCTACGCCACCGAACACTTCCAGCCCATGGTCTCGTCGTGGGCCAACTACGAGACGTGGGACGAGGGTGGCCGGGTCGAGGCCCACCAGCGGGCCGAGAAGCTGGCCCGGCAGGTCATCGACGCCCATGTAGACCCGCCAATGGACGCCGCCATCCGTGCCGAGTTGGACGCCTTCGTGGAACGCCGCGTCGCCGAGGGCGGCGTCGAGACGGACTTCTGACCACGCCCGACCGCCCAAGGAACACCGGCAATATGAACACCGCAGGAGTAGCACCAGCAGCATGAAGACCAGCGCACAGGCCGTGGTGATAGGCGGCGGCGTCATCGGTGCAAGCGTGCTCTACCACCTCACCCAGGCCGGCTGGACCGACGTGGTCCTCCTCGAGCGCCGGGAACTCACCGCCGGCTCCACGTGGCATGCGGCGGGCGGCATGCACACCATCAACGGCGACCCCAACGTGGCCGCCCTGCAGCGCTACACCGTGCAGCTCTACGAAGAGTTGGAGCAGACCTCGGGCGTGGCGTGTGGCGTGCACCTCACCGGCGAGGTGATGCTGGCCGACAGCGAGGACCGCATGGACTGGCTACGCATGGTCCACGCCCGCGGTCGCTACCTGGACATGCAGACCGAGCTCATCTCGGTTACCGAGGCAAAGGAGAAGATCCCCTTCCTCGTGGAGGAGCACTTCGTCGGTGCCCTGTGGGACCCGGTGGGCGGCCACGTGGACCCGTCAGGCGTCACCAACGCCTATGCCACCGCGGCCCGCATGGCCGGTGCCGAGGTGTACCGGAATACATGGGCATACGACATCGTGGCCAACCCGGACGGCACCTGGGACGTCGTGACCGAACAGGGGACCATCACCTGCGAGCACTTCGTGAACTGCGGCGGCCTATGGGCCCGCGAGGTGGGCCGCATGTGCGGGCTGGAGCTGCCCGTCCTGGCCATGGAACACCAGTACCTGGTCACCGAGGAGCTCCCGGAGATCCGCCCGTGGCTGGAGGCCACCGGAGGCCATGGCATCGGAGCCATCGACTTCGGCGGCGAGATCTACACCCGGGCGGAGGGTGGCGGCCTGCTGCTCGGCACCTACGAGCAGGCCTGCGTGCCGTGGTCGACTACCGAGACACCGTGGGACTTCGGCGCGCAGCTCCTCACACCGGACCTGGAGCGCATCGCCCCGTCACTGTCGGTCGGCTTCGAGCACTTCGAGATCTTCGCCGACGCCGGCATCAGGAACGTCGTCAACGGCCCGTTCACCTTTGCCCCCGACGGCAACCCGCTGATCGGCCCCATCCGAGGCCAACGGGGGCACTGGGTGGCGTGCGGGGTCATGGCCGGCCTCAGCCAGGGCGGCGGGGTCGGCTTGGCCATGGCCAACTGGATGACGGCCGGTGATCCGGGCTTCGACGTGTGGGGCATGGACGTGGCCCGCTTCGGCGACTGGACCACGCCGTCGTACACCAGGACCAAGGTCATGGAGAACTACAGTCGCCGGTTCTCCATCTCGTTTCCCAACGAGGAGCTACCGGCCGGTCGACCCCTGTACACCTCACCCATCCACGACCAGCTCACCGAGGCCAACGCCGTGTGGGGCTCGGCCTACGGCCTGGAGTACGCCCTGTGGTTCCAGCGGGAAGGCGTCGATCCGGTCGAGGACGTAACGTTCCACCGGTCCAACGCATTCGACGTGGTGGCCACCGAGGTTCAGGCGGTACGCACCGGCGTGGGCCTCATCGAGACGACCGGCTTCGCCAAGCACCGGTTCACCGGTCCCGGCGCACGGTCCTTCCTGGACCGGATCATGGCCAACCGCATTCCGGAGGCCGGCCGCATGGCCCTGACCCCCATGCTCAACGAGCACGGAATGCTGGTAGGCGACTTCACCGTGGCGACCATGACCACGGCGGCCGACCCGTCCGGGTCGTCCGACGGGCCCGAGCGGTTCATCGTGTTCGGAACCGGGGCTGCCGAGGGCCACCACGAGCGCTGGTTCCGGTCACACCTTCAGACCGCCGGGGAAGGGGTCGCCTACCGGCCGCTCTCCCATGAGATGGCGGGCCTCTCGATCGCCGGCCCGGCGGCTCGCGACCTGCTGGCGTCGCTGACCGACCAGGACGTCTCCAACGATGCCTTCCGGTTCCTCGACGTTCGGAGGATGGACCTCGGCATGGTCCCGACCCTCGTGGCACGGATCAGCTTCACCGGCGACCTGGGTTACGAGTTCTGGGTCCCGGCGTCGCTCCAGAGGCGCCTGTTCAACCTGATCCTCGAGGCTGGAAAGCCGCACGACATCCGTCTGTTCGGCCTCCGGGCCCTGGATTCGATGCGCTTAGACAAGGGCTTCGGGGCCTGGGCGTCAGAGTACCGACCCATCTACACGCCGTGGGAGGCTGGCATGGACCGGTTCGTGAAGTTGGACAAGGGCGACTTCGTCGGACGGGACGCCGCAGTCGCCTCGCTCACCGTGGGCCCCGAACGACGCCTGTGCCTGTTCACCGTCGACGTCGATGGCGCCGACGTGCTGGGCGACGAGCCCATCTGGCACGACGGTGAGGTCGTGGGATGGGCCACCTCGGGTGGCTACGCCCACTGGTCGGAGGCATCGTGCGCCCTGGGGTACCTGCCAGTCAACCTCGCCGGAGCCGACACGCCGTCGGCGGGCTTCGAGGTCGAGGTGCTGGGCGTCCGACGTGCCGCCACCCGACTGGACAAGCCGCTGTTCGACCCGTCCGGGTCGCGCATGCGATCCTGATGACCGATTCCAGAACCGGATGCAAGACACCAGCCACCAGACGCTATGACCGAACTGAACACGAGGTACCGGACACGATGACGGGATTCCTTGCAGGCTCACGGGACACCGGTGTCCCGGCGACATGAGCGGCCACCCTGTGGTCCGGGACGACCAGGACGATGCGATGGTGCGACGGGCAGCGACCGTCGGGCACCGCATGGCCATGGGCCCCGGCGAGCCGGCACTGACCGAGTGGGCGGCAGCCGGACTGACCCTGCCCGACGAGACGGCCCTGATGCGCTACCGGCTAGACCGCATCGCCGGCCGGCTGGCAGACGACCTGGACGGGATCCTCCTGTTCGACCCCATGAACGTCATGTACGCCACCTACGCCCCGAACATGCAGGTCTGGCTACTCCACAACCAGGCCAGGTATGCCTTCATGGGGGCCGACGGTCGCCTGATCCTCTTCGACTACCCCAACTGCGAGTTCCTGTCGGCCCACAACCCGTACGTTGACGAGGTGCGACCGGCCACCACCTTCACCTACTTCCTGGCCGGCGACCGGGCCGACAGCCTGGCCAAGGGATTCGCTTCGGAGATCGCCGACCTCGTGTCCACCCACGGGGGCGGCGGCCGACGCCTGGCCGTCGACTCGTCCACCACCCTGGGCATCACCGCCCTCCAGGACCAGGGGATCACCCTCGTCGAGGGCACCCGGGTAATGGAGGAGGCGCGCAAGATCAAGGGACCTGACGAGATCGCCGCCATGCGATGCTCGCTGGAGGGCACCCGGGTGGCCTGCCGGAAGATGTTCGAGGCAATGAGACCCGGCATGAGCGAGAACCAGCTCTGGGGCGTGCTGTGGGCCGAGATGCTGGCCCGCCACGGCGAATGGATGGAGTGCCGCCTGCTCTCCTCCGGCGACCGGACGAACCCCTGGTTCCAGGAGTGCAGCAGCTCGATCATCCGGAACGGCGACGTGGTGGCCTTCGACACCGACCTTGTGGGCGCCTACGGAATGATGTCGGACATATCCCGGACGTGGGTGTGCGGCGACGCCGCTCCCACTCCTGAGGCCCGCCACGCCCATGCCCTGGCCCTCGAACAGGTCACTCGGAACATCGAACTACTCCAGCCGGGTGCCACCTTCCACGACATCGTCCACCGCTCCTGGGCGCCACCTGAAGAGGAGTACCGGCACTATTCGGTGCTGTTCCACGGTGTGGGACAGTGCGACGAGTATCCCAGCATCCCCTTCCCGAGTGCGTGGGAGGCCTCGGGGTACGACGGCATGCTGGAGCCCGGCATGGTCATAGCCGTCGAGGCCTACGTAGGCGCCCGCTCCGGTGGCCAGGGCGTGAAGTTGGAGAACCAGGTTCTCATCACCGAGGACGGCCACGAGAACCTGAGCCCGTGGACCCTGGACCTCGACCGGTTCGAGGTGCTGTGAGCCCGCCAGACGAGAAGTTCACCGACCTGATCCGGAAGATCATGCCGTTCTGCGAGGTACTCGGGTTGTCGGTCGTCAGCGCCACGCCCCAGCGGGTGGAGGCCACGGCCGACTGGGCCGAGGAGCGCACGACGGTGTTCGGCGGCCTGCATGGCGGCTACATCATGGCCATCGCAGACTCGGTCGGTGCACTGTGCGCGTCACAGAACCTCCCTGAGGGCGCGGGCACCTCCACCATCGAATCCAAGACGAACTTCCTGCGTCCGGTGACCGGTGGAACCGTAACGATCGTGGCCACGCCGATTCACGTGGGACGCACCACCATCGTCGTCCAGACCGAGGTCACCCGTGACGACGGCAAGCCGGTGTCGCTGACCATCCAGACCCAGACGGTCCTGCCGGGTTCCTGAGGAAGGCCGGGCTACCGCCGGTCAACCGGCTAGTGCGACCCGTGGGCGAGGACCTGTCGCAACCTTGCGGATCGAGGGGCTAACGCCCCTCAAACTCGGGTTGCCGCTTCTCGATCCAGGCCCGCGCCGCCTCCCTAGTGTCCTGCGTCCCGAAGTTGGTGGCCTGGGCCTGGCCCTCGGCCTCAAGGGCCTGGGACATCGACGTCTGCGCGCCGTTGTTCAACAACGCCTTACTCATGGACAGGGCCAGGGGTGGACCCGCCGCGATCCGTTCCACCACGTCGGCCACGTGGGCATCCAGGTCGGCTTCGGCCACGATCCGGTTGACCAGACCGATGCGGTCGGCCTCGGCAGCATCGATGACCTCGGCCAGCAGGGCCAGTTCCTTGGCCCGGTGCAGGCCAACCCGTCGGGGAAGCACCCATGACCCTCCGAAGTCGATCGTGAGCCCACGGCGGGCGAAGATCTCCGAGAACCGAGCCGTGTCGGCCGCATAGACGAGGTCGCACCCCAGTGCCATGTTGAGACCGGCCCCCGCTGCCACGCCGAACACCTTGGCCACCACCGGATGCTGGCACTCATGGAGAGCCTGGGCCGATGCCTTGATCTGGCGGAGATTACGAAGGGGGTTGCTGGTCACGGCTCCGCTGGCCCGCTCCGACTGGCCACCCACGTCGGCCCCCGAGCAGAAGTTGCCACCGGCTCCGGTCAGCACGACAGCCCGAACGGACTCGTCCGCGTGCAGGTCCCGGAAGATCCGTCCGAAGTCCCGGAACATCCGGCCTGTCATCGCGTTCATGACCTCGGGTCGGTTCATGGTCACGGTGACCACGTCGCCGTCCCGCTCCACGTCCAGCCCCTCGGCCCCCTCGATCACGCTTCCCACGATGCTCTTCCAATCTCTGTCGTCCTGTTGACCGACCATAAACCCGCGTCGGAACGTGCCACCCATCCGGCGACCCGCCAGTCCCCTGGCACGGGGAGCAGCCATACCCGTCGGTAGGGTCGGCCCATGGATCTTGATCTGACGGAGGATCAGAACACGATCCGCCAGGTCTTCGCCGACTTCTTCTCGTCGGAGGCCGGACCGGGGCGGGCCCGAGGCGCCGAACCGGTCGGGTTCGATCCCGTGGCCTGGGAGCGCCTCCAGCAGACCGGTGCCCCCGGCATGGGCGTACCCGAGTCGCTGGGCGGTGGTGGTGCGACGTTGGCGGACCTGACCGTCGTCGTCGAGGAGGCAGGTGCACACATCGCTCCCCTTCCCGTGGTCGACCACATGGTCACCGCCCGCCTGCTGGCCACCGTCGGCGCCTGTGAGGACGATGTCCTGACCGGCGCCATGGTCGTCGGCCTGGCCATCCGACCCCCGGTGGGCGACATCGTCCGTACCGTTCCCACCGGTGCAGTGGCCTCACGGGTGGTGGCGCTGGACGGCGAGGTCCTGCTGGCCGTGGACGGCGGCCCGGGCACCCACCTAGAGAACCACGGCTGCCTGCCCCTGGCCCACCGGCCGCTGGAGGGCGCCACGGTGCTGGCCGATGGTCCCGACGCCGTGGCAGCCCACTCCCGGGCCCTCGACGAGTGGCGCACCCTGACGTCGGCGACGCTGGTCGGCATCACCCGCACGGCGCTGGACCTGGGCGTCGGCTACGTGAAGGAACGGAAGCAGTTCGGGCGAGCGGTCGGCAGCTTCCAGGCCATCCAGCACCTGCTGGCCGACCTCCCCGGGCTGCTGGACGGCGCACGGCTCCTGACGGCCAAGGCGGCCTGGGCCGGTGACAGGGCCGAAGCCGGCCAGCCGGGCATCGCCGACGCCGGCGACAACGAGATCACCGACTTCGCCACGCTGGCCGGCATGGCACTCGTGGTGGCGGGCGAGGCGGCGACCCTGACCACCGACCGCAGCCTCCACGTGCACGGTGGCTACGGCTTCAGCGAGGAGTACGACATACAGCTGTACTTCCGACGGGCCCGGGCCCTCGCCGTGCTCCTGGACGATCCGGCCCGGGAGTGCCGTCGCCTGGCCGACCTGCTCCTCGGCCCGGCGCCGGATTCCGGCCCCCCGGTGTCGGGGCCCGACGCGAATACCGAATACGACGAGAATCCCGAACCCCACGGGAAGGGCGAGCCTCACGAAGGTCCCGATGCTCTGGTGACGGGAGCCACCGCCTGATGGACTTCACCCTCAGCCCCCGGGCCGCCGAGTTCCGCTCCAACGTGAAGGCGTTCATAGCCGAGAACCTGACCACCGACGTGGTCGATGCGATGCACGCCTCGGGCACCTTCAACGACAAGGCCTTCAACGCCGCTTTGGCCGACGCAGGCCTGCTGGCCGGGGCGGTCCCCGGCTACGGCGACCGGGACCCCATCGAGCTTTACATCCTCTTCAACGAGTTGGAGAAGGCCGGTGCCCCGTACGACGGTCTGGCCGTCTCCATGCTGGTGGCAGGCGTGATCAACGCCGCCGGTACCGACTTCCACAGGTCCCGGGTCATGGAGAAGCTGCTGACCGGTCGCTTCAACTGCTGCCTCGGCTACAGCGAGCCCGACCACGGCTCGGACCTGGCCGCCATCACGACCAGGGCCGTGCGGGATGGCGACCAGTGGGTCATCACCGGCCAGAAGATGTGGACCACGATGGCCCACGAGGCCGACTGGGTCATCCTGCTCACCCGGACCGACCCGGACGCGCCCAGGCACAAGGGCCTCACCATGTTCCTCGTGCCCATGGACACCCCGGGCATCGAGGTCCAGCCCGTTCCGACCATGGCCACCGAACGCACCAACGCCACCTTCTACGACGACGTCCGGGTGGGCGACGAGTGGCGCCTCGGCGACCTGCACGGTGGCTGGGCTGTCATGGGCGTGGCCCTGGCATTCGAACGCGGGGTCATGGGTGGAACCAATCCGGCGGTACCCCTGTTGCGCCATGTGAGGGACTGGGCCGCCGGCACCCCGTCGCCCGACGGCGCCACCATGCTCCACGATCCACTCCTGCGGGAGCGTCTGGCCCGCACCGCCATAGCCAACCAGGTCTCGCAACTCCTGACCCTCCGTGCGGCGTGGATCGCCGCAACCGGAGGTCTCCCGGGTCTGGAGGGCTCCATGGCGAAGTTGTACTCAACCGGGCGTTACCAGCAGGCCGTGGGGTGGTTCCAGGAGATGGCTGGCGCCGAGGGCCTGCTGGGCTTCGGCGTGGACGGGGCGGCGGCCGATGGCTGGATCGACTACGACGCCAAGCATTCACCCGTGACCACCATCTACGGTGGCACCACCGAGATCAACCGCAACAACGTGGCCGAACGGCACCTGGGGCTGCCCCGGGCCCGGTAGCTCCGTTGCCCTGACTGCGCGGTATCTGGGACCCCGGCGCCGGCCTGGCGACTCGGCGCCGATGGCTCAGTCGAGCAAGCGGTCCCTGAGGTCGGCCAGGCGCTGGTCGGTGAAGCCGAACCCGTCACGGAGCATGCTGGACGCCCCACCCCAGTGGTCATCCACCGCAGCCAGTTGGGCCTCTATGTACCCGGGTGCCACCTCCATGAACGGCCCGGCCAGTTCCAGGGCCTCTTCCGACATCCACCCCCGGTCGACCATCGCGGCGGCACTCCGGGCAGCGCCGCGGTTGCTCTCCAGGTAGTGCACGACGATGGCATCGCGCTCCACGCCCAGGGCCAGAAGCACCACGGTGGCCGTCCACCCGGCCCGGTCCTTGCCTGCCGAGCAGTGCCACACCACCGGCCACCGGTCCGGATCGGTCACCACGTCCACGACCCGCCGAAACGCCGCCACCCGTCCGGGATCGGTGGCCATGCGGCGGGCCCCGGCCGTGCTGATGGCCAATGCCCTGCCGTCACCCCACGCCTCGCGCATGGACGCCAGGTCGCCGCCCGTGATGAGCGCCCGTATTTCGGCCCCCAGGCCCGAGTCGTCGGAGATCGGAACGGCAACCTCGTCAATACCATCGGCCCTCCGGTCGGGCCCGTCGGCCGCCAGGTCGTGGTCGGTCCGCAGGTCCACCACCGTCCGCATGCCCAGGGCGTGGAGTCGAGCCAGGTCCGCGTCGGTTGCTCGCGCCAGGTGCCCGGAGCGCCACAACAGGCCGGTAGCGGTGGCCCGCGCGTCGGTGGTGGGCAGACCACCGATCCCCCGGAAGTTCTCGATCCCGTCCATCACCGGGGACACGTCTGCCGTGTACGGGATCTCCTGCGCATCCGAGACTTCCGCTGTGTCAGCCACGTCCGCATCGTGGCATGGTCCGGTCCCGGAACTCCTGTCAGGTCGTCGTACGATCGGGAGATGCCCGACGCCCGGCCACACGGTTCCGAGGTCCTGCTCGTCGACGACCCGAGGCCCGGGGTGCGACGCCTGACCCTGAACCGTCCCGAGAAGCGCAACGCCATGGACAACGCCCTACGGGGCGCCCTGTTCGAAGCCCTCCGGGATGCCGACCGCGACGATGACGTCCACCTCACGGTGTTGCGCGGTGCCGGACCGTGCTTCTCGTCCGGCTACGACCTCGGCTCGGACCTCAAGGCCGATCGCCCGTCGTACACCCCGGAAGGGGACGGCTCATGGGCCCGCCACGTCACGGACGGCTGGCTGTCGCTGTGGGACCTGGCCAAGCCGGTCATCGCCCAGGTCCACGGCTACGCCATGGCCGGGGGCTCCGAGCTGGCCGCCGCCTGCGACCTCGTCTACCTGGCCGACGACGCCACCATCTCGCACCCGGTCCTGCGAGTGGCCGGGACCCCGGACTTCGCCGTACACCCCTGGTTGGTCGGCCTCCGCAATGCCATGGAGATGGTCCTGACCGGCGACGCCGTGGACGCCGCCGAGGCGGTACGGATCGGCTACGCCAACCGGGCCTTCCCGGCCGACGAGTTGGAGGAACGCGTCCTGGACATCGCCGAACGGATCGCCGGTGTGCCCCACGAACTGCTTCAGCTCAACAAGCGCTGGGTCTACCGGGCCATGGACGCCATGGGCGCGCGGACGGCCATACGTGCCGCCTCGGACCTTCAGGGCCTGGCGCCCCATATCCCGGCCATCCAGGAGAACCTGCAGGCCCTCAGGGACCGGATCCGCGACGCCGCCAGGTCGCCATCGGCTGACGGCTGACACAGCAGTCCCGGCGTGAGACATCGGGCTCCCCCATGCGGGGGTGACCCCAACTAGCCGGTCCCTTCAGGCGCCGGCTGCCGCCTTCGACCCACCTCGGGCCAGACGGGCCTCGAAGGCCTCGGCCTGGGTGATCAGGGTTTCGGGGATTGCCAGGATCTTCGCCTGGAGCTCCGAGGCACGGGCGTCCAGCCCAACCAACGACTCGATCTTCCAGTGGCGCAGGAGGGGCTGGAGCACCTGCTCGGCATGGATCCGCAGGTTGTAGATCCCTGCTCGGGCGATGGCCACGGCCCGCCGGTTGAAGTTGGGGATACCGGTGCCCGGCATCCGGAAGTCGGCCAGCGCAGCATGGATGGCCTCCAGGACCAGCCCGGGTGCCTCACGCAGCATTGCCGTGGTGACCCCCCGATAGAACATGAAGTGGTGGTTCTCGTCGACCGCCACCCGCGTCATAACCTCGTGGGCCACCGGGCAGTCGGCCTTCACCCCGGCGTTCCGGTGACTGATCCTGGTGGCCAGCTCCTGGGCCGACGTGTAGGCGAATATCTCTATCGGACACGGCGCTCCGTAGCTCCACCCCTTCGTCACGGTGGCCAACCGTTCGTCCTCCAGTTGCGCCGGATCACAGTTACGGCTGGCGAGCAGGTAGTTCCGGATGGCGATGGAGTGCTGACCCTCCTCGGCCGTCCAGAGGCGGGACCACTCGGCCATCGGCGAATCCTCGGCGAAGCTCCCGGCGATCTTGGCGTGGTAGTAGGGCAGGTTGTCTTCGGTCAGCAGGTTCAGCTGGAGCGCCGTCCGCACCTCTGGGGAGAGGGTGGCCTGGGACTCGTCCCACGGCTCGTCCCGGAAACTGCGACCCTGCTCCCACGGCACGACCTCGTGGGCGTACCAGTGCTGGCGCCGCTTCCGGTGCTCGCCCATGAGCCGGGAGATCTCCGGCTCGACGGACGAGACCAACTCCAACGATTCGGCAGTGGCGGTCACAGCGCTCCGATCCCTCGGCCCGGTATTAGGGACAGGATACGTCCCCCGGGGGAACCCGGCACCCTGGAGGGGCGCTCCCGTCCGATCAGTCGGCGATGGCCGGCTCGAGCTCGTCGTAGGTCTTGTTCCGACGGAACTCGGTGAGGATCTTCTTGGACGTCGTGGCAAGGATCGCTCCGGCGAACATCGTCAGGAAGGCGCCGGCGCCGGTGACGACATTTAGGTCTGATACCCGGGCCAAACTGGCGATCCAGACGATTCCGATGAGCGCGAGGCCTCCGCCCACTCCAGCCACCATGGCACTCCAGCGCCATCTTCGGTTCTCGTCAAGGCCCAGCAGCCCCGATGCCGGCACGGTGAGCGCCGCGCCGATGACAGCCAGTCCGATAGCCAGAGAACCGAGCCCACCACCGTCTTCGGAAAGCCCGTCGGTGACCTCCAGGGCAGTCATTCGGTACTTGTTGCGGAGCGAGACGGCGATGGCAGCGTTGGATGCCGCCATGGCCGGAAACTCGTTCGTCTCGTCCCGAAGTCGAATCAGT
>Ga0208881_1000155_pt1 | contig 22467 bp, 23 predicted proteins | sample Knorr_S23_td_AAI_FD_185610 | JGI IMG/M metagenome (GOLD analysis project Ga0208881, IMG submission 185610) | Marine microbial communities from Southern Atlantic Ocean transect - Knorr_S23_td_AAIW_ad_876m_LV_B (SPAdes) (version 2) | ecosystem: Environmental > Aquatic > Marine > Oceanic | place... | reverse complement strand
TGCCCATTACTTGGTAGCCCTGCGATCAGTCAGCGGGGGGGAGGCAGGGAACACCGGCATACAGCCAACTACCAGCCCGGACATCGGCACCGTTACTTGGGCGACGAGGCTTAAGATTCTACATGAAACAGCTTGTTGTAGATGATCCATGTTTCGTCAGTTTTTATCAGCGACAGTGTGTCCAAGAACGTGAAGCCTAGGTAATCATCTCTTACCCGAGCGACTGCTGTTATACCGGCCACCTCAATACTAAGAATATCCAGCCTTTCAGCGTCTCCTTTTCCCTTTGGAGAAGGCTGCTGTGAGGCGACGAAATCACCAAAATCGTCCCGGCTCATTTCGAGGAAATCCCCATGGAAGAGCCCTGCAATCTTCGCGTTGGGATGAAACGACAAGTTAACCTTATCCTTACTCGATTCGTGCAGACTGTCGAAGTAAAGCTGGATAGTCGCTCCGATCGCATCTCTTTCACTCATAAGCACCACCATTTGGGTAAGGGATGACTGCTAGAGCTAGCACGAATAGCAGGGTTTTCTTCATGCCTTCATTCTGCCCTGCCCCACTCAGGCCCGCAACTCAGGACGCGTGAAACAGTGCTGGATAGCCAGGCGTGGCTGGATGCCACGGAGGAACTAGGGGCTAGTTGCCGTCTGGAAGGTCGGGGCACACTTTCAGAGTAGCACCGGAAGAAATCGGGAGGGGAATGAAACTACGACTGCACGGCACGACCATGGGTCTGCTGACTGCATCTGCCATCTTGAGTGGGTGCCTTTCGACGATGTTGCGCCCACTGGGAGTAGAAGATTTTTCTGAGGTTACCCTACAGAACAACGCGAGGATCATGACCTTGCAACGGGGCATGACACCGGAACAAGTGATCGAGCACATCGGGCCATCAAGTAACTCCCGCATTCCCAATCCATTCAGAAGTGAAATGTACCCAGCAGGTGACGACATCTTCAGGGCCTTCTTCTTCTATAGCGGGACAGGCCTTGTCCCCAATATCCCCGACAGTGATTTGACGCCAGTTGTCTTCAAAAACGAGAGTCTGGAGGGCTGGGGGTGGTCGTACTGGGAGAGCACCGCGAAGCAGTACAACATCAGCATCCGCAATCGGTAAGAATCCCCACCAAATTTTTTTTCAGGAAACGGCGTTTCAATGGCAGCAATGTGTGCCGACTCGCACCAGCACCGCCCCCGCTGCTGCGGTCATGGGGGGCATCGGCAGATACTCTTTTCACACTTGGCTCTAGGCGTGAAGTTCAGTTGATGGAACATCTGGAGGAGGGAGGGTCACGAGAGGCGTTGAGGCGATGGAGTGAGATCCTGCGTCCATATGGAGGTGCAGATCTCCGCCGGAGCATGATCCAACTTCTTACTTCGGTTCCGCCCTTCTTTCTCTGCTGGTACGCCTCTTACCGAGCCCTGTCATTCAGCTACTGGCTCTCCTTGGTGTTGGCGATCCCCACGGCGGGATTTCTCCTGAGACTTTTCGTGATCCAGCACGACTGCGGTCACGGATCATTCTTGAAGTCCCAGAAGACGGCGAATCGTATCGGGTTTTGGCTCGGTGTCCTGACAATGACGCCATACCACTATTGGCGGAGAACCCATGCCTACCACCATGCCCACTCTGGTAATTTAGGCTTCAGGGGCTTGGGCGATATAGATGTGATCACAGTGAGCGAATACTACGGCAGGCCGTTCCTCGGACGACTCCGTTACCGGGCCTACCGGCATCCGGTCGTAATGTTGGGGCTAGGGGGATTATTCCAGTTCGTCATCAAGCACCGCTTCCCGTGGGACACTCCGAGAAATTGGAGGCGCGAATGGCGCGACGTATGGAAGATGAACGGGGTTCTAGCGGCCATCCTCCTCTTCATGTGGCTCACGATCGGCCTAAAGACGTTCGTCCTCGTGCATCTGCCCGTCCTGTCCCTCACAGTTGCGATAGGAGTGTGGTTGTTTTACGTGCAACACCAATTCGAGGACACGTATTGGCGAGAGCACGAAGATTGGGCGTACGTCGACGCGGGACTGAAGGGCAGTTCACATCTCGCACTGCCGAAACTGTTACAGTGGGTCACCGCAAGCATCGGAATCCATCACGTACATCACCTGAATGCGAAGATCCCGAACTACAGGCTTCAGGAGTGCCTGGATGCGAATCCAAAGCTCCAACAGGTAACTCGGTTGACCATATGGGACGCGATCAAGACACTCAAACTGTCGCTCTGGCACGAGGATTCCCAAAGGCTGGTAGGCTTCAGAGAAGCGAAGCGCCTGGCTACTCCCTGACACAGGTCGAACCTCCTCGCTGGACAGAGTCAATTGAATGCGACGGACTGCGTCGTTGTATCGTCCAGTGTTGGGTTCGGTGAAAAAAAGGAGGGCGTGCGGGACACAATGTAAGAGCCCTCACAATCTCTGATATATGAACTCCTCAGTCCGCTTGAGGGCCTGTTCTAGATCCGTAACGAGATCCTCACCATCCTCAATGCCAATCGATAGCCGGAGTAGGCCTTCACCAATTCCTGCCGCACGCTGAGCGGCTTCATCCATCGATGCGTGCGTCATGGTCGCTGGGTGTGTGATAAGGCTCTCGACACCTCCCAATGACTCAGCGAGAGTGAAGTAGCGGAGTCCACTAACAAACGCGTCTACAGCCTGACGTCCGCCCTCAAGGTCAACACTGACCAAGCTCCCCCATCCAGACTGCTGCTTCATGGCAATCTCATGCCCCGGATGCCCCGGAAGGCTTGGATGATGGACTCTCTCGACTACTGAGTGACCGCAAAGGGTTTCGACCACGCGAATTGCGTTCGCCTCGTGGATGCGGGTTCTAGCCTCAAGCGTACGGATACCCCGGAGCGTCAGATACGCATCGAAAGGTGCACCGGCCACCCCTAGGCAGTTCGACCACCACCCCAGCGTCTCTAACAGAGCCGGATCTCGAGCCACGACCGCGCCACCCACAACGTCGCTATGACCGTTCAACAACTTCGTCGTCGAGTGAACAACGAGATCTGCACCAAGTTCAAGCGGTAGTTGATTAGCAGGGGATAAGAACGTGTTATCCACAACCGAAACTGCACCAATCTCACGAGCCAACCTCGCCCAAGCAGCAATGTCTGTAACACGAAGCAGGGGATTGCTCGGCGTCTCGATCCAGATGATGCGGGGCCGACGCTCTCTCGCTAACTGAACGGTCTCAGGTAAGCGCTGGTCAACGAATTCGACATCGAAGCCAACACGCTCACTCTCCGCTAAGAAAAGCCGGTGACACCCGCCGTAGCAGTCGTGCGGTGCCAGAAGCAGGTCCCCACGCGAGAGTAGCTTCGTGGCCAGCATCACCGCGGCCATCCCAGAAGCCGTGATCACAGCACCCGTCCCATGCTCGAGTCCAGCTATTGCATCAGCGAGTTGATCTCGCGTGGGATTCGCGGTTCTGGAGTAATCGTACCGTCCAGGTACACCCGGACTGGCGAAAGCGTAGTTTGCAGAAAGATAGATCGGTGGAACCACAGAGCCGTACGCAGTGTCGGTGGCGATGCCGGTTCTCACTGCCCGTGTGATTGTCCCAGTACCCTTTCGTCGAATCGGTTTCACTCCGACACCATTGGAAGAGCGGGCGCTCATTGTAGGACCTCCTTTGGGCTGTTGAGTGCAAGCCTGATTACGTCTGAAACTTGTCGCGACTCCTTAAGGAACGCGTCGTGCCCATAGATGCTGGAGATTCGGATGTGCTCTGACGACGATGGGAGCTGACTCGCCAGGTCCTCCACAAGCCAGGGCGGTACTAGGGCATCGGTGTCGAACGAGACCAAAGTCGATGGTGTCTTGATCACTGATGGATTCGAGCAGTGCAGATCGATCGATTCAGATAGCCGCAAGAATCCATCGGTGTCGAAGCAACGGGAAAACGCTCGACCCCGGGCCTCTAAGTAGTTTTCTACCTCAAAGCACGCTGCCTTCTCTTGATTGAAATACGTTGGATTTACGTCAAAGCGATTCTCAAATTCTTCAGGGCTCCTATAGGTCGTCATCGCCAAACCTCTCGCGAGCGCGAGACCTCGGTTACCATGGCCTACTTCTTCCGCAAAACGCACGAGTGAGCGCTGGAGGCTGCGCCAAGCAGTTGCCATGGGGTGGGTGCGGTGCGCGGCACAGAACAGAAGCAATTCGCGAGCGCGTTCCGGAAAGAGCTCTGCGAAAGCCAGTGCGACCATTCCCCCATATGATGCCCCAATTAGGGAAACGTGCTGAATACCCAGTGCGTTCAGAACCTCCGCAAGCACACGAGCTTGGTCTTCGGTGGTGATCGGGCCGGGTGTCGGAAACGGGCACTGTGTTCCCCCAAGGAATTCAACTCCAATCAGGCGATGCGTTGAAGGATCAAGTGCTCCCCCAGTCTTTACGACACCCGCCCACCAGCCAGGGGATGGATTTGCTGCCGTGGGCTGGAGGTGGCGGCCCGCTGAAATACCACCGAGTACCACTATGGGTGAACCGTTCGTTGGGCCGTGAATCTCCCAAAGGAGATCAACATCATGTTTCCCGTGGTAATCGAGCCTGATACTGCTACGGCTAGAACCTTCTTCATGGCCGGGGGACACCCCGGTAGAGCAGTACGCGTCGATGTCCGGGACATCATGCGATAGAAGAGATCGTGTCATGTCGAACCCCCAGGCCAAGCTTAGCTCATCGGACCCCTGGAGATCACCGCCCAAGAAATGGCTACCGAGCAAAAGCTCGACGGACGGCTCATCTGTCGTTGAACCCAAAGGTTCACCGCAGGAGTTGGCACCTTTCGGAATTGCCACGTTCCACAGGTTGCCCCGGCGTCTAAGGGCCAGTCCCTCAGCCGGTCTCGATGAGTTATGTAAGTGGCCAGAGTAAGCGCGGCCACTTTAGTAGTCAACCGGACAGGGTTGCCCCTGTAAACTGCCCTTTTGCTTCCTGAATCCGCACGACCGCAACTTAGTCGGGAGCACCACATCAGACGCGCAAAACAGTGTTGCATAGTCCGGCGGGAACTAGGCTCTCCTTCCTCAAGCCCACCACGCCCCTAACCCATCCCGATAAGTCATACTTACTAATCATTATATCAAGTATACTTGACCTTATGAATTGTAAGCACTACTATAAGTCAAGCTTACTTTACATTACAACGAAAAAGTTAAACACATGGATAAACTGAAGGCAGATTCCAATAATTACCCCATAATGATCGCTAAAAGTAGTCTTCACCTGCTCCGCTGGACCGTTGCTTGGGTAGCGACCACTGCGTTGGCAGGTTTGGGGCCCGGATTGATATGGGATTACGCTACTTTGCCAACGATTCTTGCAATTCTGGTCAATCTAGGAATTGGCTTTAGACTGATTTTGCAGATTAAACGATATGTACAAGCGTTGGACGAACTGGGTCAAAAAATCTTTCTTAATGCCGCATCTATCACACTAGGTGTGGGAATAGTGTGTGGTCCTAGCTATACACTGCTGGCATCCCAAAAGCTTATTTCTTTTCAGCCGGAGATTGGACACCTCATCATGTTGATGGCTCTGACTTTCTTGGCCGCAAACTACGCCGGTACTAGGAAGTACAGATGAAAAATCGCTTTAAGGTACTTCGTGCGGAACGGGATTGGACTCAAGCTCAGTTGGCCGATGAGCTACGGGTTTCTCGACAGACCGTTAACGCCATTGAGACAGGAAAATTCGATCCTAGTTTGAAATTAGCCTTCAGGGCTGCCCGGCTTTTTGAATTGGGGATAGAAGACATTTTTCAAGATGAAGCAGCTTCTTGATTGAGCAGTACCGCAACTCGATCAAAGTCTCCAGGTAGTCGCTTATCCAATTCCTCGAAGTACTGGTCAAGGCACCACTGCACTGCCACGCTTGACGGGCTCACAGCACACACCACTACTCTCTGTCCAGCGGGAACCTGTCATCCATCGCCTATAGCGAGTTCCCAAAGCCCCTCTTAGTAATTCCTGTGACCCTCCACACTAGTCTGCTCATGGTTCCTCATGCGGAGTCGCACCACCCCCGAGATCGCAAGAGGAAAGGCCCGCCCGAAAAGGGGGTGCCCCCGGATACTGGGGTCGCGTCTGTCGGGAAAAGGAACCCCACCTAGCTACCAACTTGCTTGCCCCTCGCCCGCCTTTAACTTGCCTCGGCTTCTCGCGTCTGGGCCATGCGCGCTTCTCGCTCTCGAGTGAGGTGCGGGACAATACCCAGCATCCGCTGGACCAGCATGACTTGGCCGCGGTGATGCATCTCGTGCTCCTTCACCGATAGAATCATCTCTAACCGACTCTTGGGCGGCTGCGAAAATTCCGGTGGAAATGAGACGGTCTCGGCTAGGAACTCGTCGGAGACACCATCGAGAAAGGTCGCCCATATCTCGCCCTCGCCCTCGAGCATCGCGATCACCTGGCTCTTCGTTCGGGGTTCCGCTTCTTTCGCCCCAAGCTCGGACATCATCGCCGGGAAGTCGAAGCCCACCATGCTGGACCGCTTCTCGACGGCGTGAACTCGATGCTGAAACCGATAGCTCAGCGCGATATGGGCCAGCAGCTTTTCGACGCTTCGGCAATCCGGTGTCGGGCGAAAGTCGTACTTGTCTTGCGGAATGTCTCGCGCCGCCTCGAGGGTGTTCTTCCGAACGGTGCGAAAGCTCTGCGCGAGTTCCTTGGATCCGTAATGGGCCATGCGTTAACTCCTGTTGACGGAGGGGGGCTAAGTTCCCGCCTTCTAAGTCGGGGGGACAGGGATCGTAGGTCGTGGCTTCACCGTTCAAGGTCCACTCACTGCACTCCTCCTCGTCCTTTAACACCACTCTCTGCATCAATTCCCTCGTCGCCATCCGAAACGGCAGACTCTTGAAACACGGGCGGCAGAAGCTCTCCATCGAGCGGCCACCCTTGCTCCTCCACAAAGTCGAGCATCTCCTTGATGCGTGTCGTGGATCCTGGATGGGTCCCTGCAAAATCGGCGATGGTCTCGGAAAGGCCTGTCACACCAAGGTCGTGCTCGAAGAAATCCAAGCTTCCCGCCACGGTCGCGTACTGCTCGTACATCAGTCCAAGTCCGAAACGGTCGGCGGCCCGCTCTTGTCTTCGGTTGAAACGCCGCGACGTCAACAAGCCGCTACTCCCAAAGAGGTTGGGCATACTTCCGGCGCCCATGCCGACGGATGCCAAGGCGAGATCGAAGAGAATCCCCCGCCCGAGCGCCTTGAGGTGATCTCGGTTGTGAAAATGGCCGAGTTCATGCCCGAGGACGAACGCCAGCTCGTTCTCGCTCTCGGCTATTCTGATGAGATCCGTAGTCACGATGATAAGCCCACCCGGAAGTGCGAAAGCGTTGGGGTGATCGGCTTCCACGACCGCAACGTGAAAATCGTACTCTCGATCCGGCCAGTGGTTCGCCAACTGAACGACGAGAGTGTCGAGCCTTACGACGATGTCCTCGCCCCCTTCGGGCACGTACTCCTGGACCTCCGCCCAAATCGCCTCCGTGACCTCAGCTTCGATGCGGAGTGGAATGATCGGGGCAAGGAGGTTTACGAGGAGGGCGATTGTTGTGAAAACCCCTACTGCGACGACGACGAGACCCACGGTCAGCGTGGTCGCCTCCCGTAACCAATGGGTCGGCGTGAGGTTTACTGAATCGTCAGGCTCGCGGGGATCAGCCTTCATAATCCTTTGCGCGTAGTCAACGCCGTCCCATAGGCTAGCATTTCCACACCTGCGGTCCCCTTGCCGCCTCGACGAGAGTTCGCGAGTCGGCTTGTCTCCAGTCGAATGTTGACGACCGTGTTGTGCCCATGTGCTAGTGCCTGCTCCTTCATCCGGAGAACGGCCTCGCGCCGTGCACGGTCCAACAACGGCTCGTAAGACTTGATGCGGCCACCCACGATGATACGGAGTTGAGCGAGGAAGCGTTTGAAGTGGTCATGCGACACCACGACACTCCCCATGACCATGTCTGCTCTCTCGACGTCGAAGGGAAACCGTGGGAAGTTGATGGCTACCATGTCTTTCGTCGCCGCCTCGCGCTCGCGAATACTCTTGTAATGATTCGACTCCAGGTGGCTTCCGATAAAATAGGCCAGAAGGAGGAGAAAGAGCGGGAAGCTGAGGCTGATCAGGTTCTCCATGTTATTCGACCTTCACTGCTGTCCCGTAGGCGAAGAGCTCGGCGGCGCCCTGGGCCACGCTGCTCGTTGCGAACCGAACGTTGATGACGGCGTTCGCTCCCACGGAGCGTGCCTGCTCCATCATCCGGTGGAGCGCCTCTTTGCGGGCTTCCTGGAGCAGTTCCGTATACCCCTTAAGCTCGCCGCCGACGAAGTTCTTCAAGCTAGCCGCGATGTCGCGGCCGATATGTTTCGCGCGGACCGTACTTCCAGTCACCACGCCGTAGAACACGACGATCTGCTGACCAGGTATGTTCTCAGTGTTGCTACAGAGCATTGGGATCTCCTGAAAGATAGGACGACTGAACCAACCTGCCCCCGAACCTCTATGTACGGTCGATTCTAGGCAAACCTAAACATTTGACAGGACTGCAACTTAGACGGGAGCACCATACCGAACCGAGCAAGACAGTGTTGTATAGTCCGGCGGTGGGTGCGGTGAAATAGAGGGAGCTGGCTAGTCAAAGCTTTGAACTCCCAGCCAGTTGGACTCTTAATCTCCTCTGATATTGATCTCTATCCGATCTCCTCCCCCACCACCGAACCGAGGGTTCACCACATTATTGAAGATGGACCCGAATTGGTATGAAAACCCAACAACTGTAGCATAGTTGAAGTTGGTCTGAAGTTGGCGTTGACGGAGCAGGACATCTTCCTGACTCGCGCCACCCGTTGGTAGAAAGAGTTGGTCACGAACCCAGGCGTAGAAGCCGCCCACATTGACTGAGAAACCACGGAAAAGTCGAAATGATAGTGAACCGTTTAGGGCAACCCTGTATAGGTCAGCGTCGTGCAGGTACTGCGAACCGGTGAGCGAGAGTTGCATACGACCCCAAGGTTGTACCTGGTTCACCGCTGCAGTGAGCGATGCCGCCAACCGGGTTTCCTCGGTCTCGAAGTAAACTGTCTCTTCCGTATAATCCCAATGTCGGACATTGAGCAGCGCCTGAAGTGTGAACAGCCGCCGAGTCGACTCAGTGTAGGGTACGAAGTTGTACTCGATCCCCGGTGAGATACTCCACCGAAAATCTTCGTTAAGCCTTGTGGACCGACCAGCAATAGTCCGTACGCCTAGTGACCACTTGGGTGTCAAACTCCTGACGAGGATGGAAGAAAGCCTCCAGTCCTCAATAACCGACACGACCTGCGGCAAGTCTGGATTAACAGTGAACTCTGACTTGCTTTTGCTGAATAAACCTGAGATGTCAAATTTCCAGGCGTCGGTTGTACGGTTCGCGCTCAGATTAGCAATCAGATTCGATGCCTTGATCCTTGATTCACCGTTAAGGACACCATTTCCACCCAGGCGGAAGACCCAGAAATTCCAGGGATCACCCCCTGAAGAAGCAACCTGCTCCTCCCTAGGGATAGCCCGCCCTCCCTGCTCTACCATTTCCGCCTCAACCCCCTGCGCCCCCAACAAAGAGACCACGATCTGGTCAGCAGCAGGAGTGCCCACAAGATACTGCACAAGTCCGAGCTTGAGTCGACTAAGGATCGCTTTCCGTTGGTCGTCATCCGTTGCGTCTGCCGAGGTACTAATACTCAGTTCTTGCTCTTCACCCTCGAATTCACCCCGACCGATAAACGCCAGCGTAAAGAGCCGTCCACCTCCGCCTGTAGTTTGATCTGTGACTAGGACATGGAGATCAGAATCCTCCCTGTCCCTAACCCAGTTGACGACGGGAACCTCGCTCCGAAAAAAATCCAGGTCTCTGCACCCCGCTCCCTGACAATCCAAGAATAGTTTGAGGACGACATCTCGGGTGTCCTGCAATTGCTGTGCTGCCGACGGTAAGGTACAAAGGCAGGTGAGGAGAGTGAGGCAAGCAACTCTACCCGCTTTTCTGATCTCCATTCTTTAGCTTAACACCTCTATTGGATGGAAAACGCTTTCTTGATGGATGCGTCAGCCCTCATGGCCATGAAAACTAGCATGGGCAGAAGATAACTTAGCCCGGAGCACCACAGTGAACGCGTAAAACAGTGTTGGTAGGTGCGCTAGGAGAGTTGATCACTCATTCGACGAATCGGCCTGCGTCAGCGCCAGTACGGCGAACGCTGTGGCCGCGTCAGCCATGAAGCGCCCCCTGTCGGATGTGGGATCTCGCTCTCTGTTGAGTGAGGTAGCGGGCCACTGGCCGCCGGTCGGATCCTGGTTCTGCACCAACCAGGCGAGGGCTCTACTCAGATTCTCCTGGTCAGGCAACACACCGGCCTTTTGCAGAACGAACGTGATCAACCCAGTGGCGTATCCATCACTCCCGGGATGGGGAGAGAATCCATCCTGCCCTTCCCACGGTCCGAGGGAAGTGAGGCTCCAGCCCCCATCTCTGTTTTGCAGGCGCATGACGTCACCGATGAGGAACTGGTCTTGGTCCGGTGTCAGAAGATCCGAGAGTTCGCTGGAAGCCCAAAGTAGCATGATTCGGTCCAGTGTCCGGCGGCTTTCCAAACCCCGCTGGAGATACGCACTGAGCGACGCCACATGCTCCTGGATTTCCGTCGAAGTAGCGTAGTCGTTCGGCGCCACTCCGACCGCAACAGCTGCGAGGGCAGCTCCGAAGTAAGCCGCCCCTTCCGATTCCCAAGGGGCCAGTCCGAAGTACAGCCAAGCCCAACCACCGGCTCCTTCTCCTCGGGTGAACTGAAGTTTCCACAGATTCTCGAACGCCTGTAGAGTTTCGCTGGCCAGCTGTCCCTCTCGGGCGTCACGGGTGGATAGGATCAGCGCGTTCAGGATGGCTTCCGTTCCCCTCGACTCACTGGTTTTGGGGAGGCCCACTGTCTGATCCGGGTAGTACGGGTCCACTTCGTTCCACAACGCCACTCGCTTGCTGACGTCCGCCAGCAGGTCTGTCTCTGGAATGGTCGGGCCGGTTTCCCCGAGCGGTGAGCGTAGCGCGGAACGAGCCAGCGCATACGGTAGCGTAGTATGGCACGAGACGCAGGACGTATCATGGTCGCGGGCCGCATTGGGCCAAGTCCTCCACCAAACTTGTCGTCCGTCCAGGTAGTCGGCGGCTGCCGCCTGATCCCACTCAGCTGCCAGAGCGGGCCATCTCTGCGATTCGACCGGGGAAGGTCCGAGGGCGAGGCATATTCCCATTACGCATGCCAGGGTGGTCGGCGGCCCCACGACGGACCAGAGGAAGTGCCTCTGCGAATTCTCGGTGAGACTGATCATGGCCTACCCGAAGAGATGAGAGCGTCGCGTGAGTGAACTCATGCGGGGGCGGTAGCGTGTCATGACCTAAACCTGCTCCCTCACCCCGCAGGACCGCAACGTAGACGGTAGCACCACACCGGACTGAGCAGCACCACCAAATTTTTCAAGTGAGTGATGTCATCGCATCATCCGCCGACCCATTGCTGTTATGGGGTCCAGCACTCCATAGCTGCCCATCCGCATCGGACCTCCTTTGAAGAATATCCTCATCCCCACGGAAACAGTTGAGAAAGCACTTGTTCCCAACAGAGTATGTGGTTCAATGCCTCCGCGTTCGCTACGAGCCCGGTGATACTGGAATTCCACAAAAGGGCGAATGCTCCAGGGATCATCCGTCAACTGATAAGCGTAGGCCACCGTACTGATCAGCCACCGGGTCGCGCCGACGGGGTCAGAGTCGTGAGTGTAGCGAAAGAACCCATCGGTACCGGCTTCTCCGGTTCGGGAATACTCCGGACGGGTAGCGTATTCAACACGCAGGTAAGGCTGATGTCCAGCCCGATCCCATCGGGCTTCGCCAAGGACACTGAAGTGGCCTTCGTACTCCTCTGGCTCACTTCGTGATGCCTCGGCTAGGCCATAAAACGTCCCGTTACCGACCATCCCGGAATGGCGTACCGCAAGGTTCCATAGGCGGGTCGCGTAGTCTTCACTGTCATGCGATTCCACGACCTGCGCGGACGAGATAGACGCCTCCCATTCGGCCATAGGTCCAAAACCCGAACCCCAGCGTCGGGCTAAGCGAACTGACCATGAGTCACCGAAGCTCTCAATGTTCGAAAGGTCGTAAGGACCTACTGGCTCAGTACCACCGAAGACCCCGGCTTCTACACTCCAGCCTCCCTTCAACAACACCGCGTTGACTGTCCAACGCTCAAGGATCTGCGAGAGATGGTGGTTTGTGGGGTACTTCAGTCCCGGTCGAGCCATCGGGTCGTCTGTGCCGTACGGGACGAATCCCTTACCAGCCGACAAGGAGAAGTCGGCTCCGCGAACATTCCAACTATTGAAACTGAGCATGAATTCGTGAAGAAGAGTGTGGGGGTGTCGCTTGTCGATGAAGCCCTCACCCCATCCACCGTAAGCCAGTTCTCCGTCTCTCTGGGTAACGCCCTCAAAGTTGAGGGTCGTGCGCAGCGTCAGCAGACCTCCTTCACGTTCCACATTAGCCATCACCGCTGGCTGTGTCAGATACCAACCTGTCAGGCGAACAGGATCACCACCCTTTCCACCCCGTAGTGGTGCCGTGACTGCAGGAAAAACCTGACCCATGCCTGATAAGGTCCACTTATCACCGACGGGAACGCGCAGCATCTGAGCATGGGCATGGATAGGATATATGTACAGACTCATAGCCCCCAGTAGGGCTACTAGGATTCGGAGCACATTCATGACGCTCTCTCTGTTTGGATTTTGTCTGAAGAAGGCACCCGGAACGGGTGCAGAAACCTTCAGATAAGAGCGCGTGGTGGTGGGCTTTTAATGTCTGGGGTAGGAGCTGAGATACTCTTGATGTACGACTTTTCGACTGCTAGTAAAGAAGGGGGTGATCCTACCCACGTCACTGAAGGCGTCGTGATCCCCGACGTGCTGCACCCTATAGACGTTGGGCAAGTAGGGTTCTGCGAATGGGGCGAGTCAGCACTCTGATGATGGCCCTCAGCAACCTTATCTGGTGATTCGGACGAACCACCCTCCATGGTACAGAAGGGACTGCCTAATTGCCCAAATACAATAAGGGCTGAGGTGAGTACCAAAGATATACGCCACATACTTAACAATCACGTGATCCGGCCGAAGCACAAGGAGCACCAGCAGGAGCTTCGCTGGAGTGGTTGTATAGTCCAGTGAAGGGTGCGGTGAAATAGGGGTGTGACTGAAAGGCTAGACCAATCCGGGTTCCTGTCACCCCATAGCTAGTGAGTAGTCCTGCCTAGTGAGGATCCCCACCCTCCTCAATGTAACCGAGGTCGAGTACGAGGAGTCGGATCACCGTATTCGGTGTGGCCTCGTAGAGGAGCGCCACAGTCCCGTCTTTCAAGCGCTGGAGCACCGAATACGCACTATAGCCTTCACCTACCACCTTCGGAAGTGTGAACGTTTTCCCTTCGTCATAGCTAATCCAAATGGCTAGATTCTGGCGCCCCTGACCGGAACCGGGTGGGTCCCCCACGGGGCCAGAGAACAGCAACCGATCGCGAGCATCACCGTCTTGGACTGCGGAATATCGGACGAGTGAGGCATCCACTGTGGTGATCACGGCGTCGCCGACGACATCGGGACCCCAGGTGAGTCCTCCGTCCCGGCTCAAGTGCCTCCGCCGCGACGTACCCTCGCTTTGCCGAGCGTCGAGAAGCAGATCCCCGCTCGTGAGCTCAACAACCTCGGATTCATTCGCACTCGGTCCGTTCGTGACAGCACCCGTCTTCCATGTCTCTCCATGATCGTCACTATAGTACACGAAAGGCTCCACTGAGACGCGGGGTCCGTCACGGGTTTCCGCACCCGCTCGCCGGCCCGGGAGCACCAGTCTTCCGTTACGTAAAGTGTCCGACTGCCTGCGAAGTTGGATGCCGGATCCCGGCCCGACCGTGCCAGTGCGCAGGTATTTGCCGTCGGAGCCCCGGAGCGGTTTCGGGATCACACTTCGATCCGACCATGTGAGGCCGTTATCCCTCGATGTGCGGTACCAGACCACTTGATTCCGGTCTTGTGGGTCTGGGCTATTCCCGGGTCCCACGCAATCCTCATTGGAACCACAATTGTCGGGAAATTGGTCATACACGATGAACGCAGTTTCAGTCACGAAGTCGAATAAGGGAGTAGGGTTTGCAAAGTCCATCTCTGGATCGCTATCGATTATCGTGAGAGGAGACCACGTGCGGCCACCGTCTTCGCTTCGCTTCATCGCCAAGTCGATATGGCCCGGAGATCCGGGATCCCCTGGACCGCGCCGCCCCTCGACGAATGCCAACAGCACACCGTCGCCAGTTAGGATCATCCCAGGGATGCGGTAGTTGGGCGTTCCGTTCGGCCCCTCAGCTCCTCCAACGAAGACGTCGGTCGAGAAAACGACTTGGGCCGGCCTATTCAAACCGTCGAAGGCACCAGCGATCCAGAATAGCCAGGATAAAACTGCAACTACTAAGACTATAGTTAACAAACCTTGGGTCGCAGACTTTTTCATAACCTGAACCCTCCGTTATTGAGTCCCACTGATTCTGCCCCTCACCCCGTAGGACCGCAACGTAGACGGGAGCACCACACCAGACGCGCAAAACACTACCAGAAGTGGCCCGATCCTAGACTGACGCCCACTCGTATACGACGACAGGACCTCAGTTGGCCGGAGGCAACACCTGTCAGAGGTCATCCCTATGTGATGTGTACGTCAACCATATGGGGTGTTCGAGCGGTACTGCCCCAAAGAAGGCAGCTTCGAAATCATCCATGCTATTGCATGTTTCGCGAGTCGCCTCGTCAAGTGATAGGCCCATCACGGTACTTGTCGAACCATGCCTTGAGGTACAATTGGATCATCAATCTATGCGAGATACTGCGCGTCCCGTGATACTCGTCCGGGAGCTTCACGTGGAGCGTCTCCTTGTTGAGCACTTTGAGCGCCCGGTAAAATTCTTCGGCCTGACCGATGGGCGTCCTCAAGTCTGCGTCACCAGATAACAGCATGGTAGGTGTGGTGACATTCCCGACGTAGTGAAGGGGTGAACGCATGGCGTACTCTACTGGATCTTCCCACGGCATCGACTCGAACCGCCGATACCATCCGGCTCCGTCAGTCGTACCGACGAAGGAGTGCCAGTTGATTACCGGGCGTTGCGAAACTGCCGCCCTGAACCGGTCAGTATGACCAACGATCCATGCGGTGAGCACACCACCTCCACTGCTGCCGGTGACAAAGAGGTTGTCCTCATCGATGAACCCACGATCAATCGCGGCGTCCACCCCCGCCATCAGGTCGTCGAAGTCCTTGCCAGGATACAGGTAGTTGATCCCGTTAACGAAATCCTGGCCATATCCTGTACTTCCTCTCGGGTTCATCCAGAGTACTGCATATCCGTCCGCCGCGAAGTTTTGCCAGTTCCAGTTCCAGCGGACGCTATACATGGAGACCGGCCCACCATGAATCCAAAGCAGCATCGGATACTTCCTGCCCGGTTCGAAATCGGCAGGCTTCATGAGCCATCCCTGTACCTGGAGGCCATCCGAGGACTCCGTCCAGATCTCCTCAACCTCACCGAGCTTCACACCGTCCAGAACATCGTCATTAAAGTCAACGAGGGTTGTGATATCGTCCGGTCGATCGAGATCGAATGTCACCAAGTAACTCGGCCTGTAGAAGGTCGAGTTCGTTGCTGCGACACGCCCATTGTCCGCAATGGAGATGCCGGAGATGTAGTGGACACCGTGCGTAATCTTCCTGGTCGCACCAGTTATTGAGACAAAATAGAGGTTCGAAGACCCTTCTTCACCCATTATGTAGAAAAGCCCGGAGCCATCATGGGCCCACGTGATATTTCCTGGAGAGTTCGGTAGGTCCCGGGTGAGTTGACGCTTATTGCCTCCATCACTGTCCATCAGGTAGAGATTTGACAGATTGCTGTAGTTCTCGTTCTGGTCGTATCCGGTGTAGGCGATCTGGCTTCCCTCAGGCGAAATGAGCGGTCCAGAGTCGGGACCCAGGCGGTCCGTCAAGGTTGTGATCTCAAGCGTTGCGAGATCAATGGAGTGAATCTCAGAGTTGCTGCGGACATAACCTTCCTCTGGATCAAGATCTCCACCGAAATAGAGTCTTGTACCGTCGGGCGACCATCTGGGATTGCTGTGGGATTCGTCCCCGGAGGTGATCTGGCGGGGCGTGCCCCCAAGTTCGGAATCGATAATGAAGATCTGCTGGTTGCCCTTGCGGTTATACCCGCGCCCGTCGCTTCTCCAAGAAATTCGGTCCTCTACCACCGCAGGCCCCGCGAGCTCGGCCCCTCTGGGAAACGCAGGGAGCGTGATAGGTAATGGTGAGCCTGTATCAGGAATGAAAACCGTGAAGGAGATCCTCGTCCCGTCTGGAGACCACCGGATTCCACTCGGCGAGCGATCAAGGTTTGTGAGCTGAACCGTTTCGCGGGTGTCAAGCCACATCATGTGAATCTGATTAGTCCCGCTCTTATCAGAGAAAAATGCGATCCTGCTTGCGTCCGGGGACCAGATGGGAGACGACACAGTGAAACTTCCCGTTGTCAGCTCCCTTATCCTCTCCGTCTCCAGATCCATGATCATCAGGTTGCTCTGATTCCGGTCGTTCATCTTGTCTACGCTACCACGAGTAAACAGGATGTGGCCTCCGTTGGGAGAGATCTGAGGGCTCCCGGCCGATTCCATTTCCAGATAGGTATCCATGCCAAGGAGGTTGCTCGTCTGCTGTAGACCCGCGACCGGGAATGACCCAGAAGAGACCAGCAAGAAGCTGGCAATCGAAAGGATAGAGAGCGAGTTTCGCATAATTAGTTCCTTTGCCTGGAAAGCGATCAGGTCGACCGTCGCTTCTGCAACAAGGCTCCAGGCTTTATAGACCCCCTGCTACCTGCTACGGGGAGATGTCATTGAGTTCCAACTCTTCTTAGGATGCCCTTCCCTCCCCACATTCTGCACCCTCACCTCGCAGGAACGCAACGTAGACGGGAGCACCACACCGGACGAGCAGCGCCACCAATTTTTTCAGGAAACCTCGTTTCAGTGGCGGCGGAGTCCTTTGTTGAGGATCGCCTACTGCGGGGGATTCTTGTGGCGGAGGCGCATCCAGGCGTCGTCGCGGCACAGGCCGCAGGTCGTCGGCGGATAGAACTGGGCCTTCGCGGTGACGTCTCCCATTAGTTGATATCGGAACCAGGCCACGGTTGCCCCGTGGATTCCAGGGTTCATGGCGTCCTCATGAACGCCGACGAATTGTGCGTCGACGAACTCCGTGGTGACGTCGGCGAATGCCTGATCGGCGACTCTGTTGGCCCGCGCGTCTTCGCTGGCGCTGACCATAAGCATCGACGCAGCGTGCCGCGCTAGATGGGGACGCTCATAAGACCTGATCGGCATCAGCGGCATGGTGGTGACGATTCCTGCCGGGCCGGGAAGGTTGGCTCCCGCGGTGATCGTGGCGCCGCCGCCCTGGGAGTGCCCGGCCGCACCAATGTTCGTGAGGTCCAATATTCCAAAGTACACGCTGCCGGCACGGGCGTTTTCAGCTACCAGCCAGTCGATCGCGGCCTTGTGAACCGCGCCGCCGGCGGTCCTGTTGGTGTGGCCGCCCATGACGACAAACCCGTGCGACGCCCAGTGGTCCAGCAGGTCTTGGTATCGATCGATCTGGTACAGCGTCCCGTTGTTCCAGCTGATGATCGGATGTTTGCGTCCTTCCTCTCCTAGCTGCATCGGCCGGACGATGTCGTAGGCGGCGTTTGGACCGACGTTGGCCTCCCGTTGGATGGCGAACGGTCCGGGCGCGGCGAAATCGGTGACCGACGGCCAGGCGTCACCGGCTTGAGCAGACGCATCCTGCGCATCCGCTGACGATGAAAAGGCGGAAAACGAAAGCGCGACCGAAAGCGTGAGTCCAAGGACGAATGTCTTCATGATGTTTCTCCGTCTTCTAGTTTCGCTGCTGGCTGGCCACATCCCTGGAGGCTGTGAAGAGCGCTGACAGGTAGCAGGGTTCTCATACGCGAAAATGCCCCTGACCTCAGAATATCCGCAACGTAGACGGGAGCACCACACCGGACGCGCAAAACAGTGTTGTATAGTCCAGTGGGGGGAGGAACCCCACTACGCATAACCCTATCGATTGCTCTCCGCCGAACTCCGAGCTGGCGACCGACACTTCGGCCACTCCGTCCCCTCCGTCATCATCCGTCGATCCCTCGGCATACTCTCCGGATCCTCCGACGCCAGATACACCAACATCGCCGTCATCACGGCATCGTCACGCAAGTCCTCGAATATGATCTTGTCGAATGAGTCTCGATTGGTGTGCCAGGTGTAGATGCTTGTGTCCCACCGATTGCTGCCCGTGGAGAGGTCGTCGCTCCGGCCTACCCCCACGTGGAAGCTGAACGCCGGTACGCCCGCACACACGAACGATGCGTGGTCCGTTCCGCCCGACTCGGGGCTCCCCGGAATTTCCAGGGTCACCTGATCGGCATACTCGCTCGGTACACGGGCGAGCCAGTCGCCGAAGTACCCTCCAGCCGCGGCGAAGCCCTGCATAGGGATGAAGGTCACCGGCCCCGTCCCATGGTCGGAGTTGAACACCACATGGGTGCGATCAAGGATCTCGGGGTGATCCTCCACGAATGCCCGCGACCCGTTCAGGCCCTGTTCTTCGCCGTTCCACAGGGCACCGATGATCGTGCGGCGAGGATTCGGGACGGCCACTTTCAGGATGCGCATCGCCTCCATGACAGCGACCGCGCCGGTGCCGTTATCCAGAGCCCCAGAGCTACCGTCCCACGAGTCGTAGTGTCCACCCAGGATCACGAACTCCTCCGGCTGGGCGCTCCCCGGAATCCGGGCGATGGTGTTGAAGACTGGCACCTCACCAAGGAACCGTGCCTCCGCGTTGACCCGCAGCACGGGCTCCTGCCCGTTCTCGGCGAGCCGGAACACCAGCCCGTACGCCTCGCAGCTCAGATCGAATACCGGCGCCCTCTCCGCCCTTGTGCCGAAGATTTTGTTCACGCCCCATCCAGCCGACCATTGCGACCTGATAATCCCCGCAGCTCCGGCCGCCTCGAGACGCTCCGGTAGCACCTGCCGATCGACGCCCGTGTTCTCCTCACGTTTGCGCCACGCCGCCACCGCCTGCCCGCGTTCCTCGGTTATTCGCGCCAGCGTTTCTGGCCGGGCGAACCATTCCACATTGTCCTGCGGTCGGCAGTTAGTTTCGGGGCGAGAGATCAGCACGAACTTGCCGCTCACCTCAGGTAGCCAGGACTCGAACGCTGCCGAGTTACCCGCGTCGGCCAGGATAACCACCCCGGCCTCGACCGGACCTTCAGTCGCCGGGCTCCACGCGGCCGCCATACCCTCCAACGATCGCACGCGCGGGGAGATCAAATCGACATGGCTGATCCCCCGCTCCCATCCACGCCATGTCCCGTACTGCTCCTTGTATGCCTCGATGCCCCATTCCGCGTACTTGGCCACCGACCAATCGTTCGCACGGGCCATGCCGGGCGAACCCGTGAGGCGGGGCCCGATTAAGTCCATTATCACCTGGCCCAGTTCGTAAATCTGCGAGCGCTCAACACCCTCATGCCAGATCGTACGGATCACCGGATCGTCCGAAGCGAAAGACTGGGCAACGGCCGCCTGGGTCGTGCCTGGCTGTGCCGGAGCGGTCAGGACGGACAGGGATACCAGCAAGCACACAAACAGGACTCGGACCGAGGACCTCATGGATGCCTCCGTGAGTTGGGTTAAACTGGCGCGAGCGGAACCAAGCAGAGTATGGGGTACTCCGATCAAACCACCGATGAAATTAGGGGCAGCTGCGGACCAGGGACACCGCGTTAGAGGCGGGGACCAACTGACCCACCGTTGCATGTTCGTCACTCGCACCTGACTTTTTCCCTGCGGACGCTCACGTAGACTGAACCCTCGGAGTTCTCATGCGCCTTGAAGGTCAGCGAGCTCTCGTCACCGGCGGATCGCGAAGCATCGGTCGTGGCATTGCCCTAGGGATGGCCCACCAGGGGGCAGACGTGGCTGTCAACTTCAAGGCTAGCCGTGAGGATGCCGAGGACGCTGTCCTGCAGATGGAAGAGATGGGGCGCCGAGCCATCGCCGTGCAGGGTTCCACGGACTCGAGCTCAGATGTCGAACGATTCGTCGGTGAGGCGTTCGACTTCCTGGGCGGCATCGACATCCTCGTCAACAACGCCGGAATCCTGAAGCGGACTGCTCTCCTCGATATCAGCGAGAAAGAGTGGGACGCTATTCTCGACGTCAATCTGAAGGGGTACTTCCTCGTGGGCCAAGCGGTGGGGCGACGGATGGTCGATACCGGTACACCCGGTGCGATCGTCAACGTCTCGTCCGCCGGACAGGCGGTGGCCGCCCCGAACCTGACGCATTACTGCGTAGCCAAAGCGGGCGTGGACATGCTCACCAAGCAGATGGCGCTGGAGCTCGCTCCTCACAAGATCCGGGTTAACTCGATCGCACCGGGTCTGATCGAAACCGACCTGAACCGGGCGGACATCGCCCAGGACGACTTCCGTGAGCGCCGCCTCGCTCGCATTCCTCTAAAAGAGATCGGGGTGCCTGAGGATTTGGTGGGAGCGGTCGTGTTTCTCGCGTCGAACGAGGAGGCGCGTTTGGTAACGGGCGCTTCGGTGTTCATCGACGCCGGCCAGACGATCTGGGGTGCCTAGGGTCCGACGCCTGACGGCGGTGGCGGTGACTGCACTCTCGGTTATCGCCTGTGGCACACCTCCGGACTCCGCCACCTGGAACGTCCGCCTCTCCCACGTGCTCTCCAGCAACTCGGAGTTCCACCTCATGGCGGAACGCTTCCGGGACCTCATGCTCGAGCGGACCGACGGGCAGTTTCGGGTCAGCATCTATCCTTCGGGGCAACTCGGCGGCGAACGCGTTGCCTTCGAGCAGATCCAAGTCGGGGCCGTTCACATGGCCATCTCGGGCACCCCCGTGCTCTCGGGCTGGGTACCTGAGGGGCAAGTGTTCGATCTTCCGTACCTCTTCGAGACACGGGACCACGGGCTCGCGGTGATGAACGGTCCGGTTGGAGATTGGTGGAGAGATCTGCTGCTAGGACGCACCAGCGTTCGGTCTCTTGGATTCCTCGACTACGGCTTCAGGCACGTATACAACAAGCGGCGAGCGGTCGAAACACCCGAGGATCTCGACGGTCTAAAACTCCGCGTTCTTCAGAACGCTACCTATCTTGCAGCCTATTCGGCATTGGGCGTCCAAGCGACGCCCATGAACTACGGCGAGGTCTACTCCGCTCTCCAACAGGGTGTGATCGAGGGTGGAGAGGCAAACGCCATAGGGTTCGTGAGTAGCCGACTCTACGAGGTAGCCAAATTCTACAGTTTCACATCCATCACCTACAACCCCATCTCGTTCCTCGTGAACGAGCCGTTCTATCAATCGCTCCCCGCGGATGTCCAGGAGGCCATCGATGATGCGGCGGCGGCGGCCCTAGCCTACCAGAGCGAAGTCGCCCGCCGGATGGAGACAGATGCCCTGGAGCAGATGCGGGCGAACAATGTGGAGATCTCCCACCCGGATGTCGCGTCGTTCGTGTCGGCGGTCCGCCCCCATGTTTGGGACGAACTGGCGACTCAGCTGCCGGACGGAGAGGCGCTGATCGCCTGGCTCGTGAACGAGGTGGGGCGGGTGAGGCAGTGAGGCCGACCGGCTGGGGACGATTGGTCTGCTCAGTCCACTCGATCATGCGTGGGCTGAAAGCGCTCAACCAGAGCCTCGTCGCCCTCGAGACCTTCGCCGCGGCTGGACTCGTGGCGACGGTGTCCGTCGTCGTATTACTCCAAGTTGGAATGCGCTATCTGTTCGCCTACCCGAACCCATGGAGCGAAGAGGTCTCACGCTTCTGCTTCATTTGGATGTCCATGCTGGGCGCCTCGTTAGCGGTGGAGCACGGTGCCCACTTCGGCTTCGATCAGGTCATGAAGGGCCTGGCTCCGCGCCTGAAGTTCGCGGTGAAGACATTCGCGACCGCGGTCGTACTGATGTTCTCACTGGTGCTCGTTGCGACAGGCATCACCCTAATGGCTCTTACGATGGGCGAGCGTTCCTCCGCCTTGAATTTTCCCATCGCGTGGGTGTACGCGTCGGTTCCGATCTCAGGTGCGTTGATGGTGATTCACCTGCTTGCGGGGCTTGGGAGACCGGCCGAGAGGGCCGGGGTGGAGGAGGCGACTGGGCCTAGGGCCACCACTGGTGCAGGATCTTCCGAGAAGGGCCACTGATGGGCGGTCTCCTG
>Ga0208881_1000154_pt1 | contig 22473 bp, 18 predicted proteins | sample Knorr_S23_td_AAI_FD_185610 | JGI IMG/M metagenome (GOLD analysis project Ga0208881, IMG submission 185610) | Marine microbial communities from Southern Atlantic Ocean transect - Knorr_S23_td_AAIW_ad_876m_LV_B (SPAdes) (version 2) | ecosystem: Environmental > Aquatic > Marine > Oceanic | place... | reverse complement strand
AACAGGCCCCGGGTATCACGGCCCGCCGAGGTCCACGCCGCGGCTGCGGGCGATACGGGCGCTCAGGACGTCGCGCAGGCTGACCATGCCGAGCAGGTCGCCGTCGACGACCACCGGCAGGTGCCGGAAGCCGCGGCTCAACATGAGGGCGGCCGCCTCCTCGGTATCCAGGTCTGGCGATGCGGTCTCGGGCTCGGGGGTCATCCACCGGTCCACCGGAGCTTCCCTCAGGTCGACCTCCTCGGCGGCGGCCCGTAGGACGTCACGCTCGGTGAGGATCCCCAACAGCATCCGACCCTGGACCACGATCACCGAGCCGAAGCCGCCACGGACCATCACCTGGGCGGCGTCGCCGACCGAGGCCTCGGACGACAGGGTGACCACGTCGGGCGTCATGACCTCGGCAAGGGAGACCATCAGCCGCTCCCCCCGACCTCGTCAACCTCCCGGTCCAGCCGCTCACTGGCCGGAACCTCGAGGTCCCGATTCAGGGTGCGCCAGAGGTTGCCGGCCCACACGCTGGTGTGCGGCCACTCTCGCCAGAACGCCTGGAGGACCACCGGGTCCAACTGCTCGGTGGCCTCGGCGGGCGTGCAGGAACGGGCCAACTCGTCGAGCGAGTCGATCACGTCGAGCAGTCGTTCGGATGGATTGTCAGCCATGGTCCTCCTAGCCGGACTAACCCCGATCATCCCCCGAATCCGGCGGGTCGGCAAACGGGCCGGCAAACGGACCAGCCGACAGGCCAGAAGGTGGACCAACTCCGTCCGCCTCATGGTCGAGCAGGGCGAAGGCCCCGCGCCGACCGGTGACAGTTGCGTCCAGGCATAGCGCCAGCCCAGCACCCAGGACGACCCATCGCAGGCCGACGAGGTCGCCGAGGATACCGAAGGCCAACCCACCGATCGGGATCCCGCTGAGGATCGCCACCAGGAACACCGACATCACCCTTCCTCGGAACTCCTCGTCGACCCGGAGCTGGAGGGCCGTGCTCAGCGTCGTGCCATGGAGCATGTGCGCAGCGCCCGTCAGGAGGTAGCCGAACATCCCGACGCCCAGCCAGGACGACGAGGCCACGACGAGCAGACCGGCCCCGTAGAGGAGGATGGCGCGGCGCTCCAGCACCGCGCGTGACATGCGTCCACCCCGGCCGCTGATGAAGGCGCTCGCCAGCAGGGATCCCACCCCGAGGCTCGTGGACAGGACCCCCAGTCCGCCGCCTCCCCTCCCGAACAGGTCATCGGCGACGCCGGCGGCCAGCGAGAAGGCGAACACCGCACCGAGGCCAGCCACGCTGAATGCCAGGCGGAAGGCAAGGCGCATCTCCGGCCGGGTCCGGACGTAGGCGAGGCCCTCCCGGAACTGGTCGCCCAGGGATCCGCCGGCGCCGGAAGGCGCCCAGGTCGTGCGCACCGTGGCGAGGATGCCCAGGCCCACCACGTAGAGGCCCAGCGCCACGGCGAACGCGAGACCCGGCCCGTGGAAGGCGAGGGTCACGGCTGCGATGGCAGGACCCACCGAACGTCCGACGGTGAAGGTGATCGACACCAGCCGTACCGCTGCGACCAACGACTCGCGGGGCACCAGGACCGCCGCCATCGACTGGATGGGTGCCCACTGGAACGACGCAGCCGAGCCGCCGACGAAGTTCAGCAGGAGGATGCGCCATGGGGTCAGCTGGCCCGAGGCGTAGAGGCCGACTACCACGGACATGGTCACCACCTGGAGGGACAGGCCGACGAGCAGCAGCATGCGGCGATCCATCCTGTCTGCCAGGGTGCCCGACAGGGGGGTCCCCACCACGGCCGGGATGAGCGCCACGAAGGACGAGGCCCCGACCCACGTGTTCGAGTCGGTGAGCTGGTTCACCAGGAAAGGGGTGGCCAGGCCACCCAGGAACTGGGCGATCCCGCACAGGGTCTGGCCGGCGGCGAACCGGGCGAAGGCGGGGTGGCGCAGCGAGCTGAATGGGCTGGACTGTCCGGGCGCGGCCGATCGGGCCTCGCCGCTCACCGGGTCAGGAACAACTGGAATTCGACCACGCCGTGGTCCTCTACCGACACCACTATCGACGCACTCGGTGCCTCGATGGCGTGGTCGGCGAACACGATCGGGAACGAGCCGACCACCGTGACCACGTCGCCGACCAGCGTGGCCGCTACGGCAACATCGACGGCGCCGGCCACACCGTTGATGGCCACCGTGCCGGCCGCCACCACCTCGATCGACATTCCGTCCCCGGCCACGTCCCCGAGGGCGACTGGCCCGACCAGGGTGAACGTGGCCGTGGGATGGTCGTCGGTGTGCAGCGCACGCCGGACCCTGCCGTCGCGGTACACCTTGTCTGACCGCAGGCCGCGCAGGTCGGCCGTCACCTCTACAGACAGCAGGGCATCATCGGAGAGCTCCACGGACCCGGCCACAAGCGGTGTGCGGCCGACCGCCGTGTTGGCACCGATGCCGTTGCCCAGCACCTCCTCGACCCGGTAGCCGACCCACGCCGAGGTGAAGTCGTTGAACGAGCCGATGGTCGTGTCGACAGTCCAGGTTCCCGCCGGGCCCGCCACGGACACGGCCGTCGTGGAGGCCGGAGCGGTCGTCGGCGGCGCCGTGCTGGTAGCAGACGCTGTCGTGCCGTAGCCCGACACGGTCGTCGTCGGAGTGGTGCTGGAAACCGGAGCGGTGCTGGAAGCCGACGTGGCGGCGGCCTGCGCCTCGCTGGCCGTCTCGACCGCCGAGGCCAGGTCCGGCGCGGGTGGCGCATCGGAACGGACCAGGAACCACCAGCCGGCAACGGCCACCGCAACCACGCCGAGCACCATCAGGGCCAGCCGCCGCCTGTCCATGGCCAGACCCTAGGGCCGGATCCCCGATCGGTCCCGGTCGGGACCCGGCCCGTAGGGTCCCGTGCGATGAAGTTCGGAATTTTCTACGAGCACCAGATGGCCAGGCCGTGGGCCGACGGCGACGAGCACCGGCTCTTCAAGGACGCCCTCGACCAGGTGGAGCTGGCCGATCGGCTGGGATACGACTACGTGTGGGAGGTCGAACACCACTTCCTCGAGGAGTACAGCCACAGCTCGGCACCGGAGGTATTCCTCGCCGCCGTCAGCCAGCGCACATCGAGGATCCGGCTGGGCCACGGCATCACCCTCCTACCGGGCGCCTACAACCACACGGCCCGCGTCGTCGAGCGCATCAACACCCTGGACCTCGTGTCCGACGGTCGGGTCGACTTCGGCTCCGGCGAGTCGTCGTCCAACGCAGAGCTGGACGGCTTCGGCGTCGACCGGACCACCAAGCGGGACCAGTGGCTGGACCACATCGAGGCGGCCACGCGGATGATGGTCGAGGAACCGTTCGCAGGATGGGACGGTCCGTGGCTGCAGATGCCCCCGCGCAACGTCCTGCCCAAGCCGTACCAACGCCCCCACCCGCCGCTCTGGGTGGCGTGCAGCCAGCGGGAGACCATCCACCTGGCCGCCCAGAAGGGCCTCGGCGCCCTGACCTTCGCGTTCGTGGAACCCGGCGAGGCTGAACAGTGGGTCGGCGAATACCACGACATCATCGCCTCGGAGGCCTGTGTACCAGCCGGATTCGCCGTCAACACCAACATCGCCTGCGTCCTACCGTTCATGTGCCACGAGGATGAGGAGACGGCGCTGGACCGCGGCATCGACGGCGCCCATTTCTTCGGCTACTCCCTCGGCCACTTCTACGGGTTCGGCAACCACCGTCCCGGGACTACCGATATATGGGCCGAGTTCCAGGAGAACCGCGCTGCCTTCGGATTCGACCGGGAGACGGCGGCCCAGACGGCGGTCACCCTCAGGGCGCGGATGGAGAACGAGGGCCTGTTGTCGCTCCGGGGCGCAATAGGCACCCCGGACCAGATCCGCGAGCTGCTCCGGGAATACGAGGCTGCCGGCATCGACCAGGTGATCTTCGTGAGCCAGGCGGGGCGAAACAGGCACGAGCACATCTGCGAGTCGATGGAGTTGTTCGCCCGCGAGGTCATGGGTGAGTTCGCCGAACGGGACCCGGCCCACGTGGCGGCCAGGGACGAGAGGCTGGCCGACGCCGTGGCCGCCGCCCTTGCCCGACGGGACGGGCCGCGTCGGGTGGACCCGGACTATCGGATCCCGCCACCCACCGCCCAGCCATGACCCGACGGTCGGTGGCCATCACGGTCACGGCCGTGGCGCTGCTGGCAGCATGTTCCGGACCGGGTTCCGACGAGCCGGTGAGCGCACCTGCCGCCGGCGCCGGGGCCGGTACCACGGTGGCCACGATCACGACCACGGCTCCGACCACCGCCGCCCCGACCACCACGACCACGACGAGCGCCGCCCCTACCACCACGACCACGACGAGCACCACGACGAGCACCACGACCACCACGACCACGACGAGCGCCGCCCCGACCACCACGACCACGATCGATCCGGATGCCGGCCGAGACGCCGACCGTCTGCAGGCCCTCATCGCCGAGGCGGCGGCCTTCACCCAGGCCGAGGCGGCCCTGCTACTCCCGCCCGACATAGACCCGAGTGCCGGCGGCGCTCCCGGATACACGCGCTACGTGTTCCGCGAGACCTCGGCGGGCGTTGCACCCACCCTGGTCGAAGGCCCGCTGGGTCGCCAGACCCGCTGCCAGGACCCGAGCCTGCCCTGTTCGTACAGCGACCTCGTAGACCTCCTGGACTCGGGCGAACCCATTCCGGCAGCCCTCGACTTCACGCCCGACCAGCTTGCAGCCCTGGTGTCCGAGCTGGACAGGCTGGCGGAGTTCGCAACCCGCCACCCCGGCGCAGACGACGCCTGTGCCGCCGGCTTCGTGTCAGATTCCATCCAGACCCCCAACATGGGGTCCCACTTCTACCGTTCCGACTGGTTCGGCGACGGCTTCGACCCGTCCCGGCCGGAGATCCTCATCTATGCACCGTCAGACGGCTCCCTCGTCTCTGGTCCACTCGGCAGGTGCGGGCCGGACGGCTGGCACGGACCGGAACTCACGCTGGTGGGAACGGCGTTCCTGGTGCCACCGGCGGTGATCGGCGTCGAGCATCCGGAGGCGTTCAGCGGAGACCTGGACAACTGGCACTCGCACTTCAACATCTGTCGCGGCAATGCCAGCGGACGCGACTCCTTCGTCACCCGTACCGAGTGCGAGGCTTCAGGCGGCAACTGGCACGACGCCATCGGCTGGATGCTCCACGCCTGGGTCGCACCGGGGCACGACAACCAGCTCGGCGTGTTCTCCATGTGGAACCCGACGATCGCCCCTGTCGCCGAGCCTGACGCCATCCGGAGTGGACGCGTGGTCCGGGGCAGCGATTTCCCGGAGGGGGCACACCAGTCCCTGATCACCAACTTCGCCTTCGAACCGGTGATCGAGGTCGCCATCGGCCAGGACGTGTACTTCAACAACAGCGACTCGGTCCCCCACACCGTGAGCGCCGGCAGCGAGGACGACCCCAACCCGGACGCCTTCGACTCCGGCCTGCTGAACCCGGGCGACAACTACCGGCTGGAGACGTCCGAGGCGGGCACCTTCACCATCTACTGCGCTCTGCATCCCGACATGACGGCCACGGTGATCGTGGGCTGAGCCCGTACCGATCGACCCGTGGGCCAGGCCGACCACAGGGTCCGGAGCCAGGCCCGACGTCCAGCTGACGACATGTTCAGCCCAGCCGACCGGACACCAGCCAGGCCCGTCGACCACCCGACTCCGGTAGCAGTGCCTCAGCACAACCGGCCGGTGAGGAACCACGCCTGGCGGCCGCCGAGTTCCAGGTGCAGTGCCTCAGTGAGGCCTGGCTTGACCTGGCGGGCCAACTTCCTGTCGGCCACCAACACGCCCAGCGACCATCCGGCGAACCCCTCTGCGGCCACCCGACCCAGCGTGGCATAGAGGTTTCGCAGGTCGCCGCCGGCCAGCCGGCCACCCCACGGCGGGTTGGCCACCAGAAGTCCCGTCCGGCCATCCGCCCCCTCTGGTCGTACCAGCTCCGCTATCGGCGCATTCCGCCACTCGATCAGATCGGCCACCCCGGCCCGCTCTGCGTTGGCCCGGGCTGCATCAACCGCCCCGGCATCCCGATCGACCGCCAGGATGGGCGGCGGATCGCCGGCATCGACCCGTCGCGTGTCAACCTCGGCCGACACGCTGGCCCACGTCCCGGGCTCGAAACCGGGCCAGAACCGGAACGCCAGCTCACGGTCGGCCGCTGGAGCGACGCCGGTGGCCCGCAGGGCCGCCTCGATGGCGATGGTCCCCGACCCGCACATCGGATCGACCAGCGGGGTGGTCGGATCCCACCCTGCGGCGACCAGGAGGCCGGCGGCCACCGACTCCCGGAGGGGCGCCCTGGCGGTGGCCTGCCGCCATCCCCTCTCGTGGAGGGGCGCCCCCGACGAGTCAACGCTGACCGTGAACCGGTCGTTCACGGCCCGCACCACCACCAGCTGGTCACGGGCACCTGCTACCGGCGGGCCCAGCGCCTCCTCGAAGCGTTGGGCCACCGCACCGTCGTGCCAGAGCTCGGAGTTGCGGGTGGTGACCCGGAACCGGGGGGCGTCCCCCGGACCGATCCAGTGGTCCCAGTCGACCTCGCCAATTCGACGCTCCAGGTCTGAAAAGGTACGGACCGTGAAGCCAGCCACCCGGACCAAGACCCTGGTGGCACAACGTAGGAACACGTTGGCCGCGTACAGCTGCCTGGTGGTCAGGTCGACCGAGACCGATCCCTTGGATGACCGCCCGGACCGGACCCCCAGGTCGGCCAGCTCGTCGTCCACCACAGCCTCGAGGCCGGGTGGGCAGACCACCAGACACGGATGGAGGGCCGACCGGCGACTACTCACAGGCTGACCCCGGTAGAGCCGCTGGCCAGGCTTCGTGGCTGCGCATCGGGGACCTCACTCCGGGGCCCGCAGACCGGGTGGGCGGCCGCCGGTTCGGGTCTCCAGGGAACCAACCTCATGACCGGGTACGCCTAAAAGCCGATGGGTGCGGTCCGCACCTCGCTGACACCATCGGGATCTCCGGTCAGGTCTACGCGTGACCGGTCCCGGCGCCCGAAGAAGAAAAGCGCCAGCTCGCCGGGGTCACCGGTGGCGGTCACCTGCCGGCTCCCGGAACGGACGGCCACAGGCTGGCCGCCCGGACGGGCAATCGACAGGCCCACGTCCTGCACACGGCGGGTCCTGAGCTTCGTACCGCTCTTCTGGAAGGGCCATAGGGCGTCCTGCAGGTCGTCCAGGCCGGACCGGGGGGCCCATCCGTCGACGGCCCGTCGCACGTCCTCCAGGTGGACGAAGTACTCGACCAGGTTCACCGGCCCGTCGACCAGTCGGATGGGCCATGGCGGACCGGAACGGATCCGGGTCACCAGGTGCTCGAAGGGCACCCGTTCAGCCGCCCGGCGGGTCACCCGGGCGGTGTGGCGGGCGAACGGGCCGGACAGAATCAGGCCCGGACCGACGTCGGGGCGCCGGTCACGGACCACCAGGTGGGCTGCCAGATCGGTGGTCGTCCAGCCCGCACACAGCGTGGGGGCATCCGGCCCGACCTCGAGCAGCAGGTCGCAGAGGGCGGCCCGCTCGGCCTGAGCGAGGTCTGCGCTCATACGGGCGCCACCGACGTGTCGGGCACCCACGATCCGTGGAAGCCGTCCGGAACCCTGCGCGGCAGGTGCACCCGGGCCACAGACGGCCCGGATAGGTCGGATCCGTCCAGGACCACCAGGTCCGCCGGCCCTCCGGCCCGGTCATTGACGCATACCAGGATCCAGGCATCACCCTCGAGGGTGGACCCGGCCTTGGGGACCACTATCGGTTCGGCGCCGAACTTGTCCGTACCATGGTCGTGGACCACGGTCTCGCCCGTCTCCACGTCGACCCGGGCGGTCGGTCCCAACCCGAGGCCGGCTGCGGTGAAGGCGTAGCGGTGGCGCTGCGTCCCTACCCGCGGGTCATGGGTCGGAAACTCGTGGGCACCGTCGGCGAGCGGCGCCTCGGTGACCCGGCCGGCCACCGGGTCGACGGTCCAGCGTGCCAGCGAGGGTGTCGAGTCCCCGGCTGGCCCGAGCCGGTCGCGATCGAACATCGTGTCGTACCTGCACACGTCGACCACGATGGTGCCGTCCACGGCGTCATAGGCGTTGACGGGATGGAACACGTAGGCCTGCGGAGCCTCGCACCAGACGATGTCGTCCGCGGTGCCTGACCGGGGCAGCACCCCCACCCGGGCCGCATGGCCCGGGTTCCAGGAGAACGGGAACGGCGAGCCGCCCATCGCCCTCTCCAGGTCCAGGCATACCGGGAGGTCGTAGACGAGCACGCTGGAGGCGGTAAGCGACATGTCGTGGACCATGGGCATGCCGTCGACCGGTATGTCGGTCACCTTCGACACCCGACCGTCAGGGTCGACCACCACGTGCTGGACCCGGTCCAGGGCCTCCGGGTAGGCGTAGCAGACCGCGTGGAGTTCGCCGGAGGCAGGGTCGAACTTGGGATGGGCGGTGAAACCGGCGGGCAGGGTGCCGCCGAACCCGTCGAACCCGATGGTGTCCAACTCGTATGTGAGCGTCATCGGGGTGGAACCCGCTTCGACCATGGCCCAGGTCCTGCCGGCGAAGCCCCCCACGGAGGTGTTCGGGCCGAGGTCACGGCCACCGAACGACGTGCCGGACGGCGCCGGCTCGCCGAGGGCCGTGGCCACCCGTGGGCCCCGTACCCACCGGTTCCGGTACCACTCGGCACGGCCACCCCGGAGGCGCACGCCGTGCACCATCCCGTCGCCGAGGAACCAGTGGTGGGCGGACGGGTCGACAGCACCGAGCGGGTTGGGGCCGTTGCGTAGCCAACGCCCCTCGAGCTCCTCCGGAATGGTCCCGGTCACGGAAAGGTCCACGGCGGTCACCTCGTCGGCCACTGGAGCCATGCTCTCCTCCAGGTACCGGTTGGTTTGCGACATTGGTTCAGCCTTCCACATCGCCCGGCAGCGATTACCGTCCGACCGGTGACCCAGACGAGCAGCCAACGTCCGCAGACCGGCCTCCCCACCACCGTCATCGGTGCCTACCCCAAGCCGCAGTACGTACCGGTCTCGGACTGGTTCGACCTGCCGGACCGCGACTACGCGGGTCGCTGGGCCCACGAGATGGAGGCGGCCGGCGAGGACGCCGAGGCGTCGTTCGTGCGGGCAGCCGCCGAGGTGATCGCCGACCAGGTGGAAGCCGGGATCGAGGTGGTCACCGATGGCGAGGTACGCCGCGAGAACTACATCCACTACCACTGCCGCCACCTGACCGGCTTCGACTTCGACGACCGTGTGGAGTCGACATTGCGCGGTGTCCTGACGACCACCCTGCCCACCATCACCGGCGCGGTGGCCGCCGGTGAGGCGTTCCTGCCCCACGACTGGCGGGCCGCCCAGGCCACCACCGACCATCCGGTGAAGGTCACCATCCCTGGACCGTTGACCATCACCGACAGCACCGTCGACCGCCACTACGGCGACCGTGCAGCCCTGGTGGCAGACCTGGCAGCAGCGGTGAACGTCGAGGTCAGGGCCCTGGCCGATGCCGGCTGCACCCACATCCAGGTCGACGAACCCGTCTTAGCGCGGCGGATCGACGACGCCCTGTCCTTCGGGGTGGACGCCCTGGCCGCCTGCTTCGACGGCGTACCCGACCACGTGGTGCGCACCGTCCACTGCTGCTGCGGCTACCCACGGCACCTGGACGACGACGCCTACGAGAAGGCCCCTCCGGAGGCCTACCTGGACCTCGCCGAGGCAATCGACGCCGCCCCGATCGGACGGTTCAGCCTTGAGGACGCCCACCGTCCGAACGACCTTGCCGCCCTGCTGCCCCGGTTCCGGGACACCACGGTCATCCTCGGCTGCGTGGCCATCGCCAGGAGCCGGATCGAGACCGTGGACGAGGTGAGGGGCCGGCTCACCGGGGCCCTGCTCCACATCGACCGGGAGCGCCTGGTGGCAGCGCCTGACTGCGGGCTGGGATACCTCGGTCGGGACCTGGCCATGGCCAAGCTGAGGGTGCTCTGCGAGGCCGCCGCCTCAGTCTGATCGGGCCCGGCTCGTTCCTGGTGTCGCCGGACGCTGGATGGCGCGGTCTACTCCTCGAAGAAAGCCTGGGTGACCTCGCCTCGCAGCACGGCCTTGACGACCTTGCCGCCGGCATTGCGGGGTAGGGGCCCGGCCCACACCTCGAGGTACTCCGGCAGCTTGTAGTCGGCCAACTTCTCGCCACAGAAGGCCCGCGCCCCAACAAGGTCCAGCGACGCTCCATCGACCAGAACCACCACAGCCTTGACCTCCTGGCCCAGCGTCTCGTGGTCAACGCCGTACACCGCGCACTCGGCTACCGCCGGATGCTGTTCGAGGCAGGCCTCCACTTCGATCGGGTAGACGTTCTCACCGCCCCGCAGGATGAGGTCGCGCAGCCGGGAGGCCAGGAACAGCTCACCGCCCTGCAGGCGTCCGTAGTCGCCGGTCCGTAGCCACCGGCCCGGCAGGAAGGCCTGGTCGGTGGCCTCCACATCCTCCCAGTAGCCCAGCATCACCAACGGGCTGCGCACGCAGATGGAGCCGTTCTCACCGTCGGGCACCTCGACCCCGTCCTCGTCGACGATCCGCACACCGACCGTGGGCATGGCCATCCCCACGCTGTCGGCGTTGGCCTGCAGCATGGCGTTGCCGGCGTGGCTGACCATGCCGCCCGACTCGGTGAGGCCGTAGCCGGAGGTGAACGTGTCGACCAGGTGGGGGAACCGCTCCTCGGTGGCCCGCACCAACTCCGGCGTGGTCGCCGAGCCGCCTATGGCCACGTTCTGGACCAGCGAGACGTCGAGGGTCTCGATCATCGGATCCTGGAGGAGACGGAACACGTGGGTGGCCGTGCCGTTCCAGGCGTAGATGCCCTCCTCGGTGGTGAGCCGGATCACCGTCGCCGGATCGAACCGTCCCATGGGCCAGACGTTGCCGGCCCCGGTGGCCATCGGCGTGATGCTGGCGCTCTGCAGCCCCGAGATGTGGAACATGGGGAACACCGCCAGGCGGGGACGGCTCGGTCCCGTCGACGGCAACCCGACCGACGCCGCCTGGGCGGCGCCTAGGAAGGTCACCACCTGGACGAAGGCCACCACGCTGCGATGGCTGAGCACGGCCGCCTTCGATCGGCCGGTGGTACCCGATGTGAACTGCAGGAGGGCCGGCTGGTCCTCGTCTATCGGGATGTCAGGCAGGGCGGCGTCGGGGGCGAAGCCCTCCAGGTCGACGAAGTCCTCCTCGATGACCACGACGGGCATGCCGGGATCGGCACCGTCCAGGCGGGCCAGCCGCTTGGCGTCCGCCACCAGCAACGCCGGCGTGGTGTGGGCAAGGGCGTGCACGATCTCGTCGCGGGTCCACCAGCCGTTGCACGCCACGGCCACCGCGCCCAACGAAACCGTGGCCCAGAACGTGATGATCCATTCCGGGCAGTTGGCGGCCAGGATCGCCACCCGGTCACCGGCTCCAACTCCCCGATCAGCCAGGGCGGCGGCAACCGATGCCACCCGTCGCTCGTGGTCGGCGAAGGTCAGCGCCCGCCGGCGCCCCCCGTCGTGGAAGACCGCGTAGTCCGAGTCGCCGAACCGACCGGCCTGCGCCAAGAGTTGTCGGAGCGACCGGGCCCGCTGGACGAAGACCTGCATGGGTTCGCCCAGCACGTCCTCGTCAGCCATCTCGAATGGGGCTCCCGGCGCCAACAGCGCCATGACGGTCGCCGCCGGGTCTTGTGACCCGGAGTCGGCTTCGTTGGCCCCGTCTGGCTCATGGGCCACGTCGGCCTCGTTGCTCACATCGTCCGGATCAGTCACGTCGGCCGCGATCCCTTCCTCGTCAGGCTGTCGGCGTTCCGACCAGGTCGTCGCGCAGCGTGCGCTTCACGAACTTGCCGTTGGCGTTGCGGGGCAGCGAATCGTCCAGGAACCAGACGTGCTCTGGAACCTTGAAGCCGGCGATCAGGGTCCGGGTGTGCTCCCGGAGGCCGTCTGCCGAGAGGTCCACGTCGGGTAGCAGCACGACGGCCACGCCCACGACCTCGCCGTGGCGGTCGTCGGGAACAGCGAACACGGCCGCCTCGGCAATCGCCGGGTGTTCGTAGATTGCGGCCTCCACCTCGGCGCAGTAGACGTTCTCGCCGCTGCGCAAAACCATGTCCTTGGCGCGGTCCACGAGGAAAAGGAAGCCGTCGTCATCCAGGTAGCCGATGTCGCCCGTGTGGAACCAGCCGTCGGTCAGGGTCTCGGCGTTGGCCTCGGGCCGGTTCAGATAGCCCCGGAAGACGTTGCCGCCACGCACCCACAGCTCGCCATGGCCACCCGTAGGCTGGTCGGTCCCGTCCTCGCCGACGATCCGGGTCTCCATGAGCGGGCAGGGCGAACCGGCCGATGCCGGCTTGGCCACGAAGAACTGGTTGGCGTTGATGGTGATGACCCCGTTGACCTCAGTGAGCCCGTATCCGGTGCTGGGCCGGCCCTCCAGGCGTTCCTCGATCTTGTGCACCAGGTCCGGCTGGACCGCGGCCCCGCCGCCGCCCAGGTGGGCGAGGCTGGAGGTGTCCCGCCGGTCGAAGTCCGGGCTGTTGATCAACTCCCGGACCATGGTGGGGACGCCGGTGAACGTCGACGGCCGCTCCCTCTCAATCAACTCGAGGGCGACCTCTGCGTTCCAACGGTGCATGAGGACCAGGCGTCCGCCGACTGCCGTGATCGGATGAAGGCAGCAGTTGCAGCCGGTGACGTGGAACAACGGCACGGCCAGGATCGAACCAGGGTACGACTCGCCGGCCTGCTTGTCCGAACCCGCGGGCGGATCACCGGCGGCTATGGCCATGTCCTGGGCTGCTCCGGCCATGGTCTGCCAGAAGGCCAGGTTCAGCAGGTTGGAGGCGGCGCCCCGGTGGGTCAGCACGGCGCCCTTCGGGCGTCCGGTCGTACCCGAGGTGTAGAAGATGCAGATGTCGTCCTCGGGTCCGATGTCGGACATCGGAGCGACGGGCAGGACGTCGGCGTCGGCCACGGCGTCCTCCCACCGGACGGCGTCTTCGGGCAGCTCGGCATCGGGGCCCAGGCGGACGCCGACGACGTGCACGGGTCCGTGCGACCGCAGGTCGTCTAGGTACGGGGCAATCCGTTCGAGTCTCTCGGCGTCGCAGACCAGGGCCCTCGGAGTCGAGTCCGCCAGGCCAAACTCCATCTCCGGTCCCGTCCACCAGGCGTTCAGGCCGACCACCGCTGCGCCCAACTTCACCGTCGCCCAGTAGCCGAGCACCCACTCCGGGTAGTTGCGCATGGCCAGCGCCACCCGGTCGCCGTGTCCCACCCCGTTTGTCGCCAGGTGGGAGGCGATGGCGTCCACCTGGGCGTGGGCCTCGGCGTACGACATGCGCTCGTCCTGGTAGACGAGGTAGTCGGCATCGCCGTGGGCGGCCGAACCCGCCCACAGCATGGCGAGGTTGGGCGGTGCAGCGTCGTAGGTGCGGGTCGGAACGCCCCTCACGTCGGTGACCGACCAGGCGAATGGGGCACCCGGTGCCGTCAACGCGGCCCATGCCTCTCGATAGTGCTGGTCCATCTGTTCACCCTCCGAAGGCAGTCTGGCAATCTGCAGGCAGCCGTGCAGCTGACTGTCGGCATCTTTTTACGGCCGGTGCAGGCGGCCGACCTCGACTGGTGTCGACACTAGATCCACGCGCCCACGGGTCATGCAACGGAGTACTGCAAACCGCGCTCGGACGTGAGCCCCGTCATGGGCCACGCATCGCGCGCCCGGTTCGGCCCGGCGCTCGAGACAGCGCCACAATGTCCAAACTACGTACCCGACCGAACCAGGACCACGACGACATGAGCGACAAGCCGGAGATCGCCTACGACGACCTCGAGGGCCTCCGTGGGACCATCACCGAGGAGTGGAGCGACTGGGGCCCCGAGTACGAGATGACGCAGGAAAAGGTGAACCAGTTCGCCGACCTGACGGGCGACCACCAGTGGATCCACGTCGACGTGGAACGGGCCACCGCCGGCCCGTTCGGGGCGCCTATCGCCCACGGCTTCTTCACTCTCAGCCTGCTACCGACCCTCAACCGGACGGGCCGTGTGAGGATCACCGGACAACAGAACGTCGTCAACTATGGCGCCGACGGCCTGCGCCTTCTGGCCCCGGTTCCGGTGGGTTCCACGCTGCACGCCCGAAACCGGATCACCGACGTCAGGGAGCACAGGAAGGGCACGCTGTTAGCCACCCAAGTGGCCATCCACGTCGTCGGCAACGACGACATCCCTGCCGTGCTGTACGACGCACTGAGCCTCTACCAGGGCTGACTCGCGACAGGTCGTCCCGCTCCCGGAATTGGGTTGAGTTCCTGGCCGGTATCCGGTGGTACTTCCTCAGTTGTTCTTGATGGTCATGCCGCCGTCCACCATCAGCAGGTGGCCGGTGATGTAGCCGGAGGCGGGCAGCGCCAGGTTCAGGATTCCGTGGGCTACCTCGTCTGGGAGGCCGTAGCGGCGTAGCGGCACCCGGCGACGGGCGAACTTCCGCCTGGCCTCGTCGGGGATGCCGGCCGTCATCCGGGTCTCGATGGGACCGGGCCCCACGGCGTTCACGGTGATGCCGGTGTCGCCCAGCTCGACGGCCAGCGAGCGGGTCAGACCGACCACGCCGTGCTTTGCTGCCGTGTAGGGCGAGATGCTGGCAGACCCTCCGACGCCCTCGGTGGACGAAACATTCACTATCCGGCCCGCCGACGAGGCACGTAGGTACGGCAGTGCAGCTCGGATAGTTCGAGCCTGGGCGGTCAGCATCACGTCCATGGAGATCAGCCAGGCGTCCTCGTAACCCGGTCCGTCGATAGGCGCAGCGATCGAGACCCCGGCGTTGTTGACCAGCACGTCCAGCCCACCGCCCCAGGCAGCGACCTCTGCCACTACGTCGTCGAGGGCCGCCAGATCAGCTACGTCAAGCGTCCAGCCCCGTGCCCGCCCACCGATGCCGTCGATCTCGGCGACCACTGCGGCCACCCTTTCAGGTTCCATATCGGTGACGGCTACGATCGCCCCCTCATCGGCGAAGAGGTGCGCCGTAGCCCTGCCGATTCCCGAGCCCGCCCCGGTCACCAGTACGACGTGGCCGGCCACCGACCGACTGAGCCGGCTCAACCGACCGTGCGGTTGCGGCCCGGTGAAGTTTTTAGGCTCGTCGTCCATCCGGCGAGTCTCGCGTGGCGAGGTGGCTGGGGCCCCGCCGGAGCCGGCTGGCCGTCGCCGTGGTGGCGCGGGCCTAGGGCCAACGGGCCGTGGCCGTGGCACAGGCCGTTGCCAGCCTGGTCCGGCTCCCGGTGTTTGCCCGACGTGGCGCCAGATCCGATGATGGACCCGTGACGACCTCGACCTTCCCCGATGACGTGGCCGCCATTGACACCATGATGGGCACCCGGGCCGGGCAGAACGCCAGGCTCAACTACGCAAACCTGACAGGGATCAGGGACGCGGACTCGAAGGCCATGAACTTCCCGGCCCAGTACATGTTCAAGGACGTTCCGTTCTCGGACCAGGCCCGGGGGGCCGACGGCCAGCCCCAGGACCCGCCCCAGGGCGCCGAGTTGTGCCTGCCGTTCATGGACCGGAACAACGTCCAGATGGCCATGATCGGCATCGGCCCCGACAAGGGCGAGGGTCGGGCCATGATCGAGAAGCATCCCGACCGGTTCTTCGCCTGCCACGAACCAGATCCCAACGACGTCCCCGAGATGCTCCGTACCGTCCGCAGGCTCCACCGGGACGTCGGGTTGAAGGCTGTCACAGCCTTCCCATCCGGCCGTGATCCCCAGGTCCCCATCGACGACCCGAAGATGTACGAGCTCTACGAGCTGTGCTGCGAGCTGGACATCCCGATCTTCTGCTGTGCCGGGATTCCCGGCCCCAGGGTGCCGTTCGCGCCACAACGCGTCGAGCTCATCGACCAGGTCATGTACGACTTCCCCGACCTCGTCTTCGTCACCCGCCACGGCTGCGAGCCGTGGCAGGACCTGATGGTCAAGCTGATGCTGAAGTGGCCGAACCTCTACTACTCCACCTCTGCGTTCGCACCTAGGCACTACCCGCAGGCCATCATCGACTACGCGAACACCCGGGGCGCCGACAAGGTCATCTACGCCGGCTACTTCCCGATGGGCCTCTCCCTGGACAGGATCTTCACCGAGCTCAGGGACGTGCCTTTCAAGGCCGAGGTGTGGCCCAGGTTCCTCCGGGAGAACGCCATCCGGGTACTCGGGCTGGACGCCTGAGACCCGATACCTGAGACCCGATGCCGGCAGGTGCGCTCAGTCCCGCGGCCCGACGACGCCGGCGGCCCGTAGTTCGGCGATGCGCTCCGGTGACATTCCCAGTTCGACCAGGACCTCGTCGGTCTGCTCGCCGACCATAGGCGCCATGGACGGAGCCGGCGGCAGGTCGCCCTCCAGGTAGACGGGCAGGGGCAGCTGCTCGGCTCCGACCTCGTCGATGCCGTAGAACGGAAGCCGATGGGCGAACTGCGGGTCGTCCGGCGCGGTCTTCGGGGTGTTCACCGGCGCGATCGGTGTGTCGGCCTTGTCGGAGAAGGCCAACCACTCGGCGCACGTCCTCGTGGCGAAGATGGCCTTCAGCTCAGTCTGCAGCTCTGTGTTGTGTCGGGCGTGGTCCGCATACTTCGAGCCAGGCCAGCGCTCGAACAGTTCGGGCCGCCCGACACCCTCGCAGAAGTTCCGCCAGAAGGCCCGCTCGCTGGCCATGAACAGCACGTGGCCGTCGGAGGCCTCGTAGATCTGGTAGCGGACGCCCTCCCACATACCGGCCAGTCCGGGCTCCCGGCGTTCGTGGTCGTCCGAGGCGTTGCCGGTGACCACGTCGGTCGGCCGCTCGTACGCCCGATAGGTCTCGATCCGGTACCAGTCCATGTAGGCCGCCGCATCCGACTGGGCCACCTCCAGGCAGCTGCCCTCGCCGGTCTCCCGGGCCCTGATCACCGCGGCCAGGATGCCCAGCGCGGCGATCATCGGCCCGACGTTGATACCGACGTTGGGCAGGGTGGGAATGCGGGTGAAGCCGTCATCGTCGACCGCCGGTTGGATGAGACCCGCCCACGTGTCGTAGGCGATGCCGTGGCTGGGCATGTCACGGTACGGGCCGGTGGCGCCGTAGCCCGAGAGGGTGCAGAACACCAGGCGGGGATTGACCTGGACCAGGTCGTCGAAGCCGATGCCCAACTTCGCCAGGGATCCCGGGCGCATTGCCTCCAGGACCACGTCGGCGCGGCGGACCAGGTCGCGGTAGATCTCGAGGCCCTCGTCTGTCTTGAGGTCGATGGCGATGCTGCGCTTGCCCCTGTGGGTGTGGAGGTGGAGCAGCGAGGTGCCGTCGACGATCGGCCAGGTCATCCGACGTATGTAGTCACCTGACGGTGGCTCCACCTTGACCACGTCGGCTCCCAGGTCGGCCAGGAACGTGGCTGCCAGGCCCGGCCCGAGGAGCGAGCTCTCGACGACCCGGAGGCCGGCCAGCGGCCGGTTGGCGGGCGGCGTGGTTTCGCTCATGTCGGTCAGTCTCCCGTCATGCGGAGCTCACCGCCAAATCTGACGGTCCGTCAGATTTCATCCTAGCGGCGGCCGCCCACCGGCCATCCGTAGGCTCGGCCCGTGGCCACCCCCATGCACCTGCTGCACGTCATGTCGCACCAGTCGGCCACGCCGCCGCGCATAGGCCGGGAGACCCGGCGACGGGTGTGGGCATTCGCCCGCCCCTACCGGTCCCTCATCATCGGGTTCCTGGGCGTGGTCACCGCCTCGTCCGTCTTGGGCGTGGTCCCACCGCTCCTCTTCCGGGAGATCATCGACGGGGCCATCGCCGAGGGCGATCGCGACCGGCTCACCCTGCTCGGCCTGCTGGTGGTGGGAGCCGCCCTAGCCCAGGCCGTCCTATCGTTCATCGAGCGCTGGGCCTCGGCCACCGTGGGCGAGGGCCTTATCTTCGACCTGCGCGTGGCCCTGTTCGACCACGTACAGCGGCTCCCCGTCACCTTCTTCACCCGCACCCAGACCGGCGCCCTCGTGAGCCGGCTCAACAACGACGTGATCGGCGCCCAGCGGGCACTCACCGGGACGCTCGGCACGGTGGTCGCCAACGCCATCACGGCGCTGACCACCCTGGTCACCCTCTTCCTGCTCGAGTGGCGCATAACCCTGCTGGCCATGGTCCTGCTCCCGATGTTCATCCTCCCGGCCCGCCGGGTGGGCAGGACGGTGGCCGACATCACTCGCGAGGGCATGAACCTGAACGCCTCGATGAACGCGACGATGACCGAGCGGTTCAACGTTTCGGGAGCATGGCTGGTCAAGCTCTTCGGGCGCCCGGACGACGAACGGGACGGCTTCGCCGGACAGGCCGGTCGGGTCCGGGACATCGGCATCCGCAACGCCCTGTTCAGCCGCACCTTCGTCATCGCCCTCACGCTGCTGGGAGCCATCGGCACGGCGGTCGTGTACTGGGTGGGTGGATCGCTGGCGATCAGCGACACCATCACCATCGGCACCCTGGCCTCCATGGGGGTCCTCGTCGCCCTGCTCTACGGGCCACTGGCCCAGCTCACCAACGCCCGGGTGGACGTCATGTCGGCCTTCGTGTCATTCGAGCGTGTGTTCGAGGTCCTGGACGCCCCCAACCCGGTGGCCGACGCCGTCGATGCCGTGGACCCCCAGCCGGTCGAGGGGCACCTGGCCCTGCACGGGGTGTCGTTCAGGTATCCGGCGGCAAACGAGACCTCGGTGGCCTCCCTGGAGACGGATCGGGCACCCGGCGAGCCCGGGCGAATGGTGCTGCACGACCTGGACCTCGACGTCGGTCCCGGCCGGATGCTGGCCGTGGTCGGGCCGTCCGGCTCCGGCAAGAGCACCCTGGCCGCACTGATACCGCGGCTCTACGACGTGACGCTCGGGTCGATCACCCTGGACGGCGTCGACCTGCGCGCCCTCCGCCAGGACGACCTGCGGGCCCGGATCGGCATGGTCACCCAGGACCCGCACCTGTTCCACGACACGGTGGGCGCCAACCTCCGGTACGCCCGACCCGATGCGACCGACGCCCAACTGGACGACGCCTGTCGCTCCGCTCGGATCCTGGACGTCGTGCGTGCGCTCCCCGACGGTTTTGACACCATGGTCGGCGAGCGTGGCTACCGGATGTCGGGAGGCGAGAAGCAGAGGCTGGCCATCGCCCGCCTGCTCCTGAAGGACCCGGCCATCGTGATCCTGGATGAGGCCACCAGCCACCTCGACACCGAGAACGAGGCCGCCGTGCAGGAGGCCCTGGCCGTGGCGCTGGCCGGGCGCACGTCGATCGTCATCGCACACCGGCTCTCGACGGTGGTCGACGCCGACGAGATCGTGGTCCTGGACGATGGGCGGATCGTGGAACGCGGCCGCCACGCCGATCTCCGTGACGCCGGCGGCCTCTACGCCGACTTGTGGGAGACGCTCGTCCGCGACGACCTGGCCGCCGACCGTCACGCCGACTGACGGGAAGCCGGCGCCCGTACACGACGGCGCACGCGACGCCGGACACGGCAGACGGGCCGTTCCCGACCGGGCACGCCGGACCGGGTCACCGGTGCCGACGGGTTGTACGTTCCTGACGTCAGCCCTGACACGAGCCACCGGGCCGATCTTCGACCCGACGGAACGCCCACAGGAGTAGCCATGTTCGATCGGAGCAGCCGCCCTCTGTGGCGGCGGCCAGGGCGAAGCACTCGTCCTGAGGGTGTGAGTAGCGAAGGCATGGGCGGAGAAGGCATGGATGGAGAAGGCATGAATGGCGAATGCGATAACAGGGAGGGTCTTGGCCCGGCCGGTGTCACCGGCAGGCCGGAAGACGCTCCCGTCGCCCGCTGCGCCCAGGGCGCGCTGCGAGGCCGGCACCGTCGAGGCGTCCAGCTCTTCGCCGGCATCCCCTACGCCGCGCCACCCGTCGGAGAGCGACGGTTCCGGGCGCCGGCGCCGCCCGAACCGTGGGACGGCGAGCGGGATGCCCGCCGGTTCGGCCCGGCCGCACCACAGCTACCCGGTGAGGGCCTCACCAGCCGCGTCCCAATCCCGTGGGACGAGGACTGCCTGACGCTGAACGTGGTGACACCGGCGTGCGACGACGCCCCGCGACCCGTCTACGTCTGGATCCACGGCGGCGCCTACAAGCACGGCCAGGGCGCCACCCCGTGGTACGACGGCACGTCGTTCGCCACCCGGGGCGACATCGTCGTGGTGACCATCAACTACCGGCTGGGTGCGTTGGGCTTCTGCGACCTGGCCAGCCACCTGGGCGACGACTTCGCCACGTGTGGCATCAACGGCACGCTGGACCAGGCGGCTGCTCTGCGATGGGTGCATGAGAACATCGCCGGCTTCGGCGGCGACCCGGACCGGATCACCATCGGAGGCGAGTCGGCCGGGGCGTTCAGCGTCTGCAACATGGTTGCCATGCCGACCACCAACGGCCTGTTCCACCGGGCCATCGCCCAGAGCGGCGCCGCCCACCACACCTTCGGCCCGGATGTCGGCAAGGAGATAGCCGCCCAGTTCCTCGGTCGCCTGGGTAATCCCTCCGCCGACGAGCTCCTAGCCATGGACGTCGGGGCCCTCCTGGAGGCCCAGGAGCAGGTGGCGGCGGACCGTAGCCACCTGCCTGGACGCAACCAGGAGCCCTTCTACCCGGTCTGGGGGCACGAGGCCCTGCCCCGGGACCCACGGGAGCTGATCGCCGAAGGAGCCGGAGCAGACATCGCGATGCTCACCGGCACCAACGAGGACGAGTTGGCACTGTGGGGCGTGACAGGCACCACGGCCGCCGATCTGGACGACATGGTCGGAGCTATCACAGAAGACCCCTCCGGCATGCTGGCCACCTACCGGAGGCGACTGGACGTCGCCGACCCGGGTTGGCTGGCGTGTGCCATCGGCACCGACCGGGTGTTCCGGATTCCCGCCGTCCGGCTGGCCGATGCCCGCCACGCCAACGGCGCAGACACCTGGATGTACCGGTTCTCCTGGGACTCGCGGGCCTTCGACGGCCAGTTCGGTGCCGCCCACGCACTGGAGATCCCCTTCGCGTTCAATACGATCGACCGCCCGGGTGTGGACGTCTTCCTGGGTCCCGGCGAAGCGCCCACCGCCCTGGCCGACACCATCCACGACGCATGGATCGCCTTCATCCGCAACGGCGACCCGTCGACCGACACCCTCGGCCCCTGGCCCACCTACGACCCGGAACGCCGCCTCGTCATGGACCTGGACGACGGGTGCCGCCTGCTGGACGACCCGGAGGCCGACGAGCGCCGCATCTGGGACGGGCTCGTCAGGTGATTGCACCACCACTCGTGAAACGGGCTGGACATGTGATCGCACCACGGCCTGCGGGACCGTCGGTTTCACCCTCCGGCGTGATCGCATGAACATGCTCGTCATGGGCGGCACGCAGTTCAACGGACTGGCGCTGGTACACGAGCTGGTCCGCTGCGGACACGAGGTCACCATCGTGAACCGGGGCCAGACCGAGGCGCCGCTGCCGGACGGCCTCCACCGCCTCTTCGCCGACCGGACCGACCACGACCAGATGCGCGAGGTCCTGGGTGGCCGCGAGTACGACGTCGTGCTGGACATGAGCGCCTACCACCCGGACGACGTCGGACTCATGGTGGAGATCTTCGGAGGGCGGACTGGCCAGTACGTGTTCGCCAGCTCGACGGTGGTCTACGCGGCGTCCGATCATCTGCCCATCACCGAGGACCATCCCACGGAACGCGGCAACCCCCAGATCGAGTACGGCGGCAACAAGCTCCTCTGTGAAGACCTGCTGTGGCATGCCCACGTCGACCAGGGCTTTCCGGCGACCGTCGTCTACTTCTCGATGGTCTACGGACCTCGCAACATCATCCCGGACCGGGAGCAGCGCATGTTCGCCCGCCTGGAGGCCGGACGACCCGTCCTGATACCCGGCGACGGCACCACGGTCTCACAGGTCGGCCACGTGGATGACCAGGCCAGAGCCCTGGAGGCCATTACCCAGGCGCCGGCGACCGTGGGTAAGCGCTACAACCTCACCGGTAAGCACTTCCAGACCGACCTCGGCTACGTGGCGACGACGGCAGCCCACATCGGCGTCGAACCCGACCTCCGGTTCATACCGGCCGCCACCATGGAGGCCCTCTGGGACGGCAAGCTGGAGATCGAGGTCGAGAGCGGCTCGAAGGCCAACATCGACATCCGGACCAGCCCCGAGGCCAGGCAGCGGCAGCAGTCGGTGCGCCACCGGTTCCGGTTCGCCTCGGTGATCCCCAGGTTGGCTCCCAACATCCACCGGTGGAACCGCAACGTG
>Ga0208881_1000153_pt1 | contig 22655 bp, 19 predicted proteins | sample Knorr_S23_td_AAI_FD_185610 | JGI IMG/M metagenome (GOLD analysis project Ga0208881, IMG submission 185610) | Marine microbial communities from Southern Atlantic Ocean transect - Knorr_S23_td_AAIW_ad_876m_LV_B (SPAdes) (version 2) | ecosystem: Environmental > Aquatic > Marine > Oceanic | place... | reverse complement strand
CCGATCGACAGCATCGGGACAAAACTTCAGTACCAACAACCAACAACTAATTTTAGTATTTTAGCTTTTTAAACCAGCATCATTGATTCCAAAGGAAACCATAGATCTTATTTTCGAAACGGCCCGCATAGACGAAGTCGTTGGCGATTTTGTACACCTCAAAAAACGTGGTGTAAATCTGCTTGGGAATTGTCCTTTTCACGACGAAAAAACCCCGTCTTTTACGGTTTCTCCTGCAAAAGGCATTTACAAATGTTTTGGTTGTGGCAAAGGGGGTAACTCGGTAAACTTCGTGATGGATCACGAACACTTCACGTATCCTGAGGCTCTAAAATATCTTGCTAATAAATACAACATCTTTATTGAAGAAATCGTTCGTACTCCCGAACAAGAGGAGGCTGCGAACGATAGAGAAAGTATGTTTATCGTTAGCAATACTGCGAACGAATATTTTCAGGAACAACTTTTCAATTCTGATGAAGGTCGCGCCATTGGTTTAAGCTATTTTAAAGAAAGGGGTTTTAGAGAAGGTACCCTCAAAAAATTCCAACTGGGTTACAGCCCGGAAAAAAGTGATGCCTTTAGTACCCACGCACTCAAAGAAGGTTACAAAATAGAATTCCTGGAAAAAACAGGTCTTACCATTCCAAAAGAGTCGAGAAATTACGATCGCTTTCACGGTAGGGTTATGTTCCCAATTCGTTCATTATCGGGAAGAGTTTTAGGTTTTGGAGGGCGAATATTAAAAAGTAATGTAAAAGCTGCCAAATATCTCAACTCGCCGGAAAGTGAAATTTACCACAAGAGCAAAGTGCTTTATGGTATGTACTACGCCAAAAATAGCATCGTAAAAAAGAACCGATGTTTATTGGTTGAAGGTTACACCGATGTTATTTCCATGCACCAGTCGGGAATTGAAAATGTGGTTGCCTCCTCGGGGACTTCACTTACCATAGATCAAATAAAACTGGTAAAAAGATTTACCAATAATATTACCCTTCTGTTTGATGGCGATGCCGCAGGACTTAAAGCAGCTCTCCGTGGGGTTAACCTAATTTTAGAAGAAGGCCTTAATGTAAAAGTAGTTACGTTCCCGGATGGAGAAGACCCGGATTCTTATGCCAAAAAAGTAAGTTCCGAGGAGTTGGAAAACTACATAAACTCTGAAGCGAAAGACTTCATAGAGTTCAAATGTTCTTTGTTATTAGAAGAAGCCAAAGAAGATCCTGTAAAACGAGCAGAACTCATTAAAGATGTGGCAGCTACGATTGCGCTTATCCCGGACCATGTATCCCGAACTGTTTATGCACAAACTTCATCTAAAATACTGGGCATAGAAGAACAAGTAGTATTCGCAAGCATAGAACAATCGCGTTCGGGCAAATCGACAAATAGTTCAAAACCAATGCAGGTGGTAAGCAGCCCTAAACAGAGGGTTAAGCCGGAAGCCTTAAGTACGAACCTGGAAGAGTCAACACTAATACGTTTATTGGTTATTTACGGTACATATGCCCTGCATTTTGAATATGAAAATGAAGCCGGTGAAGAAGAAGAAACAAAGATGTCTGCAGCAGAATTCATCATTTCAGAATTAAACGAAGATGATATTCAATTTACCCATCCTTCATACAGTAAAGTGTACAACGAAATTACAGCTCATATTCAGGAACATAACTCGATCCCTGAGCAAAAATACTTTGTTCATCATCACGATCCTGACATCACACAAACTGTATCAGAGCTGTTAAGCGACAAGCATCAATTAAGCGACTGGGCAAAAAAAGAGATCATTGTCCCTACAGAAACTGAAAAACTCAAAGAGATCGTTATTGAAGGTGTTATTCGATTAAAGTCAAAACAAGTAAAACTTAAAATCGAAGAAATGCTTCAGCAAATGAAAAACAATGAAGTTCCCGAAAATGAACGCCTTAGCTTCATAAGCGATTTTCAAAAATTAAATGATCTTTCCATGTACATAGACAAAGAGTTGGGAAGAGAGTGTTAAGCAAAACAAGCCCACATTTTTTGCGAATTCAATAAATTATTCCAGCTACTTATCAGCATTATTTTCATCTCATCATATCCAAACTAAAATTTTACAATATCTTTGCTTTAAATTAGAACGTTACAATGCCTAAACACACTCAGTTTAAAGTAGGCGGAGTACCGGAACACTTTAACCTCCCTTGGAAAAAAGCGATAGAAGAAAACCGCTTTGCAGCACACGCTATCGACATCTCTTGGAAAGATTATTGTGGAGGTACAGGGGCCATGACCAAAGCCTTGCGCGAAGGCGAATTAGATATTGCCATCTTACTTACCGAAGGAATGATTGCAGACATTCACCGCGGAAATCAAAGTAAAATTGTACAATTTTATGTGAAATCACCACTGCGTTGGGGAATTCATGTGGGAGCGCAATCAAAATTTAAAACCGTGGCAGATTTGGAAAATACCAAAGCAGCTATTTCTCGCTATGGTTCTGGATCACATTTAATGGCTTATGTAAATGCTGACAATCACAACTGGAATTTAGATAAACAAAAATTTGAAGTCGTTAAAAGTTTAGACGGAGGTCGTGAGTTTTTAACTAAGGGGGAAGCAGATTATTTCCTTTGGGAAAAATTTACTACCAAACCTTTTGTTGATAATGGTGAATTCAGAATTGTTGGTGAATGCCCTACACCATGGCCTAGCTTTGTCGTTGCTGTTCGACAAGATCTACTCGTTACTCATTACAGCGAAATCGAACAAGTTTTAAATATTGTTAACGACTCATGCAAAGAGGTGAAAGCAAACCAAAACTCTATTGAAGAAATTTCCGAACGTTATCAATTGAAAAAAGAAGATGTGGCAATTTGGTTCAACGAAACCGAATGGGCATGTAGTGGAGTGGTTGACGCTGAAACGATTGATCAGGTTCAGGAACGTTTGATGAGTCTGGAAATTATCGATGCAAAAATGGATTTCGATTTATTATGCAGTCCATTTGATAAAAAGCTAAAGGCAAAAGTTACGAAGTCTTAATATCTTTTACACCCAACTGAATACTTACATTTCCCTTCCACTTGTTTTCCCGGATCGCATAACAAATATCAAAGGCTAAACCCTTGCCCACATATCCCGAATGGGTTCCCAACTTAAAAGCGATGCCATTCATTTCTGATAGTTTTTCCTTCTCAGTGCACATGTGCAATTTGAGGTGTTCATTTTCAATACCTACTGCCCTGCTGTAACCTCTATCCATCACATTTTTAGTCATAAACAAAGGTGCCATATTCTCAGGGCCAAAAGGTTCAAATTGCTTTAATATGTTATTAAACCCACTGGTGATGTCTGCAAAATCAAGTTCTGCATCAATTTCTAAAACTTCTGTTTTCTGATCTTCCTTAATCGATGTGGAAACTACTTTTTCAAAAGACTCTTTAAAAGCTTCATAATTTGCTTCCTTAAGGGTTAATCCTGCCGCGTATTTATGCCCACCAAATTGCTCTATGTGCTCTTTACAAGCCTCCAAAGCTTCATACACATCAAAACCGTTTACCGAGCGCACTGAAGCAGTTAAATACTCCTTGCTTTTGGTAAAAACTATCGTAGGCCTGTAATAAGTTTCTGTTAATCTGGAAGCCACAATACCAATAACACCTTTGTGCCATTCAGGATGATAAACAACCGTAGCAGCTCTTTCTTCTTCTTTATGTGCCTTTATTTGAGCTAAAGCTTCTTTTGCTATGCGCTGATCGTGAGCTCTTCGCTCTGTATTGTATTCTTCAATCTCATTGGCTGTTTTTACTGCCATAGATTTACTTTCTTCAATCAACAAACGCACAGCATTATGTGCGTGCTTCATCCGTCCTGCAGCATTGATCCGTGGTGCAATGGTAAATACCACATCAGTAATCGTCATTGCTCCGAAGCTCTTATGTTCTCGCATCAAGGCCTTCATTCCCACACGGGGATTTTCGTTCAAAAGCTTCAAACCATAAAAAGCCAAAACTCTATTTTCTCCAACAATAGGAACAATATCTGCACCAATAGCAACAGCAACCAAATCGAGATATTTGAAGGCAATCGTTTCATCTAAACCCTGGTGTTTGAGATAAGCTTGCATCAGTTTAAAACCTACACCACAACCACACAATTCTTTAAACGGGTAATCACAATCCTGTCTTTTGGGGTCTAAAACTGCATGAGCGTTTGGCAGTGAATCTCCCGGACGGTGATGGTCGCAAATAATCATGTCTAAACCCTTAGCTTGCGCGTAGGCAACCTTTTCAACGGCTTTTATCCCACAATCTAAGCTGATCATCAGGGTAATACCTTTCTCAATTGCATCATCTATTCCCTGATAGGAAATTCCATAGCCTTCATTCTCTCGATCGGGAATGTAATAATCGCAATCTGCATTTTGACTTTTTAAAAAACGATACATCAAACTCACCGAAGTCGTGCCGTCAACATCATAATCTCCATAAACGCGAATGCGTTCTTTAGAACCAATGGCCGAAACAAGTCTGTTAACAGCCTTATCCATATCCTTCATCAGAAACGGGTCGTGCAACATGGATAATTGTGGACGGAAAAATGTTTTTGCCTTTTCAAAAGTATCTATGCCCCTGCTAAGCAAAAGTGAACAAATCGCTTTCGAAATACCCAATTCCTTACCGAGCTTAAAAACCTTTTGCTCATCAGGTTTAGCCTTGAGTTTCCATATTTTATGATTCATAATTATTAATTAAATGCTCATAATTTAAACAATTGTTTTTCTCTTGTAAACGAACAATAATCTCCCTATTTCTTTCCCTCCAAAACAATAACAAATTCCCCTTTTGGGGCTTTCTCTGTAAAATGAATGATTAGTTCATCAACTGTTCCTCTTATCGTTTCTTCAAATTTCTTTGAGAGCTCTCTGCTTACAGATAATCCTCTATCACCGCCAACAAACTCTTGTAATTGTGATAAAGTCTTGGCTATTTTATGTGGAGACTCATAAAACACGATCGTTCTTGACTCTTCTGCCCATAATTTTAAACGAGTTTGTCGCCCTTTTTTAGGAGGCAAAAAGCCTTCAAAAATAAACCGGTCTGTAGGAAATCCCGATTGAACCAATGCCGGAATTAAAGCCGTAGCTCCGGGCAAACACTCCGTTTCTATCCCTTCTTCTACACAAGCCCGAACCAATAAAAATCCGGGATCAGAAATTCCGGGAGTTCCCGCATCAGAGATGAGCGCTATTTGGGTTCCCATTTTCAATTTCTCAATCATTCTATCGAGCATTTTATGCTCGTTATGCATATGAAAAGACTGCATATGTGTATTTACATCAAGGTGCTTTAATAACTTTCCTGAAGTGCGTGTATCTTCAGCCAAAACCAAATCAGACTCCTTAAGAATACGGATCGCACGTAATGTAATATCTTCTAAATTCCCTATCGGTGTAGGTACCAAAAACAGTTTCGACATAGCCACTCTTTACAGAAACAAATTAAGTAAAAATAGCATGGAACACACTGATTTTATTAGATTTGTTTAAACAAAACAAATTGAATGTTCCTGGAAACTCCCGATAGTAACAAACAAAGCAAAGGCTGGGTTGAAGTCATTTGCGGATCCATGTTTTCCGGAAAAACAGAAGAACTGATTCGCCGTCTGAAAAGAGCACAATACGCGAAACAGAAAGTTGAAATATTCAAACCCGCCATTGACGTTCGTTACGATGAAGAGAAAGTGGTTTCACACGACTCAAATGAAGTGCCCTCTACGCCAGTACCTTCATCAGCTAACATTTTACTGTTAGCTAACGATGTAGATGTTATTGGGATTGATGAGGCTCAATTTTTCGACGATGAACTACCCGCAGTTTGCTCAGCACTTGCAAACAGAGGCGTTCGAGTCATTGTTGCCGGGCTTGATATGGATTATCTTGGCAATCCTTTTGGCCCCATTCCAAATTTAATGGCTACTGCCGAATACGTATCTAAAGTTCACGCCATTTGTGTGGATTGTGGCGATCTGGCAATGCATTCAAACAGAATTACAGCTTCAAAAGATTTAGTACATTTAGGAGAACAAAAAGAATACGAGGCCTTATGTCGCTTTTGTTTTGTAAAGAAGAATTCATAATTGATGACTAGCTTTTCCTACACCATCCAACAATTAGCAAATTTTTGCAATGCCCAATTTAAGGGTGTTTCTCCTGACGAACTTATTCATCAGGTGATCATTGATAGTAGAAAAGCGAAACATTTTAGTCATCATCTTTTTGTAGCTATTAAAGGCCCTCATCACGACGGACACCAATTTATTGCAGAACTTTATAAAAAAGGCTTCCGAAATTTCTTAATTAGCAATGCTGATTTTAAGACCTCCGATTTCCCACAGGCAAATTGCCTGTTGACAAATGACGGCCTTGAAGCTTTTCAAAATATTGCACGAAATCATCGATCACAATTTCAAATTCCTATCATAGGAATTACGGGTAGTAACGGAAAAACTATTGTTAAAGAGTGGTTGAGCATCTGCCTTCAAAACCAATACAAAATCTGTAAAAACCCAAAAAGCTACAACTCCCAGGTGGGAGTAAGCATCTCAGTTTTAGGACTAAATTCCGGAGATGAAATAGGAGTTTTTGAAGCGGGAATTTCTCAAAAAGGAGAAATGGAAAAACTTCAAAATATCATTCAACCAAGCATTGGAATCTTTACCAATATCGGTCAGGCACATTCCGAGAATTTCAATTCCTTAGAAGAAAAGATTAAAGAAAAATTAAAACTTTTTTCCGGAGTCGAAAAACTTATCTATTGTAAAGATCATAAGGAAATTCACGATGCAATTTCTCCGGAAGATTCCACTGAATTAATTGCCTGGTCAAAACAAGATGATACTGCTTTTTTGTATGTAAAACATATCAATCAGAGGGCCGACAAATCGATTCTGACTCTTATTCACAAAGCGACTGAGAAATCATTTACGATTCCATTTAACGATGAAGCCTCTATTGAAAATTGCCTGCATCTTATCTGTACTTTAATCTCACTAAACATTCGTGACAAAGAAATACAAAACAGTCTAAACCTCTTACAGCCACTGGCTATGCGCCTAGAATTAAAAGAGGCAAAAGGAAATAGTTTGTTGATAAACGACGCTTACAGCTCGGATATTGATTCGCTTAAAATAGCACTCGATTTCCTACACCAACAAAGTGGAAATGCTAAAAAAGTTGCGATCCTTTCTGACTTGGATGAAACCGGAATTCCTAAAGCAGAGCTCTTTCCTAAGTTGATGAACCTTCTGGATAGCTATGACGTTGAACAAGTCATCGGAATTGGAGCTAACTTCTCAGACTACCAAGCGATGTTTTCGAATTGTACCTGCTACAAAAGTACAGATGAGTTCATAGAAAACACAGCTGATTTTGACCTGAGCAACTCAGCCATATTACTCAAAGGTGCTCGAAGATTTCAATTTGAGAGAATTGCTGAAATTCTAGAGCAAAAAATTCATGAAACTGTATTGGAAGTTAACTTAAACGCAATCTCTGAAAACTTCCATTACTACAAAAGTCTCCTAAAAAAAGAGACCAAAGTCATGGTTATGGTAAAAGCCTTTTCTTACGGAACCGGCTCTTATGAAATCGCACATCATTTAGAATACCACAATGCCGATTATTTGGCTGTGGCTTATGTAGACGAAGGTATTGCACTTCGCAAAAAAGGTATTCAAACGCCTATCATGGTGCTCAATCCGGATGGCACTCAGTTTAAACAACTCATAGAACACCACCTGGAACCTGAAATTTACAGTTTCAGACAACTTAAAGCACTGCAACACGAATTAAAAAGATTGAACCTAAGCGATTATCCTATCCACCTAAAAGTAGACACAGGAATGCGAAGATTAGGTTTCGAAAGTGCAGAAATTGACGGGCTTATTTCCTGGATTTCCCAACACAAAGAAATTCGCCTTGCCTCAGTTTTTAGCCATTTAGCAAGTAGTGAAAATATCGAAGACAAAAACTTTACTGCCATTCAAATAGATGAATTTACCTCCATTTGTAATGAAATAGAATCTAAAATTAAAACCCCGTTCTTAAAACATATCCTCAACTCTTCAGGAATAACCAACTACACTGAAGCTCAATTCGATATGGTACGACTGGGAATTGGATTGTACGGCATAGGCGACGAAAACCTTCAAAACTGTAGCTCTTTAAAATCGATGATCTCGCAGATTAAAGAAGTCCCTGCCGGAGAAAGTGTTGGTTACAACCGGGCTTACTATGCCGACGAAACAATTCGCATTGCCATTATCCCTATTGGTTATGCTGATGGCTTAAACAGAGCGTTGAGTAACGGAAAAGGTCAAGTTCATATTAATGGCAAAAAGGCGAGTATTATTGGCAATATCTGCATGGATATGTGCATGGTAGATATTAGCCCCATAGAGGCTCAGGAAGGCGATGAAGTAATTGTATGGAATACGCAAAAGCATATTCTTGATTTGGCAAAAAGCCTTAACACCATTCCTTATGAGGTGTTAACAAATGTATCTCAAAGAGTAAAAAGAGTATTTCTACAAGAGTAGAGAAAAGTACCTAGAGTGCCTAAAGTATTAAAGATGATCCTGTTTTATTTTCAAGCCGGACAATAAGGGATACATAAAAGCAATGAAAAGGACTCCTGCTTGCCTTTCAAGCATGCTTTCTGTAAGGAAACCTATGATTGTTAATCCTATAAAAATTAAGAATAACGGATGTTGATTTTTGAGAAAAAAAGGCCTTATCATCAGGAAAATTAAAAGCAGAAATCCTAAAACACCCACTTCAGCCCAGGTTTGTAAATACTGATTGTGAAAATTGAAATTTTTCTCAGAGATCGGTACATTCCTTTGTCCATCCCACATCTTAAAATCACTTTCTTCTAAAACCCTGTTTAATGCTTCTTTTGCATCACCTACTCCATAACCAAACACAGGCTGATCGGCGATAATTTTAGCTCCACACCTCCATAATGCTATTCTTGGATTCGTTTGATTATGCGTATCACTCCACAACAACTCTTTTAACTCAACAATGGTATCATTGATGCGCGAATTTGTTTTAGGAATTAGAAATATTGCTCCGATAAACATAGAGAAGGCAAACAATATTTTTCCCCAACCCGATTTAGAAATAACATTTGTTTTAGCCCACTTTACACAACTGATACTAAAAACAATGATAAATGCCATAAGGTATGCACGACTTGAAAGCAATGCTAAAGAAATCAACAAAAGGACAAAGCCAACCATCCATAAATACCTCGATTTTTTACCTGTAAGTATCTGATGAAGTACAATGAATATGGCAAACGAATAATACCAAGCAACATAATGTGGTTTTGAAGCTAAAATATGAGCCAGGTGTACATAATAAAACTCATCGGAATTAGAGCTAACAAGGTATTCCGAAATTGATAAAGTCAGGTCTGCCCCCGCCATGAGCATCATTAATACAGCAAAAAACTTTAACAAATAAAAGCGCTGATTACTCGATACCACGCGAGTACTCATCATAAACATGGGCAACAAAAAAAGGGTGATTTTCAATCGTAAATCATTCCATCCTTCAGCATGGTTTTCAGTATAAATCATGCTTAACAGATGAAGAAAATACAGAGCTATAAATGCTATTGCCGCAGGTTGTTTTAGCAAGGCCTGAAACTTTTCTTTATAAGCAAAAGTGAAAATCCAGCTTAATCCTAAAATAATAATTCCACCGGTTATCGGGATCTTAAAAAAATCTTGCATAAACAAGCCCAAAACAAAACTTGTACATGCAATAAAATAATAAAATGAAATGTCTTTGGTCTTATTTAGCATCTGGATTAACCGATAAAATCCCTTCGTAGCGATCAGAATCATTTAATACTGAAATCGCTTCATTCAATACATCATCATCTGCCAAAGAAGCAATAACTCTACCTTCCTGGTAATAATAACGCACCATCAACTCACTTAGTATCAAGTCTGAAATTTGTGATTGATACTTGTGAATATCATCTTCTTTATAACTCAACAATTTCTTTTGCAGCTCTTCCAGATCTACTTTAAAATCGGCATATTCGTCTTCTGCCCGTTCAATTAATTTTGTCAACTCTTTTTCGGTATGCGTTTCATATTCGTAATCTTTATCCGATAAAAATGCCACAAAATCTTCATACAATTCGTCCGTAATTTTATAGACTCCGGGCGCATCAATACTATCATTTTCAAGAACAAACTCCGTAGCATAATCAAATATCAGCTGCTTTGACACCAAACTTCCTACAATTTCTGCATACGACTCGCGCTCTACAACAATATCCGGATCTACACCACCACCATCATAAACAGTTCTGCCGTTTTTGGTTTGAAAAGCTGTCTTAAGAGAATCCGCAACCTTACCTACACTACCATCATCATTTCTATGAGCATAATCTAATGCCTGAATACATCTCCCGCTAGGTGTGTAATACTTAGCAACCGTAACTTTTAACTGAGAATTATAACTCAACTTACGCGATTGTTGCACTAAACCTTTCCCAAAACTCTTTTTCCCAATAATTACCCCTCTATCTAAATCCTGCATGGTTCCCGAAACAATTTCTGAAGCTGAAGCAGAACTCTGATTGATTAATACGACTAAAGGAAGTTCTTTATCAAGTGGTTCTTTTGATGTTTTGTACGACTTTTCCCAATCTTTAATTTTCCCTTTGGTAGACACCACTTCTTGATTTTTATCAATAAAAAGATTGCAAAGGCTAACCGATTCATTTAACAATCCTCCCGGATTACTTCTTAGATCGAGTACCAATCCTTTTACATCATTCTCATCTTTGAGTTGCGTAATAGCTTCCTTAACTTCATTGGTGCAGTTTCTAGTAAAGCTCCTCAAACGAACATATGCAATTCCATCGTCAACCATTCCCATGTAAGGAATTGACTTTACCTTTACCTCTTCTCGTGTAAATGTTTTTTCGATGAGTTTATCTGTTCCGGGTCTTTCAATAAGTAAATTTACTTCAACCCCCGGCTGACCTTTAAGCACAGAGCTTACATCCTGAGTTGACTTACCCTTAACTGGCTTCCCATCAATTTCCAAAAGTATATCACCCGCTTTAAGCCCCGCATTATCGGCCGGAAATCCTTTGTATGGCTCTGCGATAATGACATAGTCTCCATTCTTGCGAATCACAGCACCAATACCACCATATTGTCCGGTCGTTTGAAAACGAAAATCTTCAATCTCAGACTCAGGTATGTAAGTCGTATACGGATCTAGATCCTCGAGCATAGAATCTATAGCCTTCTCTATCATTTCTCCGGGCTTCGTTTCGTCAACGTAATAAATGTTTACTTCACGAAATAAGGAGGTGAAAATGTCGAGATTTTTACTTACCTCAAAATAACCGGAAACAAAAGCAAATGAAGAAATTGAAATGATTCCAACAGCCGTCCAAAAGGCAAATTTTTTAAACATTGTATTCATAATCAAAATTTTTAAGGTACCGGATCATACCCACTACCACCCCATGGATGGCAAGAACTGATCCTTTTTATCGTCAACACAAAACCTTTCCACAAGCCATGTTTTTGAAAAGCTTCTATCGCATAAGTTGAACAGGTTGGCACATATCTACAAGAGACTGGAGTCCATGGCGAAATTGCTTTTTGATACAATTTTATCAATAAAATAATCCCTCCTTTAATAATCCTTCTCAACATCTGCAATAAAACGTTCAAATACCAACATTAGTTTATTTTCTAGATCTATACTCTTCATTTTTTCTTTAGACGTGTAAATAAGTAAAACGGCATAATTATTACGAAGCTTATCATACCAACCCGATTTATTAAGTCGATAAAGCTCACTAATCTTACGCTTCATCTCATTTCTATCTACAGCCAAAGGAAAGCGTTTTTTAGAAACTGAAAAGGCAATTCTTATAGGAAACTCTTGCTTTACATCTACCTTTTTCCAAACAAGTACAAAAGGGTATTTTTTGACCGAATTGCCTTCGGCAATTAATTCACCAAAAACAACTTTACTCTTTAATCTTTCCGTTTTGTGGAAGGTTTTACACATAGCCGTGTAAATGTAGAAAAACTTCAATAAAAAAGGGCGATGAAATCGCCCTTTGAACTAAATAATCTCAGAACTATTTTTTATTTACGTCCTTAATGTACTGTTCAAGAGCCATCGTCATTGATGGAGCCTTTAAAGAAGGAGCTTCAATATCTACTTTTAATCCTGCTTCAGCAACTGCCTTTACCGTGGTTTGTCCAAACGCTGCAATACGTGTATCATTCTGAACAAAATTCGGGAAGTTTTGAAATAACGACTTAATACCTGAAGGGCTAAAGAAGACGAGAATATCGTAAAAAACATCCTCTAAATCTGAAAGATCACTACAAACCGTTTTATACAAAATGGCCCTTGTATAATTAATCTTATTATCCTCTAAAAGTTTCGGTATTACAGGCTTTAAAAGATCTGAAGAAGGCAATAAAAAATTCTCCGTTTTATGCTTTTTAATCGTATCAATAAGATCTACAAAACGTTGTTTACCGTAATAAATTTTTCTTTTACGATAGGTTATATATTTCTGTAAATAAAATGCAATGGCCTCTGACATACAGAAATACTTCATTGCTGTAGGCACCTCAAAACGCATTTCTTCACAAACACGAAAATAATGGTCTACCGCATTACGGCTTGTTAAAATAACCGCAGTATGGTCTGTAAAAGAAACCTTCTGCTGACGTACATCAGCAGCAAAAACTCCTTCAACATGTATAAAAGGGCGAAAATCTACATTCACCTTTTGCTTACGAGCTAAATCATGGTATGGCGAAGCATCGCTCTTAGGCTCTGGCTGAGAAACAAGAATAGTTTTTACTTTCAAACCTTCAATTATTTAAGGGGTTCTCTCTTCAAATATAACAGTAACAACTGCAACTGCTAATCAACAATTCAAACCGATAAGTAACCATAAAAACGGCACTATTTCGAAAGTGCAAAGGTACAAAATAATATATAAACATCCCAAGCCCTCTACTTTTCTCATACGAATAAGAACCTTCATCTTAGCAAGCACTAGTAAGCTCAAAGCAATTGATAATAACAGGCTTAAACTATTTTGATTGTAAGCCTCAATAAGATACATGTAGCTCGAAGCAAAAACAATTGGACTAAAAAATAAATTCGTGTACTGTACAGACAACAAACTAAATTCCTGAAACAATTTGTGCTTCCTAAAAAGGAAAGACATAATAAAAAGAGCTGACCATTTAATCAATAAAAAAGAAACTATAATAAGGCCCGAATACAAAAACAACAAGGAGTAAGTATTGTATTTTGAACAGTATTCTAAATACATAGAGAGCAGAAAGGAAGCCGACAATAACGATGACAAAGATAGTAGGACCATAAAATGATTCGACACTTTACTTTGACGCCCATAATTTATCTGATATTGTTTATTAAATAGAGAGCGAAAGAAGTAGCGCAATCGACGAGAATCATCATTGTATAAAAGAATATAAATGAAGACAATCACCAAAAAAAGGATTAAAATCAAAGTAGATTGGGGGGGTTCTCTAAGTATTTCTATCATTCTGTGCTTTTTACAAATCTAAAAAAAAGTCGTTCTCCCACATAATATCTATATTTACTTCTAAATATTATTTTGAGAATCAAAAATTATTCAAAAAATAATCTACAACATATTAAATACAATTTATTAAAACAAAACAATCAAATTATTACATTCGTAAAGAATTCATAATTATAACAAATCAATACTTTTATTATCAAACTTAAAGAAAAAGTTATGGCTACAGATCTGTTTAAAGCTCCTGATTACTATAATTTAGACGACTTACTTAGCGAAGAACATATCATGGTACGCGATGCAACACGCGACTGGGTTAAACGTTCCATTTCTCCTATTATTGAGGAAGCTTGCCAAAAGGCAGAATTTCCAAAACAAATCGTTTCCGGATTGGGCGAAATTGGGGCTTTTGGACCTTATATTCCGGAGGAATATGGTGGTGCCGGACTAGACCAAATCTCTTATGGTTTAATTATGCAGGAATTGGAAAGAGGAGATTCCGGAGTTCGCTCTACAGCTTCTGTACAATCTTCATTGGTGATGTACCCTATTTATAAATATGGAAACGAAGAACAAAGAAAAAAATACCTTCCCAAATTAGCTAGTGGCGAACACCTTGGTTGCTTCGGTTTAACAGAACCAAACCACGGATCTAATCCGAGTGGTATGGAAACTAATTTCAAAGATTTGGGTGACCACTATCTTTTAAATGGTGCTAAAATGTGGATCTCTAACGCTCCCTTTGCAGATATCGCTATCGTATGGGCTAAGAGCGAGGAAAATAGAATTCATGGTTTAATTGTTGAGCGAGGAATGGAAGGCTTTAGTACTCCTGAAACTCATAATAAATGGTCACTTCGTGCATCAGCTACCGGCGAATTAGTGTTCGACAACGTAAAAGTTCCTAAAGAAAACCTGCTAGCTAATAAAAGTGGATTAGGTGCTCCACTAGGATGTTTAGATTCAGCACGTTTTGGTATCGCCTGGGGTGCTATTGGTGCTGCCATGGATTGTTACGACACTGCTTTGCGTTACTCTAAGGAACGGATTCAGTTTGACAAACCAATAGGTGCTTTCCAATTACAACAAAAGAAATTGGCCGAAATGATTACAGAGATTACGAAAGCTCAATTATTAACTTTTCGTTTAGGGCAGTTACGTAATGAAGGTCGTGCAACTTCTGCTCAAATTTCTATGGCTAAAAGAAATAATGTTGATATGGCAATGACCATTGCAAGAGATGCGCGTCAAATGTTAGGAGGTATGGGTATTACGGGTGAATACCCAATTATGCGTCATATGATGAACCTTGAATCGGTAGTTACTTACGAAGGTACTCATGACATACACTTACTAATTACCGGCATGGATGTTACCGGTTTCAATGCATTCAAATAAGAAATCTAAAAATTAGAATTAAAAAATATCTGCTAAGCAGAGTTCTAAATATTACATAAAAAGTTTCCTGCAACGCAGGAGACTTTTTTCTATCACAAACTCCTGAAGCAACATATTTCGGCGCGTAAGTTGTCGAGTTATTTAAGTACTTTTATAAGATGAAAAATCGCGCAATTCGAAATATTGCTATTTTAGGGAGTATCGCCATAGCAGGAATTATAAGTGTTCAAATCTATTGGATTAGTCAAGCTTTAAATTTGAACCAGAAGCAGTTTCAAGAAGATGTATTTATATCCTTAAAAAGAGTTGCAGAACGAATTTCAGAATACAATAAAATGGATTTCCCCGTAGCAAATCCGGTAAAACAAATCTCTTCCGACTACTATATTGTGAATATTAGGGAAGCAATAGATGCAAATATTTTAGAGCTGTATTTACGCAACGAGTTTGGAAAAATGAATATTCAAACGGATTACGAATATGCAATTTACGATTGCTCTAGCGAAAAAATGGTTTACGGAGCATACGTCTCTTTTCAAAAAAATAAAAGTAAAATTAGTGTCGGTGATCTTCCTAAATACGATGAATTCATCTATTATTTCGGAGTGAACTTCCCAAAACAAACCTCTTATTTGATGGCGGGGAATAAATTGTGGGTTTTCTTCTCTTGCTTATTACTTCTTACCGTTTTGTTCTTCGTATATGCACTAAATATTATCCTTCGTCAAAAGCGTTTATCTGAACTCCAAAAAGATTTTATTAATAATATGACGCATGAGTTTAAAACGCCTATATCAACGATTCTTATAGCTTCGGATGCCCTACTTGAAGATGAACAAATAAAAAAAGAAAAAAATTTAAGCAACTATTCGCAAATTATAAAAGAGCAAAATGAGCGGCTAAACAGACAAGTAGAAAAAGTGCTGCAGGTGGCTGAAATAGAAAGAGGAAATATAGAACTAAAAAAAGAAAAAATAAGCCTGCATGAGTGCATAAAATCAATAGTTAACAGCGTTGACCTTAAACTTAAAAAAAGAGGGGGAAGTGTAAAAACAAACCTGATAGCCACAGATGATGTCATCGATTGTGACAAACTCCATTTAACCAACATTCTTTATAACATTATTGACAATAGCTTAAAATATACAAGTGCAAAACCAAAAATATTTATTGAAACTTCAGAAATGGAAAGGTTTTTGTACTTAAAGGTTTCAGATAATGGAATTGGTATTGCTCAAAAGCACATTCTCGAAGTGAAAAAAAAGTTCTACCGAGTTCCAACTGGAAGAATTCATAACGTGAAAGGATTTGGTTTAGGCTTGTATTATGTAAATCAAGTTTGCAAAGCTCATCACTGGCAGTGGAGTATCAAAAGTGAAACAGGAGAAGGTACAAGTATACTTTTCGAAATTAAGCGATAACAATGGTCAAAATTTTATACGTAGAAGATGATTTAAGTTTAAGTTACGTAACGCGTGATCAACTTGAAAAACGCGATTACGAAGTTGTTTATTGCGATAATGGCAAAGAAGCTTATGACGTTTTCAAAAAACACATTTTCGATATTTGTATTTTTGATGTGATGCTTCCGGAAATGGATGGTTTTGAACTAGCTAAAAAAATTAGAGTAGAAAATAAGCATATTCCGATCATTTTCCTTACTGCTCGTTCTATGCAAGAAGATAAAATAGAAGGTTTAAAACTGGGTGGCGACGACTACCTCACAAAACCTTTTAATATCGAAGAGTTGTGCCTTAAAATAGAGATTTTTTTAAGACGCAAAGAAGTAAGTAAAGAGCTTCATGATTCCTACAAAATAGGTTGCTATCATTTAGATGTAAAAGAGCAAAAATTATGTTTAGGAAAAAAGGAAAGAACACTAACCTTAAAAGAAGCAAAACTTTTATCACTTCTTACCCAAAAAGAAAATACAATTATCAAACGGGAAAACATTCTCATTAATCTTTGGGGGAAAGACGACTACTTTCTCGGAAGAAGTTTAGATGTTTTTATTTCTAGACTCCGTAAATACTTGAAAGATGATGAGAATATATCTATTGAAAATATTAGAGGTGTAGGATTTAAACTAAATATAAATTCATAGTACCAAGATCACACAAAAACACTTTCAAGCCCCACTCGATAAAAGTGCTCATAATACTTTTTAAAATAAAAAATTTTAGCTATCTTATTGGTAGTTAAGTTAATACAATAAATGGGAGTTGTTCAAGCACGTTTTTGGAGAAGAATTTATCTAGGGATTTCGCTATCGCTCGGAATAATATCGCCTTTGATTTGTTGGTATATGATTCCAGGCTTTAACCCGATAACAAAACCACTTTCTTATTTTGGGGTTGCTGAACTCACTGCCTGGTATTGGAATGCTTCGCTGATAATTATTGCATTTGGCATTTATTTAAATGCAAAAAAATCTTTGCCTCGTTATTTTAAAAAGACAGGGAACCTGAAAGTCTTGCGCATTCTCTTGTCCATTTCTTTTGTTGCACTTTGTTTAACAGCTATTGTGTCCATGGATAATTCATTGCTTCACAGAATATCAGCATCTACTTTCTTTTTAACGTACAACTTATTTGTTTTCTGCTTTGGATTCTTTCGATCTTCAAAATACGTCCGCAAAGGAATGTTTTCGATGATTATTGGCTCCTTGATGTTACTGAGCTCATTATTGTTATTACCACTCCCTAGCTCCGGAGTATTTGAAATTATCTATTTCTTACTATTACTCATCTGGAATGGAACCCTATTTTATAAAAGAGTAAAAACAGAAGATCGATCCATGGATAAAAAATTGGTAGAAGCAAAAACTACGCCCACTGGAATTTCTTAAAACTCGCCTAGTAGTAACATTTTAGCTACAGAACTAAACTTTCGCCACTGCTTGCAATCTGTTTCCATGTAATGTCTTATTTTTGTTTGCCTAAACAACAGAACATGTTACAAGTTGCGTATATCAGAGAGCATAAGGACGAAGTCATCCAAAAATTAGCGATAAAAAACTTCGATGCCGAAAATATTATCGATGAACTAATTTCATTAGATGAAAAAAGACGTAAGACACAGGCTGAACATGATGATACACTTGCAGAATCCAATAAGCTATCGAAAGAGATCGGTATGCTTTACAAATCGGGAAATGTAGACGAAGCCAACGCTAAAAAAGCAGAAACAGCTGACTTAAAAGAAAAGTCAAAGCAGTTAAGTCAGTTTCTTTCAGAGACTCAAGATGCACTAAAAGACAAGCTTGTACAAATTCCAAACATCCCTCACGAGTCAGTTCCAGCAGGAAATTCTGAAGAGGATAATAAAATTGTGAGTCAGGAAGGTGACATCCCTGATTTGGGTGACCATGCAAAACCTCACTGGGAACTTGTAGCCGAAAAAAATATCATAGACTTTGAATTGGGTGTTAAAATTACTGGTGCCGGATTCCCTGTTTACCGAGGAAAAGGGGCAAGACTTCAACGTGCTTTAATCAACTATTTCTTAGACAAGAACATTGAGGCAGGATATGAAGAAGTAATGCCTCCTCACATGGTAAATGAAGCTTCAGGTTTTGGCACAGGACAATTGCCGGACAAAGAGGGGCAGATGTACCATGTTACAGAAGACAATTTATACCTTATCCCTACGGCCGAAGTTCCGGTAACAAACATCTTTAGAGATGTGATCGTGAAAAAAGAAGACTTACCTATCAAGTGTACGGCTTACACGCCTTGTTTCCGTAGAGAAGCAGGTTCGTATGGGAAAGATGTAAGAGGATTAAACCGCTTACACCAATTTGACAAAGTTGAGATCGTTCAAATTCAACACCCGGATGAATCATACAAGACTTTAGATACGATGGTAGCACATGTTGCAGGAATTTTACGCGAGCTTGGATTGCCATTTAGAATTCTTCAATTGTGTGGTGGTGACATTAGTTTCACCTCTTCCCTTACTTACGATTTCGAAGTTTATTCTACAGCACAAGACAAGTGGTTGGAAGTAAGTTCGGTTTCTAATTTCGAAAGTTACCAGTCGAATCGATTGAAATTACGATTTAGAGATGAAGACAAAAAAACCAAACTTTGTCACAGTTTAAACGGATCTTCATTAGCGCTTCCAAGAATTATGGCGGCCCTTATAGAAAACTATCAGGATGCGGATGGAATTAACATCCCTGAAGTACTGGTTCCTTATTGTGGATTCGATAAAATCTAATAACTTAACCGGAGCAAAGCCTCCGGTTTTTTTTAGCATGTTTAAACACTTTTTTCACATATCAATCCTAGCGATTCTATTTTCTTCTTGTCAGGAAATAAACATCAATAAAGAAGTGAAGTACACTACACTTCTCGATTCTGTATTATTTCATCAACAGGAACTCATAGACAATATTGATACTGTTAAAATCAATTCTTATGTGCAAAAAGCCAAGGAACGTATACGATTGTTTGAGAGTCCGAGCCTGAACTACTTTCAAAAACAATGGCTTCACCACGAGAAATTAGCTTACCAAAAAATTTATACGGGCTTAGATGATTTTAATAAACAAATGGACTCATTAGAAAGAGAATTCAACTATTCTAAATCTCAAATTCAGGCACTAAAAGAAGACCTGGTACACAGGCACCTCAATAAAGAGCTGTTCAACGCATATTTTACAGACGAGCAAAAAGCACTTGCCGAACTAAATATTTTAACTGAAAAGCTGCACAAAATATACACCGAAAACCTAAATAATTTTGACTCACTAGAATTTAAACTTCAAGGTATTCTAATTCAATTAGACGCTCTACAAAGTAACCATGCAGAACCAACTGAAAAATAAAATAACACTCCTTTTCATTTTCCTTTGCTTTCCACTTGTGATCTTTGCACAAAAAGACAGCGACGCCCAATTGGCAAATCAATTCTTTAAAGCCGGGAGTTACGTAGAAGCCAGTCAACTGTACAGCAACCTTTATCATACTTATAAATCTTCTAATTATTACCATAATTTACTCGACTGCTATATCGCTATCAACAATATTTCTGAGGCAGAAAGGTTGGTAAAAAAACATAGTAAAAGATATGGTAAAAACACTTCGATTCTCGTCGACTATGCTCATGTACACACCCTAAAAAGCGAAGAGAAAAAAGCAAAGAAAAAATTCGACGAGATATTTAAACAATTGGAATTGAATGGGCAATATGTAAGCATAACTGCTAACAAACTCACCAAATATGGGTATTTGAAACTCGCCGTTAAAGCCTACGAAATTGGTTTACGTAATCCATCAAAAAGTTCCTATAGATTTCAGTTAGCACGTGTTTACGGGCAATTGAACAATATAGAAATGATGTACAAAACTTACCTAGAGCTTATCGTTAACAATAAAGCTTATCTACAAAGTGTAAAAACAATCTTAAGTAGAACGATTAGTAAGGATCCTGACAACGAAAACAATCAACTGCTAAAAGGAATCCTCATAGAAAAAGTACAACAATCAAGCGATAAAAATATCGCCGAATTACTTATTTGGCTATTTATTCAGGAAAAAAACTTTGAAGCTGCTTTTGATCAGGAAAAATCCATGGATCAAAGGTTCGGTCTAAATCAGAAAAAAGTGTTTGAGTTAGCTTCAATATGTAGAAAAAATAAGGCTTTTGATGTCGCTCTTCGCTGCTATGATTACATCATAGAATTGGGTCCCTCTTCCAACTACTACCTAGACGCACAATTAGCCTTGATAACCGTTAACAAAGAATTGTTAGAGTCTTCATCAGAATCTACACAAGAAAACTGGTTCAATCTGGAAGCTGATTATATTGAAAGTTTAAACAATCTCGGAAAAACAAATTACACGATACTTCTTATTCGAGATCTGGCACAAATTCAGGCTTTTAGACTACACAATATCGATAAAGCCTCAAAGACGATACAAGAAGCTTTAACAATAACTACGGCCAGCCCAGAAAACATTGCAGCCTGTAAACTTATTTATGCAGACATACTACTTTTGCAAAACGAAATTTGGGATGCCATCCTAACGTATTCTCAGGTAGATAAAGCCTACAAGCACGATGTTCTGGGGCACGAAGCAAAATTTAGGAGGGCAAAAATATCTTATTATCAGGGCGATTTCGACTGGGCACAAGCACAATTGGATGTTCTTAAAAAATCAACTTCAAAATTAATTGCCAATAATGCCATGGAGCTGTCTCTATTGATTCAGGACAATTTGAATTTAGATACCACCACGGCAACCATGGAAATTTTTTCACGTGCCGATCTGTTAATCTATCAAAACAAACTCAACGAGGCGTACAAAACACTAGACACCATCATTATAGACTACCAGGGTCATAGCTTGGTAGACGAGGCTTTATTCCGACAATACGACATAAAAATGAAACAAGGAAAAATGAAAGATGCCAGCGAACTACTCGATCAGATTATTAGCTTCTTTTCTTTCGATATTTTGGCTGATGATGCTAAATTTGCACAAGCTCAGTTGCAAGAAAATTATTTCAAAAATACCGATAAAGCATCCGAACTTTACCAAGACATCATAAGCAACCATCAAGATAGTTTTTACCTGTCAGAATCCAGAAAACGCTATCGAACATTAAGAGGAGAATAAACATGATTATCTACAACGTTACAGTTAACATCGAAGAATCGATTCAGAAAGAATGGCTCACATGGATGCAAGAAACACATATTCCCGAGGTAATGAATACCGGAATGTTTATCTCGGCAAAAATGACCAGAGTATTGGTAGAAGAACAAATGGGGGGCATTACGTATTCCACTCAATATTCATGCGAAAGCAAAGCTAAGCTCGATGAATATCAAGTAAAATTTGCCCCACAACTACAACAAGAATACACAAAAAAATACCAGGGTAAGTTCGTCGCTTTCCGTACCTTACTTGAAGTTATAAGTGAATTCTAGAATGAAAAAAGTACGCGCAAAAAAACACCTAGGTCAACACTTTTTAAAAGACCTTTCTATTGCCAGAGCCATTGCCGATGGTTTAAGTGGCGAGGGGTATAAAGACGTCATTGAAGTCGGCCCGGGAATGGGCGTGTTAACACAATACCTTTTACCTAAAGACTTTACAACGCATGTCATTGAACTCGATCGCGAATCGGTGGTTTACCTACAAGCTGAATACCCACAGCTAAGCCAGAGGATCTACTCTACCGACTTCCTACAACTCGATCTAAAAAAAATAACGGAAGACGATTTCGCTCTTATTGGGAATTTCCCTTACAATATATCCTCGCAAATTCTATTTAAGGCGCTAGACTATAAAGACCAAATACCCGAAGTGGTTGGAATGTTCCAAAAAGAAGTTGCCGAGCGTGTTGCCAGTGGCCCCGGAAACAAGAAGTATGGAATCATCTCTGTTTTACTGCAAGCATACTACGATATCGAATACCTTTTTACGGTAAACGAAGACGTTTTTGATCCACCACCAAGGGTGAAATCTGGTGTAATCCGATTACGAAGAAACAATAAAAAGAAACTTGATTGTGACGAAAAATTCTTCAAACAAGTGGTAAAACAATCTTTTAGTCAACGAAGAAAAACACTTCGAAACTCACTAAAACCGCTCATTGGAAAAAGCGGTTTCG
>Ga0208881_1000152_pt1 | contig 22685 bp, 18 predicted proteins | sample Knorr_S23_td_AAI_FD_185610 | JGI IMG/M metagenome (GOLD analysis project Ga0208881, IMG submission 185610) | Marine microbial communities from Southern Atlantic Ocean transect - Knorr_S23_td_AAIW_ad_876m_LV_B (SPAdes) (version 2) | ecosystem: Environmental > Aquatic > Marine > Oceanic | place... | reverse complement strand
GTTACTGAAAAGAACCAAATATTGGAGGAAGAGAAAGAATCATTCATCTTGGGAAAGCTACCAAACTGGGGTGAAATAATCATTCCGCGAGAAATGTTTTTGGGTCACGCCATTCCCATATTTTTGAGGGAAAGTGAGAAAATAAGTCACCGTAACCTTCCCAAAGCTCTTCTCAATTGCTGGTGGCTGGAAATGATTGTCTGTATTGATGAAGAAGATGAACTGCCTACAAGTTTGACCAGATTGTTATGGAATCCGGAGGGACGTTACTTTATTCGAGAAAATCGAAAAGGGCCTCTGATTGATGCAATTGTTAGGATGGAAGACGACTACCCTGCTTTAAGGCTTGACCCGTGGTGGCTTAAATTTACTGAAATGCTGGTACGTTTTGAAAGCTATGAACAAGAGGAGGAAGAAGAACCGGATTTTGAACTCAACACGCTGTCTGAAACTCAAAAAAATATTGTTTTTTGCTTTGCACAGCACATGCGAATTTCTGATGTTATTAATTTTGGAGATGACGGAAACCCTGTATGGTTAGACGAAAATTCAACCTGGCGCAGCAGAGCATTAGTTGATTTTTATAAAATTTTCTTCTCCATTCCCGAAGACCGTCGTGAATTAATTCGATTTTCAGAAGGGCGGGATGACGCAGGAAACAAAATGGAAAAAATGCTGAAGAAGCTTTTTCTTGAGTCAATGACTCGAGTTGAGAACAAACTTTGTAAAATTGGACATACACGAGCTCTGACTCAAATATCCAATCAACTGGCACGTCTGAGTGAGAAAGGATTTGAGAAAGAAAAAGCGGCCAACATTCTCAGCCCTTTGCTCGATGTTGTAAATCAACGTGTTTCAATTGAGGACAGGAAGGTACTGGTAAAACTTAAAAAGAAAATCCCACTCAACAAAATTGAACAAATGCAGGCTAAGATTGTTTATGAGGAATTACAAAAACTAAAAAGCGTACAAGGCAACATTGTTGATTATTTTAAACAGTATGACTTAATAATGAAGGAAAGCTGGGTCAGAAAAACCATCACAAATGCTAAGGTAAGTGTTGCAGGCGACCCACTGGAAAATGTGATTTTTAAATTCCATTTTGAAAGAAACTTTGAAAGAAAACCATTTCAGGTACTGTTACCTATTTCAAAAAGTTTGAGTATTCCTCGATCAAGAATAAAGGTTGAGTTTGTACGAAAAAGTGGAAAATGGCAATTCAGTTCCATGTTGAGTCGTAAAGAAGCAGGTGGAGGAAAAAGTGGTGCAGAAACAGTTATTCCGATGTTTGAAGAAAATCTGGTGGAAGGTATTGCACGTTGTACTTTTAGCGGTTACGTTGGCTTTGGAGGCAAATATCTTTCTACTTTTGAAAAACCTGCCGCACAGGTTCATAGTGATGTTGCAATGAATCCAGTTTCGGGTGGTGCATTGTTCACATTGGCTACTGAAATAATATCATTTTTCTCGCATTTTTCTGTTTCATCACGGGAACTGATGGAAAACATTCATTACATACGAGATGTTTTGATGGTGTGTAATGTCAACAAGCTCAATATTATTTCACTAATCGTACGAGACAATCTTGGAGAGCAATTTGTTATCGCTTTTGATATTAGACAAATTGTAATCAAAAAGGTTCCACCTAAGTTAAGAATTGGTGGAGATTCTGCCTTGGCTGAATTTTTTATGCGTCTCAATAGTCGGGAGTGCCGGATTTTATTCATGCGCCATTTATCTGTTCTAAAAATTCCAATACGAGCATCACACCTGCCTCGTTTGCGGATTTGGGTCAATGGAGCAAATTATAAACTTCCTATTACTCCAAAATTTCAACAGAACTATCTCAACGGGATTGCCAACACACTCTGGCCTAATGATTCAATTGGTACAAGAGAACATCTGCTGCCACCTCCACTGACAAGAACATTTGATCAGATCGGCAGAGCATCGCTCCAAGGCTAATTTCATTTTACCTGATGCGGGTGGCAAGAAAAAGAACAGAGAAATAAGTTCCCTTATTTAATCTATCTTCGTATAATGACATTTTCAGATGGTTTGATATCTTTATAACCAAGTTCCTTAGCTAAATCATGGCCTCAAAAGAACCAATAGAAAATCCAAATACACCAAATGTTAATTTCATCGGTTTTCAAAAACAACTTCGTGAAATTATCAAAGATATTAAACAATCTAATAAAAAAACTGGGCTAAAAAAAATATTCGGTGGCAAAAAACAGGTAAACCCGCATGTTGATGGAAGGATTCTGGGGAATGATGCGCCAAATAACAAAGAGGTCTCAAAGCTAATCAAACAATTAGATAGTGACCCTACCGACCCTCTGGTTCGTTTACGCCTGGTCAATGCTGTGATGGCAGACAGAAAAGTTCATCACCTTCAAACTCATTTGAACATGATGCTTCAGGCTTCAATACCAATATATCTTAGTGATATAACTACAACCTTTCTGCAGTTGGTTATGCATACTTATCGTGCTTATCTGGAGCGTTTGGCAAATATTCACAAACATAACATGATGGCCATCAGGTCAGAAGTTCTGAAAAATGTGAATATGAGTGGTATAGATGTAGAAGACGAAGATACGGAAGATTCCCATGTGAAAGATACTGAATCTATGAAAACCGAAATCCAAATTGCAGAGGCCTTGATAGATAATTGTGAAACGATAATTCAAAGAGTAAAAACCAAGATGACTTCAACGCTTTCACACGAAGAAATTGAAGAGCTGACATCAAAAGAAAAAGCGTCCTCTTCATTTTTTAGTGGCGAATCAGAAAAAGAAAATCCAAATAAGCAGAATATGATCATCAGCAAAGCAGTACAGGCAATTGAAATGCTAAAACAGATTCCGTTACTCCATGGAGCAGGACTTGACTTGGCACAACAATTGGGTCGAATTGACAACAAGTTGACATATCCTCTGGTGATGGAGGGGCGAATTCAAATGCAAGCTCTAAAATATCAATTTTTGCGAATTGAAAGCGGTGACCGAAGTGCCCGAGAAAACATGGCTCCGGTATACAATCTTGCAGTTGTCGCTTACCGCAAAGCGCTGAAACTTACATCGAAAACTACTCCAAAAAAATCAGATCTTCCTGTTCTTACAGAGTTTGGGAATTTAACCCATTATGGTTTTATACACAGGGATTTAATGCGCTTTACCGAAGATGGTGTAATGAATTTGGTAAAATTAGGAAAAGATTCCGTGGATGCTGCTGTGACTGTTGATGAAAGTTTTGTCCCACTCCAAAAACGTTTAGAGAGCTCACTGGCTCAGTTGAATAAAGTCGAGGGTGAACACACTTAAAAGTTCGCTTTAAATAAGCTTGACCTGAAACTTCATGTGGAGAGTCTTCTTCAAAAAATTCAAAAAAACTGGGAAACTTACCAACTGGCAGTTCCAGAAAACAAACAGAAAAACAGAAACTCTCAAAAAGGCCCCCTTGAGGTTATCGTCTGTGTTAGTGGAGGAAGCGACTCTGTTGCTCTGTTCAATTTGCTCCAGCGCCTCAGCACACTTCTTCGATTGAAATTACATGTTCTGCACTTCAACCACCAGTTGCGTCCGGAAGCACAACAGGAACAAGATTTCGTCGAGTCACTTGCCAAACTGCATAAAATACCCTTTCATTATAAAACAGCAAAACACCTGAAGCATGGACAGCCTGGGCTACAGGAGTCGGCAAGAAACTGGAGGATTGAAGAATCCTGTCTTTTGCTTGAATCTTTAGGGGGTGGCTGTATTGCTACAGGACATCATGCCGATGACCAAACTGAAACTTTTCTACTAAAATGGCTCCGGGGATCACATATTTCCAATTTGCAGGGAATGCGCTGGAAAAATACTCCTTTCATCCGACCTCTGCTCAACTGCAGCAAATTGGAACTGCAGGTATTTTTAAAAAATAATAATCTGACTTGGATGGAAGATTCTTCCAATCAAAGTAATGCATACTTACGTAACCGGGTACGTCTGGAGTTGGTCCCGCTTTTGGAGGAACTAAGCCGGCAGGGGCTTCAATCCCGGATTAGTGATATGAGTGGACAAAGCAAACTTCTTCGCGAGTGCCTGGATTCACAGTATGAGAAATGGAGACTTCACTGCCAAAATAACAAAAGCGAGTCTCCGGAAGTCTTGTCTTTAACTGATTTAGAGAAAGCAAATGATTTACTTCAGCAGGAAATCATGCATAATTTTATCAATTCTCAAACAGAACTGAAATTGAGTTACGCCAAACTCCAGAATATTTTTGAATTAATTCATACAGACAACAATAACTGGCAATTTCGCCTGTCAAAAAAATGGAGCATTTTCAGATCTGTTAATAATCTGGAATTGCATTTGAACTCTGAATCATAAGAAAACTGATCATCAACTATATAAAATTCACTAGGCAGGAATAAATTCATTATCTCAAGTCCAAATACTAGAAATAATAAAAAGGAATAAAATGCGAATCGGCATTGACATGGGTGGAACTAAAATTGAGGGTATCGCGCTTGCTGATACTGGAGAAGAGTTGCTCCGTAAACGAATTGACACCCCAAGACATGACTACGATGAAACTGTTAACGCTATTGCTGGAATTGTCCTTAACCTGGAATCAGAAACTAAACAAAAAGGTACAGTTGGTGTCGGTATTCCCGGAGCAATTTCTCCGCAAACCGGACTAGTTAAAAACGCAAATTCCACCTGGTTAATCGGAAAGCATTTCGACCTGGATTTGGAGTCCGCACTTAAGCGTGAAGTACGCCTCGCAAATGATGCAAATTGTCTCGCTGTTTCTGAAGCAGTAGACGGTGCAGGTGCAGGTTCAAAAGTCGTTTTCGCTATCATACTTGGTACTGGCTGCGGCGGGGGAATAGCAATTGATCAGGAGGTTCATACCGGACATCAAGCAATTGCAGGTGAGTGGGGACACATATCTTTGGGCTGGATGAGACCGGAAGAATATCCTGGCACTGACTGTTATTGTGGTCAGCGGGGGTGTCTGGAAACATTTATTTCCGGAACTGGATTTGAAAATGAATACGAGCTGCAAACTGGAATACACAAAAATGGTCGTGAAATCGTTGAAATGCTGGAACATGGTGACGCTGCTGCTGAAAAAGTTATGCAGATTTATGAAAACAGACTTGCCCGAGCAATTGCAACAGCAGTAAATTGTTTAGATCCGGATGTTCTAGTGCTCGGCGGAGGAATTTCAAATATTTCACGGATATATAAAACCGTTCCGCAATTAGTACAACAATGGACTTTTGGAGGAGAATTTTCCACACCGATCCTTCCTGCAAAACATGGAGATTCAAGTGGAGTTCGTGGTGCAGCTTGGCTTTGGTAATCAATTATTCCGGGATTTTTCGACTAAATAGGCAAAACCAACCACTTCATAAGTCAATGACAGCGGCAAAAACAACCAACCAACAAACGGAATAAAAGCGAGAAACGCCGGCAGCCAGCCTATTCTAATCGGCATCCAGCGCCACATCTTCCGGAGTTCTACGGCTTCCTCCTGATTTGTCAAACTATCTAAATAAACGATGACACCTTCCCGTCCCATCAGATGAGATTCAAGCATAAAAACAATTGGGAGACCTATAACCGGAATCAAACCGACAAAAATTAGCAATACTGGGAACAGACAGGCTTTAAGTGCTTCTTTCAAAATATGATTTATTTCAGCTAACCAAGCTTTAAAAGAAAACACAGGTTCTTCAATTTGTCTGAAATGTGTTATAATCCGCTGTACTAAACTTTGGTGCCAGAGACTAAGCAGTTCAACAGAAAATCGTAAGGATACCATGGCAATAACAGCTGCGACAGTAAGTTGAATACTCCACAAAACTATTGTACCGACAGCAGCCCAAAACCCGTCTCCTCCACCAAAAAGCCAGTTGATAAACGGACCGAGAAGTTGAAAATAAAACAAACCGTTCAACGCCAGTGAAACTGCAAAAAAGATGAGATAATTAAAAAACATTCCTCGAACAGCCATGCCGCGCAGGCCTTCAATTTCAGCTAAAGCCTGATGCCCGGCACCAAATACTGTGATGGCATTTGTTTTTTGCAGCTTAACTTTTTTCTGCATTTTTTTATTCTTTCATATCCGTTATTTGAGTAGAATTTTATTTCCCAGTTTAAACGACTTATGCAAATTCTGCCAGCATATGAATAATGCATGATCTTTGCGGTTTTTGATTTTGAAGTAAACACTGTAAAAAGCACTTAATTTGCATGAATTGAGGGGACAATTTTACATCTCAAATCAACCTACAACAATTTACAGTGCCAAAGTTAGCAAAAATTTTCTTATTTGTTGCGTTTTTAATGTTGACAGCATTTTCTGCAGAAGCAGCAGAACTTTGGCGCCTGCGCTATTTTGTGCCAACTTCTGCAGAAAGTGAAATCACATTTGGCTCAAGCAAGGCTGCTGAAAAACTCAATACATCCGGACACAGTGGAAATTTGGTATTTGCAAATGGAATCGGAGTCGGTTACAGCACGTTACGTTCAAACGTAAGTCACGAAGGAGTTTCCTACATATTCAGGAACGACAGCCTGGATTTAGCATACACAATTGGGAACTCGCTCAGTTTTACTTTTGGAGCAGGCCGCTTAATTAATGGACGGGGAGTACTAAGTTTGAATGGAGTTAGCTATGCGACTGAAAACAGTACTGGAGGAGCAGTCTTTTTTAATTTAGGTATTCCTTTTATTGGGGGAGAGTTATTATTGGGTTACCGGCAAAATAATATAGAATATAAGAATTATCAAAGCCAAATTTCAGGAAAAACAGTAACACTTGCTGATCCTGTAAAATTACTTTCGAGCCAGGTAAGTGTCGGAATAGGATTTATTTTTTGAAAATAATTCTATATTTTTATTCTTCAACTTACTGAATAACAACCTGGCTTAATGACACAGTAACATTATCTGTGTTTAATTTATGCCGCTTTTATTATTACTTTACATGTCCGAAATTAAACTGCGATTCATGAAGCGCGCTTTAGAACTGGGTGAACAGGTTCGTAATAAAACTGGAGATAATCCTTGGGTTGGATGTGTGATTGTAAGGGGTGAGAAAGTGCTGGGAGAAGGTCATACACATCCACCAGGAGAAGCACATGCTGAAGCAGATGCAATTCTTAATGCTGAAAAACAGGGCCACTCTCTCACCGGATCAACGCTTTACTGTACCTTGGAACCGTGTTCTTTCCACGGCAGAACTCCATCCTGTGCAGAAACCATTGTTGAAAAACAAATTTCACACGTTGTAATCGCTATCAGAGATCCACATCCAAAAGTTAATGCTGAAGGAGTACGAATGCTCAGGGAAAGCGGAGTACTGGTAACTGAGGGAATAGAGGAGCAGGATGCACGGAAGTCTTTGAAAGAATGGTTACTTAAATACGAATGAGAAAAAACATTGAATATCCGGAGCGCCCCATTGCAGGAGTGGGAGTTGTTGTTTTCCGTAATGAAGAAGTCTTACTGGTTAAACGTAAAAAAGCTCCATATAAAGGACAGTGGAGCATCCCCGGAGGTAAACAGCGGCTTGGTGAAACTGTAACTCAAGCAGCTCGCCGAGAATTAATGGAAGAGACAGGAGTTGAAGTTAATGAATTAACTTTAATTGACGTCATAGATATTATAGTTCCCGACGAAGAAGGGAAAATACTCTACCATTACATCGTGGCAGATTATCGAGCTCATTGGCTGTCAGGAGAATGCAGTCCCGGAGATGATGCACAGGATGTACAGTGGTTCAATTTAAACAAACTCGGCTCGATTTCTTTGTTAGATAAAACAAGAAAAATAATTCTTAAAGCAGCCGGTAAACCTGATTCGACCTGAGTTGTCTGCAAAGTTAAATCTTTCCTTGAGCTAATTTACTGCTTAATACCTTAGTTATCCTTTTTTCGTTTCCTGAATCCCTCATCTTCCCAGGTCAAAAAGCGTTTGCCAATGACATCTCCTGTGTCTTGAACAGAGATAAAAGCCTCTGGATCAGTATCAAACAAATATTCTTTGAGCCGTCCCAGTTCCAGCATATTAATTACTGTATAAATCACCTGCTTTTCTTCACCTGCAAATCCACCGGAGGCATGGAAATAAGTAAATCCACGATCCAGTTTTTTCAACACCTTTTCTGCAACTTCATCAGGCTTGGAGGAAATGATGAAAATTGATTTTCGCTGAGACAATCCAACCTGCCCTTTTTGCATACTCCAACTGAAAACAAACATGAAGACTCCAGTAAAGAGAGCCGTTTCCAAGTGATAAAGGTATGCGTTACTGAAAATAACCACAATGTTTACCAGGTTAAAAACAGTACCAATAGGAATTGCAAAGCGTTTTTTTATCACAGTTCCCACGATATCCAGACCACCAACCGAGCCACCCAAACGCAAATAAAAACCGGTACCAAAACCAGCCAACACTCCTCCAAAAATGGCTGCCAACATGGGATCATTTATTGAAATTTCAACTCCATGTGTTAATTGAAGACTCAAAGAAAAAATCCCCATACCAATCAGTGAAGTGATGATGAATTTCAGAGAAAATTCTCGAAAGCCAATTATAAATATTGGTATATTGAGAAGAGCATAGAGTAGACTGAAAGAGATATATTCCTTTATAGAATCATAAAACAATAATGCCAGTCCAATCAGTCCTCCGGCAAAAAAATTGTGAGGCAAAAGAATTCCGTTTACGACAAAACTGAAGATAAAGCAACCAAGTGTCAGCGTTAGTAGCATGTACCAAAACTTCCAAGTACGTAATGCATTTGTAAATTCTTGAAAATCTTCCTTAAGATAATTCATTTGATTTAAAGTAGTTTTGTTGTATTTGCAGAATAAGGACAAAAAAAACGGGATGACCGCTCGTGCAACCATCCCGTCTTAATCGCTTTTTTCCTAAAATGAATTATGAAGCAGTTTGAACACTAACCGCACAAGGGCCTTTTTGCCCTTCTCCAAGTTCGAATTCCACATTTTCTCCTTCTCTGAGATATCCCCCGCGGACCTCAGAATGATGAACGAACAAGTCTTTTCCGGACTCCTGCTCGATGAACCCGTATCCTTTACGTTCGTTGAACCATTTTACTTTGCCTGTTGCCATTTTGACCTTATATTTTAATTAAAAATACTCTTCTACATGAAGAGAATAAAGTCCCATTATGACAGGAAAAATAATAAATGCAAGAAAAAAATGCATTTCACTTTCCACTTTGTCAAAATTATTTATTCCGCAGGCACAGAAACCAGCTCAGTTTCCTTCTCAAGTGTTTCTAGCAGACTGGCGTAAACTCCGCTAAGTTGCATTAGCTCAGCATGTGATCCACGTTCAACTATTTTACCGGCATCAATAACAAGTATCAAATCAGAATTTCGAATTGTACTCAGTCTATGTGCAATGGCAATCACTGTTTTATCATGAAAAATGCGTTCAATGGCTTTCTGAATAAGATTTTCTGTAACAGAATCAACGGAACTCGTGGCCTCGTCCAATACTATTAAATCGCTTTCACCTGCCAATGCACGGGCAAAAACGATCAGGCGTCCTTCTCCCTCAGAAAGATTTTTTCCACCTTCGAGAATTTTGAAATCATATTTCTCAGGCAGGAGTTCAATAAATGTATGAGCATAGACATATTTTGCAGCTTCTTTGACTTTTTCAGGAGAAACTTCCGGACGGTTCAGAGCAATATTGAAGCCGATGCTTTCCTCAAACAAATGCGAATCCTGCTGCATCATTGCTATCATCAACTGCAAATGATCCCGTGATATTTCGTAAAGCTCCACACCATTTATTTTGATAGAACCCTGATAACGTGTATAAGTTCTGGTAAGAATACGGACAATTGTAGATTTTCCTGAACCAGTTGCTCCAACGATAGCCAGGCGATCGCCTTTACGGACTATAAACGAGACTCCCTGCAGGACCCATGGTCCATCCTCTGTGTAGCGGAAGTGAACATTTTCAAAACGTAATTCTTCAAATTCCTGAAAACGTTTCATAATTTCTTCTGGAGTATATTTTCTGGAATTGGTCGCATAGGAAGGCATGTCTGCCGTATCTTGATCTTCCGGAATTTCACGAAATAGTTTGTCAATATTTTCCAGTGCAGAAAGCGAGCGCTGGAAAACGGAAATTTGTTGAGTAAATTCTCGAATTGGAACAAAAATGCGGTTCAACGTATTTATGAATCCAACCAAAACTCCAATTGAGACAAGTCCTGTAAGAATTTGCTGGGCTCCATACCAAAGCATCAAGGCCAGTGCAATTGAGGTAATACCTTCAATCACAGAAAAAAGAGCTGCATCATAAAAATTTGAGTGGGTCTGTGCCTTAAAAAAATGCCTGGTTTTTGCTTCAAATTGTTTCCGAACTTTGGCTTCTGCTGCATACAACTGGATTGTTTTTACACCATTCAAACATTCCTGCAGGTAACCAGTAGAGTCCGCAAGCGCCTCCCGAGTCAGATTGTAATAATGCCGCAATCTCGACCGCAGAAAATTGCTGACAAAATATATTGGAGGTAAAATCAGCAGCACTACCAGCGTGAGCTTCCAACTCAGGATTATCAACAATATTAGCAACGCAATTGTCTTAAGAAAGTCGGTAAAAATAGAAAGTACACCAATGGCTAGAGAATCATTGAGTGCTTCCATGTCACTTGTGAGACGTGTCAAAATCACACCAATTGGACGCTGGTCAAAGAAAGAGCGGGGCATAGAAAGGATGTGCGCATAGAGATCACTGCGCATCGCACTAATAGCTAACTGGCCGGTTTTTTGGAGGGAAAATGTATAAATTGAATCTGAAAAATAACCGACAGCAACTGCTCCAGCCATGAGAACCACCATCCGAAACAATCCGTCCAGATCACCGGGAATTACATGTTCATCAATAATTTGAATTAATAGCCATGGCAGGAGCAAAGTTGCCGCAATTGAGAACGGAACTGTAGCAACTCCCAGTACAACGCTTTTCCAGTACGGACGCACGTAAACGAGAAACCGCTGAAATAATTCCCAGTCGTTGACTTCTTTATTCAATATACGAGGTTTCAGGTTTCAGGTTTTTATTTACGATACCGATGAGTTTAAATAGTTTCTGAACGACAATGCAACCAGTCAGGTTTTTCAAGTTTATTACAGAATAGAAATGGACAAAGATTTATAGCCGTTGCCGAATGGAAGCCAACTGGACACAGATTACAAAAATCTGCATTGCCTGATCCAAATCTTCAACACTTGGAAACGTGGGGGCCAGTCTTATAGTTTTATCATTGGGATCATGAGAATAGGGGTATGTTGCTCCAGCCGGAGTCAGTTTAACTCCAGCCTCACCGGCAAGACGGATTATTTCCTGCGCCAGTCCGGGCAATGCGTCAAACGAGACAAAATATCCGCCTTTCGGATTAGACCAGGTTCCCACACCTTTTCCAGCCAACTCGCTTTCAAGATGTTTTTGTACCATTGCAAACTTGGGCCGCAGAATTTCAGCATGTTTTCTCATATGTGCCAGTACACCTGCTAAATTTTTTAGAAAGAGAACTTGCCTCTGCTGATTGAGTTTGTTTGGACCAATGCTCATGACGGCAAGGCGTTTACGAAAATGTTCCAGGTTTTTCTCAGATGCACCCAAAAATGAAATCCCGCCTCCTGCATAAGTTATCTTTGAAGTAGATGCAGTTAAAATTAAATTGTCAACAGTTCCATATTTTCGGCAGAAATCCATCACATTTGCCAACTGCTGCGGATTTTCAAAGAGGTCATGTACTCCGTATGCATTGTCCCACATCACGCGAAAATTTGAGCCTGAAATTTTACCAAGTGCAGCGATTCTTTCCACCACTTCTTCAGAATATACATTTCCTGTGGGATTGGAATATTTAGGAACGCACCACATCCCTTTGATCATGTGATCATTGCGCACCAAATCTTCTACTGCGTCCATATCAGGTCCGTCATCCAGCATGTCTACACTAATCATCCGCAGTCCCAGTTCCTCACAGATGGAAAAATGACGATCGTATCCTGGAACAACTGCCAGATATTTTACTTCACCTTCTCTGGCCCAGGCTGTATTAGGTCCTTGAGAGCCATGATAAAAAGCATGAAGCATGTAAAGATACATCAGTGACAAACTGCTGTGATCCCCACAAATGACTTCGGTTTCCGGAAGGTCAAGCATTTCGCCACCCAGTTTACGTGCTGCAGGAATCCCATCGAGTCCCCCATAATTCCTGAGATCAGTTCCATCCTCCAAAATCAGTTTGTCTTTGAGCAAGCCTTCCATTTCATCAGCAAGCTCCAGCTGTGCAGTTCCTGGTTTTCCCCTGGTAAGGTCCAGATTTAAAGCGGCATCTTTATATTTCTGATACTTTTCTGCAAGTTTTTGTTCCAAAGTTTGCAGTTCTTCTTTGGTTGCATTTTCAAGATTCATAGTTTTTTTGTTTTGGTTTAAGTTTGCGTTTTTATTATCAGTTCCGATCCATAAAGTGTCAATCCTGAATGTCTCATCATTTCCTGTTTTACTTTTCTTTAATTTCTGAAAATTTTTATTTCCATTCAATAATTTTTTTACACAACGGTCCCCCGTCACCAAGAAAATCATGAATGATATTGAAATGGTTTTTTCCGGGCATAGATAGATATTCTGCAGGAACTCCGTGTTTTTGCAGAAAAATAGTATAATTTTTCGATTGCCGCTGAAATTCATGCGATTCATCTGCGCCCACTGCGACCATAACATGTGGAGTGTACACAGGTTTAAGGAATACAGGACTGTTGCGGAGAACTTGTTCTGAAGTCAGCAGCAATTTTGGCTGGAGCCAGGAAAACGGAAATGGTTTAAGGTCAAAAAGTCCGCTGACAGGCAAAAATCCCTTGATCAAATTTGGAGGTAAACCATAGTTTTTTTCCCAATCTGTGCTCAGTAACATTCCTGTCAAATGACCACCGGCAGAATGTCCGGAAACCGAGATCCGCTCCGGATTTCCGCCAAAGTCCTCTGCATTGCGATAAGTCCAGGCTGCCGCGGCACGCGATTGACGTACAATCTCATCGATGTTAACTGAAGGACAAAGAGCATAGTTAACCAGCACCGCCGTAATTCCGTTTCGTACCAACCCTTCTGCCACAAACGCAAAATCCCTGCTCGTCAACGAATGCCAGTAACCTCCATGAAAAAAAATGTGAATAGGACTACAGAGTTTTTCAGCAGGAAAAATGTCAAGGGTTTCCGACGGTGTTGGACCATAAGCCACTGCGGAACGGTTTGAATATTCTCTGAGGACTCTTTGGCTTTCGGTAAAATAGCTTTGAATCAACTCATCTGTATTCTCTACAATAAAGCGCGGATTGTATTCCTGGTCTATTTCTTCTTGTGTTGAAAAGGTGTGGTATAGCATTTTAAAGTCAGTCTTTCTGCGATTTTTTCTCAGTCCAAATCCTCAGATCCAAAACATTTATAAAGGTTTTTCTACATCACGTTTTATATATAACGGTTGCACTGGAAGATCCGGATCAAATGCAGATGAAGCTAATTTATATGCACCCAGGCGATCTAAAAGCTGAGCATCCGGAACTGGATAATCCAAGGGCAGCAGAACCAGTTGTTCAAACAGTGGCTCATGTTTTCGCCGCTCAGGGTTGACGCGATAATGGACAACCGGAACACCGCCTGAGATTTCAATGAATTTTTCTAGACTGGTGAGTTGAATTGCAGTCTGTGCTACCGGATGATCATCTACTATGCGAAAAACTGAGTGAAAGATTTCTCTACGGGTACAGTTAAGCAATACAGGAAAATCATTTTTCAGGTGCCTGATTTGTCCTGCAAGTAATTCAAGTGAATTGACTGGAATTACCGGTTTATCGTGAACCTGGGCGAAAGTTTTGGCCACGCTCATTCCAATTCTGACTCCTGTGTAAGAGCCGGGACCGCAGTTTACAACATAGGCATCAACTTCCGCTAAGCTTAACTCTGCGCTTTTCAGCAAATCATCAATAACTTCAAAAATAATTGTTGCATTCCTCCGATGACACAGAGAATAGTAATTTGCCAAAGGCACTCCATTTCGGGTCAAACACAAACCCAAATGTTCAAATGAAGTATCCACTGAGAGTCTAATCATGTACTATCCTGATTCAAAGGGGCTGTTGTTTTTTGTAAAGATTAAATCGATTGTTACAAAGTTTTTAAAAGTGTGTCAAAATCATCAAATTCACTTTTAATGATTAATTGTCTTTGATATTCTGAAACGGTTTTGAAATACAAGTTTAGTACGGGTTCATCCGTCAAATGATCTGTAATAAATTCCGGCCACTCAACCAAAGTAATTCCATCATCGGCAAACAGATCTTCTCTATCAAAATCATCGAGTTGCTCCGGTGCAGTCAAGCGGAAGAGGTCAACATGAAGAATTGTCCATTTGCCTGAATAAATGTTGACCATAGTATAGGTTGGAGAAATAACTGTTTCATGAGGGATGCCCAGACCGGCACAAAGACTTTTTGCAAAAGTAGTTTTTCCGGCACCCATGTTTCCCCAAAACAAGAGAACAGCACCTGGAAACAAATGTGCTGCAGTTTTTCTGGCAACAACATCAGTTATTTCCAGTGAATTTAGCTCAAGTATTAGTTTACTCATCAAACTGTCATGAATCCAAGAGTGCTCATTAGTTGTCATAATTTAGGCTATGCTGCACCTTCCGGAACCGGAATATCTACTGTAGAAAAGTGGGACATACGGAAGCTGAATTTGGAATTACATGCTGGAGAGAAAGCTTGTTTCCATTTTCAAAATGAGGAGCAGAAACAAGTATTGTGGCGTATGTTTCAGCAAAAGCTCAAGCCCAAAACTGGTTCTTTACAGATTTCAGCCAATACTCACCTTCACACTGACGACAGCTTATGGGAAGGTACAGACAAGAAAGCGTCACTACTGGAAAATATGGAATCTAAACTTTTTTCGACTCGTCCGTGGTTTGGAGGACAAAGAAAAAATATGGATATTTTGAAGGACCGTTTAGGATTGACCGGACGAATTATTAATCTCCCCGTTAATGAACTTATGCCTGAGTATGCAGCACGATTTTGGGCTTTGATGCTGGTTGCGGCAAACACAAAAGTAGTTTTGATAAACCGCTTACTTTCACAATTGGACGAAATAAGTTTGCCTTTTATTCAGGAATGGCAGGAAAGTTTTTCTGGAATTACAGTAATATTCGGAGAACATCCTGAATATTTCAAGGCAGTTAATTCAAGAAAAGTAGAACAACAGGACACATTGAAATCTTTTTTCAGCACTAACATCAGTTTTTCTGCAGACGGACTTGCAAAACATTTTTGATGGACTGTTAACTCAAAAGCAGTAAGCGTCAGTTAGCTACTTCAAGGTTAAGGTCCGAATATTTATAAAATTTCTTTAGCTCAAAATTCTCGAAATACTAAGAAATGCAATTTAGTAAAAGCTTTATCCGCCAAGTTGCAGATGCAACGGACCTTGTTGACTTGATTTCTGATCATGGCGTCACGCTTAAAAGAGCAGGTTCCAGCTACAAGGGACTTTGTCCTTTCCATTCAGAAAAAACGCCCTCATTCAATGTAAATCCGGAGCGTGGTTTTTTTCATTGTTTTGGCTGCAGCGTCAGTGGAGATGGTATAAAGTTTCTGATGCAATATGATCGTCTTTCTTTTTCGGAAGCAGTAGAAGAACTTGCTAAAAGCGCCGGTATCCCGCTTGAAATTCAGTCCGGAGGACCACGGAGTTTCAATCCGGAAGAAGACCGCGGATTACATTGTCTCAAGGAGGCAGCGGCTTTTTACAGTGAAAAACTTTCTATCTCGGAAGGAGAAAATGCTGTCAAATATCTACAGCAGCGGCAGGTTCCGGAAAGCATGTGGAAACAATTTCAACTCGGCATGTCTCCGGACGAATGGCAGGGTACTTTGAGCTATCTACAGAAAATAGATATTTCTCTGGCAGAAATGTCCAGAACGGGTTTGATCAAGGTCAGTGAAAAATCAGCAAAACACTATGATACTTTCCGGGGACGCTTGATGTTTCCTGTTAAGGATGTCCGCGGACGCTGCATCGGATTTGGGGCACGTGCGATGAAACCGGAAGATAAGCCTAAATACCTCAACAGTCCTGAAACTTCATACTACCGTAAAAGCCAGGTACTTTACGGCCTACATGAAGGACTTACCTCCATTCGTAAAAAACGTCGACTGATTTTTGTTGAGGGCTACCTTGATGTCATCCGCCTTCACGAAAACGGTTTTACTGAAGCAGTAGCCCCATGTGGTACAGCCCTGACTCAGGAACATTTTAAAATAGCCCTGCGCTACGCAGATACAGTAATTTTGCTTTTTGACGGTGATTCTGCGGGAAATAATGCCGCACTCAGGCATGCTCATCTTTTGCTTCCTGTCGCCCTTGAGTCCTACATCCTTACTCTTCCTGAAGGAGAAGATCCTGACACATTTTTATTGAATAACGGAAAAGAAAATTTTGATGCATTCCTGAATCAGAAAGTTCCGGCTCTGGATTACCTGGTTCAACAGACCATAAAAAAATATCCAGACAGTATCCAGGGCAGAATGCAGGGTCTGGATGAACTGTTGCCGGCATTGTACGAAATCCAGGATCCTAAACGTCGACAACTCACTCTGATGACAATTGGTGAAAGAATGAAGATTCCTCCGGAATTATTGTCGAAAGAGTTAAAAAGAAAAGGAAACAAAAGCTTGCATAAAAATAAAAATAATGATAAAGTCAGTTGTTTATCTGAGAATAATAAAGATTCCCAAGATGAACAGTGGCTGTTACAGTCATTGTTGCGCAAAGGCAAATTATGGCCCCGTGTCCGGGAGCATCTAAAACCGGAAGAATTCCAGACACCAAATTTACGCCGGCTTTACGAAAAATTATTGCAGCTACCTGATGCAGTATTTCAAGCTTTCGATCCTTTTACTCTGGAGAAATCTGATCCTGACCTGTTTCAATCATTGATGTTGCTGCTTTCTGAGGAAATTCCAAGTCACGACTTTGGGCTTTCACTCTTGCGCATGAAAGAACGAAACTTGGAGATTGAATATCAGGAGTGGCTACTTCACAGTAAAAGTAACGAGGAGCGGGCACAGGCTGCTCTAAATAGAAGACTCGAAGAAAAGAATTTGAAAGAAATAAAGCAAATTATCGACAATATATTGACTCAATAATCTCTGTATACAGCACATGAGCACAGCAAATAAAAGTGATAACGAATTTTCATCAGTAGAGAAAAAACTTATCAAAGAGCTGGTTTCGGATGGACGTGAAAAAGGGTTTGTCACAATTGACGAAATCAATGAAAGTCTTGGCGATGAAACTCCATCTCCAGAACAACTGGAAAAAATATTTAATATATTTGCTGAAATGGACATTGAAGTAATTGATTCGGAGAAAAAAATGGATATTGTAAGTGATCAAACAGATTCTGCTACTGAACTGGATAATGAGACTAGTGAACTCAACCTTGACCCTGGAATAGATAATTCTACAGACGATCCTGTTCGCATGTATTTACGTGAGATGGGAAGTATCCAATTGTTGTCACGTGACGGAGAAGTTGAAGTTGCCAAAAGAATAGAAAAAGGAAACGCAGACTTAATAGATATATTCTCTGATTCAAAATTGATTTTGCTTTATCTGCAGAACCTTACCAAGCACCTCAAAAACAAGAAAATAAAGGCACGGCATGTTATTTCAGGATTGGATGAAGATGACAATGTGATTGAAGACGAAGACAAGGCTACCGTCAAACTAATTGCTCAATTCGATGTACTTTGGAAGCACCATCGTTCTGTGAATAAATTCCAAAAACATCAGGCCAAACGAAAGCTCCAACCTGCTGAAAAGAAACGTCTGGAAGAAAGCGAATCATTATTCAAAGATGCAATTCGTAACATTAGTTTTAACTCACGCCAAATTGAATTAATGTGCGATGAGATATTAAATCACAAGGAAAAGATCAACCTGACTTTCCGCAAGATGAACTCCAATATAAAAAGTTTAGACTTGCCCGTTGAAAAAATGGATAAATTGTTTGAACAATTGAGTTCTGCAACCAGTAAAAAAGCTAAAGAGAAAACCGCAAAAGACATTTCTGCTAAAACAGGACATCAGTTCAGTATAGCAAACCGTTACTTTGAAAAAATAGAACTGAAACGGAAGCGTATCAGCACAATGATCGAACTGACAACCCTCTCCTTGGATGATTTTAACCTTGAAGTAAAAAGTCTTAAACAAGTAGAGAGAAAGGTTAAGTCTGCAAAAAGCCAGCTAGTGGAGGCAAATTTACGGTTGGTGATCAGCATTGCAAAAAAATACACAAACCGCGGACTGCAATTTTTGGATCTTATTCAGGAGGGCAATATTGGTTTAATGAAAGCTGTAGACAAGTTTGAGTATCGTCGAGGATACAAGTTTTCAACTTATGCAACCTGGTGGATTCGTCAATCAATCACACGTGCCATTGCAGATCAGGCACGGACAATCCGGATTCCTGTTCACATGATTGAAACAATCAATAAACTTTCGAGGATATCACGAGCCAAGGTACAGGAACTTGGACGTGAACCTACTGCAGATGAGTTATCTGAAGATCTTGGAATGCCTTTGTACAAAGTCCGTAAAGTACTAAAAATTGCCAAGGAACCAATCTCACTTGATACACCAATTGGTGATGATGAGGATTCGCAACTCAAAGATTTTATTGCAGATGAACACATAAGGGATCCAGGTGAAGCTACTGTTTCTTCAAACATGGGTGAAAGAACACGTGAAGCATTAAAAACTCTCACTAAGCGTGAAGAGAATGTGTTACGTCTACGTTTTGGCATTGATTCAATCAAAGATCACACCCTGGAAGAAGTTGGTCAGGATTTTGATGTAACCAGGGAACGTATTCGTCAGATTGAAGCAAAAGCACTGCGAAAATTGCGTCATCCAACCCGTTCAAAATTACTCAAATCATTTTACGAATAATGAATAAACGGGGCCCTTGGAATTCAGGTATCATTTCTAAAATGCTGGAAAGCGGAAATTTTCATCAACTGAAATGACTGTTTCATGCTCTCAATCAGGTCCATGATATTCTTTTCAGGAATGAGTTCCAGGAGTATTTAGACTTTTCAAGATTACATCATAATCAGGTTTAAGCTTCAAAACTGTGTAGAAAATACTAATCCTTGTTGCTTGAACCTTGAACCATACCACGTGATACTGATCTTTCCTGTATGAGGTTGTTCCGGAATTTTCTAATTCTGCTGATCATCAGCTGTTCGACTGCTGCAGGCATTCCGGCGCAAACTTCCAAGACTTCCGATCCAGTCATAATTCAAAATGTAGAGCTACTGCGTCACGGCAGGCAAATCAGCGTGCGTCTGCTGACAGACAATCCTCCAGTTTACATAATCACAGAAAACCTTGCTTCCAGGACACTGGTGATTAAGTTCAACAATGCCCGTATCGGTTTTTCAGACGGCCGGAATGAGCGTCTTTTCAATGATCCGCAGCTGGCAGGAATACGTTTTTCAGCAATTGATGGAGACAGCTGGGCACAGTTCAAATTACTGAAAAAAGATTTAAGTTATTCTGTCAGTTCCCTCACGGGACAAAATGGAATCCAAATTGATTTCCGTCCCTCAATCCAAATTGAACCCCTGCCTGATCCGCCGGAAGATGCTGCGTATCAACTGGTTTCTATAAAATTTGATGCCGGCAATACTGATTTTACACGTTTGACTTTCGGTTTTACAAAACCTGCAAAATTTTCTGCAACTGGTTCTGTTCCGGAAGACAGGCAGCCTCCCCGGATTTTTTTACTTGAAAACAGCCTTCAAACTCAACTTACTATTCGCCTGCCTAACACTTTACCGGAAAAACAGCTGTTAAACCTTGATTACAAGGATGCCCGTTTGGAGCTTCATGCACTCACTTCAGAAGTAAACCAAACCTTTATTGAATTGAAACTCAATGCAACAGACGTGAGTGTGGAACGGCATTTTGTTTCCAGGCCCGTCCAGTGGATACTTGACATTCACGGTACTCCGTTAAAGGGCAAAATTGCAGCAGATCTTACGGAAGGGAAAAAGTTGAGTCCGGAAGATGCTGCTGCATTTGAAAAAGAGGAAAAAGAGCGCAGAATCAGGGCTTCTAAAATCAATCCTATTTTTCAGCGCGGTGAAAATGCTTTCAGAAAAAATTTGTACGATGAAGCTGTGTCCCATTACAAAGAAGCCTATGCGCTCGGGAAGGAACACACAGGAGATGAATTTGAAGATCCGCTTCACCCTTTGTCTGCACGTGCTCTCTTCCGGATTGGAGACACAATCTACACCATGCTGGAGCGCAGGATTGGTGATAATTATCACCAGGCAATTGAGGCTTACAAAACAGCAATCCGTATTACTCAGGATGCGGAAAAAATTGCCAAAGAAAATGGAGAAGAATTTGAAACAGCTTATCTTTTACCACATGCCAATTTCCGTATAGGACGCTCCTATCAAAAAATGAAATTTCAGCATGAGGCAGCAGTTTATTACAAAATTCTGCAGGAGCGTTTTCAAAATTCAATTGAGGCAATGGAAGCCAGTTTTTGGAAGGGAATGAGCCGTATTGAGCAACGGCAATGGGAAATGGCCATCAACGAATTTAAAGAGTATCTGCGTACTTCACCTGAACCGAAATTTTTTGCTGTCACCCATTATAAAATGGCCCAGGCCTATTACCAGCTTAAGCGTTACATAACTGCAAAGGAGTTTTTTGATATAGCACGGAATGCAGAAGAGGACTATGCCAAAGACGATCCAACGCTTTTATTTCATATGGGTGAGACATATTATGAAAATGCCGATTACGTTACTGCACGTGAAATTTTCAGATTACTCCTGGAAAAATATCCCAAAGCAGATTTTTCCAAGTTGGTTGCACTCCGATTAGGCGATTTTCTGCGGGATGAAGGCAAAGAAAATGATGCCATTCTAGCCTACAAAAACGCAATCAGCAGTTACACCAGAGAGATTGCGCTACTGGGCAAATTGCGAATTGCCAACATTCAGGCAAAACGCCCTTATTCTGATGAACATCTTGAGGCAATCACGGTTTATGATGAAATACACAGACTCTATCCGGAGACACCACAGGCGAAAGAAGCACTGCTCCGGAAGGGGTTGACACTTACTCTTTACGGATATTACGCACGTGCAATTAAAACTTTGGAAAGTTTCATGGAGAAATATCCTCAAAACGTTTATGTGCGCAGAAATGTAATACAGGAAAACATTGACGAGAATCTAAAAGGATTGATTGACCAGTATTTTCGCCAGGATGACACACTTGCTCTCGTAAGCGCTTATAGTGATTATAAAGCTAAATATTTATTCAATTTCCGCTTTGACACAACCCTTTTTCAAACTGCGGTAGCTCACCGTAAACTGGGCTTTTACGAGGAGACACTGGATATTTTGCGTTTTCTTGAAACACGCTCGGGAGGAACAATTGGCGAACTGGTACAGTTGGAAAAAGCCCTGACACTGCTGGAAAAAGAAGATCTGACTGAAGCCCGTAATATCACAGCAGGATTTCTACAAAAATACCCTGCAAGTCCTTATGATGCAGAAGCACGGCAATTGCTGGCAAAAATTTACCGCAGGAAAAAATCATATCCAAATGCTCTGCTTGTTTACAATCAAACTCTGCAGAAATATGATCAAAACAAGGATCCGCTTTCAGCAGAAATTGTTCCGGAACTCTACTATGATTTGGGAGAACTCCACGAAGAAACAGGAAATTTTGTAGATGCTGGTGAGGCTTTTCAAGAAGCGGTTTCAAGTTACAATCATCCGCTTGATCATCCGGATACACCAGAATATATTATCAACAGCCATTTTCTGGCGGCAGATATGTACAACAAAGCTCAAAACGATACAATTGCGCTTCTGAGCTATCAACAGGCAATTTCGCTCTATGCTGATAGCGAAAACAAGGAAATAAACGAGCGTGTGTTTTGGGCCCGTTATCAAATCGGAAGTATTTATGCTCGTCAGGAAAACAATGAGCAGGCATTAAAAATATTCAAAGAACTGGTGGATCACAAAGATGGTGAAGGCCAGCTTTGGAAAAAACTTGCCAGAGAAAATTACCGCTCAATATCCAGAAAGTTAGCTTACGATGAATATCTAAAAGAATGATATTTGTTGATTTGTAATGAGAATTAAATCCTGGACAGCATTTTAGAGATGATCCAGTGAATGGTGTCATTTCCGCAAAGCTTGAACTTGGTTGATTACGAAAATTGAAACCAGAATTTCTTACTTTATTTTTTCCAAAAATAAATTGTCACTCCCACGGAATTGGGAATCCAAGGGATCGGTTTTTTTGATGGGAAGGGTTTTTACAGTTCCAGAACTCTTCCATGTGCAGCAACACTTGCTTTTAACATTTTCTTAAGGTCCTCTCTTTTATATTCTGGAAATTCTAACAACTGTCTCTTGACTGCTTCTATATCACCTCTCAGTGCATCACGCTGAATTACCTGCAGTGCTTCATGTTCTGTCATATGTTGTGCTTCCGCAGAACGGTCATGCTTGGGGATTAAAG
>Ga0208881_1000147_pt1 | contig 23052 bp, 23 predicted proteins | sample Knorr_S23_td_AAI_FD_185610 | JGI IMG/M metagenome (GOLD analysis project Ga0208881, IMG submission 185610) | Marine microbial communities from Southern Atlantic Ocean transect - Knorr_S23_td_AAIW_ad_876m_LV_B (SPAdes) (version 2) | ecosystem: Environmental > Aquatic > Marine > Oceanic | place... | reverse complement strand
CCGAATAGGCCGAGCGTGACGAAACGTAAAAATACAGGCCCACCGAATCCTTGAGAAAGTCAGCCGCCAGGCGTACCCACTCCGGGTTAGATCGGGAGTTATCGATAACAACGTCCCATGACCGACCTGCTAGTGCGTCGAGCTGTCCATTTCGGTCCCCGACAAGCCGCTCGACACCAGGAAAGAGGTGAGTGTTTGTTCGACCACGATTAAAAAGTGTGACGGTGTGCCCACGATCTAACGCATAACGCACCTGATGAGGACCAATGAAGCCGGTACCCCCAAGTATGAGAATACGGATAGCTCTTTGCGCAGGTGGCTCAGGCTTACGGAAAGAATCTGCAACTAGAGATTCCGGGCTGACCCCAAGACCCAGGCCACCGGTAGCTGCAGCTGTTAGTCTCAGGAAGTCTCTTCGATCAGTCGGCATCTAAGCTCTCCAGTTCTCATGCAGGGATCCTAGCTTATCGCTGCTACAACCTGCATCGGGTGAGGTCATCTCTACAAGCGTATTTACGGGATAGAGTGGCTAGCGAATTCATAGCTCCTTTTTGGATTGCCGAAAAGGATACTCGCAATGCATCTTGATCTTTACCTGACTTGCATCTGCACACCGCCAGTAGGTGAGCATCGCCGCGGGCAGGGTGGGGTGAAGCAGAAGATGGCCTCATCAGTTTAGGAGGATGACCATGAGTTATACCTGTCGGAATCATCATAGGCATACCAAGCGGCTCGGAATCTATGCCGCTGGAGCCCTGATACTAATGCTGGCGACACCCGCTGACGTCTTCAGCCAGTCAGGGGCAGATGATGTGACTTTCACCGCTGATATAGCGCCAATCCTCCAGCGTAGCTGCCAAAATTGCCATCATCCAAATTCAGTGGCGCCCATGTCATTGCTGACGTATGAAGAGGTGCGGCCTTACGCCCGACGTATCAAGGAGCGAACGATGCTTCGGGATCGGATGGGAGTTATGCCGCCCTGGTTTATTGAAAAAGACGTCGGTATCCAAGACTACCAGAATGATATCTCACTGAGTGACACCGAGATTGAGATGATCTCCGAGTGGGCAGACAATGGTGCACCCCGTGGCGATCCGAATGACATGCCAACTCCCCGCGTGTTTGCGACTGAAGATGAATGGGATATCGGCACCCCAGATCTGATCGTTGACTTACCTCCGTATACGATGGGAGCAGAAGCTCCCGATTGGTGGGGAATGATCCCTCCCGTATCTAGTGGGTTGGCGGAGGACCGTTACGTAGCAGCGGTGGAGGTAAAGGAAATCAGCGATGTCGAGGGAGGAGTTGGAGGAAAATTCATCTTCCATCATGCAATCATTACTTCGACAGATGAAAACGGAAGGCCGAACGGCAGTTGGCCGATACATGAGGTGGGTCGCAATGCAGAGACATTCGACCCACTAGCTGGTCAGATATTGAGAGCTGGATCACAGTTCATGATACCGGGCGTCCACATGCACTCAAACGGCCAAGAAACCACTGCTCATCTGCGGCTCGGTTTCAAGTTCCATCCGAAAGGTTATGAACCGGAGAGACGGAGTACACTCTTGAATTTCGGCAATGGCGAAATCGATTTACGCCCCATGCAGGATGGTCAAGAGGTCCACATCTTCCACACGCTGCAACAGAACATGAAAATCACAACCTTCGAACCACATATGCACGCCGCAGGTGTGAGAATGTGCATGGAGGCGGTTTGGGGTGGACGGACTGAAACTCTAACGTGCGCAGGGTACGACCATAACTGGGTAAAGGTGTATAACTACGCAGAAGATGCCGCACCTCTTCTACCGAGAGGCACCCTCCTGCATGTGACAGCCTATTTCGATACTACAGAAAACAACACGAATGTGATTGACCCCAGGAATTGGGGTGGATTAGGGCATCGATCAATTGACAATATGGCAATTGTGTTTGCCCCTGGACTCACGCTGAACGACGAGCAGTTTGCGGAAGAAATCGCAAAACGTCGGCTACGCCTTGGTTTGGCTAAAGGTGAGGGTATGCTCGGATGTCCGTTCTGTGGTTTCGAGCAACTGCCTGGAAATGGCAGAAGATGAAGAAAGCCAGCCTTATTCTAGCGCTAGTCGTGTCTACGGGATTCCCGCTCTCGGTAATCGCTCAATCACCGAGTAGTGGTCAGAACATCGCGCCCGTATACGAAGGATTCGAAACGAATCCAGACGGCTCGTTTAATTTGCTGTTCGGGTATTACAACCGGAACTGGGAAGAGCAGATCGACGTACCCGTTGGTCCGGAGAACTATCTTGAGCCCGGAGGGCCAGACCGAGGGCAACCCGCCCATTTCTTTCCGCGACGCAACCAATTCGTCTTCCGGGTTCATGTTCCAGCTGATTTCGGAGATAAAGAGGTGGTATGGACCCTCACAACTAATGGCGTAACCGAAAAAGCATACGGAACCCTTCGGCCTGCCTACGCAGTCGATGCAGTCGTCATGAGCGCCAACTTCGGTGCGGGAGGGCAAACCGGATTCCGGCCCTCGCTAACCGGAAACCTCCCACCCGAGCTTACGTTGGAGAGCGAGAAGACGATGACCGTGGAAATCGGGGAGCCAGTTACCCTGAGCGCGGTTGTGACTGATGATGGGAAGCCGGGCCGACAATCAATCTCGTCACGTTCTATCGGTCAAAGCCATTTCGTGCCTAACTCAGCCACTGGACTGCGTCTTTCATGGTTCAGATACAGGGGTCCTGGCGAAGTCATGTTTGACCCCGCTCAAACCAAGGTTTGGGAGGACCGCAGAGACGGTGGAAATTCACCGTGGTCCGCTGGTTGGCAAACGCCACCCATCCCGCCGGACAACAGATGGACCGTGCAAGCAACGTTCAGTGAGCCAGGGACCTATTTGCTGAGGGCGCTCGCACATGACGGCGGGCTAATCAAGTATGAAGACGTAACTGTGATTGTGCGGTGATAAACCTAAATAGGTCTTACGTACTTCCCGAATCTCCTATTGAGCAGCTTAGCGGACTTCGAAAAACGAGCTGTCAGCGCTGAAAGCCGAGAAAATTCCGAGCGCGCCATGGACGTTCGATGGTGGCTCATTCAGGTCACGTGAGTCCTGTTGGAGCCCCCTATATAGGTCCACGTACTCTTCGTTCACTCGATATAGTTTTAAACGGTGTTGGCCATAGTGGGTCAACATGACTACCCGCACGACTGAACTATCAGCTGCGGTGGGTTGCTGGATAAACCTTGAGGCGAAGCGTGAGAAGATCGCGGTAGTCGGCAGGATTTGCGGTGCCTCTTCTATATTGTCTATGACGACGAAATGAAGTTGATCGCCTGTATTCGTCCAATTAGCTGTGATTCTCCTGTTCAGGAGACTCCCCGGGCCCTGGCCACGCTGCGGAGGAAAAGTCGGAGCAATCAAGCTGTCAGCAGACAAGCCCAACCCAACAGGAGCCATGGGCACAACGGTTTCCGCTGTAGCGGTTCGACCATTTACTGTGGCTTCCAGGCGGAAAACGTCCCCGATCTGGAGATTGAGGTCGTCACCTGGATAATGATACCGGCCAGGCTCACCTGACGTAGGCTGGAGATCGAAGCGTTCGGTGCCCCTGAATATCGTGATCTCTGCATTGGATATCACCGGCGCTACCTCAGTTGAATCGGCATCAATTGGCAGCACACCACTTACTGTCACCCACTCGACCGGCTCATCCGCAAAAATAAATGCTTGAATGACAAATGTATCAGGGTCGGGAGCTACAAACGCCAAGTCCCCCTCACAGGCCAAGGGCCCTAGCACACAAACAATTACGGTGAACCAATTGCGCATCACTTTTCCCCTCATCGTAGGCCTACCCGAAGTCCAATACTCGGCGTAAATCCGAGTGTTTTGACATCCGTGACAATCATGGGGAGTTCGTCCAGATCGAACTGACGGTACCAGATGTTGTTCCGTCCATAGGCGTTGAAGAGTGACAAATTCAATTCATAGAAAAACCGATCACTCTCGAAACGCCTCGTAGCTGCTACATCCATACGATGATAGGCGGGTAACCGCTGGCCATTTTTTTCACCAACGTGGATATACGAAAGCATACGCCCATCCAAGAGTTCTATCGGATACTGTGCTTCTGGGATCGTATATGGCCTTCCCGACCCGTAAACCCAGGTGCCAGACAGCGTCCACAGGCCCGATTGATAGCTAGCCACGGTTTTAAACTCGTGTTGTTGATCGTGACTAGCCGGGAAAGGGTTACCGTCATTGAAGCCCTCGAGTTCGTAATCGATATCAGCAAGTGTGTACCCGATCCATCCAGTCAGACGACCTTGTTTTTTCTGAGCTAGAAACTCGATGCCACGTGCCTCACCCGTGCCACTGAAGAATAAATCTCTTAGCGCTTGCCCGGGCCTGCGTCTGGACCTGGTAGAGAACTGAGAGACGCCGGTGAGATCCTTTTGATAGGCCTCAACATCAAAGAGATAGTCATCGTCTTCCCAACTCGCCCCAACGATTCGGTGCTCTGCAAACAACGGATCCAGTCGCTCCCCAGCAAGCACCCAGAAATCTCGACTCCCCTCAAGCACATCCTCATTCTCAATCCGTTTCACAAACTGGTAGTAGCGACCCCATGCTCCCTTTAGACTAACGCGATCTGTAAGCTTGAAGTGAATTGAGGTACGAGGTTCCCAGTACAGGCTCTCTGTTTGATCGTAGGACGAAGCTCGAACTCCCACCGTTAGATTGAACCGGTCAGAAGGCAGCCAACGATGTTGTGCGTACGCAGACGTGAGAGCGCCCGTGCCCCCCATATCTAGGCCACCACGAACTGAGTCTCCCTGAAGTCGCTGGAAGCTGTACGCGACATCGGTGTCGGTAAATTGGAAGCCAACCCCTATGTCGGACGCCTGAAATGGGCGCCAAGTGTTGTCTAGCCTAACGGTAAAATCAGTGACCTCATTATCCTCACGGAAACCCCTAGCGAACCGGGTAGATTCCACGTCGAGCGCAGCTTCACTGAAGTATTCCGAATAAGCGACAAGCACATCGCTCGTGAAGCGACTACCCCAAGCACGTGACCAGCGACCACTGGCCCCTCGGTTTCCCCAGTCAGAGACATCCACCCGATCCGGGGTGAGTCTTGTCTGACCATTGGGGGTTGTGATCTCACTGCCCAGGGACGACTCGTCCAACTTGTCCTCACCAGCGTATACCGAGAGCGCAACGACGTCGGAGTCAGTCGGTGAGTAACTCAGCTTTGAGTTCAGGTCGTAGAAAAAGAAATCAGGCTGAATCGTCTGCTGCTGAAAGTTGCCAAACCCACGGCCACCGGGACCGCCACCTCGCCCACCCTGAGAAGTCGGTTGAGGCTCCTCTTCTTCCTCACCTTCAAGCGTGTTGAAGATGCTATTGTAGAGTCCGGTCCGGATGACATCAGTATAGGAGCGCCGAGCCGACACGAGCCATGAGCCCTTCCCCCCGAGAGGCACCTCTGTAACTGCACGGGCACTCAAGAGATTCATGCCCGCTGACATGTTAAAATTTTCGTTGTCTCCAGCCTTACCGATCATATCAACGACACTAGACGTACGACCACCGTACCGGGCAGGAAATCCACCTTTGAACAAACGGACATCCTTGATTGCATCAGCATTAAATGCGCTGAAGACACCAAAAAAGTGGTCGACATGGTAGACAGTCATACCATCGAGAAGTACAAGATTCTCGTCGGGTGTCCCTCCACGAATGAAGAGTCCCGAACTTGCGTCATTGGTCCCGCTCACTCCTGGGAGAAGTTGCAGGGTTCTAAAGATGTCGGTTTCTCCGAGCGAAGGCAGCGTAGCAAGCTTTCGAGGAGAAAGCTTGATGACACTGATCTCGCCCGTCGGCTGAATGATGCCGGTACTCGTCTCGACCGTAACGCCCTCTAGCTCAAAAGCATCCGGCTTCATGAGAATGGAGAGAGGAATTGCTGAATCCCCAGTGATCTCCACTTCAAGAGGTAGGTACCCCAGGTACTCTACCCGCAGAGTGTGTTCTCCGGTGGGGACGTTCACTAGCGTAAAGCGGCCAAACTCATCAGTGAGTGTTCTGAAGCGTTCTCCTACCAAGAACACCACCGCATTCGGAAGCGTCTCGTTGTTCAAAGAATCTCGGACGATTCCTGTTACGTCACCCGCTTGAGCTGACAACGTGTTTGCGGGAGCATTTATGCCCAACCCAAGACACAGGACACCCAACCACATGAGGGTGCGCCTACGATGCCGGGGGCACAGCTTCTGCATACAGACCAACCTCAATCCTCCATAGTTGAACTCTGAATTCTATTACGAGAGTCCCACAGACTATCATTCGTTAATAGCTGATCAGCACAGCAACCCTTATACGGGTACCAAGCTGTTCCGGTCGCCTAAGTTGCTGCTATGCCTGAGAGGCATTCCAGGCCTGGAGGATTTCTCTTTCTCGCTCCCGGCTCCAACCGAAACGTCGGTTCTCCCTTTCCTCCGCTGGCCTACTCTTGTCCCACTCCAATGTGTCGCGTGCTGTCATAGAAAGTGGCCTGAAGGTCAGCCCTGCGTCGACAGCCTTCTCATAGGTAACAAGCATCAACGCGTCCCCCGGAATCCAGGTTGGAAGATCTCTCCACGGCGCTACTCCATGACTTTCCAAGAAGTCTTCCGGAACCCATGTCAGTTCGAACGGGTTTGATGCCACGGTCCCAATTTGTTCAAGCATTTCTCCCATCGTGAGCCTGTAATCGGGTCCGACACCGTGGAAGTCTCCGGTGGTACCATTCTCGGCAAGACGCACAATCCATTCGGTTAGATCCCGCTGATCAATGATTTGGTTTGCATGCAGTGGGTTTCCGGGTGCAAGCACTTCCCCTCCCTCATCAATGCGCACCGGCCAGTACGTGAATCGATCAGTTTGATCTCCAGGACCCACGATGAGGCCAGGCCGAACAATGGTGGCACGTCCCGGAAAAGCTGCGTGCACGATGTCTTCACTTAATGTCTTCATCAACCCATAGGGTGCGTCGTCGCCGTCCATCCAACCCTCTGGGGGAGAGATCCTGGTGAAGTTTTCGTCAACGATCGGCTCCATGAGGATGCGATCCTTGTACTCCCACCCGAAGCCCTCGATCTCATACGCAGAGATTGAAGACACGAACAGGTAGTGGTCGACGGCGTCTCGTAGGAGTTCCGTGCTCTTCTGTACCCAGCGATAGTCCTGGGCATTGTTGTCCAACACAACGTCCCAAGTCCTGCCTTCCAGGGCTGTGTGGTCATCGTTTCGATCACCGATTAGGTGTTCGACACCCGCCGGCAATTCAGTCTCGCTACGACCTCGAGTGAAGATACTGACCTCATGTCCTCGCTCTAGCGCGTAGCGAACCGTGTGGGGACCAATAAATCCTGTCCCACCAAGAATCAGCAGTCGTTTGGGATTGAGGTCATCGCTGCATGCTGACGCGCCTCCGAGTGCAAAACCGGCGCCTACCAAGCCAGCGGCCTTGAGGAAGTCTCTGCGGGTCGGGGTCATAGCTGTTTCTCCACCATGCTTCTGTTCTGTGAACGATCGGGCCCTTCACATTCGTAGCTGTAAGATCCGGAGGTCAAGGACCCTTGTAGAGTTATTCCGTGCTCAGATGCCTCAACGGATCTCTACATAACGCGCCAGCCGATTCACTTCTTCATCATCGACGTACTTCCCGATCTCTCGACTAAACTGCGCCATTGCCGTGTAGGGCCTGTACTCCTCGAACTCGTGCTGCATGCGCGGGCCAACCCCTGGGATGCTGAGGATCTCTTCTTGCGATGCACTGTTGAGGTCTATCCGCACGTAGACGTACTGAGCCAAACGGGCCAACTCCTCATCGTCCACATACTTGCCAATTTCTCTGTGGAACTGAAGGAGAGCGATATAGGGGCGGTACTCCTCGAATTCATGGAGCATGCGATTCCCGACACCGGGGATCAAAAGGATCTCCTCGTTGGTCACATCATTGAGATCGATTGGGATCCATAAGGCACCATAGACTCGGTCGTAAGCGCTCTCGGAAACATGCTCTTCGACGATCTCATGGAACGCAAGCATCGAGAGGAACGGCCGGCCGGCTAAGATTTCCTCGACGGCAGCCCTGTTTAGCGCTGGTACCGTCGCCAACTCATCGGCACTCGCCAGATTCGGGTTGATTAGGCCGAGGTTTTCCCCGACCTGGGCTACGGAAGGCGCCGCCAGAAGCAAGAGCCCCAGAAACAAAGGCATCAGAATGCGGTATGCCACACCCATTGTTATCTCTCCAGTAGTTGATTTTCTGCTGTTTTCCGTTTGAGATCTGTGCGAGTTGTCATTAGTGCTGGGTGTCGAAAGCAGGCTAGCAGTCCCAATAGCCCGATTTGAACCATCACACCTGGGGCCAGCGCAGGGATCGCCCCTTTAAGTGTCTCGAGGATTAGCTCGGCATTCGCCATGGTAGGCCGAAGCTCTAGTTCGAACTCAACATTTGCTTTCAAGTGCAGGTAAAGACCTACTCCACCGGACAGCAGGTAACCCATCATAAGGAGTTGGAGTGCCCTTACGGCTGGTCTTGATGGCCTCAGGGTTACAGTTGCACCCAAGACCAGGCCAACCCCCAAGAGCGCTATCGGAGCCCATTGCCATGGATCCTCGAAATGCTCTAAGAAAATAAGCTCGACACCAGTACCAAGGGTTGCAAATAGCAGCAAATAGAAAGCAAGACGGCGCCAAATCTCAATCATTACTAATCTTACATGATAATGAGTCTCATTACTATCCCTCGAAGAAAATCCCTTCGAATCAGCCTAGAAGCACGTGGAAGAGCAGGCGTACACAGCAAGTGGCAGGCACGAACAGGCCTACATTGGCAAGTGAGTGCTGTCGCGTATTCAGTGAAATCGGGAATCTCTTCCTCGAATCCAATGAGTGTCACTATCCTTGAGTAGCTTCTCAGGCCGGAGGCTTCGGCCTTGCCCTCAGCCTTTCGCCGCCTCTTTGATCCAAGAGGTGAATGATTCTCTCTTGTCCCCCCTTGCCGCTAGAAACCTCCCCGGCGTCTGGGTGGTGGTGGTGGTAGCTCGTCGACCACGTCCACCATCCTAGCTATCTCATCTTCGTTGGGGATTCTACCGGTCTGGGCCGTGACGTTGTCGAGCATGTGCTCTGCGTTACTGGTTCCCGGCGTCACCACGGTCACCGCAGGATGGGCAATGGCAAACTTCAAGAAGAACTGCGCCCAAGTCGTCGCGCCGAAGTCGGCAGCCCACTCCGGGACATCTCGACCCTCAACCCGACTCCAGAGCCGGTTACGCCCAAACGGCAAATAGACCATGACAGCAATGCCGAGTTCTTGAGCGAGCGGGAAAATCATATCCGCAGCAGCACGGTTGTCGATGGCGTAGTCGATTCCGATGAAGTCCAATGGATACTCCCGCATGACCTCGGCTAGATCCGGGTAACGACCTCCACTCGTTGTGGTGATCCCGATGTAGCGAACGCGACCCTCAGCCTTGTACTCCTGGAGGATTCCGAGCTGGACCGGCGGGTCCCCGAGATTGTGTACCTGAATCAGGTCGATGACGGGCGTCCGTAGGCGCTCGAATGAACGCTCGACCTGAGCACGCGCCGCAGTTGGGTCCGCAGTGGCAGGGGCACCTCTACCCCGGCCTCCACGTCCTCCACCACCTCGTCCTGCTACATTCAGCTTCGTGGCCCAAAAAATGCGGTCAGCCATTCCCAGATCCTGAGCAATCTGACCGGAAACCTCCTCAGAAGCTCCATAGCCGGGTGCCGTGTCGAGCACAGTCGCTCCATTATCGACCATGGTTCTGAGCACCTCCGTGAGCCGATCGATGTCCCCACTCCGAGCGGCCGCAGAGAACGTGTTCGCGCCTCCGAGACCGACTACAGGAATTCGTTCACCGGTCGACGGGATTGCCCGAGTCACAATGTCCTGGCCCTGGAGTGCGCTTAGCACACGCGGGTCTAGAGTGAGCGCCACGCCAGCCGTGGCGCTGATTCGAAGCCAATCGCGTCGGTTTACCATTGTATTCTCTCGTAACAAGGATTCTCTACTCAGGACAAGTTATCCTGTCGGTGTGTTGGAAACGACAGGGGCCCGTATACGGAGGCCCAAGCCCTGCGCCTACTTCTTCCGCCCCATGATCCTCAAGATCCTTATGAACAGATTGATGATGTCCATGTAAAGGGCGGCAGCACTGTCTACGGCGTTGTCCAGCGTATATGGGATCTTGTTGGCGCGGGCCCAGTCATAGCCGATGTATCCACAAAATATCCCCGCCACAATCCAGTCAATCACGCCATGGTGGATCCCGAAGATGAAGATCTCTACCACTTCCACCACGATCACCGCCAGCAATGCTAACGTCAGGGCTCCTACGATCTTCTCGAAGAAACTCGGAAATATCGAACCCAGCGTCATCATCAGCATAGTCACCAGGGCCGTGACCCGGATCGCCGCTTGCACAAGTTCTGGGTCGTACTGGTGGACGATGAGATTGACGATCAGCCCAAACGGCACCACGACCAGATTGTAGCCGACGAAGCTTACAAGTGGGTTAGAGGAGGTGTTGAAGAGGTAGATACCGGCGAAACAGGAAGCGAAGTACCCGCCGAAGAAGACCCATTGGTTGATCCCCGCGATCACCTGCGGGTCAATGGTTTGCACCATGATGTAATTGACCCCGAACCCATATAGGAGTACGAGCCCAATCATCAGGTTGTAAATCTGAGGGCTGATCGTCGACCCGCCTGTGTCCGTGCGATCAAAGACCGAGGTTTCTAACGGATTCAGTCTTTGGGATTTAGATCGCGCCATCATGCGTCCTAGGCCTTCAGAGGTGGGGACACCATGGTGAGGCTAATTCCTGTCTTCAAAGCTGGATGGACAGGGCGGGTAGGATGCGAGTAACTCATCCTCGAACCAGTCACCGCACTTTTCTCCCATATTGAAAGTGCCCTTCTGCCTATACCGTCCGTCTTCGTGGAACCACTCATATGGGCCGTGAGGCACACCATCTCGCAGTGTCGCCCGAAGTTGGATTTTCGCTTCGGTGCCTTCGAATAACCTGTAGACGGGTCCGTTGTAGGCACTCAAGGAACTCGATTCCACAAATACCCCACCCGACTGAATCAACTCATCTAGATTCCGTCCCTCTAATTCCTGAGCCATCCCATCTGGAGGCTGGCAAAGCAGAACGACAACTAGAGGTAATGCGACTGAGAATCTCATCAGGTAGTTCCTGCCTTGTAGGAGTTCACCTGCCACCGCTTTGAGGATACAAGAACCTGAACATACCGCTATCTGCACCGGAAAACGGAGAGGCCAACCTGATGTCATCCCAAGTGTCGAGTTTTTCCCTGAAACGCATGAAGTAAGCAACGAAATCTCCGCCATATTGGAACGTGTACATAATGTCCGAGAAAGCACGGGTATGGGGGAGCCCGAACGCATGGCCTAACTCATGAACACACGTCAGATAAACGACGGTATCCCTGAATAGCGGATCGAGCTTCGCCCTCTGTGCAATATCGAGTCCGAGGCTTTCAGTATCCGGATGTACAAACACGTCAGCGGCCAACCGTCCTTCGACCATCCTTGCTCTCATTTCACCGTACATACCCTCTCCCGCGGCTACCCAATAGACACGAATCGTCGCCGACTCTTCCGGACCAGGCACCATTTCCAGAGAAGGATTGGTTTGCCGAGCCCACGCCTCGAGTGCCCATTCGGCCAAAACCCGATCTCCTTCCTTGAATCCGGACTCTTTTGAGCCTTCGGAAATGAAGTAGGTCAGGGGCTCCGACACATCCAGCTTCCAGACCCCTTGCTGGGAACTCACCGTGACCGGAGCGATAAGAGTTACGCCTGCAAACATCAGGGCGAGGTAAGAGAGCTTCACTTCAGACCTAGAGTACGGGATGCCGCTCGTGGAAGCCTGTCGCCTCCTGATATGCCTTGGCAAACGCAAGCAGCGTATCCTCACCATAGATGGACCCCATGAACGCGATGCCCGTGGGAGTTACCTGCTCCGTAAACCCATTAGGTACCGCCACGACTGGGTGACCTGTCATACTGGTAAGCGGATTGATCGACCTCCAAGGAGCCACTAGGACATCGATTCCCTCCAGTGTCTGTGCCAGTTCTTCCATAAGTAGCATGCGAATGCGATTGGCTTGCAGGTATTCAACTGCAGGCACGAGTTGTGACACACGTAACTCTCCACGGTGGTTTTGTCTCCGAAGCCCTTGGTCCTGGCCGGATCGTGCGAATTCGGCGAACCCTGCTGCTCGCTCGACATATTCGATGAAATAGGTCAGGTCGTTACGTGGAATCTCCACATCCTCAAGTGAGAATCCCATCCCCCGCAGTGTACTGAGCGTAGCCGCGGCATTGGCCCTGTCCTCTTCACTCCGCCGTGATTGTTCTTCCTCGAAGGCAGATGCAAAATAGCCTATACGTAGTGCGCTTAAATCCGCCTCTCCATCCCAATTGAACGGCACACCACGTGGCACTGACATGTCCTTCCCGTCTGGTCCTGCGATGGCGTGCAGCACCACAGCACAACCCTCAGCCGTCCGACACATCGGCCCGATCTTGTCCAGACTGTAGCCAGCTGCCATCACACCGTAGCGGCTCACACGCCCGAAGGTGGGACGGAGCCCAACTACACCGCAGCGCACTGCGGGAGAGAGGATTGATCCGCCAGTATCAGTGCCGATAGCAAAGCCCACTAGCCCCGCGGCGGTCGCGGCACCTGGTCCTGCAGAAGAGCCGCTCGAGCCCTGCTCAGGGTCCCAGGGGTTGTTCGTGCGTCCACCGAACCAGTTGTCCCCAAAAGCGAGTTCACCTGTAGTAAGCTTAGCCACCAGAATTGCGCCCGCTTCATCAAGACGTTCAACCACAGTGGCGTCCACATCGAATGATTGATTCTCGAAGGGTGCCGCTCCCCAGGTAGTAGGGTATCCGCGTGCTGAGATAATGTCTTTCGCACCCCACGGAATCCCGTGCAACGGACCACGGTAGCGGCCTTCGGCAATTTCTGCGTCCGCCTGTTCAGCCAGGGTCCGGGCACGACTCTCGGTGAGCGTTACCACACAGTTCAGTGTTGGGTTATAACGCTTCAATCGACTGATATACATCTCCGTCAGCTCGGTCGGTCGCACCTGGCGGGACTCAATCAACTGTGCGAGATCCGTCACCGACCAGAAAGCTGCATCTTCCAGGTCAGCGGGGCGGGTCACAGGCGGCCGTGCTCCCAAGCCCAGGGATCCCTCGACACGCTCGAACTCCATACCGGAGACTAATGGAATGAAGTGCAGTGGCGGCATGACGGCGTTTTCGAGGGGTATCGCCCGAATTTCCTCAAAGCGCTCAAGGCTCTGATTTACCCCGTCGACGATCATCTCGAGTTCTTCGTCGCTAAAATCGAGGCCGGCCACCTGCGCCGCTGTCCTCGTCATCGCCAGAGTGACCTCCTGCTCTTCGGCTTCCTGTACACATCCCCACAAGAGACCGGGCATCAGCGTGGAGGAGAGTCCGATCCCAGAGAAATATGAGAGAAAGCTGCGCCGTGATTGAGCGCCATCTTTGGCTACAGGGGTTTGCTCCATACCCTAAGTCTGCTTGGGAGCCCTGTAGATCCGCAACCTAGCCGGTAGGACACGGCGGGTAACTGATCATTTCACCCTCTTCTAGCCACTCACCACACCGGTCTCCGTCCCTGAACTCTCCCTTACTGATCAACTGACCGGTCTCATCATGGTAAAGCTCATAAGGGCCATGCCACTTCCCATTTCTCAAGCTCGCCCAAAGCCCAACCATACTTGGGTTGCGCATGATGAAGACTGGACCGGTGTACGGTTGAAATGTTTCCGGTGTCAGATATATGTCACCCCTCTGAACGAGCTCGTTGAGCTCCATCGGTTCCTGAGCCTCTAGGGTCAGTCCACCAACCGATATTAAAGAGAGAACGAATAGTAGAGTCCTCTTCATTTCTTAATTCTGTAGGTAAAGGGGTCTTGGCCGGCTGCCCGGCCAAGACCCCTTCAATAGTTATTGACCTGTCTGGTGGGGATAGAGCTTAAGCTGCGTCGGACAGTTTGTCGTACACGAATGCGACGGCCACCCACATAAAGAGGATTATACCAACGCTGTACAGAGCTGGTGTCCCCGCCCGCCGCCCAACAATCCAGTAGCTGAAATCAACGAGTAGAATCTGTGATACAGCGATCACGATCGCCGTATGCATCGTTTGACCGGTCTTTTGGACAGCCCAATCGAAGAACACGACCGCGACAATCCAATACAGAACCGTACTGGCAATGACGTTGCCCACGATGGGGTCGAATGCTGGATCAGGCATCGCAGGGTTAAAGACGTTTTGTACTAGCAGATAACCGATGACACTTCCAGTGGCCGCAGCACCTAGAATTGGCTTGATTCTATCGCCCATCGTTGGGACTCCCTTGAACAGTAGATCCGAGGTCCACTGCCCTTTCTTATGTAAAGAACGAACTAATGGCCTAATTCTGCCCCTGTACCTTGCAGGTCCGCAACTCAGCCGAGTGTGTTAGACCAGACGTGGAAGATCGTGTTGGTAGGCCTGTCCCTATGAGGAAAACCTAACAAGCCAGGTCAATAGCTCTCGTTCGATATACTCGGCGACACCGGGTACGAATAGAACGATGAGTACGACGACAATCATTATTCCACTGATAATCCACTGGTACTTTTTCATCTGAGGCTTCCGGTAACATCTGAGTCTGGTGGGGCCAACTCGAAAAGCCACGTCGTCCCTGCCTCTATCGTAGCAGGTGTCAGTCCAGCCCTATACTTGCGGCTGAATTCTGCAGTTACACCCTCAACTTCGCTGCCAGTCATTATACGCACGAGATGGCGCTCATACCTCTTGCCATCAATACGAACGATAGCCCGACCATCTCGTTCTGCTTGCGCAGGCCACCTTTTCCATAGACGTCCGATAGTGCTGCCCATGTATCCAGACACGACATAGATCTTCCCTTCGTGTTCGGCTACCCAGATCAAGCGGGACCGGGGGGGATCAAGGAGCTGGAGTTCGATGGTTCCTATATTGCGTACAAAAGTCCAATCCGGCTCTGGGTCTGTTACCAACTCACCAGCCACAAGGCGCCCGCCAGCGAAAACTGCAGATGGTCCGTCAGAATTACGTGCCGAAACCGACAGAGTAGCCATCGCAACAACCGGAATCAGGATAAGTACTCCAATCACCATCAATAATTTTCGAACGATTTTCATAGTTCACATGCCCCCTGTGACCTGTGCGTCTTTAGACAGAACGGCTATGGGATAACTAGACCTGAGCCTTGGGCTAGACCATGAATTACGCAATGGTTCTCACCCTCTGGGTTGGTGAAGTCGAAGTTGATGAACGCCAAGCACTTCAGCTCTAGTTCAGCCTCTTCTAGATATTTCATCATAGCGTTGTGGTCGGGGCCATCATTCGTTAAGTGCTCGTGAATACCGTCGCTTGAGTAGATCTGTTCTTTTGGTGTGCCCGAAAGATCTTGGACTGTCTTGATGTTATTGAGACGTAAGATTGCCGTGAGTGTCTGCCAGAGTGTCAAACTCGTTTCATCAAGATCACACATAATGGCGTCACGAATTGGCATCATGTAGGAAGCAACTCGAGCATATTCACGTTCGTTGTGAGCTGTGATCAATTCAGCTGACCGTCCTAGAGTCCAGCCTTCCTGGATCGGTCGGCCCTGCGGCGTTTGAATCTCTTCGGACTCTGAAAGGACCACGTTCTGACCCAAGCTCACGATGCTCGGATCAACCCGATGGCCACAGTCCCCTGTCTCTAGATCCGTCGGTGAGGTCGAAGCACAAGCTAGTGTACCGAGAAGCCCTATAAAGAGAACGGAAGCGCGCGGAAATGTAGACAAAAGGTATTGGTTAGTTCCCGTTCAATAGGCCAGATGGTTCGCGCTCCGTCCCAACGGTCTGGAGCAGCTCCTTAGACACCATCGCGTGAACGCCTACATTTTGGTCCACCAACTCGGTAATCCTAAGATCTACTGCCATCGAGATCACCGAGTAAGCTTCACCGGAAGACAGGCCTGTCCGCTCCATAAGAAACTCCACCGTCTCCCGAATAGCGATCTCTGTAGCTTTTTCCAGATCCGGGTCAAAACCCATCAGTATGTGATGCGTCGGGGTTTCGGCGCGTGGCCAGTCGAGCGTCCAGTCTCGATGGACCAAGAACTGCAGACTACCCTCAAGAGACGTCTCAAGCCCCGTTTGATTTACCTCACCGTCACCTTGTGCCGCATGACCGTCACCAACCTCGAACAGAGCACCCTCAACCCACACGGGGATATAAAGCGTCGTCCCTGCCACAAGTTCCTTCAAATCCATGTTGCCCGCATGACGACCGGGAGGCACGCTGCTCACACGGCCTGAGTCCGGCGGCGGTGCTACACCCATGCTACCAAAAAAAGGTTTTAGCGGAACCACGATCCCAGGAGCGATCTCTGCCTGGTCATTCTCGGTGTCGATCCGGATCAAGCGTGAGCGGCGGTCAGCATCACACAGATCCCGCACGAAGCCGCTGCAGCCGTTGTATCCGTAGTCTATAGAGTACCCTACGGACAGAATCCGGACCTCCAGGACATCTCCCGGCCGGGCACCGTCAACATGAATTGGCCCTGTGAGGATATGGCCGCCCGGTCCTCGATCAGTCACCTCATCATAGATCGCCGAGAGCTCGGGCTGAACCTCAGCTTCCGGGAGCCCCATCTGCTGAAGCCGCGTGGGGCTGCTCGTAAGCATGGTCGTGACTTCGACCACGTCACCCGACTGGATCCGGAGCACACCAGGCTTGGTCGGATCATAGTGACCAAACGCAACTGTGGAGGGGCCCGCGACGAGTTCGTGGGTCGTCGGGAACTCTGCATCAACACACCCGAGAGTGATCAGAGCGAGAGAGAGTGACAGGGCTTTGTTCATCAGATAATCCTCAGTGTCTAAGGCCCTTTTCAAACAAAGTTCTTTCAGGGCGAAGGGGTCCCACCTGAGTGGTGACTGGCATACCAATAGTCTTGATGATATGCACCAGGAACTTAGCTGATTCTGTATCACTGGCATTCTGAGAAACCACATGGATATCATCAGGGTTCTCATAGAACATGTCGCCTGGTGAGAGGGTGACCAGATCCCCTCCCGCAACCTGCATGTTTACTCGACCTTCCAGGACATAGACGAAAACATGGGCATTATGACGATGGGGTGAGGATTCGTGTCCAGGAGCAAGGTTTACTTCAGATACGAAGATCTCTTGGTTTTCCGGCAACTCGGGCAATGGCATATTGAACAATTGCCCCTCAACGCGGTTAACTAGTGGGTTAATTCCCGACAAGATCAGCAATACGCACAAATGGAACATATGCTTCATCGTGACACCTCGCCTTCGAGTAATATCATGAAGGCTATGCGCAAGGCTCTGCTTGGATCAATGACTTGCCTGCTAGTCTCCGCTTGTAGCGACAGCTCCAACTCCTTGGAACCGGAGCCACAGGAGCCTGTGGCAACTTCCACCTGGGACATCATTCAAACCGTAATTCTTGACAAGAATTGTGTTGAATGTCACGTGGCAGGGGCATCCTTCGCTACACAATCAGATCTCGTACTGACGTCGAGCGTTGCTTACAGCCAACTCGTGAACCGCGCACCCAAGAATCCAGTAGCTCTAGCCGACGGACTCACCCTTGTGGGCACAGAAGGATTGGCGAGCATCGATAAGAGCTTCTTGTGGGAAAAGATTAATGCTCCGAATCAAGCGCACTATTTCGATGACCACCCGGGCTACGGGGCTCTGATGCCCCTGGGCAAGCCACCACTCACGAACGGTGAGTTAGAATTTGTCCTTCAATGGATCCTGGCCGGTGCACCAGCTGCCGGAAACGTCGTCGACCCAGATGTTCTGGATAATACAGAACGCTATGAGCCCCCTGCATTTGAACCGCTACCGGTACCGACCAGTGGTGTACAGTTGCACCTAGGCCCGTGGGATGTAGCACCAAATTTTGAGAGAGAATTCTTCTATTACGAACCGCTGAACAACGATCAGGCGCTCTTCGTCAATCGCGTAGACATGGCGATGCGGCCAGGCAGCCATCATCTGATCTTGTACGACCTCTCCGACGACATCCCAGAAATCTTGGTTCCAGACCCTCAGGTTTTCAGGGACATACGTGATACCAACGGAAATTATATTCCTAGCACCCTTATGATCACGTCGCACCTGAACTTCGTGACGGGGACACAGTGGCCACTCATGACCTATCACTACCCTCCGGGTGTGGCTCTGCGCATCCCTGCGGGCACCGGGTTCGACATAAATGTGCACTATGTAAACCGCTCAAGCCAAATCATCCAAGGTGAGATCTACGCCAACCTACACACTGTAGACTCTTCACAGGTGGAACACGTTGCTGAGCGCCTCTTCATGAACAACCTGGATATCAACCTGCCTCCTCAAACAAGCACTACGTTGACCAAGACATTCGTGGTGGATGAAAGAGTTCAGATCTTTCAACTCTTTTCACACGCGCATGAGCATATGACCGACTTCCGAGTTTTCATCGATGGCGGCCCACGCGATGGCGAACTGGTCTACATCGCTTACGACTGGGAACACCCACCCATCCTGGAACTGAATCCCATGTTAACCCTGGAAAAAGGTCAGGGCTTGAGGCTTCAGGCCACCTACAATAACGATACGAATAGCACCATAAACTTTGGCTTTCTCAGTTCAGACGAGATGATGATCCTGTTTGGAGCCTACTACCTGGATTAACAGATGAATCCATCGAGTAACACACTACAGTAGCCTCCATCATGGAAGGTGGCGGTTGAGTGGCGACGATGAACCTCGATCCGCTCCAGTACCGCCACCATTCCCCTGCTCCTTATTCTCCATCATTTCGATGGCCCGCTCCTTCTGGATAAAGGTGCGGCCCGATTCCATCCACGCAGGGGTCGGCGCACCCCTTAGGTGGTGATTGATGAACTGCCGTGTGCGGATCTGGAAATCCTTCTGGTTCTCGTACTGACGTAGCCCATGACCCTCACCCGGATAGGACAGCAGCGTCACGTCCTTCCCGAACCAGCGCAGCCCGTTGTAGAACTCAACTGAGTGCATCCAGCGTACGGTAGCGTCGTCCTCCCCGTGGAGCAGGAGGAGCGGGGTATTCATGTCGGCCGCATGGTGCACCGCCGACTGATCGACGTACAGCTCGAAGTCGCTGTAGAGGTCCGTCCCAAGACGTCCTTGGCCATATATGGAGTAGTTGTGTGCGTTGTTACGCCCACCCCAAAGCGCGTTGAAATCACTCACGAGGTTCGTGGCGGCCGCACCCGCGACGATCGCGGCAAACCTGTCGGAGTGGGTCGCGATGTAGGTCGAGCCCTGCCCGCTGTACGAGTGGCCATGGAGCGCGATCCGATCTGGGTCGACGTATCCCATCTCGATCACCGCGTCTATTGCAAGCTCGATCGACTCAAGCATGTGCTGGTGTGATGGCCCAATCCGGAAATGGATATCGGGCTGCATCACGAGATATCCGTCGCTCACATATCCGGCGAAGTTGGGTGAGCCTTGGAACCTGGGTGTCGGATAGCTGTGTAGGTTCTGTGAATTCTGCTCGTAGTAGTTGATCAGCATCGGTCGACGCTCACCCTCCTGGTAATCATTGGGGATGGCAAGCGTGCCCTGCTTCCTTATGCCGTCAGATGTGTAGTAGTCGAAGAGAATCCGTCGGCCCCAGTTGTACTCAGCCTGCTGGGGATTCGCATCGGTAATCTGCAGTCGCGACTCATGGTCTAGGTCAGACAACCATAAGTCCGGAAAGGTCTCAAAGTCCTGCCGTGCGAAGATTGCGACGTCGGCGTCCTCGGCCTTTGTCAGATTTCCGTAACGCGCATCATCGAACACGAGCTCTTCGAGGTCTCCACCATCTAGCCGATAGAATCCTGCTTTCTTTGTCCATTCACCGTACGCTGACAGGTACAAGGACTTCGAAAGGTCGAACTCATCCTCATCAGGATCCGTGTCGATCATGCGGAAGCGGATCTCGTTCTCCCGGCCAAAGCCCTGAGTGAGGTTCTCCGTTGCATCACCGTCCAGTGAGACGCGATATAGGTCGTGGCGATGCATCACGATTGCATCCCCGTCCGTGGTCCACCCGGCGATACCATACGGCGGTTTCTCGCCGAAGCGATCGAACAGCTCATTCTCGAAGTTGACAGGTGCATTCGCTGAGAGGTTGCGGTGCTGTGCGGCTTCTAGGTCGTAGCTCCAGACGTCACGGTCTTTCCAATAGAGGAAGTGTTTACCATCTGGGTCGAATCCCAGCGTTCGAAGTTGCTGTTCGAGGATCAGCGTGCGATCACCGGTCTCGACATCGACGAGGTAGAGGTCCTGGTAGTTCGGACGCCAATCTGAGCGGTACGCGCGGTTATCCGCACCTATCGCTGAGCGCCCGTCGTCGGAGATCTGGACGGTCTCCATCGTTTCGTCGGCAAGCTGGACGAAGCGCAGTTCCCCTCCGCCCTCGATGTGGATGGCACCGGTGTGTGTCCGGTTGCGGTCCGCGCTTGCACGCGATTCCTGGATCGACTGGATCCGCTCATCTCCGACATGCCAAATGTCCACGTCCGCGACGAACTCTGGACAGACCCCGCCAGAGACCTCTTCAGGTCCCAGTGGACGGCCGTCGTCCGAGACACGTGTGGCCATTTGCACGATCGTCGGGCCCTCATCCTCATCGTCCCCTTCGCCCTCGCCTTCGTCGTCAGCTTCGGCATCCTTCTTCTTAGTCGGTTCGCAAAGTGCGGAGGGTGCCGGGTGCTGCAGACGAGTCTCCACAAAGAGCCGAGTCGCGTCCGGTGACCACCGTAGCGCGCCCTTCTCGCTCAACACGCGCTCAGTGGGTAAGCCGTGCTCATTGGCGTCGGCACCTGCGACAACGTCAGAGCTCTCGCTATCCTCGTCGGCTCCTTCGTCTTCCTCGTTGTCCTCAGGCCGCGGATCAAGCACCAAAGGCCCTGAGCCGTCAGAAACCGCCGGCCAAAGCAGGACCGCGTTTACACGTTCAGTGAGCTCATCGTCGTCCTTCCCCTTGAGCACCGCTAACGCATCCAAGGCGGGCTCAACCTCTTCATCGGGATCCCCCCCCCAGGTCAGGCGCGCGTAAGTCACCTCACGCTCCGCATCAAGCACGGTCCGGACACGCGTGTCGAGCACGAGTAGGCTTACGCCGTTCGACTCGCCATCCGGCCCGTCGACCGTGTAGGCCAACCGCGCGCCGGACTCATCAGCCCCGTACTCGTCCACATACGCGATCAACTCCTCCATGCCCGAGTCGAGGTAACGAACGATCAGGTCTGTGCCCTCGTGCTCGGCTTCGGAATCAGCGGAGCGCTTCTTCACCATGAAGGCCCGGCCCGCCTCCGCGAAGGCGAAGGACTGGGCATTGTCCCACTTCCGTGTCTCTCCCGTATCTAGGTCTCGCAGCTCCACTACGCGGGCAGGTTGGTCGGCATCGTTCCCGCCTCGCGCATTCCCGCGCCCACCGCCCTCTTCCTGCTCGGGCGGGTTGATATAGTAAGCAACCCACCGAGAGTCCTTCGAGAACTCGGGGTTGCTCCCGCGAACCACAACGGCCGGATCACCACCGTCGATCTCCTTGATGAACAGAGAATCGTCAACCTCTCGCCGGCTGTAGGCGTACGTCACCCACCGCCCATCGGGTGAGATGGAGGTCTGCCCGATCGAACGCCACTTCGCATAGTCGTCGATCGTGAGAACCTTCTTGTCTCCTCGCATGGGTACCTCGTCCTGCGCAAGAAGCGCACCGGTGCTGGAGGAAGCGGGTCCAAAGCTGAGCATAAGGAGCGTAAGGCCAAGCGCGGCTGCGAGGGGCGTGGAGGCCCGGAAAGCAGGGATTTTCATGGTGTCTCCAACAGTCCTTCAGAGGGGGACGAAAGTGAGCTGTGAGCATGTGCCGGGGGGGACGAAACGGCAAGGCACACCTGGGCTACGGAGGGGGGGGACGTTGACGCTCCCCGAAGGGGAATTCAGGTTACTCGCAAGAACGAGCGGGACTTGCGACCAACCGATGAGGGAGTCAAAAAGATGACAACGAGAATGAAGCCGATCCTCGGAATGTGGACCGCCCTGATGGTGCTAAGTGTTGCAGCGACATATTTGAGGCCGGAGGTCTGGGCCGGAGACAACGCGATGTTCGGTCAGTGGCCTACGATCGCCATCCTCTGGCTGATCACGGCAGTGTATTTTGACTGGGTCGTTCAAAGCACGGGTATGGGTGCTACACAGGCCGCGATAGTCCTCGCGGCTGGAGCCATCATCGCGGGAGGTGTCCTGACCAGCTGGATGTTTTTTGGCCGAGAGGTTGGCGTAGCAGCGACAAATGCGGTTCAGACCCTAATCTTCTGGTACGCTTCCGCAGCGGTGTACGGCAAGCTGTCCAGTTAGTAAAACCCTGTATAAGTCGAAGGGAGACAGCCAAACACGAGTAGTGCTTTCCCTAATTCTGCCCCCTCACCCAGCAGGACCGCAACTTAGACGGGAGCACCACACCGGACGCGCAAAACAGTGTTGTAGAGTCCAGCGGTAGGTGCGGTAACTCTGGTGGGACGGTGGAACGACCTCGTCTCAAGAACTGGCGTAGCTATCCTAGAGTCTGATGACCTCTCTGCCGTGAACGACTTTTGTTTGAACTGGACGAACGTCTGTGATATGAAACTCACGCCAGTCCTCGATGACGAGAAGGTTCGTGCGATCGGGAGAGCTAGATCCTGACTCTCCCGATACCAGACCCTGCTATCTGCTACCCCTATACATAGACATAGCCACTGAGAACATCCCTGCTTGAGGTGCTGAGAGTGTTAGGAGTCTGGGTGGACCCTAACGTCTCATCCAAGGAAAGACCCCCTTTCTCCCCGTCAGTAC
>Ga0208881_1000146_pt1 | contig 23175 bp, 23 predicted proteins | sample Knorr_S23_td_AAI_FD_185610 | JGI IMG/M metagenome (GOLD analysis project Ga0208881, IMG submission 185610) | Marine microbial communities from Southern Atlantic Ocean transect - Knorr_S23_td_AAIW_ad_876m_LV_B (SPAdes) (version 2) | ecosystem: Environmental > Aquatic > Marine > Oceanic | place... | reverse complement strand
TGTTCCGGAGATTTGGATGGTACCGGTTTTGTTATCGATAATGATACGGATGATGATGGTGTTTGTGATAAGGATGAAGTCATTGGATGTACAGATGCGATGGCATGTAATTACGATTCAAAACCAAGCACTGACACTGATATGAATCTTTGTACTTATCCCAATAAATTATGTGAATCATGTTCCGGAGCGAATGATGGAACAGGGTCTGTTCTTAGAAATGATACGGATGATGATGGTGTTTGTGATAAGGATGAAGTCATTGGATGTACAGATGCAGTTGCATGTAATTATGATTCCAGACCAACTACGGATATGAGTAATGATCTTTGCATTTACCCTAACGAATGTGATCAGTGTTCTGGTGAAAATGATGGCTCCGGATTTATTGTTAATAATGATTCCGATTCTGATGGTGTTTGTGATAAGGATGAAGTCATTGGATGTACAGATGCAACCGCATGTAATTATGATGCTAAGCCAACTACCGATACGGATAATAATCTGTGTATTTATTCTATGAACTTGTTTACTGTTGAAAGATATTATGAGACAGACAGTGCATTATCCATCATAGATAATCGTCCTGATAATGATTGTGTGTGTCATCTTCAAGATGTTCTTTTATAAGCAGTTTTTTTTGATTTGAACTCTAAAGAAATTACTCATGTTAATGACAAGAAATTGGCAATTATAGCTTTTTATTTAAAATCTAACCCTACTTATAAATTAAGGGCAATTGGTTATGCTGATGTTACGAGTAATAGTTATTATAATTACAATCTAGCTTTAGATAGGGCCAAAGTTGTTGTCGATGTTTTATCTAAAAAGTATGGTGTTAATCGTTGTCGTTTAAAAGTAGAATCCAGTGGGGAGAAATATCCGTTACTCATCCTTAAAAATGGTGATAAATCAAGTAAGATGAATCGTCGTGTTCAATTCTCTATTGAGATGGATAGTTCAAGTTTGTAATGGATTTCTTTAGTGAGGAGAATTAGTTTTTGTTACCTGTACTTTTTCTTTGTAAGCTGTAGGTGAAGTTGTTTCGTTTTTTGTGATGAAAATTCATTTTCGATTTATTTAATAGCTAATGTTTTCACTTTTGCTGTAAGTATAATTAATTTAGCTTTTGATTTAGCATAGTATAGCTAGCTTTTCTATCTTTGTTTTTTCAAAATTAAAATCAGTTTTGTGGAGATTCAATCAGATAAATATTCCATTTATATAGGAAGTGAGGTTTTACAAGAGTTTAACCATATTCTCGAGGACTTTCAAGGACAGTACTCTAAGGTTTTCATATTCTGCGATGAAAATTCATCACAGCATTGTTTGCCTTATTTGATAGAACAGGTACCTATGCTTATTGGTGCTGAGTTGATTGAGATAGAGTCCGGTGAGCAAAATAAAACACTTTCCATTTGTAATGATGTTTGGAAGACTATGAGTGAATCTAACGCTGATAGGAACGCTGTCATTGTAAATTTGGGAGGTGGTGTTATTTGTGATATGGGTGGTATGATTGCATCTTTGTACAAAAGAGGAATTCGGTTTTTTCATATTCCAACCACTTTATTATCTCAGGTTGATGCCTCTGTAGGAGGTAAATTAGCTGTTGATCTAGATGGACATAAAAACCAAATAGGGTTATTTAGAAATCCGGACCTAGTTCTGATAGTTCCTGAATTCTTGAAAACCCTGCCTCAAAGACATTGGATAAGTGGTTTAGCAGAAGTTTATAAACACGCCCTAATTTCTGATGCTGAATATTGGTCTTTTTTAGTTGGAATGGATTTGAAAAATGAGGAGTATCTATCATCACTTCTTCATAAGTCAATCTCTATAAAAAATAACATTGTTCTTCAGGATTGGGAAGAGAAAGGTTTACGTAAAACCTTGAACTTTGGACATACCATAGGACATGCAATAGAAAGTCAGGCTTTAGAAAAGGGTAGAGATTTGCTACATGGTGAGGCGGTTGCTATTGGAATGATCGTCGAAACGATCCTTTCGCAAATGAGCAATGGATTTGCTGAGGAAGAGTTTCAAACTATTAAGTCAACTTTAGAAGGTGTTTTTCCATTACAAGCTATAGATGAAGCAGAGTTGCCTGATTTAATTGAATGGATGCGTAATGACAAAAAGAATGATGATTCTCAAATTAACTTTACCTTACTAAAGAAAATTGGCGAAGCTGAATTCAATAAAATTTGTTCAGTAGAACAGATTGAAGAAGCTATCAGAACCTATAATACTTGTATAAATTGAAAGCTAAAATTCAAATAGCAGATAAAAAGATAAAGGGAACTTTACAGTTAACCGGGTCAAAGAGTATCTCAAATCGATTGTTGATTCTTCAGGCTTTATCGGGTCAAATGAGTCCTTTGAAGAATCTTTCGAACTCTGATGATACCATGGTTTTACAAAAAGCTCTTTCATCAAAAGATGTTACAGTTGATGTTGGTATTGCTGGAACGGCTATGCGTTTTTTAACCGCATATTATGCAATTCAGGATTCAGAAACGATTCTTACGGGAGCATCAAGAATGAAAGAACGTCCTATAAAGGATTTAGTAGACGCACTACGTTCTTTAGGTGCTGAGGTCGATTATATGGAAAAAGAAGGATTTCCACCTCTGAAAATTAAGGGTAAGAAATTACAAGGAGGTAAATTAAGTATTAAGGCAGATGTTTCCAGTCAGTTTATTTCTGCCATTTTAATGATCTCTCCTTATTTTGAAAAAGGAATTCAATTGGAGTTGGTTGGTGAGGTTTTATCTCGTCCGTATATTGAAATGACCCTAAACTTAATGCAACAACAAGGAGTTGGACATAAGTGGGAAGGAAATACCATTTCGATTCTTCCGGGAGTTTATTATGATAATGTCCGTGAAGTTGAGTCAGATTGGTCTTCTATTTCATACATATTTGAGTTGGTGGCTTTGAGCGATTCCGGAGAGATTAGTCTTACTCAGGTAGAAGAAGTTTCGGTACAAGGTGATCAAGAAGGGATGAATTACTTTCAGTTGTTAGGAGTAGATTCCAGTATTGATAATGGTGTTTTAACGCTTAGTAAAAAACCTGATTTTGAACTTCCGGAATATTTAGAATTTGATTGTACAAAGACCCCGGATCTTGCACAAACACTTGCTGCTACCGCTTGTGCTTTAGGGATTCGCATGAAGATTACAGGTCTGAAAAGTTTACCAATCAAAGAAACAGATCGCCTGATGGCTTTGAAAACAGAGCTTGAAAAATGTGGAGCTGAAGTTCATATCATAAATAATGAGGCTTTGGAACTTATCCCGGGCACGGAGTTTTCTACTAAAGATTTCAATTTTGAAACCTATGGAGATCATCGAATGGCTTTATGTTTAGCACCATTGGCTCTAAAATCTCATTCGGTTACTGTTGATAATCCGGCGGTGGTAAATAAATCTTATAAATCTTATTGGGAAGATTTGAAAAGTATGTTATTTGATATACATTCGTTTTAACACAAAAGTATAAGATATTGAATTTCAGTGACGTACTTACTGTAACCCTTACCCTTTTTGCTGTAATCGATATTTTGGGTTCTATTCCTATTATTATTGGGTTGAAATCTAAAATGGGACATATACAGTCCGGAAAAGCAACATTTGTAGCCGGGGTAATTATGGTTTTATTCCTCTTTGTAGGAGAGCGTATCCTAGCTTTGATTGGAATCGATGTAGCATCCTTTGCTTTAGCCGGAGCCTTTATTATTTTCCTTTTGGCTCTAGAGATGATTCTGAATATTGAGCTCTTTAAATCAGATAAAGGCGATACTTCCGGAAGTATTGTTCCGATAGCTTTTCCCATAATTGCCGGTTCGGGAACCCTTACAACATTAATATCTTTACGTTCAACTTATTCTATTAACGATATTGTGGTCGGTGTGGCAGTTAATTTGTTGTTTGTATATCTTGTTTTAAAATCTACAGGTAAAATTGAGCATGTATTGGGTAAAGGTGGTATTAACGTACTGCGTCGTGTGTTTGGGATTATTCTTTTAGCCATTGCAATCAAGTTGACGAAACTGCATATTGCTTTTTAGTTTTTCCATTTTATGTAGAGGCTGAGTTCTAATTTAGAATTATTGTCAATTTGTTCGTTTCCTGTTCCAATTACTTCTCGATCGGCATAACTAAGCTGAGTAAGCTGAATGCCCAATTTCGTAGCTCTATTAAGTTTTCTTTGATAAGAAAGACTACTTGTAATTCCCTTTCCATGTAAGAATCTGGAATTGTAGCTTCCATAAAAATAAGGTGCTTGCCAGAAGATGGATTCACTTTGTGTATTAAATACGCAGTAAGAAATATTGATTTTATCTAATTCGCTATTACTTGTCCGGTAGAAATTGGATTGCAAACTGGTGTTGATTTGCCCGGACTCATCGATGTAATTTCCTTTTGCAGTGAATTTTAAATTTGATGTGAGGTGCTCTAAATAATAGAGTTTGAATTTGTTTAATTCTTCGGAATCTGAAAGGATTTTGTTTTGAAATTGAAGTACAAATTTTCGCTTGTCTGTACTTCTTAAAATTTCACTGTAAATTTTTCTTCCGTACGAGAAATGAGTTCCTTCAGTATTAATAAAATTTGACCTAAAACGGTCAAAAGTAGCTCTAAGTCGCCATTTTTCGTTAAAATTATGCTGAAAACACCACAAAAATCCATTTTCGTAACCATTACTAAAACTGCTGTAATCCGATTTGTATTCATTGAAAATAGAGTCATTTCTGCTTCTAAATTGTAGGCTAATCAGACTATTATTAGATATACTTATTGTTAGTTTTTGAATAAGGGCCCACTTGTGTAAATTTTGAAGAGCAATTTCTCCTGAATAGTCAATATTGTAATAGTTCTTTGATAGATAAAGACTTTGAAAAAAGTTATTTTTATCATTTAGATAATCTGATCGGTAAACGATACCTGCCCAAGAAATTTTATTTTCCCTCTTTTTTATGCTGATTGCAATCCCGAGTAAATTTTCTTGAATTCTCTTTCTTTTTTCAATTTCTTTAGGTGTTCTAAATAGTCCCGTTTTGTCTATGCTCGCTTTGCCATTTAATTTTCTGTGTGAAGCAAATACATCTACATCCGTCTTTCTAATTCTCCAATGCGCAGCTACCCCTTTAAAATAGTTGTATTCTTTAGAACTCAAACTCTTTCTTGTGGTTGGTTTATAGCTTAAAAAATATGGATTGTTAATTCTATAACTTGTACCGAATAATAATCCTTCACCTGTATTAATATCGTATTTGCCCAAAAGAATTTTTCTGAGTTTATATTTCCCCTTATAACTGAAGTTAATTGTAAGATTATTAGCTCCGTCATTTTCGTACCATAAAGGCTCTCCCGAATCTTTTTCCCAATTCAAACCCAGGTTCCATCCTTTTTTTAGATTGGTTCGGTATCGAAAATGTGTCTTAAAAGGACTGCCGATATATTCTTTGTTTAGTGTGCCGGCTCTCTGTGGAGTTTGACATTGTACACCTGAATATAGATTAGACTTTTTAGATGTTGTTTTTGTATTATTCTTAGCTGTAACATAAATGAAGTCTTTAATTCTTCTTAGTGATTCTACGTTTATATCCAATCCCTGGAGTTCATAGATTGAAATAAGTTGACGAGACCGGCAATAAGTCTTAATGAGTTTCAACTCTGTTTTAGAAAGTAGTTGTAATTCATGTAGTTGATAGCGTTCATCAGAGTCGTTAAGGTTAATTGGGTTTTGACGGTAATATTCCCAAATTTCAACCAATTCATCATTTAGTTTCTTTTCGTGAAGTGATTCCACATACCTCCATTGTTTCGAGAAATCTTGTGCAGTAGAAGTGATGGATAGCCAAAATAATATGAAAAGAATTTTATTCATTGCCTGGTTGGTAGATCAATGCAAATCCTGTAGCGTTTGTCCAGGTAAGTTTTCTGTATTGACTATAAATTTGAAAGGATCCTTTTTTGAAGCCCAGTCTAAATCCATATTCAAAGGGGTGGAAAGCTTGAAGAATGCTCAGGCTTAAAAAGTTTTGGTAGGAGTAAGTGAGTTGATGCCTGATATGAAAACCGGTATGAAGAGATTCTTCAAATTGCAGGTCGGAATATAAATTTGCATTCCAATAGTAAAGGCTATTTAGAATAAATCGACTTTCAAAATCATTTTCCACATAGTTGTTATTTAGTGGGTTTTCTAAGAAAATATGAAATTCATATGTATCTGCTTTGTAGCTGTAGCCTAAGTCGAAGCTTAAAGCATGGTGTTTTTCTGCTCCCGAAATATACAATTGATGAAAATTGATGTTTAGTCCTAAGCTCATTTTAGAATTTAGCTTCTGAGCACTTGAAATACTATATTTATAATCTTTAAAAAGTTTGTATCCATATTGTTGGTAAGCCAACTGAAAGGGTCTGTTTTGAAGTTTGAAAATGGAAGCGATTTTGCTGTCGTGAACACCAAATTCACTATTCAAAATATTGACTTGAGAGTAAAACGTGGTTGTGTCAAATTCTTCAAGAATGCATGGATTGAAATGGGTTTTGAGTAAATTTTTAGTGTTTTGTGCGTGTGCACAAAAACTCATCAACACCAATGTGACTTGTATTAATTTTATCATTTTATTATTAGAATCAATGTACTATTAAATTATTCTCTATTTATTGGGAGATAGCAGAGCATAGGGGACTGTCACAAAGTGACGGAGTTTTACAATAGAATATCAAACTTACGTAAAATAAAGATATCTTAATTATTATATTATATAAATTATCATTTAAACCCGATCCTTTCGGAGGGGTGTTAGCATGCCTTTGAAAAAAATAAGTTAAATTTTTAACAGCAAATTAACTGCAGTTATTATGTTATTATGTTTTATAGAATAATAGGTCTCTTTCCCTTTACGTTCTGAATTGAGTACGCCCCTGTGTTTTAGTGTGTTAAGCTGATGCGATGCGATTGCTTGTTTAATTTCTAATGCGTTAAAAATTTCTGTAACATTCATTTGCGCTGAGTTTGCTAGTAGCTCTACAATACTTATTCGTATTGGGTGTGCAATTGCTTTAAGCATTTCAGCAGCGATTTTATTTTTTTGACTTTTGTTCATGAGATTCTTATTGATTAAGTAGGCATCTTATTCATAGACAATATATGTGAATAATTTTAAAGAACAACCATTTGGTTGTCTAATTGTGTGTGTTTATTTAAGATGTCTAAGTGTTGAAAAACAGTGCTTAAATATTAGGATTTCTGTACGTACTGCTTACTCTTGTTAATCCCTTGAGGCGAATTATGTTTTTTTTATCTTTTTTCATGTGTACTCGGTATTACAACTTATTCATTTACAACACATGTAATAATTTAACATGACAACTATTTAATTGTCTAATTATTTGTAATTATTTCAGATATTTAGCTATTGGAAAAACAGGAACTAAATATCAAGATTTCTGAGCGTATTGTTCATTATCGTAAATCGCTTGATTTATCTCAAGAGGATTTGGGTGCTCTCTTAGATGTGAGTAAACAGAATATTCAGATGATAGAAAGCGGTAAACGTAATCCGGGAACATTTCTGTTACGTAAAATCGCTAAGGCACTTGGAGTTACTTTATCCGAATTGTTGGAGGGTATTTAGTGTTTATTGACAATGAAGCCTTATTTAGAAATTCCATTGTAGTCGGGTAAAGATTGTTTGATTGATGTCTTCAAGTTTCTCGGTAATTTTCATCCACATATTTTGACTGCTGATCATTAGATCCATGGACTCAGAAACCGAGTAGGAGATTTGAGGGTTTACAAAAACAAAATTAAGATCGCCGTCGTGAATAATTGAAGCTCCTATTTGAACTAAAGGATGGATGGGGTAATTCATCTGATACAAGAAATTGTATTCAAAAGGCATCGGGTTTTTGGCTGAAATTTCCATTGTGTAAATACCAATAGGATTAAAATCTTCAGCCTGATTTCTGTACAGACAACCTGCGGTGATGTAAATTCCATTTTTAAAATTGTAATCAAGGCTCATACTCCCAACGAAAGAACGCTCCTCGTTTTTGGTATTGCTGAAATGAGCGAATTCTCCTTTAAATCCGGCATCTTTAATTTGTCCGGCCCAGCCTAAGCCCAAGGTGTAATCGTTGTAGTATTTAGCCAGGAGGATTTGGAAGTCATAGTTTTGAAGATTGAATTTGTAAAGTCCGGCTAAGATGTTTTTGTTCAGAGCAATTTCTATTGAGTTATTTAGGTGTGAGTAGTATTGAACTCGAATAGCATCAGCTCCGGGTTTTTCAATGTAGTCGAAATCAAAGAAGTTGGTTTGGTTAAAGAGATCGTGAGAATTCCAATAGTTTTGTATTCCCCAGTTAATTCGTTGTCTACCTATGCGAACATTCCAATTTTCTTTTTCCCATTGTGCATAAAGCCGGTCTATTTGATGGTGCAGACCCACTTTATCTTTGCGTATGGAAGTGAAATCAAGTTTGTCAATATCTAATGCATCTCTAAATCCAAATAAATTTTCTTGCCATTGATATCCTGTGAAAAGTCGATTTCGCAGGCTTATTTGGGCATTAAAATGATTTCCGTAATACAGGTATCCGTTCCAGCGAAAGTGAATTTGTTGATCGTTCCATAGGTTTGGATGTTGCGTTAAAGAGGCTAAGCTTTTGTTGAAAAAACTAAAACTATTCAAGTTGCTGGCATAATAATCTTGTTCAAAACCTGTTTGGGCCTGAAGAGAAGAAATGGCAAGGAAAAATAGAAGTATGATTTTCTTAACGTCTTTCATCTTTTATAATTTTCCCGTCTTCAATGGTAATAACTCTTCTTGCCTTGTCGATGACTCTTTGGTCGTGTGTGGAAAATAAAAAGGTGACCTTTTCCTTTTCATTCATCTCAGCCATCATGTCTAAAAGTGTAGAGGTAGAATGGCTATCGAGGTTTGCTGTAGGCTCGTCGGCTAAAATGAAGCTTGGTTTTGAAGCTAAAGCTCTGGCAACGGCAACTCTTTGTTGTTCCCCACCGGAAAGCTGATTGGGCCTTGAATCTAATTTGTCAGTTAAACCTACATGATTTAACAATTCTTCGCTTCGTTGTTTTCGTTCTTTTTCAGAAAGTCCTTGAAGAAGCATAATGAATTCTACATTTTCTTTTGCAGTGAGCACAGGAATTAAGTTGTAAGCCTGAAAGACAAAGCCTATGTTTTTTAAGCGGAAATCGATCAACTCATTTTCGCTTAATGAATTGATGTTTGTTCCTGCAATTTTAACAGTTCCTTCGGTACTATCATCCAAACCTCCGATCATGTTTAGCAGGGTCGTTTTCCCGGAACCCGAAGGTCCTACAATGGCAGTAAATTCCCCTTCTTCAATGCTTAGGTCAATATGGTTTACTGCTTTAACTTCTAATCCGTTATTGCTGTAAACTTTTGTGAGATGAGTTGTTTTTATGATTTCCATATTAAATTGTTCTAATTGCTTCGGTTGGCTTTAGTTTTAAGGCTTTTCGCGATGGGTAAATTGCTGCGATCAGCGTAAAAATAAATACCATCACGCCAATGAAGATGTAAAATTTAGTTTCTATTACCGGGTAAATAACGTTTCCCAATCCGACGGATTGTAGTCCTTCACCAACGATAGCGAGATTGATACCTGTTTCGGAAGTTAGTTTTATGGTTAATGCACCCAGGAACATTCCCATGGGAGCGCCGATCAAGGAAAGAAAGAACGTTTCGGTAAGGATTAAGAAAAACACCTTGGATTTATTCATTCCTATGGCCATTAACATGCCCAATTCTCTTCTTCGTTCGAAAACGGCCATTAACATGGTGTTAATAATTCCGAAGATAAGCGCCAACATAATGATGATCATGATGAGGAAAAGCCAGGTTTCCATTATTTCGTCAGCGTATGCCAGTTCCGGGGAAATCGTTTTCCAGTCTTTTACTTCGTAATCGTTTAAATTTGTTTTTAGGTTATGATACGTAGAATCTACATCGTCTAAAGAATTACACAGGAGTGCAACCTGATGAAATTCTTTTGATTTGATGAGTCTTTGCAAGTCGCTATTTTGGATGAAAACAGTTCCTTCATCGTATTTGGTGTATTGAGTTTTAAAAATTCCACAAACTCTAAAAGCACCTGCAACGATATTATTGTCAGTATCTTGAAAAGTGAGGACAATTTTAGATCGTAGTTTCACCTTCAGTTTTTTAGAAAGCGCCTCACCAATAAGAATTTGATTTTTTCTTTTGCTTTCGAAATAATTTCCTTCAACCAAACCTGAATGTATGCCGGTGACTTCTTTTTCCCGGTTTTTGTTAATTCCGATAATTCGAACGCCGTTACTCTTTACAGGCGAACTAATCATACCATTTAAGAGTGATCGGAAAGCAAACGCTTTAATATTTTCATTCGTTTCAAGTTCAGTTTTTATCAGGTCGGGGTTTTCTAAAAAGTACTTACTATCGTAGTCTTTCTCGTATTCCGGATGATGAATTTGTATGTGGGAGATGGAGTTTTTAATGCTGCTTAGAGTACGCTGCTTATTAAGTCCGTAAGAAAATGCTATCACAAAGATTCCAGCCCAAATTCCCATAACAATAGAGCCGATAACGAGGAACGAACGCATGGGTGTTCGCCAGATATTTCTCCAGGCTATTTTTATTATTGTTTTCATTAGGCTCGCATCGCTTTAACAGGTTTTAAACGTAGAATAGTTACGATTGGATAGATGGTACAGATGAGAACGATAAGCAGGACAATACCTGCATGGTTCATGGCAATATCCATATCCAGAGAGGCCGGAATGACGGGTTCAAAGCCAAAAGCTTCGATAGATTCTGCGGCTTGATCTTCAAGGCGTATCGGGTTGATATTGAAATAATATCGTACAGGACTAACGACAGCAATACCGATAATTGATGCAAGAATTCCCATGAATAAACTTTCCATAATTAGGGTGAGGATGAGTTTACTCTTGCGCATTCCTATGGAGATCAAAATTCCAAATTCGCGCATACGTTCTGCTGTCATCATAAGTAATGTTCCAAGAATACCGAAGGAAATGATCATGTACAAAACGCCAATAATGATAACTCCGCCGGCATTATCGGCTTGTATGGTTTGAACCAATTCGGGCAACAAACCTTTCCAATCTAAAAGTTCGTATTTTTCTAAATCCAGTTTTTTAGAAATGTATTTTTTGAGTTTGTTCAGTTTTTCGGGTTTGTCAATTTGCAGCACTAAAGAGGTTAATCTTTCGGGAGCTGCATAGAGTTCTTGTGCAGCGAGAATAGGCATTAAAACGAGTCGGTCGTTAAGGTTGGGCATCGGGAATTTAAGGATTCCGCTAACCGGGAAAATACCATTGGCGCTGGCACCATGATACCCTTGTCCTAAAAGGATTAAACTATCGCCCACCGACATGTTGTAATAGCTCGCTAAGCCTTCACTTATGAGTAGGGAGGAGCTTGTGTGGGTGGGGAATTCACCGCTGATTAATTTGGGGCTCAGATCCATTAGGCCATCTTCCTTTTCAAGGTTTACACCCATAATAATGGCTCCTTTGGTGAGGTTGTCCGACGCGGTTAGCGCAAAGCTTTCCAGGCGTTCATTAAAATCTGTAATGTCTTTATTGTCATGTAGTAGATCAAGAACAGATTGGTCGGGAATAAAGCTATTATCTATGCTTTGTTCTTCCCAAAATCCATTTTGATGAATTTGCAGGTAGCCCGTGTACATGCCCACCATATTGGCGATCATCTTATTGTAAACACCGATTTGAAAAGAGCGAGCAAAAACAGCAAAAAATACGGCAAAAAAGATGGAGGAAATGGTAATAATGCTTCTACGCTTATTACGCCAAATATTTCGCCAGGCCATTTTAAAGATCATCTTCATAAGCGCAGTCTTTTCATATTTTGTTTGGAGAAGAAGCTTTCTTCAATATCGATATTGTATTCAATAGATTTGTAGCGAAGGATGGTTTTTTGTCCCTCTTCTTCAACAGGGGTCATCACCAGGGTTGCAGGGAGAATTTTAGCTCCAAAATATTTGATATCCGAAGCTTCCATTTTGTTAATCAGATATCCATCTTCGTCGTAAAATTCTGAAGCCAATTGCAGGTAGTCTTGTTTGTCGATAAAGGTTTTAATCTTTCCCCAAACTACAGCAGCTTCTGGTTTTGGGGTGAGTTCAATGCCATAGCAAGCTCTGTTTATTAGTGTAGTGTCGCCAATAATTTTGTGTGTGTAATCAGATAAGATAGAGGATTCTTTAACCAGGTCGTCGTTGGTTAAGTCTGATCCCATCCACGATTGCATCATCATTGAAGGGGGCAGTTTGATAATCTTCTCAATTTTGGGTTGCCAATTCCAAATTTCTTTTTCGCGTTTTAAGAACACGGTTCCTTTGTCACGCGAAGGTGCTTGTATGAGGATAAAAGAATACTCGGTTCCTAATGACCACACTTTTATTTCCATAGTTCTGGACCATTTGGGTCTTTGAACTTCAATACTCATTTCGGCTTTATTGCTTTTTCCTCGAACGTGCTCGTCTGAGCGTTTGATGATCTCGTAGGCATCCTGTGCGTGACTGGTTCCAAAGATCAGTAAAAGACAATAGATCAGTTTTTTCATTTTTTTCATTATTGAACTAAAGCTACAAAAAAAATCCCCTTCATAGCCGACGATTTAAATCGTCGGCTATGAAGGGGATTGAACTGTGCTTTCTTTCTTTACGATACTCTGAAGTCGAATTTGTATTCGCTCAGGTCTTCGTTAGCTTTTATGATTTTCTCTTTAAGCGATTCTTTGTAAGCAACTAATTTCTTCATCACTTCAGCGTCTCCGGTAGCGATCATTTGAACGGCAAGGATGGCTGCGTTAAGTGAAGCGTCTAAACCTACAGTAGCTACAGGAATACCCGGAGGCATTTGTAGAATGGAAAGAATTGAATCCCATCCATCAATAGAGATTGAGGAGCGGCAAGGAACGCCAATAATTGGCAGTGGCGTAAATGCAGCCATAACCCCCGGAAGGTGAGCTGCTCCACCTGCACCGGCAATAATTACTTTAACACCTTCTTGATAAGCTTTAGAAGCATAAGCTTCCACCTGCTCAGGTGTACGATGTGCCGAAAGGGCGTTTACTTCAAAAGGAATTTCCAAATCGTTCAGGAACTTCGCTGCCTTTTGCATGACCGGCCAGTCGGAAGTACTTCCCATAATGATGCTTACTAATGCTTTCATAGTGAATGAATTTTTGACAAAAGTAAGGATTTGTGTGAGCTTTTGTGAAGTTTATTAGCAAATAAGTTTTATTCAAGGTTTGATAAAAGTAAGTATGGCAAGAGTTTGAGAGAAATAGAGAAATGGTTTTAATATTTTAGTTTGCAACAAATAAAATTTTTTTAGTGTATTTTTGCCCGATATGAAGAAGCTGAAAGTTCACGATAAGGACTTTGATATTTATCTCGAAGAGAACGTTTTAAATCAACGCGTTGTTGAAATGGCAACTGAAATTCATCGAGATTTAAATGGAAAAACCCCTCACTTTGTGGCTGTTTTAAATGGCTCCTTTGTATTTGCATCCGATTTGCTTCGTGCTTATCCCGGTGCTTGTAAAATATCATTTGTGAAATTGAGTTCATATGATGGTATGGTAAGTACAGGAGAGGTGAAAGAGCTTATTGGATTGAAAGAAGTTTTGAATGAGGAAACGATTGTTGTTATCGAAGACATCGTGGAAACGGGAACAACTCTTTTAAAGATTGATGAGATTTTTAAGTCGAAAGGAAAAGAATGGCAAATAGCAAGTTTGTTTTTCAAACCTGAGGCTTATCAGGGAAATCGAAAACCCGACTTTGTTGGTTTTGAAATCCCCAATGATTTCATTGTCGGTTATGGTCTTGATTACGAAGGTTATGGTCGAAATTTAAAAAATGTTTATCAATTGGCGAAAGCCTAAACATAAAGTATGCTAAATATCGTTTTATTTGGACCCCCGGGAGCAGGAAAAGGAACACAATCTGCTCGCTTAATTGATACTTATCATTTAGTACATCTTTCTACGGGAGACATTTTCCGGTACAATATGAAAGAAGGGACAGAATTAGGAAATCTGGCGAAATCATACATCGATAAAGGCGCTTTGGTTCCTGACGAAGTAACAATTTCCATGTTAGAGGCAGAGGTAAATGCTAATCCTGATGTAAAGGGATTCATTTTCGATGGTTTTCCACGTACAACAGCACAGGCAGAAGCTTTAGATGTTTTCCTAAGTTCAAAAGGAATTGAAATAACAGCCATGCTGGCTTTAGAAGTAGAGGAGCAGGAATTAATTACACGTCTTTTGGAAAGAGGAAAGTCCAGCGGAAGAGCTGATGACCAAAATCCTGATATTATCAAAAACAGAATTCAGGTTTACGAATCTGAAACTGCGATTTTGAAAGATTATTATTCTGCACAGAATAAATTTGTAGGCGTAAAAGGAGTAGGTTCAATTGAATCGATTACTCTTAGCCTTTGTAAAGAAATAGATACTTTGTCATAGTGGCTGTACACGGAACTAATTTTGTTGATTATGTAAAGATCCATTGTGCTGCCGGTCATGGTGGTGCCGGGTCTGTACACCTACATCGCTCGCGATTAACTGCCAAAGGCGGTCCTGATGGTGGTGATGGAGGGCGTGGTGGAAACGTTTACCTACGTGGTAACGATCAAATGTGGACTTTACTTCACCTGAAATACAAAAGACATATTAAAGCCGGAAGAGGAGGGGGTGGTTCTTCCAACAACAGTTTTGGAGACGATGGAGATGACCAATACATTGATGTTCCTTTAGGGACTGTGGCGAAAGATTCAGAAACGGGTGAAGTCCTTTTTGAAATTACCGAACACGGCGAAGAAGTTATTATTCGTCAGGGTGGTTTAGGAGGTAGAGGAAACTCCTGGTTTAAAAATTCGGTGCGTCAAACTCCACGTTATGCGCAACCGGGAACTGAAGGTGAAGAAGGCTGGAATGTTTTAGAGCTTAAGGTTCTTGCTGATGTTGGTTTGGTGGGCTTTCCAAATGCCGGGAAATCAACTTTATTATCTGTGATTTCAGCTGCAAAGCCTAAAATTGCCAATTATCCGTTTACCACTTTAGTACCGAATTTAGGAATTGTTTCCTATCGTGATAATCGTTCATTCGTCATGGCTGATATTCCTGGAATTATTGAAGGTGCTAGTGAAGGAAAAGGTTTAGGGCTTCGTTTTTTAAGACATATTGAACGAAACTCTACTTTATTATTTTTAGTGCCGGCTGATGCCGATGATATTGAATCGGAGTACAATATTCTACTTAAGGAATTAGAAACCTACAATCCGGAATTGTTAGATAAAGACCGCTTGTTAGCGATTTCTAAGTCAGATATGCTGGATGAAGAGTTGAAAACAGAAGTAGAAAAAACACTTCCTAAAGGAGTGAAAACGGTATTCTTTTCTTCTGTAGCACAGCAGGGATTAATGGAATTAAAAGATCTAATCTGGAAACAATTGAATGCTTGATAAATTACTACAGTGGGATCAGGATTTGTTCTTGCTGCTAAACGGCGCAGGCTCGGAATCTTTTGATTCTTTTTGGGTGTTTATTTCCGGTACAAAATCTGCAATTCCACTTTTTATTTTCATCATTTTTTTATTGATAAAAAAGCACGGAAAATCCTTCTGGCAGGGATTGATCCTCATCTTGATCGTTGTAAGTTTAGCCGATTTAAGCTCGGTACATTGCTTTAAAAATGTGTTCATGCGTTTACGTCCCTGTCACGATCCGGAACTGGCAGATCAAATCAGGTTGTTGGTTTCAAAAGGTGGTTTGTACGGTTTTGTATCTTCACATGCAGCTAACTTTTTTGCGATAGCAGGAATTGTATCGGCACTTTTATCCGAACGAAAATACCTTCCTTATTTGCTTTATTCCTGGGCTACATTAGTTGCTTACAGTCGTATTTATGTAGGTAAGCATTACCCCTTAGACATTATTGGAGGTGCTTTGTTAGGATTTGTTATTGCAAAAGTAACCTGGTGCCTTATTAAAAAGATTAAGGAAAAGCATACATTAGCATAATGAACATCGTTGCAATATTTATTGGAGGTGGCTTGGGAAGTCTGTGTCGATATGGCGTAGGGAAATTAACTGCTTCGTATTTAACTTCAAGTTTTGCGTATGCAACCCTGTTTTCAAATGTGTTAAGTACTTTGATTTTGGCTTCTCTCGTTTATTTTTTTCAGGATAAAATGGGATTGAACGACACATGGAAACTCTTTGTAGTTACCGGTTTCTGTGGAGGCTTTAGTACCTTTTCCACCTTTAGTTTTGAGACCTTTGAAATGCTTAAAAACGGGCAAAGCATCATGGCAATAACCAACGTAATTTTAAGTGTGCTTTGTTGTCTTTTACTACTTTATGTGATTTACAAAATCAGCACTCCATCAGCCTAGTCAATAACCTTTATCCCGATCGTTCGGGATTTAACTTTCAACTTAATACTATGAAACGTTTTTTTGCCTTATTGAGTTTCCTTAGTTCTTTTGCTTTCGCGCAAACAGATCAGCCAAAACTAGTAGTGGGGATTGTCGTAGATCAAATGCGTTTTGATTACATCAACCGATATTGGGATGATTTTAGTGAAGGAGGTTTTAAGCGTTTGGTAGCAGAAGGTTACAACTGTACGAACACCCATTTCAATTACATCCCAACTTACACCGGACCGGGCCACGCATCTATTTACACCGGAGCAACACCATCAAGTCATGGTATTATTGGGAATTCCTGGTTTGACAAAACAATCGAAGAATACAGCTATTGTGTTTCTGATGCAGAAATGAATACCATAGGTGCCGATAATGAGTCGGGGAAAATGTCACCTTCAAGAATGTTGAATACCACCTTTGGCGATGAGTTGCGTTTGTTTACGATGAACCGTTCGAAAGTGATTGCTGTGGCATTAAAAGATCGCTCGGCGGTATTGCCTGCGGGACACATGGGTGATTTTGCTTTTTGGCTTGATTCTGAAACGGGTGATTTTGTTTCCAGTTCTTATTATGGACTTCGTTTGCCAAAGTGGGCTCAGAAGTTTAACAAGAAAGATATCTGTGAAGAATATCTTTCTCAGAAGTGGGAATTACTTTTGAATTCAAAACTTTACGATGAAAGCTTAGTAGATAACAGCGCTTATGAGGGGGCTTTTGCGGGAGCGAAATATCCGAAATTCCCACACGACCTGCCTGCTCTTGTTGAAGAGAACGGAAAGGGTTTAATAAAGTCAACTCCATTTGGAAACACCCTCACTAAAGATATGGCTATTGCTGCTATTGAAGGCGAGCGATTGGGGCAGGATGAACATACAGATGTGTTGGCAATAAGCTTTTCATCTACCGATTATGTAGGTCATCAGTTTGGTGCTGACTCTAAAGAAACTCAGGACACCTATTTGAGATTAGACCGGGATCTGGAGACATTTTTAATCTATTTAGATGAAAAAATAGGAAAGGAAAATGTATTGGTCTTTCTAACTGCCGATCATGGGGCAGTACGAACACCGGCTTATTTGAAGGATAGGAATATCCCTGCCGGCTATTTTGATGCCGAGGAGCCTATTAAAGAGTTGAAACAATTTTTGCAAAATATTTATGGTTTTGGCGAGTGGGTAAAGACCTATGGCAATGCTCAGATTTTTTTAAATCGCGAATTGATTTTTGAAAAATATTTAAGTTTAGAAGAGGTGCAACAACAAGCGGCAAACTTTATGCTTCGTTTCGATGGCGTTCAAAAAACGGTTTGTGCACATACGCTTGAAAACAATGAATTTGATACCGGTGATTTAGCTTCATTACAAAAAGGGTTCAACCAGAAACGATCTGGTGATGTGCTTTTGGTTTTAGATCCTGCCTGGATTGAATACCATCATACGGGAACAACACATGGTTCGGGTTACACCTACGATCAGCATGTGCCTTTAATTTGGTATGGGTGGAACGTGAAAGCCGGAAAGACATCTGAGAAGATCGCGATAACAGCTATTGCTTCAACCATCACTAGTTTGTTGGGCATTAGTTTCCCGAATGGATCAGAGGCTAAGGTAATAGCTCTTCCCCTTAGCGAATAAGATTTACGACACCTTTGGTTTTATGCCAACTTCCATCTAAACCTTTGTAGTTTATGAGGTACACATAGCTGTCAATAGTACATGGGGTACCATCGTAAAAATTCCCATTCCATTTAGGGTTTTCTCCCGATTCATCGAAGATCAATTGGCCCCAGCGATTAAATATTTGCAATCTGTATTCTTTTATTCTTTTGTAAACGGGACTAAAATTATCATTGAGTAAATCTCCATTAGGAGTAAACGAGTTTGGAGTCCAGAAAGTGTATTCATAATCAACATGAGTTTCCACACTGCTTGAGTCAATACATCCGAACTCTTCATTTATGGCGTATTGCCATATGGTAAGATCTCCGGTACTCGGTGGCATGTATTCAGGTGATTCTTCGTTACTGGTGTATCCGGTACTGAATTCATAAGTCAATGAATTGGCATGTTGAGCATTATTGGTAATTAAAATAGGATCTCCCAGTATGAATACATCGGCGTTAAGCGTAAATTCTGAGATTGGCTGTGGTACCACAGTAATGTCTTCGTTTAGCGATACAGATTTTGAGCAATTTGTTATTTTATCTACTGCGACCAAAGTTACTTCATAGTTACCGGCCATGTAGGTTTCACTTACGATGTTTGTATTTGCGGTATTGTCGTTGCCTAAGTCCCAGTCAAAAGTGTAATTGTTGCCATCTAGATTTGTGTTAAAATCTACGTTTACGGGTTCACATCCACTTAAAGGAGTAGCTGTAATGTTTAGATTAAAGGGTTCATGTATGTTTATTGAATTTTCAGTAGAATTATCACAGCCATTTGCATAAACACTTAGCGAAATATTATGTGTGCCCGGATTTAAAAATTGAATATTAGTCGGGTTTTGTTGGGTTGAAGTTTGTGGATTTGCATTTGAACCAAAATCCCACAAGAAAGTCGACTGATTCGGATAGGTTCCTTCGGCAGTAAAATCAAAGGAATTTCCGTCGAAACATTGAGCTGATAAATCCGGTACTTCAGGGAAAATATCTTCATCGAAAACTGCTAAGGTTCCAAGGTAGGTTTCATCGCAATCGTTGTATTGTAAGTTGTAGGAAATAGGATAAGTTCCTACTTCGGGAAATGTAATTCCTGTAGGATTAAGGACATTCGATGTAGAAGGTGTTGCATTGGCGCCAAAATTCCAGGTAAATATTGTTCCCGGCGGAGTCGTACCTTCTCCAAACAGATCGAAACTATTATTGTCCACACATTGAGGGTCGGGATTTTCAAAATAAGGCAATAACTCCGTGTAAAGAGGGAAAGTTACCGTATTGGTGTCTGCACAAACCGTATTTGGGTTGGCAATTAAGCTTGCCGTGTACATTCCTGTGTCTGGGTACGTATGATTCGGTTCAAATAATGTGGAAGTAGCTCCATTGTCGCCAAAATCCCAGAGGTACGTATCTGCATTGTAGCTGTCGTTTAAAAACTCAACGGTTAAGGAGTTACAGTACCAGTTAGAAAGGGGGAAAGAAGCCGTAGTAACATTACAGTCGACCACCAGGAAACAGAAGTCTCTGATAATTTCATTGATGCGTATTCCATCGCGATATTCACTTACTTTAACACCAATGGTAGACATTCCCATTGAGGTAGGAGTTCCTGTGATCATTCCACTAGTTGAACTGATTGCAATAGCCGGGTCAGAATTCATCGGATAGCTTGCTGAAAATCCTGCAACCCAAATTATGGGTGTAAATGGAGGTGGGGTTATTTCTGTTGGATCAACATCATTTGCACCATGAAATGGAGTCGTTAATTCATAAACCAAAGAATCGCCATCGGCATCGATAGCAGATAGGTCTACATTGATATCATCTCCCAAACAGAGTGCCAGGGGTGGGTAGGAATTAAAAGTGGGACTGCTGTTGCATTCACTTGTTTCGTCTGAACCCGGAATGTGAGTCGTAAAGGTAGAGCCAAAAAATTCGGGGATGTCAATATTGTTAATGGAAGGATTTCTACAACAACGCTGGTAGGCAATTTGGTAACCTCCGGGAATAGGAGGGAGGTTTACGGTTGTCGTGTAAATACCCTGTTTGATACATAAGCCCGTAGGGAGTTCAAAGCAATCATTCCCTACAGTTTCATCACTTAATTCAGTGATTTGAGGATTAAAAATATCTATGTATTCATAGAGGTTATTATTGTTGTCGTAAATGGTAATTAAACCATCAATATCAAAGCCGGTACCCAGTGTGTTTGTCGGACCACAATCGACATAAATGGTTAATTTAATTTCGTATTGATTGTTGCCAAGACAAGTGTAGGTTATTTCTCCACCGATTAGGTGAGTAGCAGAGCTAAAAAGAGGAATTAGTGAAAGTAAGAGTAGTATTTGTAATTTTTTCAAGGTGTAATAATATTTACCAATCAATGTACTACATTATGCATCGATTGGCAAATAATATTATTTTTTTCGACAGATCATAAGACCATCTCTAAGAGGAAGTAGTAGATTTTCTACGCGGGAATCTTGATGTATTTTATTGTTGTATTCAACAAGTGCTATTGTGGCTTTATCCAAGGGGTCAAGTTTTTCTATTACTTTTCCTGACCACAATACATTGTCTGCAATAATCCAGCCTCCAGGATTTATTTTGTCTATCAGGAGGTCAAAATAAAGCGGGTAGTTTTTTTTATCGGCATCAATAAATGCCAGATCAATTTTCAGATCTAAGTTTGGAATGATCTTGCTGGCATCGCCAATATGTTGTACAATTTGATGTTCGAAATCTGCTTTCTCAAAATATCGGGTATTCATATCCTCCAGTTCCTCGTTTACATCAATCGTGTGCAATACACCATCTGCAGGAAGTCCTTTAGCCAAACAGATTGCCGAGTAACCCGTGTAGGTTCCGATTTCCAGTATGCATTTGGCTTGCATCATTTTACTGATCATGGTTAAAAATTGCCCTTGAAGATTTCCGGAAATCATACGTGGATTTAGTACCGAGGTATGTGTTTCGTGGTTGAGCTCTTTTAAAACCTCACACTCTTCGCTTGTGTGCTCATTACAGTATTTATCAAGCTCCTTCGAAATGAATTCCATCTTAAGCGTCTTTGGGTTCGTAAATAATGGTGCTTAGCTGATCTTCTCTAAAGATATCTTGAGCTACTTCCTGAATTTCTTCTGCTGTGATGGCCAATATTTTATTGTTGGTTTCTTCAATACGCTCCACTTTTCCAAAGGCCTGGTAGCTTTTGGCAATTGATTGCATAAGGTTGCAATTATTTTCTTGAGCTATTGCCAATTGACCGATGAGCTGCTGTTTAGCTTTTTGTAATTGTACGGGTCCCAGCTTAGTTTCGCGAAGCTTTTTAAGCTCTTTGTAGATCAGTTTGATGGTTTTTTTTACGCTTTGAGGTTCTGTACCAAAGTAAATACTCCATACACCCGTATCGCAGTAGGTGGTGTAGTTGGACTCGATCGTGTACGTGAAACCGTATTTTTCTCTAATTCCTAAATTCAGTCGAGAATTCATTCCGGGGCCACCTAAAAGGTTGCTAAGGAGAATAAGTGTTCTGGCTTTAGGGTCTTGGGCACTGTAAGCTCTGTTACCAATAATACAATGCGCTTGCAGAATATCTTTTTTGACATGCAGCTCACGGGTTTCGTAACCATTAATGCCCAAACGATCGTGTGTACGTTTATTGCTTGGGACATGACTTAAATGTTTTTCGGCGTAACGCACTAGCTTGTTAAAGTCAATATTCCCTACCGAACTTAAGATTATCTGGTCGGTATTGTAATGCCTTTGCATGTATGCCTTTACAGTTTTAGGATCAAAACTTTGTATGGTCTTCTTTATGCCGAGAATATTTCTACCTATGGGATGTCCGTGGTAAATCAACTCTTCATAATCATCAAAAATGGCTTCCGAAGGACTGTCGAGGTAGGAATAGATCTCATCCATGATCACATCTTTCTCTTTTTCCAGCTCCTTTTTAGGAAGTGTAGAATTGAAAATAATGTCGCTTAAAAGTTCTATGGATCGCTCGTAATATTCTTTCATAAAAGAAGAATAATACCAGGTTTCTTCCTTTGTGGTGTAGGCGTTTAATTCGCCACCAACATCTTCCAATCGGCTTAAAATATGGAAAGCCTTGCGCTTTTTAGTCCCCTTAAACAAGGCGTGTTCTATGAAATGTGTTATTCCCTGTTCAGGCGCAGCCTCATCTCTTGACCCTGTGTTGATCATTATTCCACAATGAGCTACAGCACTATTTACATGGTGATGAATAATGCGAATGCCATTTGCCAATTGATGCGTTTGAATTTCCATGCGGCAAAGATAAGTATTAAGTACAAGGTACAAGGTACGAAGTACAAAGTACAAAGTATTTTGGTAGGTTGGTATTTTGGTAGGTTGGTTGTCTTTCAAAAAGTCAAAGTTTTAGTAATAATTCCCCCCTTGAGGGGGGCTCGTGGGGTGTTCTTAAAAGTTGAAAATTGTTGTGTCGGATAAACACCCCTGTAGTGCCCTCCCCTTCGGCAGGACTGCCTGCGGTAGGCAGGCTCAGGTCACTGCCATCAACCACCAACCACCAACTTGGACAACCAACCACCAACTAACAACCATTTGAGTATGATTATTGCTATGATGGTTTATCTTTGAAGCAACTAAAAAATTAGTCACCATGAAAAAATGGATCTATCCCCTGGGGGTTTTGTTGGTGTGTATGGCAATTACACAACCTGTAGAAGCGCAAATATTTGGAAAGAAAAAATCTAAAACTGCAATAACAGCTAAAAAAGGATCTAAGGATAAATACAAGGAAAAAATCAAAGATTCTGAAAAGATCGAAGGGCTTTTTACCTTGTATCGTGGTAAGGAAAAGGGTAAGCTTTATTTAGAGGTAACCGAAGAGCAATTAAATAAGGAATACATTCATTTTAGTTACATAGAGAATGGAGTTCTCGATGCGGGTTTCTTTAGAGGAAACTTTAGAGGCTCTAAGGTGTTTAAAATTGAAAAGT
>Ga0208881_1000145_pt1 | contig 23561 bp, 22 predicted proteins | sample Knorr_S23_td_AAI_FD_185610 | JGI IMG/M metagenome (GOLD analysis project Ga0208881, IMG submission 185610) | Marine microbial communities from Southern Atlantic Ocean transect - Knorr_S23_td_AAIW_ad_876m_LV_B (SPAdes) (version 2) | ecosystem: Environmental > Aquatic > Marine > Oceanic | place... | reverse complement strand
CATATTTCCACTGTTCTTCATCATGCATTCCATTTGTTAGATAAAATCTCCCAGAACCATGCTTTTCACCATCTTCCCAGCCTCCTTCATAATATGTTCCATCTGAGTACGTGTATTTCCCCTGACCATGCTTTTTACCATTTTTCCACGTTCCTTCGTAATAATATCCATCAGCGTAAGTTCGTTTCCCATTACCATTCGGCAGACCATATTCCCATCCTCCTTCATAATAAGTTCCATCTGAGTATGTATATCTCCCCTGACCATGCGCTTTGCGATCTTTCCACGCTCCTTCATAAATAAGACCTCCATCACTCCTATAAAGTTTTCCCTGACCATTCAGTTTGCCATTTTCAACCGTTCCTTCATAATAAGTTACATCAGGATAAATTTGTTTCCCCTGACCATTCGCTGAACCATCTATAAACGCTCCTTCATAAATAAGATCTCCATTTTCATGATAATATTTCCCCTGACCATTCGCATAACCATATATAAACGCTCCTTCATAATAAGTTCCATCACTGAGCGTTAGTTTCCCATAACCATTCGGTAGACGAAATTTCATCTCTCCTTCATAATAAGACTCATCATCGAAAGTTAGTATCCCATGACCATTCGGATCACCTTCTTTCAAATGCCCTTCCCCCCACACACTTCCTTCTTCATAATTAGATACATCAGGGTAAACATCAGGAATAAAAATTTCGGAAGTCACTTCCGACACATTCTGTTCGATCTGTTCATTTAGAAGACTTTCAAAATCATCCGAAAATTCATTTAGTTTCCTACAAGTATTTTGAAGTTCTATCAACTCTTCCTGTAACTTGATAATCGCTGCTTCTACAGTGGTTTCATGCGTACCGTCAGAATCAATATCCATAGTTGTTGTTAAAGAAATTTCGGTAGCTTTTTGATTATCGGTAAAGACGGCATCTGAAGGTATGGATGTATCTACCCTAAAACCATTTACTGTTGCCGCATCCTTAGCAAACAATGCATAAGGGACGCTCCGTAACTCAGCAGTGTTTGTTATGGGGTGCCCTCCAATAGTGGTCTCGGTTTTAATGAAGTAAGGTTCGTTTTTACCCCAATTTATTGCACTAAGAAGACCATAACCAACTACACCCGAGCCTATCTCTAAACTTACCAAACCGTTTGAATTGGTTTGACTTGTATGTGTTTCTCGATAAACTTGCACTCCTGAGGGACTACCTTGTAATATGCTTATCGTTATTTCTATGTTTTTGTTAAGTTCCAATGCTTCGGAAGCATCACGAATGACTGCCTGATAACTGATTTTTTCAGGTGCCTGAGCAAAAACAATTGCACTAATTAATAGTGCTGACAATAAAGCAAATGACCTTTTCATTAGTGTTGGTTTTATAAAATTCCCGCATAAATTACCCCCCAAACCTGATGATACTATTAACCTAAGGATTCGTGTTTTTTTCTTCATCGCCATTTTTTTAATAAATAAATTGGCACAAATATATGTTGCTAATTATCTAAATAACTAACATCCCTCGTTTTATTACAGGAAATAGTATTTGGTAGGTGCTATCTTGAACCTTAAAGGTTTCCCAACTTTGGGGCGTTCTGGGGGTGTTTAATTGAATTCGGATAAATATCTTTTAACTCAAATAACCGCCCTGCCTTTGCAATCAGACAGGCCTGCCTGCGGTAGGCAGGCTCAAGAGGGTAATAAACTGAAATCTGACCGGTAAACCCTTAAAGCTGAATCTGATACACCAATGCTACCCAATTATTCTTTTCACTTTGGCGTAACAGACGCATCCCTAAAGACCGCGCTTTTTGATCAATATGATTAATATCGGAAGAATAGAACCCACTAAAAACAATTTTAGAGCCGGAGCTCATTGTTTTTGCATAAGCTTCCATATCATTCAATAAAATATTGCGATTGATATTGGCTAAGATCACATCGTATGTATGATTTTCCAGGAGTTCTGCCCCACCCTGTTTTACAATGATCTGTGAACATTTATTGTTAGATACATTCTCTAAAGTGTTCCGGTAGGCCCACTCATCAATATCAACACCTGTAATAGAGGTTGCTCCTTTCATACAGGCCAATATCGCCAATATTCCTGTACCACAACCCATATCCAACACACGCTTACCACTCACATCCATGTCTAGTAAATGTGCAATCATTTGATGCGTGGTTTCATGATGACCCGTTCCAAAAGACATTTTGGGCTCTATGACAATATCGAAATCTACTTCCTTTTTTTCGTGAAATGGAGCTCTTACCACACATCTTCCCTGTACTTCGATTGGATCAAAATTTTTCTCCCACTCGGCATTCCAATTCTGCTGTTCTATGGTTTTTACTTCCATTTCTATGTCAAAATCAGTGTTTTGAAGAATGTACAAATCTTTTACAAGGTCTTCATCAAATACTTCTTCCTGTACATAGGCCTGAAGTCCGTCTTCAGTATTTACAAAGCTTTCAAAATTTAGAGCACCCAATTCGGCTACCAGAATCTCTCTTGCCATCTCAGCATTTATTTCTGCTGACTCTAAAGCTTTGATACCAAAACAAACTTCAATGTAATTCATCACTTATGCCTTTATAATAGATGTGAAATCTTCTGCATTTAAAGATGCTCCACCGATCAGACCTCCGTCTACGTCGGTTTGCGCGAACAATTCCCCTGCATTAGATGGTACGCATGAACCTCCATAAAGAATGGATGTGTTCTGGGCAACATCAGCTCCGTATTTATCTGTGAGTACTTTACGGATATGTGCGTGCATTTCCTGCGCCTGTGCACTTGTTGCCGTTACTCCAGTTCCTACTGCCCAAAGAGGTTCATAGGCAATAACAATCCGATTCATCGTCTCTGCATCCAAGTGAAACAAGCCTTCCATAATCTGATTGGTTATCAGATCAAAGTGAACTCCTGACTTGCGTTGCTCTAATGTTTCTCCACAACAGTAAATCACTTTTAAACCCTGAGATATGGCTGCATTAACTTTCTTAACGAGTAAGGCATTGTCCTCACCGTTATGAACTCTACGCTCCGAATGGCCAAGGATCACATAATCCAAACCCAGATAGGCCAACATAGAAGCTGAAATCTCCCCTGTGTAAGCACCCGAAAGTTCCTGATGACAATTTTGTGCAGCTACCATTACAGCACTTCCTTTTGTAAATTCTACCAAAGACGCCAAATGTACATAGGAAGGTGCAATGATTACTTCTTTATCAGACACTCCTAATTGACTGATAATCGAAGAACAAAGCTCTTTTGCTTCCTGAAGATTATTATTCATTTTCCAATTCCCTGCAACAATTTGTTTTCTCATTATTATGAATATTTATTTTTTGCAAATATAAATTAAGTATTAAGTTTAAAGTACGAAGTACAAATATTTTTAATCCACTTCAAAGATTAGACCATTCCCACCTGACACCAAATACTAAACCGCTTATTTTCATAAATTTGCAGTCATACAGTTATCAATTAACAACAGCCCTGAGTCCCACAAGGCGACAATCCTCAACAACCAACAACTAACCTAGCACCTTTTCAAGTTTCTCAAACTTCACTTCCATTTTCGCGAACCCAATTTGCAATAAAGCAGCATTTGATTTTAACTCAAGTATTTCTCCCTGCTGATTTGTTCCTTCTATGCGTACTTCCTGACCAATAGTAAAAGTCTCTTTCGTACGCGATTTCCTCTTTTTAATTAAGTTGGGGTCTTCAATCTTTTCCTCTTTTCGATTGGATTCCTTTTCGATGATCTTCCTCAGTCTGGGAAGTATAGATTTCATAGCTGTACCGTCACGATAAAGCTCGATCAATTTATTCATGCGTTTTCCTAATTGAAGATACTTCGACTCAAATTCCATGATAAATCTTTGAGATTCCAATTTCTCTTTTACCGTATTGAGCTTTTTCTCGTACTCTTCCTTCTGAGAACCTACCACAGACTCCTGCTCTCTCAACTCTTCCTGAGCCAGTTGCAATTCTGTCGTTAAGCGCTGATAATGATGAATGGTATCTTCAAAACGAACCGTACCTTGTTTTAATCCTGCACGGGCTTTTTCAATTAAGTCTTCCGGCAAGCCTACATTTCTTGCTACTTCAAACGTATACGAACTTCCGGGCTGCCCGACTTTCAATTTGTAAAGTGGATTCAACTCCTCCTCGTCGAATAACATACAGGCATTCTCGGCAAATTCTGTTTGATCGGCCAATACTTTAATATTTCCGTAGTGCGTCGTAAGTACTCCGTACGCCCCACTTTTCACTATTTCCTGAAAAAAAACGCCTGCTAACTCACCACCCAAAGCAGGATCGGAACCCGAACCAAACTCATCAATTAAGATGAAAGAAGATTTTCCGGACTTTGCCAGAATTTCCTTCATTCGTGTTAATCGGTAGGAATAGGTGCTTAACTCATTTTCTATGGACTGATTATCCCCAATATCGGTAAAGATATCGTGAAACACACTCATAGAAGAATTGGGGTGTACCGGAATAAACAAACCCGCCTGAAGCATGAGCTGATTCAACCCAAAAGTTTTTAGAGTAATCGATTTCCCTCCTGCGTTAGGTCCGGAAATCACTACGACTCTGTGAGCATCATCAAAATAAATGTCTTGAGGGATTGTTTTTAAGCCTCTCTTATTGTTTTCTATCAATAACAAAGGATGAAAAGCAGCCTTAACATTTATCGCTCTAGAGTGCGAGACTTTAGGCCTATTGGCTTCCATCAATTCCGCCAACTTAAGTTTAGCCTGTAAAAAATCTACCTCTTCGATCAGATTTTTATAAGCTTCAATTCGTTCCAGATGCTCAGCTAGATCTGCCGTAAGCTCTTTTAGAACCCTTCTTACTTCCTCTTTTTCCTCTTCATATAAATGTGCCAACTCACGATTGAGTGAAATACATTTTTCAGGCTCAATAAAAGTAATACTCTTCGTTTTCGATTGCCCACGAACTTGTCCTTTTACTTTGCGTTTGTATTCTGAAGAAACGGCCAATAGTGAAACACCGTCGGCAAAAGACTCTCTAATATCTGCCAGAAAACCCAAATGCACATAGTGGCTCATGGTTTCCTGAAAATGCTTATCTACCTGGGCACGTTTTTTAGAGATATCCTCTCGGATACCAAACAACATTTCGGAAGCATTGGAACGGATAAACCGTCGTGGCGTAAACACCTTTTCAATGCGTTTTTTTATCGTAAGACTCTTTTTCAAATCACCAACAAGCTGCTGAATCGTTGGGATTTCATATTCATTATTATTAATGAAATGTATAAGGGCATTTACCCAATTTGCAGCATGGTAAATATCAAAAAACTGATCTTCGGTAAGAATAGCATTTTCAATATTCAAATACTTGATGACCTCTTTCATGTCTACATACTCAAAGCGTGGGAAGTTGGTATCCGATTGAATGGATTGATATTCCTGTAAACAATCAAGGTGGTGATTTAAAACCTTAGGACTGTGCAAAATAGATAGCAAACGAATACGCTCCCTGTTCGCAGAACTTTTTGCAAAAGCCACCAACAGGTCCAGCACTTTGTCGAACTCCAATTCCTTGCGTACCGAATCACTAATATTTGAACGTCTGTTTTTCATTGACGCAAAAATACTATTTAATAAAGGAGTTAAAAGATTCTTGAAATCAAAATAATTTCTCTAAAATTTAAAAGTAGGTTTCCATTTTACTTTTAAAATTTTCGGGGATCAAGCAAGGTTTTCCGGTTTCACGATCTACAAACACCAAAGTAGTTTCGGCTATAGTAGCCACTTCTCCCTTTGGGTTACGCAATTCATATTCAAAATAAATACGTGTGCCGGGCATTTTACATATCTTAGTTATTAAGATAACTTCATCGTCATAGTATAAGGGTTTTATATACTTTAACTTTAGATCAAGCACGGGCATTATTACACCTGTATCCTCCATTGATCTGTATGAAAGACCCAAACTACGCAAAGATTCTACCCTACCCATTTCAAGATATTTTGCATACTGTCCGTAGTACATATATCCCATTTTATCAGTGTCAGAATATAAAACTCTAAATTTTACTTGATGCTCAAACATAACTTTAAATTAGTATGCAAATTTATTTAATCTTAAGTAAAGGATACAATAGAATGAAAATTATTAAAAATCACATGTTTCGTTTAGAAATAAATTAAAAGAAATTGGTGAATCTAAAAACATATAGAGTCAGGAGATATAATCCTGTAAAAGAGGCTCAAAATCAGGTTAATTATTAAACTAAAATCGGTAAATGTGACTCCATCTTTTCTTACCTCATCTTCGACCCAAATTAACTCTAACAAAGTGTCAAATTTTGTCACTACCAAGTAATGCCAATAAACAATATCAGCACAGGGAAATTGTTGATATTTTCTCTGAAGAAAGAATAAAATTTAGAATAAAAATCAATAAAAATAACTTATATTGCATGGAGCGCTATCTACACCTAAAGCTAGGCGGGGTCTGGTTTAACTAAATCAAGGGTTCGCAGATTCATTAGCAATAAGTGTTATGTATATATTCAACTTTCGCCACGTATTCAGATTCTCCTAGTTAAGAAAAAGAAAGTTAATAATCAATAGCAATTTTATTTTTTTCTTAACTTTTTTGTTCACATTTTTGCTATATCAAAAGACGTAAAATTTAGGCCATAAAACAAAAAAAAACTAACCCCTCTAATATGCAATACTATAAATGAAAAATACACCTGAACTTGTATGGGGAAATTGCTTGACTTTTATTAAGGATAATATATCTGAACAAAGTTTTAAAACCTGGTTCCTGCCTATCCAACCAATTAAGCTGAAAGGAAGGACTTTGAACATACAGGTACCCAGTAAGTTTTTTTACGAATGGATTGAGGAGCATTATATTAAATTATTAAAAACAGCTATTGGTAAGGAGCTCGGTGATGAAGCTAAACTGGTATATTCTATAGTTATGGAAAATACATACGGCAACACAAATCCTTATACCGTAAAAATACCAAGTAACAACAGACCACCTATCAACAACCCTAAAGTTTCAGTTCCCGTAGAGATTGCGGCAGCAGGTGTTAAAAACCCTTTTGTAATTCCAGGGTTAAAAAAGGTAAATATAGAGTCTCAACTAAACCCCAATTATAGTTTTGAAAGTTTTATTGAGGGAGATTGTAACAGATTAGCTAGATCAGCAAGTTATGCCGTAGGAAATAACCCCGGGGGTACTTCTTTCAATCCACTACTTCTATATGGAGGAGTTGGTTTAGGGAAAACACATTTGGCTCATGCTATAGGAATTGAAATTAAAGATAGTTATCCTGACAAAACAGTACTTTACGTTTCTGCAGAAAAGTTTACTCAACAGTTTATCGACTCTATCAGAAACAATACCCGTAATGATTTTGTTCACTTCTATCAAATGATTGATGTCTTAATTATCGATGATGTTCAGTTCTTTGCAGGAAAGGAGAAAACTCAGGATGTATTTTTCCATGTCTTCAACCACCTTCATCAACAGGGAAAACAACTAATTCTTACTTCAGATCGTGCCCCCGTTGATTTACAAGGAATGGAACAAAGATTATTATCTCGTTTCAAATGGGGCTTATCTGCCGACTTGCAAACTCCAAGTCTGCAAACAAGAATTGCGATACTAAAGAAAAAATTATACACCGATGGCATTGAAATGCCAGAAGATGTAATTGAATACCTGGCCTATAGTATCACTTCAAATATACGTGAACTCGAAGGTGCTTTAATTTCACTTTTAGCTCAATCTTCTTTAAATAAAAGAGACATCAATCTAAGTCTTGCCAAAGAAATGATTGATCGCTTTGTGAAAAATACAACACGCGAAGTTTCCATAGACTATATCCAAAAAGTTATTTGTGACTACTTTGATCTTAGCTTAGAAGTATTAAACTCTAAAACAAGAAAAAGAAGAATCGTTCAGGCACGTCAATTAGCAATGTTCTTTTCTAAAAAGTTAACAAAATCATCTTTAGCAAGCATTGGAGCGCAATGTGGAGGAAAGGATCATGCAACTGTTCTTCACGCCTGCAAGACGGTTAACAACCTAGCGGATACAGATAAACAGTTCCGTTCTTATGTTGACGATCTCAGCAAAAAGCTTGAGCTACAGCAACTATAAAATTTAAAGCAGGATCTATTCCTGCTTTTTTTAGCTTATGAAAGAAAAAAAGATCTTAATGGTTTGCTTAGGGAATATATGCAGATCTCCATTAGCTGAGGGAATACTTGCTGAAAAATGTAAACACTTACCCATTATTGTAGATTCTGCCGGAACTTCAGCCTACCACATCGGACATGCTCCGGACATCAGATCTCAAAACATTGCAAGCATAAATCATATTACGATAGGAGATCAAAGAGCCAGAGAGTTAACAAGCACAGATCTGGAAACATTTGACCTGATCTATGTTATGGATAGCTCCAATCTCACAAACACACTTAAACTTGCTAAAAACAAAGAAGATAAAAAGAAGGTCCACCTCATTCTAAATGCATCAAATCCGGGGCAAAACCAAAATGTTCCTGATCCTTACTATGGAGGAGACCAAGGATTTAAAAATATTTTCGACATGCTAAATGATGCCTGCGAAGCTATCAGAATCCAACTTGAAAAAGAATTTAATGTCTAAGGGTAAGCTATACATGATCCCTACAACATTGGGAGAAAGCGATGTTACACAGATCTTACCCTTATCAGTAAAGGAGACCATTCATCAATTGGATGAATTTATCGTTGAAAATAGTAAAACTGCTCGGGCCTTTTTAAAACAGATGGGTATTCCAAGCCCTCAAAATAAATTAAAACTTCACATTTTAAATAAACATACTGAAGACCAAGAACTGTATGAATTTTTAAACGGGTGTAGAAATGGAAAAAACGTAGGTCTCATTTCGGAAGCCGGTTGCCCCGGAGTTGCTGACCCCGGAGCTGAAATCGCAAGCATCGCCCATAAAGAAGACATTCAGATCATCCCTTTAGTAGGGCCTTCCTCCATCCTACTCTCTTTAATGGCTAGTGGAATGAATGGTCAATCTTTTACTTTTAACGGCTACTTACCTATCGATAAATCGGATGTAAAGAAAAAGCTAAAAGATCTGGAGCGAATCTCTAGAAGCTACAATCAAACACAGCTATTTATCGAAACACCCTACAGAAACAACAAACTCATAGACACGCTATACCAAAATCTTCAAAGCAACACGAAACTTTGTATTGCATGCGATATCAGCCTGAAAACTGAATACATTAAGACAAGGACTATTGCAGAATGGAAAAAGACTGCAAAGCCGGAACTTCACAAAAGACCCTGTATATTCCTTATTCATGCGCAGTAATACATGATAGAATTAAAGATTAGAGATGTATTTGAATTGATATTTATTTTCCGATTTACCTTTTTATCACTAATGTGTTTCATTTAACAACTTAACTTTTAACTTTCAATTTTTAATCTTTAACTTTCGATTTTTAAAAATTATGCAGATACAAGAAACAGGTTTTGAAGGGCTTCTAATACTCCAGCCAAGGGTTTTCGAAGACGATAGAGGGGCTTTCTGGGAAAGTTGGAACGAGACTACATTTAAAAAATTAAGCCTCGATATTCGCTTTATTCAGGACAACCAGTCTGTTTCTCACAAAAATGTACTTAGAGGGCTTCATTTTCAAAAACCTCCACATGCACAAGGTAAATTAGTCAGAGTTTCAAAAGGAAAAGCATTAGATGTAGTCGTTGACCTACGCAAGGGATCTAAAACCTTGGGAAAGCATTTTAAACTAAAATTAAGCAGTGAAAAAGCAAACATGCTTTGGATTCCCGCGGGTTTTGCGCACGGATTTGTTGCCCTGGAAGACAATACGGTATTTCAATACAAATGTGATACTTTATACCATCCAGAGTTTGAAGATTGCCTGGCCTGGGATGACCCCTCACTTGCTATTGATTGGGAAGTGAAAAACCCTATTATTTCATCTAAGGATAAAAAAGGGAAATATTTGAAGAGCTTAATTCAATTTTTTGATGAAACAACTTAAAAATGTTGCAGAAGTCATCGGAATTCGAAATGAAGAATTATTTTTGCAAAACATTAATGTTTTAAGTGAAAAAGTAGAGCTTCAACTCGTTAAAGATAAAATGTAGTAAATGGCTAAGCCTCAAGAATATATTGAAGTTCAGGGAGCAAAGGTTCACAACCTGAAAAACATTGATGTTAAGATTCCTCGTGACAAACTTGTTGTAATTACAGGCTTGAGTGGCAGTGGAAAATCATCACTTGCTTTTGATACGATTTACGCTGAAGGACAAAGAAGATACATAGAAACTTTTTCAGCCTATGCGCGTCAATTTCTAGGAGGATTGGAACGTCCTGATGTAGATAAAATTGATGGCTTAAGTCCTGTCATTTCTATTGAACAGAAAACGACCAATAAAAATCCACGCTCTACGGTAGGAACAATTACTGAGATCTACGACTTCTTACGCCTACTTTATGCCCGTGTTTCTTATGCCCACTCCTATGAAACAGGAGAGAAAATGGTTAGCTATACGATTGAGCAAATTAAAGACCTGATTATTAAATCATACCCAAATCAGAAAATTCTTTTGTTAGCTCCAGTTGTAAAGGCTAGAAAAGGTCATTACAGAGACTTATTCGAACAAATACTTAAACAAGGATTTATAAAAGTTCGAATAGATGGAGAAATCCAAAACATTATGCCGGGCTTAAAACTCGATCGTTATAAAAATCATGATATTGAAATTGTAATTGACCGATTACAAATTAATGGAGATGTAGAAAAGAGACTGAAAGAATCTCTTGATGTTGCCTTAAAATTTGGCAAGGGCATTATGCAGGTTTATGCTCCCGAAAGTGATAGCTTAAGATTCTTTAGTAAGCATTTAATGTGTCCTACAAGTGGAATAGCATACGATGACCCGGAACCTAACTCTTTCTCATTTAACTCACCAAAAGGTGCTTGTAAAACTTGTAATGGTCTGGGGGTCGAAATGAAAATTGATGAAAACAAGATCTTCCCCGACCACAACCTATCCATTGATAAGGGAGGGCTTGCACCCATTGCCGATCGTAAAAGCCCATGGATCAAGAAACAATTAGCCATTATTGCTAAGCGTTATAAATTCGATTTAAAAGACCCCATTCATACGATTCCAAAAAAGGCCATTGATGTTATTTTAAACGGGTCAGAAGAATCCTTTAAGATTTCCAATAAAACTCTTGGAATTACACAGGATTACAGGATTAACTTTGAAGGAATTGCAAATTTTATCAGCTATCAATTTCACCACTCTGATTCAGCAGGTTTAAAGCGTTGGGCTAAAACCTATATGTTCGAAAAAGACTGTTCAAAATGTAATGGTAATCGCTTAAAAAAAGAATCTCTGCACTTTAAGATTGATGGCTATAACATCTCTGATCTTGCACATTTAGATATTTCAGAGTTGCACAACTTTTTTAATCATCTTGGAAATAAGCTAGACGATAGACAAAAAACTATTGGTTTTGAAATCATTAAAGAATTAAAAACACGTCTAAGATTCTTACTAGATGTAGGTTTAGACTATTTAAACCTAAATAGAAGCTCTAAATCTCTATCAGGTGGAGAAGCACAGAGAATTCGTTTAGCAACACAAATAGGCTCCCAATTGGTTGGGGTTCTCTACATTCTCGATGAACCAAGTATTGGTTTACATCAAAGAGATAACACACGACTTATCAAATCTCTTCAAAATTTACGTGACATTGGGAATTCTGTATTGGTTGTTGAGCATGATAAGGAAATGATTGAAAGTGCAGATTACGTACTAGATATTGGTCCCGGAGCAGGTAGACACGGGGGTGAAATTGTTTGTAAAGGAACGCCTAAACAGATCATAAAGAATCATACACTTACCACTCAGTACCTGAATGGTGAAAAGGAGATTAGTATCCCGACCATTCGTAGGGAAGGGAACGGAAAACACCTACACCTTTACGGAGCAACAGGGAACAACTTAAAAGATGTAGATCTTATTCTTCCCTTAGGAAAACTTGTTTGTGTTACTGGAGTATCAGGAAGTGGTAAATCTACCTTAATCAATGAAACCCTCTACCCCATTTTAAACACTCATTTCTTTAGAGCTCTAAAGAAACCTATGCCTTATAAAGATATAACCGGCTTAGAGCATATTGACAAGGTTATTGACATAGATCAGTCACCAATTGGACGTACACCACGATCTAACCCGGCTACTTATACCGGTGTTTTAAGTGAAATAAGGAAAGTGTTCTCTGAAGTACCTGAAGCTAAGATTAGAGCATACAAACCTGGTAGATTCTCTTTTAATGTAAAAGGTGGAAGGTGTGAAACCTGCGAAGGTGGAGGAATGCGTGTTATAGAAATGAACTTTCTTCCAGATGTACATGTTCATTGCGAAACATGTAACGGAAAAAGATTCAATAGAGAAACTTTAGAAATTCGGTACAAGGGTAAATCAATTTCTGACGTACTCCAAATGACCATTAATCATGCCGTAGAGTTTTTCGAGCCGATCCCTAAAATTTATAGAAAAATTAAAACTTTACAAGAAGTCGGTTTAGGTTACATCACACTAGGACAACCATCTACCACCTTGTCTGGTGGTGAAGCTCAACGTGTAAAACTAGCTACTGAGCTAAGCAAAAGAGATACCGGAAATACACTTTTCATCCTGGATGAGCCCACTACGGGGCTTCACTTTGAAGATATACGTGTATTGATGGAGGTTTTAAATAAACTTGTAGAAAAAGGGAATACGGTACTTATTATAGAGCACAATATAGATGTTATAAAACTTGCAGATCATATTGTCGATTTAGGTCCTGAAGGTGGTAAAGGAGGTGGGACCATACTATGTGAAGGTAGCCCTGAAACCATCTTGAATAACGAAAAAAGTTACACCGTACAATACCTGAAAACAGAATTAAACTAATACAATCTCATTAAAAGATATTTTGAAATAAGTTCAAAGAAATTTGTTCTGAATTTGAAAAATCACTTTTGTTCAAGCAACCATTTCTTTGCTGCATCTACATTTGTAAAGGAACTGATAATGAAATTAGGTTTATTTATACCCAAAAAGAAATTAGCAATTAGTTTGGACAAAGGATTACTTACAAACATAGCACATGCCTTATGAGACTGTATCATTTCGTCCGTATTTACAAACTTCCTAGAAACTTTATCCATTCCAACCAAATTTTTAAAATGAACTAAAAGCAGTACGCCCTTACCATCACGATCTAATTCCTTAACCCCATCAAGATGCTCTTTAATACTACTTATGTCATGAGTTGTTTTCTTCGGAAATCTTAGATGTACTACACCTTCTTCATCCAAAGTAAGTAGCTCATTACTCGTTCTAATCTCCTGAACCATAGATTAATAATTTAAGTTATTATTAGGGAAAGTTATTTGAACAATAGTGCCTTCAAACTCTTTAGAAATTAATTGAATACTCCCTCCATGAAGCTCAACTAATCTTTTCGTAATCGAAAGCCCTAATCCTGTAGGTTTTTCTCCGGACGTACCAACTCTACTAGATGTGGTAAATACATCAAAAATAACATCTAACATTTCATAAGTACTAATATTTTTCATCAGTATAATAATTTAATGTACTTTAAAAACAACAGCCCAAATACTAACAAACTTAAAGGACTAATAATTCATATTCATATAGATAATAATAGGGCTAAACAAAGTGAACTACCAAAAGAACAAACAAGCCATCATAATTATCGGATTAAAAAACAATTCTATTTTCATGTTAACACGAATATAAATAATTAACATCACCAATTTTAACTACCAACACTGAAACAAACAGGCACAAAAGACACATAAAAAAAGTCTAAACCTCAATTTAAGCGAATGTTCACTTAACAAAATCATCTGTTTTCAGAAGTAAAACTTAAAATACACGAATAAATCAGATGGTATAAATACATACATTCTTTATATTAAGATAGTAATCATTTACTTTCATGAACAAATCAAATATTTATTTGTCTGAGACAAAAGTGCAAATATTTATATGATTAAAATTTTGAAGTAAAGTTTGCTTCATAACATCAATTCAATATTTAAATTCAACCTAACTAATGTGAAATCTAATCATTTTTAGAAATATACGTCATGTTTTTAAACAAACAAACGATATTAACAGACAGATAAAAACGAATTGGGAAACTTTGGTTATTTTTAGTTAACGATAACTTTAAATGATAGAATAAAGTATAAATTGCGCAAGTAAAAATAATATATGACCTATTTATTTTTTTTATCAGCCTATTTAATTGGAGCTATTCCCAGTTCTGTCTTGATTGGGAAAAGATTTTATAATATTGATATTCGCGAACATGGAAGTGGTAATGCCGGGGCAACCAACACCTTAAGAATTCTAGGAAAAAGAGCGGGATTTATCGTTTTATTCATTGATATTTTTAAAGCCTGGTTTGCAACAGAAGTCCTTAGTAATCTAGCAAACAATCAATCGATAGAATATATGTTGGCCATGGGTCTGGTTGCTGTATTAGGACATATTTTCCCTATATATATTGGATTTAGAGGAGGAAAAGGAATTGCCAGTTTATTAGGTGTAATCATTGCCATTCATCCCTTAGCTTCACTATTTTCGGTCCTTGTATTTCTTATCAGCTTAATCAAAAGTCGATTTGTTTCATTAAGCTCAATTCTTGCAGCCTGCTCTTTCCCTCTTAGCATACTTTATTACTTCAAAAGTGAAAGTAATTCTTTAATCATATTCTCTTTTATGGTAGCAATTTTAGTCATCTTCACTCATAAAAAGAACATTGAAAGACTCTTCAAAAAAGAAGAATCCAAAGTAAATCTTCCTAAGAAAATTTTCAAGAGAAAACCGAAAAAATAAAATGAATTCGGTTATTAAATAATCTAAATTTTAAGTTCCACAAAATAGCTGCTTTTTCAAAATGAAAACTCATTTAAAAAAGGTTGAATTAATCAAAAGCTTTTCTATATTTGCACGCGTATTACAAAAAAAATGGCCCCGTAGCTCAACTGGATAGAGTATCACACTACGAATGTGACGGTTGCAGGTTCGAATCTTGCCGGGGTCACGAATAAAAAAAGCTCACTGAAAAGTGGGCTTTTTTTTTTATTAATGATTTCCCTGAAAGCTGTCATACTATCCTGCGTTCATGAAGTTGCTTGAAACGAAGTAAAGCCCCATCAAGGAAACAATCCATACTAACCTACTTACTAAAATACTTTATACTGACTACTGAAAGCTGATTAACAAATCGTTTTATAATTTTTGAAAAATTATCTTTACGCAGCTATAAATAAAAATGATGCATAAAATAAAACCACTTTCTCTTGGTATTGCACTTTTACCAATCCTCTTTTTAATCTCTTTATTATCATTAAACGTATACTATTACGGTAATGATTCTCTTTCGGGATCAAATCAAATGGCTTTATTGCTCTCCGCAGCATTCTGTGCAGTTTTAGCAGGTAAAAGAGGTACAACTTGGTCAACCATATTAGAAGGTATTAAAAGTAGTATTTCTGAAGCGCTCCCTGCCCTATTAATTCTTTTGCTTATTGGGGCATTAGCTGGCACCTGGCTCATCAGTGGCATCGTTCCTGCTATGATTTATTATGGTCTGCAAATCGTAAACCCAACCTATTTTTTAATTGCAGCTTGCATAGTAAGTGCTATTATCTCTATGGCTACGGGTAGTTCCTGGTCTACCATTGCAACCATAGGTGTAGCGCTTTTAGGAATAGGTAAGGCTTTAGGCATGTCTGAAGCTATGGTTGCAGGAGCAGTTATTTCCGGAGCTTATTTTGGAGATAAAATGTCTCCATTATCAGATACAACCAACCTTGCTCCTGCTATGGCCGGAACGGATCTGGTTACACACATACGTTATATGATTTATACAACGGTTCCCTCAATTATAATCACATTGATCCTATTTCTCTTTTTGGGCTTAAACCTGGAATCGCAAAGTTCTGCAAACGACATTAACACCATTCTTACAGCAATAGAATCAAAATTTACTATTTCGCCCTGGTTGTTTATTGTTCCCGCTGCTGTACTATTTTTAATCGTAAAAAAAGTGCCGGCAATTCCTGCACTTTTTGTGGGTACATTGCTTGCTGGCTTTGCAGCTATCATATTTCAGCCCGAAATCATCACTGAACTTGGTGCCGGCAATAATTACTTTCAGGCTTCATTTATTACGCTTATGAATGCGATGTCCGGAGAAGTAAGTATTGTAACTGAAAACGCTATGATAAACAACTTACTTACTACGGGAGGTATGTTTGGAATGCTAAATACGGTATGGTTAATTATATGTGCCATGTGTTTTGGTGGTGCTATGGGAGCCTCCGGTTTTTTACATAAATTATCTTCTTCATTAATGAAAATGGCCACCAATACAGCCTCTTTGGTCGCAACAACTACAGGTACCTGTATTTTCTTTAATGTCACGGCTTCAGATCAATATTTAGCGATTGTAGTTCCCGGTAAGATGTTTGCAGAATCATACAAAGACAAAGGCTTAGCTCCCGAAAACCTCAGTAGAACGCTCGAAGATTCAGGGACGGTAACGTCAGTATTAATACCCTGGAATACTTGTGGTGCTACTCAAGCCAGCGTATTAGGAGTCTCGACCTTAACCTATTTACCTTTTTGTTTCTTTAACATCATTAGCCCGTTTATGACCCTGCTCTATGCTATTATTGGAATAAAAATTCGAAAAATTAAAACTTAATTCCTTCATTTTTTCTTTAGCAATTCTATTTGCTTAACTAAATTTGTAAAAAAATACTCCCTATGTACAACAAAGAAATAAAGATCATACTTTCTCTGGCAATACTTTCAGCCAGTGTTTACCTGTTTAACGAAGGCGAAATTGGTTACGGTATCGTAGTCCTGCTCATTATGGGTTTGGTGATATTAAGTATTTTTAAAAATGAACGTATACTAAAAGCTTTTTATCATCTCAGAAAGAATGATATGCAAAAAGCCGGAAAGACCTTGAGTAAAATCAAACATCCTGAAAAACTGATAAAGTCGCAGGAAGCTTATTTCTACTACCTTAATGGTTTGGTGCTTTCTCAAACACAAATGAATCAAGCTGAGAAGCTCTTTAAAAAAGCGCTTTCGGTTGGTTTAAGAAGTGATACGGATAAAGCTGTTGCAAAATTAAATTTGGCAGGCCTTGCCCTATCGCGTAGAAGAAAGAGAGAAGCAACAACATTGCTCACGGAGGTGAAAAAGTTAGACAAACACAATATGCTGGATGATCAGGTAAAAATGATGAAACAGCAATTGAAAAGAATCTAAAGAAAGCAGCCCCCGGGCTGCTATTTTTTTGAATTAATATTCTATTTTTGATTGTTAATGAAAGCACCAAAATTACCATCGTTTTTTAAAACGCCAAAGCACAAGCAATTTGAAATGCCCGTCCGATATTACGACGAACGCAAAGAGCGCATTCAAAAAGCCAGAAATAAGGCCGAAAAGAAACAAAGTGGTAATGTAGAAAAAGGTCATTTTAGCAGCTCTTGGAAAAAAAGATCAACAATGGGAAGTGGTACTTCTTCAGTACGCATTGCCATCATTATAGTTATTCTTTGTCTGATTGCTTATTGGATATTAAAATTTTAAAGATTGATTACACTACTACCAGATCACGTTGCCAATCAAATTGCTGCCGGTGAAGTCGTTCAAAGACCTGCTTCGGCCGTAAAAGAATTAATGGAAAATGCCATTGATGCTAAGGCTACGGACATAAAACTCATTATTAAAGATTCCGGTAAAACCCTAATCCGGGTGATTGATAATGGTAGCGGAATGAATGAAGTAGATGCCAGAATGTGTTTTGAGCGTCATGCGACCTCCAAAATATCCACCGCAGATGATTTGTTTACTTTAAAAACAAAAGGGTTTAGAGGCGAAGCACTGGCTTCTATTGCTGCCATTGCTCAGGTAGAACTAAAAACAAAAAAAGAAGATGCTGAATTGGGAATTCAACTTACCATTGAAGGTTCCGAATTTAAATCACAGGAAGCTTGTACCTGCCCAAATGGAACGTCATTTTCAATTAAGAACATCTTCTTTAATGTTCCTGCCCGACGTAACTTTTTGAAGTCTGACCGGGCTGAATACAAGTACATACTGGATGAATTTATCAGAATTGCTCTGGCTCATCCCGGGGTTGCTTTTTCCTTGATTAACAATGAAAAAGAACAATACCAACTTCCTAAGGAAACACCACGTCAGCGTTTGGTAAGCCTTTATGGGAAAAAGTACAATACGCGATTGGTGCCTGTAGAGGAAAAAACCGACATCGTCAATGTCAGCGGATTTATATGTAAACCGGAATTTGCGAAGAAATCAAGGGGAGAACAGTTCTTCTTTGTAAATGATCGATTCATAAAATCGCCTTATATGAATCATGCCGTATCAAATGCCATGGAAGGTTTGTTACAAGGAGATCATCATCCTTCATACTTCCTGTTTCTGGAAATTGATCCCGCAAAGATTGACGTGAACATACACCCTACTAAAACAGAGATCAAATTTGAAGACGAACGTAGCATATATGCAATTCTACGCTCAGCTTTAAAACGTTCTTTAGGACAATACAATATTGCTCCCAGCTTAGACTTTAGCTTAAACCCGGATTATCAGGTGCCCGTAACTTCAAAAGGAAAAACAATTAAAACGCCAACAATCGAAGTTGATCCTGATTTCAATCCCTTTGAACAAGAGAAAGAAATAGGTAAAACTGCCCTGTCCGGAGGCTTTAGTTCTTCGAAAAGTTTTAGCTCACCTACGAAGTCTGCTAAAGGAAAGCATTGGGAAGCCCTATTTGAGGAAATTCAAGAGGATATGAATGCTGCCATTCCGGAATACGAATCGCAGCCACTAACCTTAGAAGCTGAATTTGAAATTGGAGAAAACAGATTTGCATTTCAACTGCAAAAAAGATTTATCCTGACCCAATTAAAATCGGGTATCCTCATCATCGACCAACAAAGGGCTCATGAAAGAGTTCTTTATGAGCAGTACTTTAAATCCTTACAAAATAACAGACCTTTAAGTCAGCAGTTATTATTCCCACAGGAAATTCATTTATCGCCTGGTGATATGGAGTTGTTTAAGGAGATTATGGAAGATGTTGAAGCCTTAGGTTTTGACTTTACTATTCCTGCAGATCATTGTTTAATGATCAATGGTGTTCCTTTTGAAACCAAAGCCGGTGAAGTAGATAAAATTATCGATTCTATGCTGGATTCGTATAAAAATGAAAGTGATGTCTGGAAAGCTGACAGTCAGAAATACATGGCCGGAAGTTTAGCTCAAAGCAACGCTGTCAAAACCGGGAAAACAATGGTCATAGAGGAAATAAATCAATTAATAGATGAATTGTTTGCCTGTGAATTGCCCTTTATATCGATACACAACAAACCCACAGCAATTATCTTAGAGATCAACGAACTTATTAAACGTTTTCAATAATGTACGCAGGAAGAGGTTTTTCAAACATGCCCCTGGTGGTTAAGAATTTAATCATCATTAATGCCTTATTTTTTCTAGCTAGATTTACTTTGGGTCAACTTTTTCATTATGACCTAAATGAAACTTTGGGCTTATACTACTTTAAATCCCCTGAATTTAGTCCTTACCAAATCATATCATACATGTTTATGCACGGAGGGCTTTCTCACATATTCTTCAATATGTTTGCCTTGTGGATGTTTGGTACACAAATTGAAAATTTTTGGGGCCCAAAACGCTTTCTAAACTACTATTTAATTACGGGCTTTGGCGCAGCTTTCATTCACTACCTAATCATTCATTTTCAGGTATCCGGACTTGAATCTCACTTCACCGCAGAACAAATATCCGGCATCATAAATAGTGGTACATTTGATGCTACAAGCCCTCTATTTAATAAAGCAAGATCATTATACAGCTTACACCACACCCCGGTAGTAGGTGCTTCCGGGGCTGTATTTGGATTGCTATTGGCTTATGGTATGACTTTCCCAAATCAAATTATTTACCTAAACTTACTCTTCCCTATCAAAGCAAAATACTTTGTCATTATTTATGGTTTACTGGAGTTTGTTATGGGTGTACAAAACACTGCCGGCGACAATGTAGCTCACTTCGCCCATATCGGAGGCATGTTATTTGGCTTTATTTTGATTAAATACTGGAAGAAAAACGATCTTAATTTTTATTAATGCTCAAGGACTTAAAATACCGTTACAAGCGTGCAAATGCACTGCTTAAATTGATCTACATCAATGTAGCAGTATTTGTATTTTTTCAGATCCTGCATACATCTTCCTTCCTGTTTCAAAGCTCCGGTATTGATCTAGTGTATTGGTTAGGCATGCCATCTGAACCGGTAGAACTCTTGTTTAAACCCTGGACAATCATTAGCTATATGTTTACTCATACAGAGCTAATGCACATCCTATTCAATCTGATCTGGTTGTATTTCGCAGGACAAATATTCCTGCAATATTTCAATGCAAAAAAATTATACAACATCTACATTATGGGTGGATTAACAGGTGGGTTCACCTATCTGTTAGCTTATAATATGCTTCCGGCTTTTGCCAATCAAACAAGTCAATTAATTGGAGCTTCTGCTTCTGTACTTGCCCTTTTATTTGCCGTGGCTACTTATGTGCCTAATTACAAGGTAAATCTAATTTTCCTGGGTGCGATACCTATAAAATATCTAGCAATTGCTTCTGTATTTATTGATGTGATTAGTATCCCTAAAGGGAATGCCGGTGGGCACATCGCTCACTTAGGTGGGGCTTTGATTGGTGTACTTTTTATTCGTCAGTGGAAAAAAGGAAAAGACATTACTGTAAGTCTAGACAAACTTATAGACTCCTTTATAGGTATCTTTAAAAAGAAGCATCTGAAAACGGTACACAAAAAAACTAAAACGGATGATGAGTTTCGTTCTGACAAAGCTGAACGATCGGTAAAAATTGATGCTATTTTAGATAAGATTGCTAAATCCGGATACGACAGCCTGACTGAAAAAGAAAAAGAATACTTATTTAAGAATAGTAAAAAAATGTAGGCTTGAAAAACTTATCACTCATAAATAAGCTTCTTTATACAATCAACATCGTATTCTTACTACTTTGGTTTTGTGCCTTTTTATCGCCTTATATCAATCCAAAAACCTTCTCTTTAGGAGCTCTTTTAGCTATAGGATACCCAATTTTATTACTAACACACCTGTTCTTTGTCCTTTATTGGTTGGTACGATTCAATAAAGCCATCTACCTTTCATTGGCTGTACTCATCCTAAGTTATTTCTTTTCAGTTCCGGTATTTCATGCCAAAAGCAAGTTTAAAGCACTAGCCCAGGATAATTCATTTTCGGTTCTAAGTTTTAACAGCCAACTCTCCTATTTCTCCGGTGGACAAAAAGAAAAAGTGCAGACACATCAATCAAAAATATCCCATTTCTTAAATCAGGAAAACACCGATGTTCTATGCCTTCAGGAAGCCCGAAAAGGAATGTCTTCAAGTCTAAATTATCCATATAACGCCACCTTTGGTTTTAGTCAGATATACAGTAAATATGAGATTGTTTCTTCTCAAAAAATTATATTTAATGAAACGTCTACAAACAGCTCTTGCTATGCAGATTTGATTATTCACAGAGATACTGTCCGTGTGTACAATCTTCACTTAGAATCGCTTCATCTGGGAAATGACGACTATAGTTTATTAAAAGAATGGGATGAGGAAACTTTGGAAGAACAGTTGCAAGACAAAACACAAAAACTCTCAAATAAGATCCGTAAGGCTAGTTCTAAAAGAGTAAGTCAGGCTGAAAAAATTATTGAATCTATTAACAGAAGCCCATACCCTACATTAATTTGTGGCGATTTTAACGATGTCCCTCAAAGTTATATCTATAGAAAATTAAACGCTGATCACAAAGATGCATTCCTGGAATCCGGAAAAGGTTTTGGAGCTACATACAGACAACTGATCTTCCCTTTCAGGATCGACTTTATTTTAGCCGACAAGCACTGGTCTGCCTATAACTTTAAAGTCTTAGAAGAAAAACTCTCCGACCACCAAGCCATCCGTTGCGACATTGAGTTTAATTAATAATTAGTAATTAATAATTGTCATTCTGTCCCGATAGGTTTCAAAACATAGGCCATAAATCGTACACTCATTCAGACCGACTCAGAAAAAAACACCATTCCTACCAAGGACGTGTTAATTACATTGTTGTGTAATTATTATTTTTAATCAGCTTATAAAAAGCAATCAAGCCAGATTCGTACCTCTTTTTAGCAGATGAAGTTGAATAGCTCGCTTTACTTGCAAATCCAAACATTTCAGAAATTTCCAAATCTGTAATTCCAATATCTTTTTTTAAATCAGAAATGGTTACTTCTTTTGGAAATCTTGGTGTAACACAATCATCTTTATACCACTGATCATTTATTTTAATAATCATCTCCAAATGAACAACATCTTTCCTGTCTTTATTTAAATCAAAGACTTTTTTAGCATGTTCCAACATTTCAAAAGAAACACTTCCTACAGCACTGCTATCCTCAGAAACATAAAGTCCATAAAGAATTGTTGCCTTAGTCCTTTTAACTTTATTTGTAATTCTAAGCCCCTTTGGAATAACAAAAATTGAATACTGATTGTTTTTATTTAATACCATTCTCATCACGTAAATATATTTAAGTTGTTAATTATGATTTCAATAACCTTCTAAATTCTAATTATACACTTTCCATCTAAAATTGGGGCAAGAGTACTCGATGATCTCAGTTTTGATTAATGTGGGGAACTTTATTATAAATCCAATTACTTCTTGGGTGTTGAATAATTTACATATACAAATATATTGCATTAACTATCTGTGAAACAATAGGTAATGTCACTCATTTTTTAGGAAAAATACACGAGAGAAATGACCAATTAATAATGGCTAATAATTAATTGGCAGACCGGAGAAAAAAATAGATAGTGGAGTGTTACATAAAGTCTTAGTCATCATTAAAGTTTTAGTCATAAAAGAGGACCTGACCGCAGGACAATTAATCATCAGTCATTAATCATTATTAATTAGTCATTAATAATTAGTCATTAATCTGACTCTTTTGAGATCGAGTAAATTCATTGCATTAGAGCCCAGTCCTTTTACATTTTTATGAGAGAAACGTACAACGTTATCGTAGTATAATGGGATAATCGCTGCTTGATGAATAATGATGCCATCCATCTTTTCATAGAGACGAATCCGATCATTTAATTTAGGAATACGGATAGATCTCTCATACAAAGCATCAAATTCATTATTAGAAAAATGGGTGTAGTTGGGTCCATTCGGACTGTGATTCTTAGAATAAAAAAGAGATAAATAATTCTCAGCATCAGCATAATCAGCAATC
>Ga0208881_1000137_pt1 | contig 24493 bp, 23 predicted proteins | sample Knorr_S23_td_AAI_FD_185610 | JGI IMG/M metagenome (GOLD analysis project Ga0208881, IMG submission 185610) | Marine microbial communities from Southern Atlantic Ocean transect - Knorr_S23_td_AAIW_ad_876m_LV_B (SPAdes) (version 2) | ecosystem: Environmental > Aquatic > Marine > Oceanic | place... | reverse complement strand
AGTCAATCCATCCATTCCACCTTCAAGCATAATCACTGAAATAGTGCCTGGCGGCTTGTCTTTAGTAAAGCCAGGAAGAGGAAGACCCGCTAAGAATAATGAAGCGCCAGATACTTTTAAAAACTCTCTACGTGTCAAATTAAGTTTAGGCATTTTCCAACCCCATAAGTTCAGGACTACACATTAAGGCAATAAATTGATCTTTTTTTCTAGTAAAGCTATTAACGAGACTTCGAGTCGTTTCATTTGCACCAATTCTGTCCATTATTTCTTCAGGAGTACTGTAAGGATAACCATGAGAATAGATTGCATCAGCAAACCTAATACGGCGTTCAAACATTTCACCAGAGAGCCATTCTTTTTTATCACTTGAGTAGCCATTAGGTTGCCTCTCATGCCAAAAACTTTGTCCAAGTTCTTCAAAAATTTCTCTAGCTTCCATGATTCCTTTATTGTATTTATCGATTTCATCCCAGCCCTTAAAATAGGTGGCGCCACTTAATCTAACAACTTGAAATAACCACGTCATAGGCCATTGAAACTTTGGCTCTGTTGACGAAATAGCACGTTCAATGACAGCGGTATGAATCTGATCTAGATTACCGTTACTCTTTTTCCAAGCATTAACTATATAGTTAATATCTGATTTGCTTGGATTATCACTAACAAAATGCTGTGCTAATTTAAATGAGATAAAGTTGATTGTGTGTTCATGAGAAGCGAGAAAATCAGTTAATTGTTTGAGCCCACCTTTACCAGCAGGAATAACTTTGCCCAAAACTCTTTTAGTGCCAGGCTCAGCGTGGGTTTTTTTGAAGAAGTCCCAAGAATTAATCGTTCCACCCATCTCGCGAAGTTTTTTGTGCCTCTGTTCAGTTGATAGCAGTTCTTCATCACCGGTGATTCTTCCAGGCCAGACGCCCCAGCCAGCTAAAACATTTGCGGCATTTTTAATATCTGATTCGGTGTATTTCGCTGTTGGAGAGACAGTATGAAGCTCTAAGAGTTCTCTACCTAAATTGTCATTCAGTCCGGCCTGAAATCCATCTTTCCTTGCCCATATAGCTTCTTGAGAGTTTTCACCACAACTCCAGCAATTATCCAAGTAAGCGAGCATTGACGAATGCGTCGTCATTTTATAAAGCATATGAGAAAAATTCCCATTTAGATTGGCGAGTATTGCTTCGTCAATTGCATGCCCTATATGATTGCGGTTGTCCCAAATATTGCCTGTGGTGAAGTGATTTGCCCAAAAGGCAGTAAAGCGAAGTTTGACCTGGTCGTCACCGTAGACATTTCTATGTGCAAATTTAAGCTCATCTAGCTCGCCCATAACATTCTTTCTTTCATTGTCTCGTCTTGCTGCTTCTGAGGTGTAGCCTGCTAGCCCCATTTCCTCTCTTTTTTTATTATATTTATACAGACTAAACATATTGTCTCTTTCAAGAAGGTCGGGCTGAACTGACTTTGGCCACTCTTTACCTATAGCATTGAATTTCCATCTCTTAATACCGAGTGCAGGAGATTTAGCGTGTAGTTGAGAGATTGCCCAAGCTTTTACATCCTCAGGAAGAGGGGTGACATGAAAAAACATGAGACCTAATTTATGAGCAACTCTGAATTGTTCGTTCATTAATTACAGTTAATAAATAAACATATTTACGTTTAGTATATCACTATGAACTGGATTTTATTTTTAGCCTTTAATAAAATTATGAAAATTTACCCAATAAAACTTCATTTCCAGCGGAAGGTTTTGATGGCATATTAAGAGCCAATAAAAGTGAAGCTATTGCAATTCCAGCGCCTGCATAAAAAACTAAAGAGGGCGAGTAAAGCCAGATAAACCCAAACAATACAGGTATAAAGACTGCAGCAATATGATTAATTGTGAAAGATACTCCAGCGCTTGAAGCTATATCAGCGGGATCGGCAATTTTTTGAAAATAAGTTTTAAGGGCGATAGCGATTGAGAAAAACAAATGATCAGCAATATACAAAAAAACGGCAAAATAGCTACTCTCAACAACAGCGTATCCAGTAAAGATAAAGGTAAGCCCGACATACTCAAATATGAGCGCTTTGCGTTCACCAAATTTATGAATAAGTCTACCAATTTTTGGTGCTAACGTTACATTAATGGCTGCATTTGCAAGCAATAAAAGTGATATTTCTGCAACACTAAAATCGAACTTTTCAACCATCAAGAAGCCAGCAAAAACAACAAATATTTGCCTTCTAGCGCCACTCAAAAATTGTAGTGCGTAGTAAAGCCAATAACGTTTACGCAGAATAATTTTTTTAGTTTGGCTAACTTTTTCAGGAAATAAGGAAAAATGCTGCCAACAAAATACAACTATAACGACCGAAACGCCTCCACCAATCATATAAATCCATAAATACTCAATATCAAATTGCTCGAACATTACCCAAACTAAAGCAAATGCTATGATTGATGCAGCTGAGCGAGTAGCGATAACTCTTCCTAAAAATTCAGCTGTTTTTTCTTTATCAACCCACTGTAGCGTTAATGAACTATTAATGGTTTCAAAGTAATGAAAGCCAACAGACATAACAATCGTTGCTAGATAAAAGGTCATATTTGTTTGAACTAAACCCGTTAATATGACTCCAATTCCAAGCAGTGCGAGTGACACATAGGCAAGCTTTTGCTCTCTAATGTAGGCTAAAACCAGAATGACCGTGAAAGCTAGAAATCCAGGAATTTCTCTTAGACTTTGGAGTATCCCCATCTCTGCACCATTGAAATCGATCTTTTCAATCGCGAAGTTATTCAGTAGGTTAAGCCATACAGCCCAGCTTATTGCCGAACCTACAGTCATTAGAAGGATTAATAATTCAGGGGATTTTCGAGCTATTTTCATAACCTGCTAATATACCTTTAAAGATGTAATATGAAAGATTTTTAAAGTCTTAAGTTGATTAAGAGACGATACCATTTTCTCTAAGGTATTGGATTTTTTCACTATCAAGGTAATATAATTTTTTTAATTTTTCTAAAAAAATCACTAACCACCAAGAAAAAGCTTACCTACTTCTGGATTTTCTAATAATTTATTACCATAGTCTGCTAACACCAGCTCACCAGACACAATAACATAACCAATATCGCAAAACTCTAGACCTTTTTTGGCATTTTGCTCGACCATAATGATAGTTTTTCCTTGGTTGCTTTGCAAATCTTGCAGTATTTCGAACACCATGTTAATAAACCTAGGCTCCAGTCCAATTGAAGGCTCATCAACCAAAAGCACTTTCGGATTCATTATTAAAGCTCTGGCTATTTCAAGTAGCCTTCTTTCACCTCCAGAAAGGGAGCTTGCCTTGTTATTTCTGCGCTTGTTAAGGCGTTCATACTCTGAAAATACTTCCTCAACAGCCTTTTTAGCATCAGCTGTTTTATCTAACAGGAATCCGCCCATCAACAAGTTTTCCTCAACAGTCATATTAGGGAAAACAGAGTTGTCCTGCAATATATAGGCGATTCCAGAGTCCTTTAATTTTTCATTTGGGGTAAGGCTTGCTATCTGTTTGCCGTCGATACTAATGTCGCCACTAAAAATTCTCGTAAAACCAAAAATACTGTGCAAAATTGTTGATTTTCCAGCGCCATTTGGGCCTATTAGGCATAGTGACTGCCCATCGCCTATACGCAAATCAATGTCATGTAGGATTTCCATTTCTCCATAACCTGCCTTAAGTTTATCTATCGATAGGTGTGGTTTATAGTTTGTTAATGCATCCAGTACATCTGTCGTGAGATTACCTTGTTTTAAAGCACTTGCTTGCTTGTCAACATCTTCAACTGAAATTATAGTTTCTACATCACCTTGCCCATATCCGTGTATTTTTTTTGGCATCTTTAATTTCCTAAGTACGCGTCAATTACGCGTTGATCATTTTGTATTTCATCTGGCTTACCGTCTGCAAGCATTGTTCCGTTCGCTAAACAGTATATGTGTTCGGCAAGGTTCATGATTACTCGCATATTGTGTTCTATCACTAGAAGTGTTATGCCTTTTTCTTCATTGACTTGTCGAAGACGATCAATGAGGCCGTTAATTAAAGTCGGGTTAACGCCAGCTGTTGGTTCGTCGAGCAAGAGTATTGTGGGCTTTTTCATTAATGCCATTGCAAACTCTAAGAGTTTCTGTTGTCCAAACGACAAGTCACCGGCCAACAAAAAGCGCTTCCTAAACAAACCAACAAAAGCCAATAATTCATCTACCATTTCATCAACTTCTTTTGAAAATGGATTAAAAATCCTTTTCCAGTTGGCGTCAATATTCGAACTAATCTGCATATTCTGCACACAGGTCATTTTGTCGTAGATATGAGTTTGCTGAAAGGTTCTAAGCATTCCTAGTCTAGCAATCTTAGGAATAGTTAGTGATGAAATTTCTTTGCCATTAAAATGTATTTCACCAGAGTCAATCGGATGATGTCCAACAATTGAATTAAATAGTGTCGTTTTGCCTGAACCATTTGGGCCAATAATGCCTACTATTTTACCTTTTGGAACTGTAAGTGAAACATCGTGATTTGCAACTACACCACCGTAAGACTTGTCAACAGATTTAACATTTAATAGTTCCACTATTCTTCTCCCTTTTGAGACAAAATACTATTACTTAATTGTTTTCTATCTTTAAAGTAGCCTAATATCCCTTTTGGAAAATAAACGACTACGATTAAAATCAACAGACCAAGAGCCACCTTATCCCACCCTAATAAGTAAGTCCAGAAGGTTTCTTTTGCTGAATATAATATTACTGCACCAAGTACAGGTCCCCAGATAGTTCCTTTACCACCCAATATAGCCATGACAATCATCCAGACACCGAATGTTGGACCTGAAAAAGCGATTTCTACTGGGTCGATAAAACCAATAACATTGCCTATGCCTGCACCAGCAATAGCCAAAAAGAAAGCTGAAATAGACCAGCCTGCAATTTTATATTGAGTAGTGTGAATACCCATTGATTCTGCTTTATTTTCATTATCCCTAATGGCATTAAGAGCTAAGCCGAACTGACTCTGATAGATCTTCCTAAATAGAAAGAATGTAGCTACTGCAACCAATAAAAATGCGTAATAATAAAATGCCTCTTTACCTATTAATAATTCACTTGGGTAAAGAGGAGTTACCATTCCAGAACCCGCACCAATATAATCAATCCCGCTAGCTATCTCAGCAGCAGCATGGCCTAATCCTAGAGTGCAAATGGCGAAATAGTGACCACGCATACCTAGAATTCCTGAACCTAGAATCACGGCAAGCACAACTGCCACAATAGCGCCAGAAAGAGTACCAACAGCAAGGCTGATAAAATACTCACTCACATTCAAGTTAACTACAACTTCAGAAACTCGCTCAAATCGACCCAGACCGCTAGAAAACATATCTCTTTGAACGACTGCACAGACATACATTCCAACGCCTAAAAATAAAATATTACCAAAAGAGGTGTAACCCGTTTGTCCGCCAAGCATATCCCAAGTAAGCGCCAGGATAATCATTACCCAAATATATGTCAGTAAAGTTATATGATTTGGGAATAGAAATGGCACAATAGTAGAGATCACTAGCCCTAGCCAAATTAAAGTATTTTGTTTGTCTTTTGTTATCATAATCAGCCTTAATTAATGTATGTATTGGCGTTTTTTTCTTGCCCTGATACTTCTTGTAATAAGAATAATAACCAACAGACAAAAGATAACAGCGGCTTGAAACTCTGCACCGATAATAAAACCAGTGACGTTTTCAAAAGCACTTATCCCCATACCGGTAAAAATTATCCCCATGAAATTTCCTAGCCCTGCGAGAATAACAATAAAAAACGAACGAAATGTATAAACCAGGCCTATAAAAGGGTGTATCGTCCAAATCATAACCACTAAAGAGCCTCCAATACCGCATAGAGCTGCATTAATAGCAAATGTATTGGCGTATACTCTGTCAATATTAATCCCTAGAATTCTTGCTGCACGTGGATTTTGAGCGGTTGCTCGGATAGTCTGCCCCAAACGAGAATACTTCATTACAACAAACAACACGATAGCGACAAAAACAGCAATGATGAAACTAACAAGTTGAATATTAGAGATTATTAATGCTCCATCAAATAGGAACTGCATACCTAGCTCAGGATTTGCTGTAACTACATCAGGCCCAAAAATCGCCTGCATCAATTGTTGCATTAGAATCGCCAATCCAAAGGTGGCTAGTATGGTAATAAAGATATCTTTCTCACCCAATAATCGATAAATAACGGTTTTATAGATAAATAAACCGAATACAAAAAGTAAAACAGCAACAATTGGAATTGTAAGAATTGGATGAATTCCAAATTGATAAAATAAGGTATAAGTTATGTAGCCGCCAAAAATAACCATCTCACCTTGGGCAAAATTGATTATATCCATTACCCCCCAGATTAAAGCTAAGCCATAGGCGATTAATGCAAAAATTGCTCCAACCAGCAAGCCATTGATTATCAGTTGAGCAAGAAACTCTGGACTATCAATTAATATTTTTATATAGGTAATCATTTCTCACTCTTTAAATAGTTATTTATAAAAGGCAGTGCTTAAAAAAAACACTGCCTTTAAATTTACAAAAACTCTCTATACACTCCGATTAAGGGCGTGGATATACAAGTTCAGCCTCTGCGACATTGGCAGGAGCAACAACATAATATTTGCCATCAATGAGTTGACGTAAAATCATTGGTTTTGCTATATTATTGCCTGCTTCTGAAAACTTGATTTGACCATAGAAAGTTGACAGATCAGTTGCAGCAAGAGTATCTCTCACAGCATCTTTGTCAAGGGAGTTAGCTCTAGTTATCGCATCTGCCATAACTATCACTGCGGCAGTTGACTCAGCAGCTTGATATGGTGGAACGTAGCCATACTCTTTGTTAAAGATTGCAGAGTAGTTACCAGCAGTACCAAACACAGTGCCTTCACTTGAAACACTAGGCGACCATTGAGCTGCGCACAAAGCGTAGTCTGCAAGATTGCCAAACTTTTCTTTATCATGAAGCTTTGCTGACTCACAATGCGTCATTGCAAGCATGTTCACTGAAACACCGAGATCTTTCATTTGTCTAACGGACAGAGCTGCACCCTTAGAATGGCCAGACACTACAAGTAAATCTGGTTTAAGAGCTTTCACCTTAACCAGTGTAGATGTCATGTCACTCAAATCTCTAGGCAACTTATCATCAATGACTACTGTCATGCCGTGACGATTTACGTCATCAAGAACACCTGCTCTAATGTCTTGAGAGAATGGATCGTTCTCAATTGCAAGAGCTACGGTTATTTCTGATGCCGGTTTGCCAGCCTTAATGGCTATTTGATTAACTGCTTCTTGTAAATACTGCTCAGAAGTTGACAGTACAGCAAACATATATCTATATCCTTGATTGAACAATGAGCGAGATGCTCCATTTGCCTCAACCATTGGTACGCCATGTGCTTCTGTAACCGGTGCAATAGCTTTAGTTAGGCCTGAACTATATGGACCCAACATAAAACTAACACCATCTCTCAGAATTAATCTTTCAGCTAGTGAAGCACCACGTGCTGGTGTAGACTCATCGTCATAGTAGATAATTTCTAGATTGTAAGTTTTTCCATCAACAAGTACACCACCCATAGAGTTGACATATTTGACGCCTAAGTCGTAGCCTTTTTTAGTGTGGTTGCCTGCTGTAGAATATTTCCCCGACAAAGAGACCGCAGCACCAAGCTTTATTGTATCCGCCATAGCTGCAGGACTAATCATCAGTCCCGAAAGCACAAGCGTTGTAATTGCTGTGCTTAGTATTTTTTTAAACATATTAAACTCCTTTAAGTTAAGAAATGATCCAAAGTTTTCAAGCAATATAGCCTCAAGAAAACCACGACCAAGTAATATTCTAGTGAATATTAATAGTTTATGTTAGGCGGATTTCAGCTTCACAGTAGGCGGAAATCCGCCGACTTGAAGAAAGGACTATAGATTAATGAGAAGTAGAATTCTCTATAAACATTGCTCGATTTAGCTTATGTTTTAATAGCTTCTCGTTTAATGTTCGTCTTGGTATTTTTAATAGACTACAGACTTGATTAATATTGCCTGAACACTCAATCATGGCTTGGGTGATTAATTGTCTTTCAAAATTCTGCATTAAAGTTCGAAGATTCTTACTGGAGTCAGTAGATATATCTAATATTTCATTTGAAGAAACCTCGAGCAGATGAGAAATTGAGACACGTTTTGTTCGATTCAGTCTTACATACTGTTCAGCAATTTGCTTTAATTGACGTTGATTTTTTGGCCAGTGATATGAAGACAAGGTCAGCACATCTTCTGGCAATAGTAATGGGATTGATGATTGATGATGATTTGCGAACTGGGCCAGATACATATTAAACAATTCGATAACATCATCAGATCTTTCTTTTAAAGATGGAATTTGTAACTGTATTTTTCCAATTCTAGATAAAATTGCTCCTATCAAAGAGTGTTTTTTTACGTTTTCAGGGGACTCAGTCATAGAGCAAATTATTTTTGGAGTTTTAACTTGTATTTTTGGCCTATATTCATACTGAAAAACTCTTTTTTCAAGTTCATTCAGCAAACGCTTTCGGCATTCAACTGCTAAACTTTCTATATCTTCTAAAAAAATAACGCCGTCACCTACTCTCGAAAAAGCACCCTCTTTTCCCAGAAACACCTTATCGAATAATAATTCAGAGACCACTCTACAATTCACGTGGACATATGGTAGATTGTTCAGAGGGCTATGCTGATGAATCACTTTTGCAATAATTGTTTTCTCGACTCCTTTTTCACCAATCAAAACAAGGTTGCTCAAATTGTTGGCACATTCGATCAGCCGATAACGAAAATTTGACATGGTATTGCTTTGGCCGACCAGTATTTGCTCTAGCTTTAGTTTTTTATCTGATTGGCTTTTTAGGAGTAATTTATCTGATTTTATTTGATTACTAGTTATAGCCTGCTCTATCATCAATCTTAAGTTTTGAGGTTCAAATGGCTTTTCAATAAAATCATAAGCACCAATCTGAATGGCTTCAACAGCGGTTGGAATATCGCCATGAGCGGTAATCAAAATAATTGGTGGAGCATCATCTCTAGTTTGTAATTCTTTTAATACCTCTATTCCACTCATGCCGGGCATTTTTAGATCACAAATAATTACACCAATATCTAAGTCAAAGGCCTCAGCCAAAATTGCTTCACCTCTACTATAGGTTTTCACCCTATAGTTTGCTCGATTTAAATAGTCAGAAATTGATTCTCGCATCGCGAGGTCATCGTCAACGATGGCAATGAATTTTTGAGTCATGTGGATAACGGTAGTGTGATGATAAAACAAGCCCCCTGGTCGGCATTGTTCATTGCCGTCAAAGTTCCATTAAACTCATGAATAATATTGCTTGAAATTGTCAAACCTAGGCCAAGACTTACTCCTGAAGGTTTTGTTGTATAGAAAGGATCAAACAGAGCTTGCAATGTATCTTCTGACATACCTTTCCCTGTATCCTTAATTTTTACTTTTAGTATCTTTTTTACAGGACTTTTCCAAGCTTCAGTAGTTGTTAGTAAATTAAATGCAAGAGCATCATTGTCAGCCGTCTCAATGTTGATGGTTATTAGTTTTTTTTCGGATTCATGTAGAGCAAATCTTGCATTATTAATTAGATTTGTAAAAACTTGCTCCATGCGAACCTTTCCAGCTCTCACCATAAAAGGTTTGTCTTCGAAATTTGTAGTGAGTTTAATGCCATCTTTTTTTAGATCGGAAGATAGCAATTCTAGAGCTTTATGTAGAGAGTCCTTAATATCAAATACTTGTAATTCTTTTTCATTACTTCTCATAAAAAATTTCAGCTGTTTGGAAATTTTAGTCATTCTGACTACCAAAGCGTCAAGCTTGGGAAGTATAGATTTTTCATTATTAGTTGATGTTTCACCTTTTTTTGGTGGAAGTTGAGCACTTGCAATATAGTTTTTCATTGCCGATAAAGGTTGCCCTAATTCATGAATAATTGAAGCTGATAATTGCCCCATCGCTGCCAACTTACTAGTTCGTTTAATGTCCTTTTGCGCAATCAGTAGTTCTTTTTCTGTCTCATGTCTTTGGGCTATTTCTATAGTGAGTTGGTCATTTAATTTACGTAGGTCTTCCGATTCTTGACGTGAGATTTGTAATCTCCAACGAGACTGTATAAGTCTTAACAACAGTAAAAAAGCTATTAAACCCATCGCAATTGAGCCCGTTTTTGCCCAGGTAATAATTGTTAGTTGAGTAATATTTGTTTTGGGTAATAAGTAGTGTATTTTCCAGTTCGCACTATCTATTGATACTGTCTCATATAAGAAAGGTGTGCCATCAATATCTATATTGTTGATGTTTTTTTGAGGGTGACCTGTAAGTAAATCAAGTTTCAAACCAGCAAATTGTTTTTGTTTCTTTATTTTTTCTTTCTGTAGCTGGCTTAAGGGTAATAAGGTGTGGTATTTCCATTCACTTTCACTGCTTAAAACAACGACACCATCCTCATTCGTGACAAAGATTGTTTCACCTGAATCTTTCCATGACTTTTCAATTACTGAAAGGTCTATTTTAGTAACAGCAACGGCTATGATGTTTTCTCCATTTCTTACAGGTGAAGAAATGAAGAATCCAGGTAAATTTGATGTTGCACCAATACCAAAAAAGTATCCATTGTTGCCGGACATTGCATCAAGAAAATAGGGTCGAAAGCCATAGTTTTTTCCAACAAAAGATACAGCACTTCGCCAATTGCTTGAAGCTAGTGTTGTACCTTTATTATCTAGAATATAAAGATTATTAGTGCCCGATTCTTTGACAATATTCTCGAGCGCTTCATTGGCTTTACTGGGTTCGTTGAAAGACCAATTAATAAGCTGTTCATCCCTCCCCACAACGTATGGCAAAAAACTGAAACGGGTTAGTTCATTATTTAAGTTATTTTGGTATATTCCTAAACTTTCGGATGCTTTAAGACGTAAATTGTTTGTATGATGTTCAACAACACCATAGTGAGCCCAATAGATTACAATAACACCACAAACAAAAACCACAAAAAGCAGAATATTGGTTAAAGTGTATAAAGGATTCTCGGTCTTACTCATCATTTATCTTTTTATAATGAATTTAATATAATACATTAATTTAGAATCGTATTTTGGCTCTACAATAAGCGAAAATCTGCCTTGGCTATGTATTAATATAACTGCCCTCAAACATCAAACGAAATTTGAGCTTTAGTTCAAGTTGATATACAATCATAGTATGAAGAAACTACTCCTATTGTTATGAATGAGTTTGAAAGACGGGATAGACTATAGCGTGAGGACAATTCCCATGATGGGCGACGTAAAAGCGCTCATTTTTGACGTATTTGGCACCGTAGTCGATTGGCGCACAAGCGTGGCGCGAATGGCCAGAGAGTTCGCCAAATCGCACGGCATCCCCGAAGCGGATTGGGTTCAATTCGCCTGCGATTGGCGAGACCTTTATCAACCGGCCATGGAAAAAGTCAGAAGTGGTGGACTTCCATTCACGAAGCTCGATACGTTGCACCGCATGAATCTTGATAAGATCGCAAAAAAATATGGCCTCTCAAACCTTCCCGAGGAAGCGCTCGACGAGCTTAATCTTGTTTGGCATCGTCTCTCGCCTTGGCCGGATTCCGTCGAAGGTTTGACGATGCTGAAATCGCGCTTTATCATCGGTACACATTCAAACGGCAATATTGCGCTCATGGTCAATATGGCGAAAAACGCTGGCTTACCTTGGGATGTTATTTTAGGAGCGGAAGTCGTCCGGCAATATAAACCCGTCCCGGAAACCTACGACCATTGCTGCGACGCCCTTGGCCTAGCGCCAGAACAAGTCATGATGACTGCGGCCCATAACAAGGACCTTGCGGAGGCACGGGCACGCGGTCTCAAAACCGGGTTCGTCACTCGTGCTAATGAGTACGGCCCCGATCAATCGACCAATCTGAAGCCAAGTGAAAAGTGGGATATGGTCGCGATCGACTTCGTGGATCTGGCACGTAAAATGGGCTGTTAGCCTGTTAAATATAATGTAATGCAAAAGATCTTTAAAGTCTTAATTTTGACTAAGATAAGTGCGCTATCAAGGTAAAATAAATTTTTTAATTTTTATTCATTAGTTATGCCAAATGTAACATTGCCTGACGGCACAGTTAAATCTTATGATCAGTCGCTAACTGTGGCTGATGTGGCATCTTCTATTGGATCTGGCTTGGCAAAGGCCGCAATAGCAGGCGAGATTGATGGTCAATTAGTCGACACCTCGTATGTAATTGAGAGTGATTCCTCTCTGGCAATTATTACTAATAAAGATGACAAGGCTCTTGAAGTTATTCGTCATTCTACTGCTCACCTTTTAGCGCAGGCAACACAACAACTATATCCTGATGCACAGGTCACTATTGGTCCTGTTATTGATAACGGATTTTATTACGACTTTGCATATAAGGATGGCTTTTCAGAGCAAGATTTAGCGAAGATTGAGAAAAAAATGAACGCCATTGTGAAACAGAATTTAGTGATAGAGAGAATGGAAATGACTCGAGAAGAGGCCGTTAAGTTATTTAAATCAATGGGCGAGCACTACAAGGCTGAAATTATTGAATCGATTCCTACTAATGAGGCTTTATCTCTATACAAGCAAGGAGATTTTGTTGATCTTTGTCGTGGTCCTCATGTTCCGTCTACTAGTAAGTTAAAAGCATTTAAATTGATGAAACTAGCCGGCGCTTATTGGCGTGGTGATTCAAACAATGAAATGCTTCAAAGAATTTATGGAACGGCTTGGGAAAATAAGGACGACCTAGAGACACATTTACATCGCTTAGAAGAAGCTGAAAAGAGAGACCACAGGAAGATTGCTAAGGTTCAGGATCTTTTTCATACTCAGGAAGAGGCGCCAGGAATGATTTTTTGGCACCCAAAGGGATGGACTCTCTATCAAATAATTGTTCAGTATATGAGCCAAGTTTTTAAAGATCATGGCTATCTAGAAGTTCATACACCTGAAGTAATTGACAGGACGTTATGGGAAAAATCAGGACACTGGGATAAGTTTGGTGACGCTATGTTCACAACGCACTCAGAGAATCGTGACTATGCTGTTAAGCCGATGAATTGTCCGGGCCATGTACAGATCTATAACCAAGGCCTTAAGTCTTATCGTGATTTACCATTACGTTTAGCTGAATTCGGCTCTTGTCACCGTAATGAACCGTCCGGTACTCTTCACGGAATTATGCGTGTTAGAAACTTTGTTCAAGATGATGCACATATTTTTTGTACAAAAGATCAAATTCAAAGCGAGGTGTCTGCATTTATCGATCTGACATTTGAAGTCTATAAGCATTTTGGTTTTGAAAACATCGATATTAAGCTCTCTACTAGACCTGAGAAACGAGTTGGCTCTGATGAGGATTGGGATCAAGCGGAAGCTGCACTTGCTAAGGCTTTGGATGCTAAAAGCATAGATTGGACGCTTCAAGAAGGTGAGGGTGCCTTTTATGGACCTAAGGTTGAGTTTGTCTTAAAAGATTGCCTAGATCGTGAATGGCAGTGCGGCACAATACAGGCAGATTTTTCTATGCCGGAGCGTCTTGATGCGCAGTATATTGCTGAAGATGGTTCAAAACAAACACCTGTAATGCTGCATAGAGTTATCGTTGGATCTATTGAGCGATTTACTGGAATATTAATCGAACATTATGAGGGTGCGTTCCCTTCATGGCTCGCTCCAATTCAAGCAGTTATTTTAAATATTTCCCAAAAACAAGAAGAATTCTCTAAAAAAATAGAGAACCAGCTAAAAAAACAAGGGCTTAGAGTGATTTCGGACTTGCGAAATGAGAAGATAGGCTATAAAATACGCGAGCACTCGATACAACGTTACCCATATATTTTAGTAGTGGGTGATCGAGAAGTTGAAAATAACCAAATTTCTGTTCGTCGGAGAGGCGGAGAGGATTTAGGTTCAATGTCTGTTGAGGCGTTGATTAAGTTAATAAAACAGGAGTAATTATTAAAAGACCAAATAAGGTAACGACAAGGATTAATCAATATATTAGTTCACCAGAGCTCAGAGTGTTAAATAACAAAGGTGAACAGTTGGGAGTCCTAAGTAAAGATGAGGCACTTGAATTAGCTATAAATGCAGGATTAGACCTAGTTGAAGTTTCACCAAATGCAGAACCGCCAGTATGTCGAATTATGGATTTTGGTAAATTTCAATATGAACTAAAAAAGCAGAAGAGTGACGCTAAAAAGAAACAGAAAAAAACTCACGTAAAGATGATCAAGTATCGTCCGGGAACTGAGGAGGCGGATTACCAAATCAAGTTTAAGAAATTGGTTGAATTTATAGATAATGGCGACAAAGTCAAAGTAGTTATTTGGTTTCGTGGTCGCGAAGTTCAGCACCGAGAGTTAGGTGCACAGATGTTAGATAGAATTGAAAAGGATACTGAAGAATTTGCCGTTCTAGAACAACGAGCAAAAATGGAGGGTCGCCAGCTTGGCATGATGCTAGCACCCAAATCGAAGAAGAGTAAGGTGAAAGCCCGAAAAATTGAACCCAAAAAGGGTGAAGGAGTAAATGATGCCGAAGTTAAAGACCAATAGAGGTGCTGCAAAGCGCTTCACAAAAACCGCCAGCGGCGGTTACAAAAGTAAACACTCGCACTTGAGGCATATTCTGACCAAGAAGAGTACTTCTAGAAAACGCTCTTTGCGTTCACCAGATTCCATTGAAAAGGTCGATGTTCCAATGGTTAAAAGAATGTTACCTTACAGTTAAACTAGGAGTATTACTATGGCAAGAGTTTCAAGAGGTGTGCAGGCGCATGCCAAACATAAAAAAGTATTAAAGAAAGCCAAAGGTTATTATGGTGCTCGTTCAAAAGTTTATCGCGTTGCTAAGCAGGCGGTTATCAAAGCAGGACAGTATGCCTATCGTGACCGTCGTCAGCGTCGTCGTCAATTCCGTAGATTGTGGATTGTGCGTATCAACGCTGAGGCACGAAATAATGGCTTGAGCTACTCACAGTTTATTAACGGCTTAAACAAAGCTGGTATTGAGATTGATCGTAAAGTTCTTTCAGATATTGCTATATTTGACAAAGATGCTTTTGCTAAAATTGCAGATCAAGCTAAAGCTGGACTGGCTGAGTAGTAAAATCGAATCAAGAGACTGTAATTAATGTTGCAGTCTTTAAAACATAGCAAACAATAGGCATTTTGATTAACAAGATTATCACCGACGCCAAAAAATCTATAGCTAGTGCTATAGACCTAAAGGCTCTTGAGAATTCAAGAGTGCTTTTTTTGGGTAAAAAAGGTGAACTAACTGATCTTCTTAAGGGTCTAGGTAAACTCTCTAAAGAAGAGCGCCCAGTGATGGGTGAGGCCATCAATGAAGCTAAGGTTAAGATTCAGAATCTCATTGAGACTCGAAAAGAAGAGCTCGAAGAGGTAGCTCTTCAGAAGCGCCTACTCGAAGAAAGAATTGATGTCACATTGCCTGGCAGAAATATCGAAAAGGGTGGACTCCATCCTATTACTCAAACCCTTCATCATATCCAAAGTATCTTTGCTAAGGCAGGATTCGAGATAGAGATTGGGCCTGAAATTGAAGATGATTTTCATAACTTTAGTGCGCTAAATATTCCCGAGCATCACCCCGCAAGGGCGATGCATGACACCTTTTATTTTGACGCTAACACCGTTTTAAGAACACACACGTCGCCGGTTCAGATTCGAACACTACAGAGACAAAAACCCCCGGTACGAGTGATAGCCCCGGGAAAGGTATATCGCTGCGATTCTGACGTGACTCATACACCTATGTTTCACCAAGTAGAAGGGCTGATTGTTGACAAGGAAGCGTCTTTTGCTCAATTAAAAGGGTTACTAATTGACTTTTTAAGGGCTTATTTTGAAAAAGATGACCTTAAGGTTCGTTTTCGCCCGTCTTACTTTCCATTCACTGAACCCTCAGCCGAGGCTGATATTGAGTGCGTAATTTGTGGCGGTGATGGTTGCCGAGTTTGTAAAAAATCTGGCTGGCTTGAGGTTTTAGGTTGTGGCGTAGTTCACCCTAACGTTTTGAGTGCAGTTAAGATTGATCCTAATGAATTTTCAGGGTCGGCTTTTGGTATGGGCGTTGAGCGATTAGCTATGCTACGTTACAGCGTTAATGACTTGAGATTATTTTTTGAAAATGATATTCGCTTTTTAAATCAATTTTAGTGGATAGGGATTTGATATGAATATTTCTACTAGATGGCTAAGAGAATGGGTTGACCCTAAAGTTAGCGATACAGAGCTGTCTGAGAAATTAACGATGGCCGGACTTGAGGTTGAAAGGCTTGCTCCTGTCGCACCACCCTTTGAAGGTCTGGTTGTAGGGCATGTTGTAAACTGTGCTAAACACCCCAACGCAGATAAGTTAAGCCTTTGTGAGGTTGATATTGGTAGCGGGGATAATTTACAAATTATTTGTGGTGCACCTAACGTCAGAAAAGACCTCAAAGTTGTTGTTGCGACTGTTGGCTCGGTACTGCCTAATAATCTTAAAATTAAAAGAGCCAAACTTAGAGGTGTTGAGTCTAACGGAATGATTTGCTCAGAATCTGAAATGTGTCTCTCAGATGATCATGAAGGCATTTTAGAGCTCGACTCCTCAGCAACCATAGGTGAGAATGTCAGAACTGTTCTTGACCTAGATGATCACATCATTGAGCTTGACCTTACTCCAAATAGAGGGGACTGTTTTAGTGTTCTTGGAGTTGCTAGGGAGGTCTGTGTTAATTACGACCTCACTCTTCCGTTAACAGATTATGTTGCTAAACAGGAGGGCACTAAGTCATTCACAGCCAAAGTGTCGAGTCCTAGCGATTGTCCTAAATATTTAACACGGGTTATTGAAGGCGTTGATAATAGCGCTACTACGCCAAAATGGATGGCTCAGAGGCTTCAAAGAGCCTCACAACAGTTGCATTCGCCTATAGTGGATATTACTAACTACGTTTTGCTCGAGTTAGGTCAGCCTATGCATGCATTTGATTTAACTACGATCAATGGCAACATAGAGGTAAGGGCTGCAAAAAAAGGTGAGAAGCTTGAGTTATTGAATGACCAAACCGTCTCCTTGAATAAAGACACCCTCGTTATTGCTGATAAGAATTCAGCCATAGCAATTGCCGGCGTCATGGGGGGATTGAAAACTGCTACTCTTAGTGGTTCATCAAAAATTCTTCTAGAGAGTGCCTTCTTTGATCCAATCGCGATCTCAGGAGTTGCTAGGTCTTATGGACTGCACACCGAATCTTCACTAAGATTTGAACGTGGGGTTGATTTTAATATAACGAAGCAAGCCCTAGAAAGGGCTACCGAATTAGTTCTTGATATTTGTGGTGGCAAGGCGTCACCTATAAATGAATGTGTTAACCCATCTTCTCTTCCATTGCTAGAGCCGATCAAAATATCTAGAGAAAAAATAGCCAGCGTTTTAGGTTTTGATCTAGATCCTAAATGGGTAGAGTCTAAGTTTAAGTTCCTAGAGTTTAAATATAAAGCGCACAAGGATTCATGGACTGTTACACCTCCAAGTTTCCGTTTCGATGTTCGTATACCGGCAGACATAATTGAAGAGTTAGCTAGGCTTTATGGTTACGACAAGATACCTGTTAAGAAGCTTTCAATAGATGCAAATATAGCTCACTCTTCTCAAGCAAAAGTTAGTTCCTATGATCTTTCTCAGTCGCTCGTCAATAGAGGTTATCAAGAAGTCATTACCTATAGCTTTATTTCAGATGAGTACCATGATTTAATTGACCCAAGAGCTAAGAAAATTTTATTAAAAAATCCAATCTCAGACGATATGTCAGTGATGCGTTCAAGTTTGTGGCCAGGGCTTCTAGAGACTGTGAAAATGAATCGTAGGAGAGGTCACCAAAATGCCAGGTTCTTTGAAACTGGACTTTCCTTCTCGGGCACCTCAGTTGAGGATCAGAAACAAAAAGTAGCTGGAATCGTTTGTGGTAATCGTTTTGAGTCGCAGTGGGGGAGTGGTGACAGAGAGGTTGATTTTTTTGATGCCAAATCCGATGTCCAATCCCTCCTAGATCATAGCAAAGGTGATTACTCATTTGAGGCCGCTGAGCATCCAGCATTGCAGGCTGGTCAGTCAGCTAAAGTCTCTAAAAATGGTCAATTTATAGGATGGATTGGAGCGCTCTCTCCTGTCCTCCAAAAGAAGCTATCATTGCCTAAGTTATTTTTATTTGAACTTAACCAGAGTGACATTGAGCAAGGAGAGATTTCAAGATATCAAGCTTTCTCTTCGTTCCAGGCCTCTCAAAGAGATATTGCATTAGTTGTTTCAAAGGACGTTAGTTCTGAACAACTTATCAATTCCATTCTGTCTCTAAAGCAAAACGATCTTATTGACGTTAACTTGTTTGACGTCTATGAAGGTCAACACATTGAGCAGGGCAAAAAGAGTGTTGCCTTAAACCTTACTTATCAATCAATAGAAGCCACATTAACTGATGAACAGTTAGAGAAAAATGTTAGTAAAATAGTGGCACATTTAGAATCTAAATTTTCAGCCAAACTAAGATAAAAAAATATGTCCCTAACCAAACAAGATATTGCTAACGCTCTAGTTAAAAAAACTGAACTGACTCAAACTCAGGCGTTAGTGTTAACGAACCAATTTTTTGATCAGATAATTGAAACGCTCAAGAATGGTGAGGAAGTTAAATTATCGAGTTTTGGAAATTTTGTTGTAAGAGAAAAAACTCAGAGACCTGGTAGAAATCCAAAAACTGGAGAAGAGGTTATCATTAGTGCTAGAAAAGTTGTTACCTTCAAGGCTGGCCCTAAACTCAAAAAAGCAACTCAGAAAGGTAATTAGGTTTAATCTAGTCAGTTATTGCGACCATAAACCCTATTACGATTGGCATCACCGATAGCATAGTTAGTTGCTGAAGATTCTCATCAGAGTTCTTACCACTCATCGTGCGATTTTTTAATTTAGGAGTGTAGTCGTCATCCAACGAGAATGATGCAAATATAAGCTCCTTCGATTCATTTGATGGATCTTCATTTTGAACCATCTCTACGTCATAGATTGACTTAGGGTCTTCAGTTAACTTATTGACAAATAATATAGTTTCATTAAAGTGCAGAAAGAACCTTTCAGCAGGGCAGTTTGATGCCTTCTTGGGTGTCAACTCACCTTCCGACATTGAGCTAGCTATCTGGTCATGGTGCTGATCAGTTAATCTAATGTACCTTGTGTCAAGGTAATCACCTAGGTCATTCTCTCCTTCGTACTCTTTTATGTATTCAATTAGCTCTTTAAGCATGTGTTTTGGAATTTAGAAATTAAGTTGAGAATTTTATCAAAGATTTACTTTGATTTACCAAATTGAATTTGATAAATGTCGAAAATAGTAATCGACATCGCTGCAATGATTGGACCAATAAAAAGACCCAATATACCAAACTTAATAATTCCTGCTAGAGTCGAAAGAACAGTAATAAGAGTGTTATTTAAAGCGCTCTGATGATTCATGGAGCTTGAGAGTCTCATAATGATAATTGGCCTTAGGAAATTATCAATCAATGTACCCGATATAACTGCACCAAAAATTATAATAATAATTGCATTGGTAGGCTCACCAATAGCAAATAGATAAATCGATAATGGAAACCAAACTATCAACCCCCCAAGTATCGGGATAAAGCTTGCAAGAGCCATCGCGACTCCAAAAAATAAGGCCGGTAATCCAACAATCATGACTCCAATTGCAAAAGCAATACCTTGGGTTAATGCAACTAAGAAGACACTGCCAACCAGAGTAAGAGAAAGTGCTGAGAATTGATTAAAAAGCAAGTCATTAATATTATTATCAAGTGGTGAGACCTTTCTTACCTTATCAATAAAAGAAGGGCCATCAATATAAAAGTAATAAAGAGAAAAGATTGTAATAATAACAAAAAAGATAAATTGGCTTGAAAGGGTGGTAATACTTTTAAGGATCACTATAGAGAAGTCTTTAATGGCAAAAGCAATACTCTCAAAATTGTTACGAAGAGAACTATCTAGAAACTCACGGATAGAGTCAGATATAGGCAAACCTAAAATGATTTGATCTTTAATTCTTCTAATTTCATTGACCTGATAGTCACTTTGAAGCTTATTTATAAGATTGGTAATCTCGATACCACTGAAAAACAAAATATAACCAAGTGGAAGTATCAACAGAACTGTCACCAGAAGTGTCATTATTATTGCAGCAAGGTTTTTTGAGTATTTTTTGGAGAGCTTATTGAAGCTACTAGAGGTCGATATGCAAATTAATAGCGATAAAAAAAGGTAGGCAATGAATGGTGTAAATAACCAAACTAGGGCTAGAATGGAGAGAGCCAGAAGAATTAATACTAAGCCATTTCCGTGTTCATTTTTGATGTTCTGTGTCATGTCTACTCCATTTTAATAACTCTTCAGGAAAATAGTAATTACTGAAATTAAGGGAAATATCCCTTGAGAAATAAAAGCCTTTCAACTTCATCCATGCGCTCAATAGCATATCTTAAAGTAGTTCTTGGAAGTTGTGCGTAGTTTTGTTTCAAAAAAGTTCTGATTAGATCTTGATCTCTTTTGTATACTTCCCGTAGCATCCAACCGACAGCTTTGTGGATGAGGTCATGCTTATCATTAAGAAGTATCTTTGCTATTTGAAGGGTTTCATTGAATTGGTTGTTTTTGATAAGAGTGAAAGTAGAAACAATACTAATTCGTCTGACCCAGAGATTTTCTGAATGAACAAATTCGAATAAAATTGACCTTTCGTCTGGATTATTATAAAGATAATCGCCTACAATATACGGCGCACTTGAGTCAACTAAGTCCCAATTATTAATAAAATTTATCTGCCTTATGTAGTACTCAAAGATTTTACTAAAGTTACCTTTTTTGTATTGATTGACCAAAATAATTAGTGCACATAGTCGAACTTCATGGATTGGGCTTTGAATTAACTCTGTCAGTTCTTTTAAAACAATTTTAGGGCTAAATTTTTTGGCAACTTTGCGGATATCTGGCATTCTTACGCCAAGAAAAATATCTCCATAGCCATATTCCCCTTTGTTAGTTTTAAAAAACCATTCATTTGATTTTCGACGATCTTCGGTAGCTAAGATTTTCAGCTCATTTATTACTTCTTTTGCTATCATAAGATATACTATCATTCTTTTAATTATTTACAATAATACATGCAAACAGCTTATCTTGCCGGTGGATGCTTTTGGTGTGTAGAGGCAATTTTTCAGCGCGTTAATGGCGTTAAAGAGTTGACCAATGGATACTGCAATGGATTAACTCAGAATCCTTCTTATGAAGAGATATGTGGTGGTCAAAGTAATCACGCAGAGGTTTTAAAAGTTGACTATGATGAGCAACAAATTTCATACTCTGAATTGTTAGAGGTTTTTGTTGCTACACATGACCCAACAAGCCTTAATCAGCAGGGTGCGGATAAAGGAACTCAGTATCGATCTGCTATTTTTTATACAGACGATTCGCAAAGACAAATAGCAACATCACTGATAGCTAATATAAAAGATGCGGTGACTGAAATTACCGAGCTAGATATTTTTTATCCTGCAGAGAGTTATCACCAAAATTACTATAATAACAACCCTAACCAACCCTACTGCCAGATGGTGATTTTGCCTAAAATTAATAAGTACTTTAAATAGATATATGGAAGACCAAGAATTACTCAGATACTCTAAGCAAATTATGTTGCCTCAGATAGATGTTGAGGGTCAACAAAAAATCATGGATTCCACAGTACTAATTATTGGAATGGGAGGTCTCGGCTCTCCAACAGCGCTTTATTTAGCGGCTGCAGGGGTTGGTCATATTATTATTGCTGACTTTGATCAAGTAGAGCTATCTAACCTTCAGCGTCAAATCATTCATCAAACCAAAGATATTGGCGAGGATAAAGTCGATTCTGCAAAGAATAAATTGACTGATCTTAATCCTAATATCAAAGTAACCATTGCTAATGAACTGATTCATACGGATAACCTTTCTACTTTGATTAAAGATGTAGACATTGTTTTAGATGGAACCGATAACTTTGAAAGTCGATTTGAAATCAACAAAGTATGCGTTGATTATAAAAAACCTCTCGTCTCAGCAGCTGTTATTAGATTTGAAGGTCAGGTTTCGGTTTTTAAGGGTTATGAAAAAGATCAGCCATGCTATCAGTGCCTCTATACAGAAGAAGGGGATGATAATGAGAGCTGCGTTCAAAATGGTGTTTTAGCGCCAGTAGCTGGACTCATTGGTACCATTCAAGCGTTGCAAGCAATAAAAGTGATATTAAGCTTGGGCGATGAGTTATGCGGAACATTGCTTCTGGTTGATGGATTGGATTTAAGTTTTAGAAAAGTTAAAATCGGTAAAGACTTAAAATGTCCAATCTGTAACTCAAATTAAACACAAGGTAAAATAGTTATTTTTGGAGTTCAAAAATGTTAATTTTTATTAGTACGCTTGTTTCTGTTGGATTTGGATATTTATTTTTTAGGATAGTAAAGCCAAAATCTCAGACGGGAAGTAAGTCTAACTTCTATGCAAGAACCTTTCTGGCATGGAGTTTATTTGTTTCAACTTCTTTTTACATACAGCCTTTTGCCAGGAGTCCAAGTTTAGATAATCTGATCCCTTGGGTGTCAGTGGCGGTACCTTTTGGATTGGTTGCGATTATTGCAGGTTATCTCTTCGGGAAATTTAGATAAGCAATTATTCAATTCTGGTTATTTCGGGGCGTAGCGCAGTCTGGTAGCGCACTTGACTGGGGGTCAAGTGGTCGCAAGTTCAAATCTTGCCGTCCCGACCAATCAACTAATTGCGACGGCTTGTGTTTAGCTATAGTTGGAACGTGGAAAAGATTTTTGCTGTTGTCGCTGCGATCTTGTTGCTAAGTTCTTGCGGTCTTGTAAAAGCCATCGACTATTCTTTTTATGTTCCCGACCATGGTGAATACGAAATTCACGGGAGTTGTTTTGGGATTGAAGATCAACCTAACCAACGGTTGTTGATTACCGACTGTGGTGGATACATTAATGTTTTGGTGTCGACACTCTCCCTGGGTTTGTTGCGTTCTTCTGAACGAACTTCAACAATCTATAAGAATGCAACCAAGGAATACCTTGGCATTAAGTACGCAGAATGTGGAATTACAAAGTCGCGTGATTTAGGCGGACGGATGTTCGAGTTCTTCTACAGCTGCCCAAGCCGAAAAAAGTCAGTTCAAACGCACGACGCTCGGGCTGTTAGGTAATGGCAAGCGAAATCTCAAATGGCTGACGCTAAACTAGCAACCTTCATTGAGGCCGGACTGCTTGCCGGCGCGAGCAGAGCCGAATTAGAGCAAGCTCTCGTTGAAGCTGAGTGGTCTAGGGAGCAGATTGCCGACGGACTAAGATCGATTGCTGACGTGGACTTCGTAATTCCCGTGCCTACGCCGAAACCACAATTACTGGCCCGCGACGCGTTTCTCTACCTTATTACGTTTGGGGCGCTTTACGTGAGTGGATTCCACTTTGGTGCGCTACTGTTCCAGTTCATCAACTTAGCCTTTCCCGATAAGCTCGGTCAGTCAGAACTGATGACTCTGGATTTTATGCGCGTCGCAACAGCCGCGCTTATCGTCGCTTACCCGTTGTTTATTTCGGTTAGCTACTACACTAATCGGAGTCTTGTCTTGAACCCTGTACAACGTACATCGTCAGTACGGCGTTGGTTGACATACATCACGTTATTTGTCGCTGCCTGCGTGATTACTGGTGACGTTATCGTCCTGATATATACCTTACTGTCCGGCGGTCTTTCGATTCGGTTCCTATTAAAAATAGTGGTGGTAGGCCTTATTGCGGGCACGATCTTTGGGTACTACGCGTGGTCCATCAGGGCGGACGATAAGGCGCTTGCCCGATGAACGTTAACGGTTTTGCGTTTTGGACCTCCTCCTGTGCAGTTACCTTGGTCCTGATTTCTAGCTTCGTGATCTCGGGTTCACCTGGTGAACAGCGCTTGGTGCGTTTAGACGAGCTTCGGGTTGCGCACTTGGTTCAACTCACTGAGGCTTTCGATGATTATTGGGAAGTTCGAGACGAACTGCCCTTAAAGATGAGTGAGCTGCTGGATGGTCGCCGACTTTCCCGTATGCCGTCCGATCCAGAGACGGGGTTGGCCTATGAATACGAACAATTGGATCCGACTAGTTATCAGCTTTGCGCCACCTTTGATCGGCCATCGGCGTCGCAGTTGGCTGTTGATTT
>Ga0208881_1000135_pt1 | contig 24615 bp, 23 predicted proteins | sample Knorr_S23_td_AAI_FD_185610 | JGI IMG/M metagenome (GOLD analysis project Ga0208881, IMG submission 185610) | Marine microbial communities from Southern Atlantic Ocean transect - Knorr_S23_td_AAIW_ad_876m_LV_B (SPAdes) (version 2) | ecosystem: Environmental > Aquatic > Marine > Oceanic | place... | reverse complement strand
GGGGGCGTGCTCATCTGTGGGAGGGGGAGTCCGGACCGGTCTGGCGACGATCGGGCACGGACCGAGCGTACCGGACTCCTCCCGAGACCGAAGGTACGCTCCTGCGCCGTGGAGGAGGCCGATCGGACCCGCTGGATCGTTGCCATGGTGGCCGTCGCCGTGGTCGGCGGCCTGGTGCTGCGCTTCGTTCCCGCGTCTCCCATGTGGCTAGACGAGGCGATCTCGGCCTCCCTGGCCGAGGAGGCCCGTCGTGGCTGGTCGCCGCTCGTGGAGGCCCTCAGACACGACGGGCACCCGCCGCTCTACTACGTTCTGCTGGCCATCTGGACCACCGTGCTGGGCGACGGGGATGTGGCGGTCAGGTCTTTCTCCGGTGTCCTCGGCGTGGTCTCGCTGCCGCTGGTGTGGATGGTGGCCCGTCGCCACCTCGACCGTACGGGCGCCCTGCTCGCCCTCGGGGTGATGGCATCCAGCCCGTTCGCCATCCGGTACGCCACCGAGGCCCGGATGTACCTGCTGCTCCTGGTCCTACTGCTGGCGGGACACCTCGTCGTCGTCCGTGCGTGGGCATCACCGTCGATCGGCCGCCTCGCTGGGGTCGCGGCGGTCGCCGCAGCGCTGCTGCTCACGCACTACTGGTCGCTCTTCCTGATGGCGGTGGTCGGGCTCGGCCTCCTGGTGGTCGGACGTCGCAGGGACAGGGAGCGGGCATTCCGCTTGGCCGGAGCCCTGGCCGCCGGCGGCGTGGCCTTCCTGCCCTGGCTTCCGGTCTTCCTCGACCAGCTGGCCCACACGGGTACGCCGTGGTCGCCGGCTCCCCGCCCCACGGTGGTGGCAGCCCTCACCCTCGAGGCCTACGGGGGTGGTCGGGGCTCGGAGGCGCTGCTGGTCGCAGTCGTCCTGTCCGTCCTCGTCGCCCTCGGTGTCGGAACCCGTAGCGGCGCCTCCGGCGCACTGGTCGGCTGGACGGACCGGGGTTGGCTCCGGGTGGCCGTCGGCGTCGGGCTGGCGACCATGCTGCTGGGAGCTGCCGTGAGCCTGGCCACTGACACTGCCTTCCAGGGACGCTACGGGGTCTTCGCTCTGGTACCAGTGGTCCTTGCCGCTGCAGTGGGCCTGCGGCACCTACCCGGTACCGGATCCGTGTTCGTCCTGGCGCTCCTGGTCCTCCTCTCCGGGGTCTCAGTGGCCCGCGAGCTTGGCCGGGACCGGACCCAGGTGGGGGTGGCTGCCCAGGCGATCCTGGACGATGGCGCTGCCACCGACGTGGTCGTGTTCTGCCCGGACCAGTTGGCGCCGGCAGGACACCGCCTGTTGGCCGATCGCTTCATGACCCTCTCCCACCCGATGCTGGACGACGGTCGACGGGTCGACTGGGCGGACTACGCCAGGCGGAATGCGTCGGTCGACGTCGCCTCGGTGGCCGACGGGATTGTGCTCCGGGCCGGACATGGTGCCACGGTGTGGCTGGTCTGGATGGACGGGTACGAGACCATCGGTGGACAGTGCGGGGATCTCCGCCAGGCCTTGGCGGAACGCCTGGGTCGGCCCACGAAGGTGGTCCGTGCCGATGGCGATGCCTTCGACGATGCGGCCAACCTCTCGCGCTTCCCAGGTCGTCCGTGACCGGAGGTCGAGTCCGGCAGGCGAAGGACGACCTCCTTATCGTCCTGCCCGCGTGGACGACGGCTCGGCTGCTGGTCGCCGCGGCGTGGATCGCCGTCCACCTGACTGGTGCCCGGGCGGACGGCGGCCCCCGACCGTCGACCCGCGGCCTCCTGGCATGGGATGGAGACTGGTACCAGTCGCTCCTCGTCCACGGCTACGACGGCGTGCCGACCGAGGGAGTGCGGTTCTTCCCTGGATACGTCCTGCTGGGACGCCTCGCCGACGCGCTCCTTCCCGGCGGGCCGGCAGTGGCCCTGATCGTGGTGGCGAACCTCTCGGCGCTGCTGGCAACGCTGCTGCTGCACCGCCTTGTGATGGCCGAGACCGGTGACAGGGCCACGGCGCGTCTGGCGGTCTGGGCGCTCTCGCTGTTCCCGTCGGCATTCGTCCTTGCCTGGGCCTACGGGGAGGGCCTCTTCCTGGCTCTGGCGGTCGGCGTCCTCCTGTCGGCCCGACGGGAGAGGTGGTGGTTGGTGGCCCTCCTGGCGCTGGCTGCCGGACTGGTCCGCCCCACGGGGGCCCTGTTGGCCGTGCCAGTCCTGTTAGCGGTGTGGCGTCCTTCCACGGGGTCCGGTCGGCTCCCTGAACGGATTGCCGCCGTGGCCGGCGGACCCATCGGCGTCGGCGCCTTCGTGTGGTGGGCCTCGGCGCACTTCGACCGGGCATTCATTCCGCTGAACGTGCAGCGAGAGCTCCGCGGCGACCCGGTAAACCCGTTCCGTCGGCTGCTGGAGGGGGTCGGTGACCTGTTCGGGAGCGAGACGATGGGCGATGGACTGCACGTCCTTGCCGTAACCGCCCTGCTGGTCCTTCTGGTCGCGCTGGTGCGGTCGTGGCCGCTGCGCTACGGCGCCTTCGCCGCGGCGTGCCTCCTGGTGGCGTTGGCAGCCGACAACCTGAACAGCATCGAGCGCTATGCCCTGAACGGGGTGCCGTTCGTACTCGGGGTGGTCACCCTGGCCGCACGTCCCCGCCTGGGCCCACCGATCATGGTCGTCTCGGCGATGGCGATGGCGTCGCTGGCGGCCATGGCCTGGTGGGGGTCCTACGTCCCGTGATGCCACAGCCGGGACCGGACCACGGGCCGGCGGAAGCCGTACGAAAACGCGAAAGTGGCCCCGAGTAGCCTCCCGGCGAACCGGTCAACTCCTCGGAGCCACTTCGTCGTCTCACGTCCACCTGCCGAACCGTCCCGTCAGACGATCCGGACCCGGAGCCCAACCCCGAAGGGTCTGGCTCTGACCCGGAACCGGAACATCCGTCAACGCTCCGTTCCCGAACCCGACTCGCCCACCGGTTCCCGACGGAACCCTGGTCAACCGTGCCACTCCTTCGCCCGACGGCTATGGAGCGACCCGATCGACTCGGCACCCCGATCCCGGCTCCACCATCGATCCACCCCGTCGCCCGTCGGCGGCAGAGTGACCGGCAGTGGCCCGGTTCCGGTCGGGGCCTCGTCCGGGTGGCCCGACGGTTCGCCCGAAGGCTCCTCGTCGTCCCGCCCGGCCTCGACACCCGTGTGCCGGTGGCCGAACCGCTGGTCCCTCTCGGGGCCAGCGTGGTTGCGGTCCTCCCCGAACACGTCTCGGGGGCTTCCCCAGGTTCTCGACCCTCCTCCCTCGACCGGAGCCTGAGCTCCTACCTCGGTCGGCTGGTCGGTTCTCCGGTTCCGGATCCCCTCGCCGTGTTCGGCGTGCACGCATGGTGGTCGTGTCCGGGCATCCGGATCAAGCGGATTCGGGGTATTCCCCAGTTCCGGGGCGGATTTCCCCAGAGGTCGGTCCGGCGTCCACAGGACCGTCCACAGGAGACCCCGAATTGGTGGCTGAGTCCGGCGCCAAGTGGCCGGATGGGTGGGTCAGGTGACCAGGACCGCTCCCACGAAGAGCGCCCCGAGAGCGGCCAGACCGCCCAGGGCCCCGGTGGCACCACGCAGGGCGACGCTCCGGGTCGTGGCGTGGACGGCGGCCGCCACGCCGGAGAGTCCCACTAGCAGGAGCTTCACCAAAAGGGCGGTGAGATACCCGGTGTCCTTGTCGCCGATTTCGACGGCGAAGAGGCTCCAGATCCCGGTCACGACCGCCAACCCGAAGCAGGGCCATGCAACCCTGGCGAAGCGGACGGCCGCGATGCGTGGAACGTCGGGTCCGAGGGAGCGGAGCAAGGGCAGGAGGCCGACCATGACAATCTGGCCTCCGACCTAGCCGGCCACGCCCAGGAGGTGAAGGAATACACGGATGCTGTCGAGGTCGGTCATGGCGGCAGTCTGCCTGCCGTGGGGACATCGTCCCGCTCAGGCCGCCCAGTCCTCCCGTTCCACCAGGACGGACCGGAGCACGCTCGGCCGGTCGGTCATGATGCCGTCCACACCAAGGTCCAGGAGCCGGTGCATCTCGTCGGCGTCGTCGATGGTCCACACGTGGACCTGCAGGCCCTGGCCGTGGGCGTGGCGGACCAACCGGCGGTCGACGAGGGGGACGCCGGCCTGGCGTACCGGAACCTGGAGGCAGTCGGCGACCGGGCGCCCCGTGGGTATCCCCAGGCTGGCCAAGCGGACCCGGCCCACAGCCAGGGGTCCGGCCGACGTGCAGAGCCCCGGGCCAAGGAGAGCGCGGCACCGTGCGAGACGCCGATCCGAGAATGAACCCAGGCAGACGCGCTCGAGGGCGTCGTGATCCCGCAGAACGGCGACGAGCGGGTCGACCACCCGGTCGTCCTTGGGGTCGATGTTAATCCGCACCCCGGGGAATTCGGAGAGCAGGTCAGCCAGGCGTGGGATCGGCTCCCTGCCGTCGATCCGGGCCTTGACGACCTCGGCCCAGGGGAGGTCGCCGACACGCCCCGACCGGTCGGTGACGCGATCCAGTGCCTCGTCGTGGAAGGCGAGGACCACACCGTCGGCCGTGGCGTGGACGTCGGTCTCGAGGTACCGGTAGCCGAGGCCCACAGCGTGCCGGAAGGCCGCCAGGCTATTCTCGGGGTGCTGTTCGGTGCCGCCGCGATGGGCGAAGGCCAACGTCCCCGGATGGTCCAGGTACGGGTGGAGGTCCAGTTTGGGCATCGCCCCGACGGTAGTGCGAGGGTCGACAGTTCCCATAGCCACGCCAGGTGATCACGTCCCGGGGGCGCCACGCTGGCAGATCGGTATCGTGGGTCGATGGCCCGCCGGACCAAGATCATCGCAACCATCGGACCAGCCTCCGAGGACGAGGCGACCCTGCGCAGGCTGGTTCGGGCCGGCATGGACGTGGCGCGACTCGGCCTGGCACACAACACGATCGACGAGGCAGCGGCCAGGATGGCGGACATCCGGCGTATCGCCGCACTGGAGGGTCGTTACGTCGGCATCCTCGTGGACCTTCCCGGGCCCAAGGTACGGGCGGCATCCTTCGGCGCCGAGCCGGTAGTCCTGGTGGAGGACTCCCGCCTGGAACTCCGGGTGGGCAACCAGCGGAGCGATGCCTCGAACATCGAGGTGGACTACGAGGGCCTGCTTTCTGACGTGGGACCCGGCGACCGTCTGAGCATGGGCGACGGTCGGGTGATACTGGAGATACTGGACCACGGCGGCGAGTTCGTGACCGCCCGGGTGGCCCACGGAGGCGTCCTGAACGGCAGGCCGGGCCTGCACATTCCGTCGGACCGCCTCTCCATGCGGGCACCGACCGCCGACGACCTCCTGGCCGTCGAGCGATTCGTGGAGCTCGACGTGGACATGATCGCCCTCTCGTTCGTACGTTCGGCCGACGACCTGGCACGGCTTCCGGTGGATCCACACCCGGCCGGTCCGATCATCGTGGCCAAGATCGAGACCCGGGCGGCCATCGACGACCTGCCTGCCATCATCGAGGCGTCCGGCGCCGTGATGGTGGCCCGGGGCGACCTGGGTAGCGAGTGCAGCATCGAGGAGCTGCCGATCCTCCAGAAGGAGATCATCCGACAGTGCATCGCCCTCGGGCGGCCTGCCATCACCGCCACGCAGATGCTGGAGACCATGGTCACCAACCCTGAGCCGACCAGGGCCGAGGTGTCCGACGTGGCCAACGCGGTGTGGGACGGATCCAGCGCGCTGATGCTCTCGGGGGAGACGGCCATAGGCGTGGATCCGGTGAACGTGGTCGCCACCATGTCGCGCATCGCGGAGCGGGCCGATCGGGCCTTCGACCACCGGGCCTGGATGTCCGAGCTGTCCGAGATGCGGATGGCCAACACCGACGACCCGGACACCTCCATCACCGATGCGATGACCCAGGCCACGGCTAGGGCCGTCGACGCGCTGGGCATCGGCACCATCCTGTGCATCTCCGGAAGTGGCTTCACGATCCGCTCGATGGCGCGGTTCCGTCCATCGGCACGGATCCTGGGTCTCAGCGCCAACGAGCGCACCGTCCGCCAGCTGACACTCAGCTGGGGCACCGAGCCGCTCCACCTGCCCGAACAGGGAGACATCGCACTCCGGGTGGCTGCCGCACTTGAGGCCGCCCGAGACCGTGGTGACGTGGCGGTAGGCGAGATGGTGGGAATCCTGGCCGGCACCGACGTCCGGTCCCGCTCCACCAACGTCCTACGGATCGAACGGGTACCCGCGCGCTGATCCGATCCGCCGGTCAGGCGGCTGTGCAGTTGGGGTTCAGGTCGGCGGGGACCTTGACGGGTTGCCCGAAGACGGCGCAGGAGCAGTCGGCCGCACAGTCCGCCAGGTTGACCCGTTGCTCCCAGAGTCCGATGGAGAGGGCCGCCAGGAGCACCACGACGAGGGCCCTGACGACGAGGCGTCGGATGATCCGGGCGGCCAGCACGAGGCCGATTATTGAAAGGACGATGGCCACACCGGTGGCCGCCCGCACCGCCTGGGGATCGGCCCATGCGGGAAGTTGGACGAGTTCGGGCAGGTCGATGCGGTCTAGGAACTCGGTGGGCACCGACCGAGGGTAGCGGTCCGGGGCTGGCGGACCAGGTCGGGTAGCCTCGCCGGCCATGACAACGGACAGGCCGATCGGCCTCTCTGGGACTGGCCCGCCGGAGACGATCCTGGGGCCCGAGTCTGCCGACGCCGACGATCGCCTGAGTGCCGCCGGAGAGGCCTCCGTGGCCGATCGACGGGCAGCGGTGGCTGGCGTCGTCGCCCGATGGCCCCGCCACCTCGAGGCCTGGGCACGGTTGGGCGACCTCGGCCGGGACCCGGTGGAGTCCTACGCCTCCTACCGCGTGGCCTACCACCGGGGCCTGGACCGGCTCAGGCAGAGCGGCTGGCGCGGATCGGGCTACGTCCGCTGGACGCATCCGACGAACCGTGGGTTCCTGCGTGCCTTGGCAGGGTTGGCTCGGACGGCCCGTGAAATCGGCGAAACCGACGAGGAGGAACGCTGTGAGCTGTTCCTGCGACAGCTCGACCCCGCATGGCCCGCTGTGGACCCCCCGTTCGACGGACCGGCCTGAGCCGACTAGGTGGCAGAACCGTCGCGCACCGCTGTAGGTGGGGCGGTCCTGGCCGGTGGATCCAGCAGGCGGATGGGCCGCGACAAGGCGTTCCTGGAGGTGCGGGGGCACCCCATGGTGGCAGCGATCGCAGGGGTGCTGGAGGCCGTAGTGGGCCCGGGGATCGTGGTGGTGGGCGGCGATGAACCGCGGATACGGGACCTCGGGCTCCTCCGGATTCCCGACCTCCACCCGGGGGCCGGCCCGCTCGGCGGCATCCTCACGGCCCTGGGTCACTTCCGGGAGCTGTGCGACCACGTCGTGGTCCTTTCCTGTGACCTCCCGGGGGCGTCGGCGTCGAGCGTGAGGACCCTGGCCGACGCGGCCGGGCAGGCACCGGGAATCCTCGTGCCGGTGCTCGAGGGTCGACGGCAGTGGATGCACGCCTGTTGGCCGGTGGGCGCCCTACCGGCGTTGGAGGCGGCATTCGCCACCGGGGAGAGGGCACCGCACCGGGCGCTCGGAGGCCTGTCCGTGGTCGAGGTCGTTGGGCTGGACCCGGCCTCCCTGCGGGACGCGAACCGACCAGGAGACCTCGACGAGTCGGGACGACAGGACCGGTAGGGTGCCCGACGGCGCGGGTATGGCGCCCGACCTGGGAGTGAATCCATGGACGTGCCGGAGATCGGAGTCGAGGAGTTGGAGCGCCGCCTCGCAGCGGGAGCGACGCTCATCGACGTACGGGAGCCCGACGAGTACGCACAGGTCCGGGTGCCGGGCGGGATCCTTGTTCCCCTGCAGACCGTTCCCGATCGTCTCGCCGACGTACCGACAGATGGGACGTTCTACGTGATCTGTGCCAAGGGCGGTCGGAGCCGGGAAGCGGCGGAATTCCTCATCACCGAGGGGCGCGATGCCGTCAACGTCACCGGTGGCACCACGGCGTGGGTCGAGGCCGACCTCCCCACCGACTCGGGGAGCCCGGCCTGAACCGGCGACCCGATCCGGCTCTCCGCCCGCTGACGAACCAAGCGGAGTTCGACGACCTGATCGCGACCCTCGCGGGCAGGGCACGCATAGCGGTCGACACCGAGTTCCACCGTGAGAAGACCTACTTCCCCAGGGTCGCCCTGATTCAGGTGGCCTGGGAGGGCGGCCTCGCCCTCATCGATCCCCTTGAACTGGACCTGGCGCCCCTCGCCGGGTTGGTGGAGTCGGATCTGCTCGTCGTGATGCACGCTGCCGGCCAGGACCTCGAGGTCTTCGATCGGGTGTGTGGGGCCGTGCCCCGACACCTCTTCGACACCCAGCTAGCGGCCGGCTTCATGGGCATGTCCTCACCCTCGCTGGCATCCCTCCACGAACGCGAGCTTGGCCTCCGACTGCCCAAGGGGGATCGGCTGACCGACTGGTTGGCCCGGCCGCTGAGCCGGTCGCAACTGGAGTACGCGGCATCCGACGTGGCGCACCTGCTGGAGATCCACGATCGGCAGATCCGGAGGCTGACCGATGACGGCCGGCTTGCGTGGGCGGAGCAGGAGTGCCGCGACATGCTTGAACGGGAGCGTGGACGGCGTGTGCCGGAGGACGCCTGGCAGCGGATCAAGGAGGCCAGGCAGTTGAGGGGCAACGCCCGGGACGTGGTCCGGTCGGTGGCCGCCTGGCGCGAGCGGCGCGCGGCCGAGATCGACATACCGGTCCGCCACGTCCTTCCCGACCTGGGAGTGGTGGCCGTTGCCCAACGGGCGCCGAAGGGCGTCGGCGACCTGAAGGGGGTGCGGGGCCTCGACGGCCGGCACCACAAGGGTGTGGTGGCCGAGGGGATAGTCGCCGCCGTCGCAGAAGCACGGAACCTTCCGTCCCTGGTGGTCGACCCGCGGCGGGCTGGTGGTGGCCGTGACATCCGCGCCGGCGTCACCCTGGTCTCATCATGGGTGGCGCAGTTGGCCCGTGACCTCGACCTGGATCCGACGCTGGTCGGTACCCGTGGCGACATCGAGGCGCTGGTACGTGGGGATGAGGGTTGCCGGATGGCCACCGGATGGCGCCATGAGATCGTGGGCGGACCGGTCGACGACCTCCTGAGTGGACGGGCGTCTCTAGCGTTCGACGGTAAAGGCGGACTGCTGCTGGAGCCAAGGGGGCCCTGACCCGTCGTTAGGTCGGCCCGCCGCCCGCTTCCCGTGTTCGGGGGTCTCCGTCGGTAGGCTGCGGGATCGATCGCTGACGACATCCAACCTGGAGGGTCCACGGTGAAAAAGGGCCGACACCGCCGCTACGAGGAAGCAAGGGCGTTGAAGCAGAATCAGGACCTGGACCTGGATTCGATCTTCGACAGCCTCGAGATCGGGGACCGGGAGGTCGACGGGGATTCCACGGACTTCGACAAGTGGGCCGACGAGAACGAAGACGGCGCCGACGAGGCGCTGGAGGAGTCCAGCGAGACCGCCTGACGTCCGGTCTCAGGAGACCAGGCGATCAGCCGCCCGTCTCCTCCAGGATCTCGTCCAACTTGAGTATGTCGTCGGCCGAGAGCATGCCGATGAAGGCACCCTCGACGTCGGTGACGGCCAGCACGTCCACGTCGGCCTGTTCCATCGCCACGATGGCGTCGCGCAGTGACCACGAGGGTCTGGCTGCTGGTTGGTCGGCGGCGAGGATGGAGCCCACGGTCGTGTCGTCCCACTCCGAGCGTTCGATATTCGACACCTCGGTGAGGCTGATCATTCCCAGGTAGTCGACGCCGTCGACGACGGCAACCGACCGCTCCCGTCGACCCAAGACGTGCAGGTACATGAACTCGGCGACCGTGGCGTCGGGAGGCACCGTCAGGACGTCGGTGTCCAGCGCCGATGTGACCGGCAGGGTGAATCGTCGCTCCAGGTGGCCGAGGCGCACGCTGTGCTGGTGCTCGGCGACCGAGGACTTCCCGGCCACCAGCTGGCTGACCGCGGCGGCCACGAGCGCCGGGACCACGAAGGAGCCTCCGGTCGACTCGGCCACGAACATCACGGCCGAGATCGGGGCGCGGTAGCCCGCTCCCAGGAAGGCGGCCAGGCCGAGCGTCGGGTAGAGGCCCGGCCGGTCGGACTCCAGGAGCTGGCCGGTGAACTGCCCCAGGATTACGCCCTGAACGGCGAGAGGGATGAACAGCCCACCCACGCCACCGGCCGCCAGGGTGACGATGGTGGCTGCCAGGCGGAGTCCGAACAGGAGGGCGATCAGGCCGAGGCCGTTGGACGGGTTGACCACCCAGTCCATGGCCTCGAAGCCGGGGCCGATGGTCAGGGGGGCATCGAAGGCCAGGTCGGCAGCGAAGGCCAGTCCGGAGAGGGCGGCACCGCCGAGCAGGACGCGTGCCACGAAGTTCTCGGTCTTGGATTGCGCCTTGGCCCAACGCACCAGCCATGCCATGGAGCGTCCACCGAGGCCGGCGAAGATGCCCAGCAGCAGGGCCCCGAACACGTCGTTGACCTCCACCGCGGTGAACAGCGATGCGAGGTCGTCCGCCTCGAACCACACGATCCTCTCGGAGGAGGCGACGGCGAGTTCCTTTATGTTCAGCCCGATCCGGTTCACGGGATCGGTCAGGAACGGGATCACCGCTTCGTGGCCGATGAGGTTGATGTAGACGACGTAGCTGGTGGCCGCCGCCAGCAGGGACGGGAGTAGGGCCCTGCGGTTGACGTCGTCGCGGTAGGGGGCCTCGAGGGCGAAGAGGACCCCGGTCGCCGGTGCCTTGAAGACGGCAGCCACGCCGGCGGCGGCTCCGGCAGTGAGGAGGATCTTGACGTCCTCGCGCCGGAGCCAGCGGCGGAAGCGGTTACGGGCGGCCAAGCCCAGCGAGGATCCGGCGTAGATCGACGGGCCCTCAAGGCCCAGGGAGCCACCCAGGCCGATGGTGGTCACCCCGGCCAGGAGCTTCAGCGGAAGGTCCCGCAGGGGTAGGCGGGGTGTCCGGTCATGGAACGCCCGGTTGAACTCGTCCGACGTGGCCGGACTCAGGCCGCGTCCCGCATAGTGGAGGATCAGGGTGGCCAGGATGAGCCCCACGGCGGGGGCCAGGGCGATCTGCCAGAGCGGGCGTTGCAGTACCCGGTCCAGCAGGAGGGTGGCCGAGACGTACTCGAAGCCAGCGATGAGTACGGCGACCACGCCGCCGGTGGCGATGGAGAGAGCCAGCACCGGGGTGTCGCCACGTGTGGCGATGCTGCGGAGCCGATTCACGGGGTTCTTCCTACACCCTCGGGAGAATGGATCCTCGGACGCTACGGGTCGAACCTGCCGGGTGTCCTGCCCGTGGTCCTCGAGGGGCAGACTGCTCCCATGCGCTGGCCGTGGAGACGATCACCGGATCCACTGGTACGCGAGTTGGTCGACGCCCTGGGCCGGGACCGGGTCCAGGTAGGCGAGGTGGCCAGGCGCTTGTACAGCCGGGACGCGTCGGTGATTCGGGGCGGGCGGGCCGGGGTGATCTGCTTTCCCGAATCCACCCGGGAGGTCTCGGCGTGTGTGGTGGCGGCGGTCGCCCACGGACGGGCATTCGTGGCCCGCGGCGCCGGTACCGGGCTGACCGGGGGCGCGGTGCCGTGCGACGAGCCGGTCATGGTGGTCATGACCAGGATGAACCGGATCCTGAAGGTCGACGCGCAGCGACGCCTGGCCTGGGTGGAGCCGGGGGTGGTGAACCTGGACCTGAGTCGACACCTGGCGGGCACCGGGCTGCACTTCGCCCCCGATCCGTCCAGCCAGCAGTCCTGCACGATCGGCGGAAACGTGGCCAACAATTCGGGTGGTCCGCACTGCCTGCTCTACGGCGTGACCAGCGCCCACGTACTGGCCGTGGAGGTGGTGCTCCCTGACGGCGAGGTTGTGGTTCTGGGCGACGAGGACGGCGATGCCGCGGGCTACGACCTCCGTGGTGCCTTCGTAGGCGGCGAGGGCACCCTCGGAATCGCCACACGGATCTGTGTCCGACTCACCGAGGACCCGCCCGAGGTGGCGACCCTGCTCCTCGACTTCACTGACGTTGGAGCGGCCGCCGAGACGGTCAGTGCCATAATCGCAGAGGGGATCGTGCCGGCGGCGCTCGAGATGATGGACCAACGGGTGGTCGAGGCCGTCGAGCCGTTTGTGAGGGCGGGTTACCCGATGGACGCCGCGGCTGTGCTCATCGTGGAGTTGGACGGGCAACCGGCCGGCGTGGCCGACGAGATCCGCCGGATCAACGGCCTGGCCCATACCTATGGTGCCCGGTCGGTGCGGGTGGCTGCCGATGAGGATGAGCGGGAACGGATCTGGAAGGGCCGCAAGAGTGCGTTCGGTGCTATCGCCGTCATTAAGCCGGACTACTACCTCAACGACACGGTCATCCCCAGGACGAAGCTGGCGGAAGTAATCGCCCGCATCTACGAGATCGTTGACGAGCAGGACCTGATGGTGATGAACGTCTTCCATGCGGGAGACGGGAACCTGCATCCCCTGATCGTCTTCGATGCCAGGGAGGAGGGGGTGATGGAGCGGGTGCTCGCTGCCGGAGAGGAGATCGTCCGCGTTTCGGTGGCGGTTGGGGGCGTGTTGTCGGGTGAGCATGGGATCGGGCTCGAGAAGAAGCGGTTCATGTCACTGCAGTTCAGTCCGGCGGACCTTGAGGCCCAGCAGCGGCTCCGAACGGCGTTCGATCCGGCCGGAATGGCCAACCCGGCCAAGGTGCTGCCCTCCGGGGCCTCGTGCGGCCACGTGACCAGCCTGGGACGCGTCCCCGAGGGCATGTGGATATGACTCCCGTGGACTACCGGATGGAGGCCTTTCGCGGGACCGTGGGGATCTCCGGCCCGGTGTGCGTGCGTGGGGGAGGCACCCGCTGGGGAGTCGGCGGTGGTGCGGCCGGTGCCAGGGAGGTCTCGGCACCGCTGGGGATCCTGGCCCTGGAGCCGGCGGAGATGACGGTGAAGGTCGGTGCGGGGACGCTCCTGGCCGACCTGGCCGATGCGTTGTCCGATCACGGGCAGGAGGTAGGGATCGACGGGCCTCCGGGATCCACAGTGGGCGGTGCCCTGGCGGTGGGGCGTGGCCCCCTGCGGCGACGAAGGGTCGGGGCCGTTGCCGATGTCCTGCTCCAGGCGGACTGCGTCGGAGCCGACGGGGCGACGTTCACCGCAGGAGGGCCGACCGTGAAGAACGTGACCGGCTACGACCTCTGTCGTCTGCTGGTGGGCTCGCTGGGAACCTTGGCCCTGTTGGGAGTCGTGATCCTGCGAACCCGCCCCCTGCCGGCCCGTATCGTCTGGATGGGTGGAGAGGTCGAGCCCGACCGGGTCCTGAGTGAGACCTACCGGCCGGCCTGCGTGCTCTGGGACGGCGCCCGTACGTCGGTCCTGCTGGAAGGCCACGCCGAGGATCTGGAGCGCACGGCGGGACGGCTGGCCCGGTTGGGCATGGCGGGGATGGATCCACCGGACCTTCCGGTGGGGCGTGGGAGGTGGACCGGCCACCTACCGTCGGGCGGCGTGCTCGAGGTGGGAACGGGAGTGGTGCACCAGCCCCTGGAGGGAGCGCCGCCCACGGTGGACGACGGTGTCCGCGCACTGGGTGCCCGCATGAAGGCGTCCTTCGATCCGACGGGGCGCCTCAACCCGGGCCGGGATCCCTACGGGGCGGTGGCATGACCGCGTCCGGCCAGCTCGGCCTGCGGAGTGACGCCCTGGCGGCCTGCGTGCAGTGCGGCCTGTGCCTTCCCCACTGTCCGACCTACCGGGTCACCGGCGACGAGAGCCGGTCGCCGCGTGGCCGTATTTCCCTCATGGGCGCAGCGGAGTTGGAAGGTGCTCCGATGGACGCAGAGTGGCTGGACGCCATGTCCACCTGCGTGCAGTGCCTTGGCTGCGAGACGGCCTGTCCGTCGGGCGTGCCCTTCGGCGAACTCATCTCGATGACCCGCGCCGCCATGGTCGAGCAACGGCCCGCTCCGTGGAGGCTCCGACTGGGCCTCGGGCTCCTGGGCCGACCGCGCCTGCTCCGGTGGGGGAGCCGCCTCCTCGCCGTGGTACAGCGCCTCGGGATGTTCAGGCGGACGGGGCTGTTCCCGGCCCGGCTCCCACTGCGTGGTGGCCGACGACGGTCGCCTGTGGCCGACGCCGACCTGCTGCTCTTCACCGGGTGCGTGATGGACGCCTGGCAGCCGGAGGTGCACGACGCCGTGGAGGACGTGCTGCAGGCGTCCGGTCGGACCGTGGATCGGACCGGTGACCGTGTCGGGTGCTGCGGCGCGCTCCACGAGCACGCAGGCCTCCACGACGAGGCTTGCAGCCGCGCCGAGGCGGTCATGGCCACTCTTCCTGGAGATCGTCCGATCCTCGTGGACTCGGCGGGCTGTGGTGCGGCCCTGAAGCGGTACGGCACGCTGCTGGGGACGGCGGCGGGCACTGCCTTCTCGAGCCGTGTGTTCGACGTCCACGAGTGGTTGGCGGCGAATCCGGAGGCCCTGCCGAGGCCCGGAACCCGGACGGACGAACCCATGGTTGTCCACGATCCCTGCCATCTCCGGCACGTCCAGGGGACCCACGGCGCGGTCCGTGACGTCCTCGGGCCCTACGTTCCGCTGGTGGAGCTGGACGACGAGGGCCTGTGTTGTGGGGCTGGGGGAGCATTCTCGATGCTGGAACCGGGCCTGGCCGGCGAGGTACGCGAGCGCAAGGTGGCTTCGATAGGCCGGGCCTTCCGGCGATCGGGCGCGCGGACGGTGCTCAGCGCCAATCCCGGCTGTGCGACGTACCTCGCAGCGGCGGGCATCGAGGTCCGACATCCCATGGAAGTGGTTGCCGAGGCCCTGGAGGCTTCCCATGACCGATGAGTTCCTGGAGATCAGGGTCCGCCTGGAGGCCATCGCCGAGGAGCTGGCCGACCTGGCCATCCTGCGCCTGCGGGAATCGATCGACGCCGGTGGAACCGAGTTGCCGCTGGACGAACGGCGGATCACGCGGGCACGTCGGGCCGTCGAGAAGGCCGCCCACCTGCTCGACGAGCCGAATGACGGGGGCTGGTGAGGCGCCGCGTTCCGACGAGCCTGTCGGCGGTCAGGCGCTGACGACGGGTATGAGGGTCCGACCGTCGTGCTCCCTGAGCACCGGGAGGCGGTGGCCCCGGTCCACCCGGCCGTAGAGGGTGGTCCGTTGGGCGAGAGTGCGACCCAGGGGCTTGACGATGCCGAGTAGGTCGTCCTCGCAGACCTGCTGGCCGTGCTGTGCTCCGGCAGCCCGGGAAATGTTCTCGTCCATGAGGGTTCCGCCGAGGTCGTTGACTCCGGCCTGCAGCAGCTGCGTCACCCCGTCGAAGCCGATCTTCACCCACGAAGCCTGGATGTTGTCGATCAGACCGTGGTACGCGATGCGGGCCACGGCGTGCATGAGCAGGTTCTCCCGGAACGTCGGGCCCCGACGGGCCTTCCGCTGGAGGTAGATGGGAGCGGCCATGTGTACAAACGGCAGACCGACGAATTCGGTGAAGCCGCCCGTTTCCTCCTGGAGGTCACGGCACCGGAGCAGGTGGCGGACCCAGTGCACCGGTCGTTCGATGGACCCGTACATGATCGTGATGTTGGAGGCGATTCCGACCCCGTGGGCTGTGCGGTGTGCCTCCAGCCACTCGTCGGTCGTGATCTTGTCAGGACAGAGCTCGGCCCGGATCCCGTCGTCCAGTATCTCGGCGGCCGTGCCGGGCAGGGACCTCAGCCCGGCCTCCTTCGCCCGCCTCAGGTAGTCAGCCAGCGGTTCGCCCAGCCGCCGGGCGCCTTCGGTGACCTCCAGGGCGGTGAAGCCGTGGACGTGGATGTCGGGGACTGCTTCGCGGACGGCCCGGGTGACGTCGATGTAGTAGTCGCCGTCGAAGTCGGGATGGATTCCACCTTGCAGGCAGACCTCGGTAGCCCCCATCCGGGCGGCCTCGGCGGCCCGTGAGGCGATCTCGTCCATCTCCAGGAGGTACGGGGTTCCCCGGAGGTTGAGGGACAAGGGACCCTTCGAGAATCCGCAGAACCGACACTTGTAGGTGCAGACGTTCGTGTAGTTGATGTTCCGGTTGGCCACCCAGGTGACCGTCTCGCCGACGGCCCGGCGCCTGAGCTCGTCTGCCACCTCGGCCACGGCCGCCACCTCCGGGCCGCGGGCTCCGAACAGGGCCAGCAGCTCGTCGTGGTCGGCCTGCTGACCGTCCATCACGCCGTCGAGTACCTCGCGCACCTGGCCACGGGCCGATGCCTTCGCCGGAACGAGGATCATCGGGCTGGTCGGGCTGCCGGAGTACCAGGCGGTCGAGCGGTGTCCGACCTGACGGACCTCGGCCCCGTCGGCAGCCGTCACCTTCTCTATCTCCTCGGGGAAGACGGCCCCCGGGTCGTCCCGTCCCAGGCCCTCTGCATCGCTCCGATCCATCACCGGGAACCGGAGGTCCGCGTGGATCCACCGGGCGTCGTCCCGGACGTACTCGGGGTAGACGGTCAGGCGGGGGGCCAAGGTGAAGCCCCGTGCTTCGGTGACCTCCCTTAGGCGGTCGAGCTCAGGCCAGGGTCGTTCGGGGTTGACATGGTCGGCGGTTACCGGCGAGACGCCACCCCAGTCGTCGATGCCGGCGTTCAGGATCGGGCCGAAGTCGTCCGACAGGTTGGGTGGGGCCTGGAGGTGGATCTCGGGCGGGAGGATCAGGCGGGCGAGGGCGATGGCTTCGAGGTACTCGTCGGTCGGGCAGGGCGGTGTCGCGTGCATCGCCGTGCCCGGCTTGGGCAGGAAGTTCTGGACTATGACCTCCTGGACGTGTCCGTGGCGGCGATGCGATACGGCTATGGCCTCCAGGGCTGCGATGCGGTCGGCACGCCCCTCGCCGATCCCTACGAGGATTCCGGTGGTGAACGGGATCGCCAGCCGACCGGCGGCCTCGAGGGTCTCGAGACGCCGCTCCGGGTCCTTGTCTGGGGCACCGCGGTGGCAGTCGAGGTCCGGACGGAGCGACTCCACCATCATCCCCTGTGAGGGGGCGACGCTCCGGAGGGCGGCGAGCTCGCCGGCGTGCAGGGCACCGGCGTTGGCGTGGGGGAGGAGGCCGGTCTCGGCGACCACCAGCCGGGCCATCTCGGCCAGGAGGTCCAGCGTCGTGGCGTGCCCGTGGCGGTCCAGCCAGTCGGCGGCCACCGGATAGCGGAGTTCCGGACGCTCTCCGAGGGTGAAGAGCGCTTCGTGGCAGCCGGCAGCCGCCCCACGGCGGGCGATCTCCAGCACCTCTTCGGTGGACATGTACGGCGACTGGAGCCGGGCTGGCGGCTGGGCGAAGGTGCAGTAGCCGCAGCGGTCCCTGCAGAGCATGGTGAGCGGGATGAACACCTTGGGGCTGTAAGTGATCCGGGAGCCGTGGTGGGCGTCACGGACCTCCCTGGCCGCAGCGAGCAGGTCTTCGCCGTGCAGGTCGTCGTATGGTCCGGTCATCGATCGGCTCCTATTGTCTCGGTTGCACGTCCCGGTCCCGGGCGGCTGCGGATGTGGTGGGGTCCGACCGGCTCGTGGCAGGCGGGACAGGAGACTGCCTGGTCGAGCGGCGTGCCGCAGGCGTCGTGGACCAGGAGCGTGGGAGGCCCGTCGACGGCGTACCACCGGTCGCCCCAGTGCATCAGGGCCATCAGCGCCGGGGAGAGGTCGGCTCCCTTGGTGGTCAAGTGGTACTCGCGACGGACAGGTCGATCCTGGTAGGGCACCCGGTGCACGATCTCCAGGTCGACCAGGCGCTGGAGCCGCTCGGTCAGGAGGTTGCGGGCGATTCCGAGGTCCTGGTGGAGGCGTTCGAAGCGGCGTACCCCGCGGAAGAGGTCCCGGAGGATGAGCAGGGTCCAACGGTCGCCGACCGCCGCCAGGGTGGCTGCGATGGAACAGCCGTCGGTGGTGGCGTCGTTGGACATGGTCGGAGCGTAGCAGTCAGTTGCGAAATGAAACGCACTTCGCCCGGGAGTCCCGGGCAGGCTGTCAGAACGAGGTGGTCAGAAGGTGGCGGCCTTCGCTCCCAGGTCGGCCAGCAGGTCGTCGAAGGAGGCCACGAACGCGGTCACGCCCTCGTCCTCGAGGACACGGGAGACTTCGGCCAGGTCGACGCCGACGTCGGATACCGCCCGTAGCACGCCGTGGGCGGAGTCGGGATCGGCGTCGATGGTCCGGGCGACCGTACCGTGGGCCTCGAAGGCCTCCAGGGTCGCATCGGGGAGGGTGTTCACAGTGTCGGGCCCGATGAGCGTGTCGACGTACAAGGTGTCGGGGTAGGAGGGGTTCTTGGTCGACGTAGAGGCCCACAGTGGCCGCTGCACCCGTGCTCCGCGCTGGACGAGGGAATCCCAGCGCGGGCCTCTGAACACCGTCCGGAACATGTCGTAGGCCACCTGGCCCTGAGCCACCGCAGCACGTCCCCGCAGGGAGAGTGCCTCAGGGCCACCCAGCACGTCGAGGCGTCGGTCGACCTCGTTGTCGGTGCGGCTGATGAAGAACGACGCCACCGAGGAGACCCCGGAGAGGTCGCCCGGGCAGGACTCCAGGCCTGACACGTAGGCCTCCATCACCTCGCGGTAGCGGTCCAGCGAGAAGATGAGCGTGACGTTGATGCTTCGGCCCTCCGAGATCATCCGGTGGATAGCCGGGATGCCCTCGGCGGTGGCCGGGATCTTTACGTAGAGGTTCGGCCGGTCGATGCGCTCGTGGAGCTCGCGGGCCGCTGCGATCGTGCCCCCGGTGTCCGTGGCCAGCCGGGGATCCACCTCCACGGAGACGTAGCCGTCGAGGCCGTCCGAGGACTCGTGGACCGGACGCAGGATCTCAAGGGCGTCCATGATGTCGCGGACCACGAGCTTCCAGTAGCTCTCCTCGACGCTGGCGCCCTCAGCCGTGAGGGAACGGAGCTGTTCGTCGTAGGCGTCGGTGCCCGTCATGGCCTTCTGGAAGATGGATGGGTTGGAGGTGATCCCGCGTGCCCCGCGGTCGACCCAGCCCTGCAGTTCGCCAGAGACGATCCAGTTGCGCTTCAGGTTGTCCAGCCAGGGACTCTGTCCCTGTTCGGAGTAGAGGTCGTGGAGTCGGCTCATCGCGGTCCCCCGGGTCGGTCCAGGAGCGATTCTGCGGCAGTCACCACGGCGTCCGGGGTGATCCCCAGCTCGGCCATGGCCCGTTCGCCTGGTGCCGAGGCGCCGAACCGGTCGATGCCCACGCTCCGGTCGGCCCACCGCGCCCATCCGAAGGTCACGCCGGCCTCCACGGAGAGGGTGGGGACCCCATCGGGGAGGACGCTGTAGCGGTAGTCGTCGGCCTGCTCGGCGAACAGCTCCATGCACGGCATTGACACCACCCTTACCGCCCGCCCTGCGGCGGTCAGCGTTGCCGCAGCATCCAGAGCGACGGAGACCTCGCTGCCGGTGCCGATCAGCACCACTTCCGGGACACCGTCCGAATCGGCCAGCACGTAGGCGCCGCTTGCGACGGCGGCGTGGTCGGTGGTCCCTTCGAGTACCGGTACGTCCTGGCGGGTGAGGAGGAGGGCTACGGGCCCGTGGCTCTCCACGATGTGGCGCCAGACGGCGGCGGTCTCATTGGCATCGGCCGGGCGGAAGACTTCGATGCCCGGTATAGCGCGGAGCGCTGCAACATGCTCGACGGGCTGGTGGGTGGGTCCGTCCTCGCCGACCCCTACGGAATCGTGGCTCCAGACGAAGACCGTCCGGGCCGAGCTCAGGGCGGCCAGGCGGACCGCTCCGCGCATGTAGTCGCTGAAGACGAGGAAGGTGCCGTTGACCGGGCGCATTCCACCATGGAGTGCCATGCCGTTGGAGATGGCGCCCATGGCATGCTCCCGAACCCCGAAGTACAGCTGGCGTCCTTCGGGGCAGTCAGGACCCTGGACGCCATGGTCCCTGATGGTGGTGCCGGTGTTGCCGGTCAGGTCGGCTCCGCCGCCCATCAGGCCGGGGACCACGTCCAACAGGGCCTGCAGGCAGGCGTTGCTGGCCTTCCGGGTGGCCACCGCACCGCCGGCATCCCAGGTCGGTAGGCGGTCGGCCCACCCGTCGACACCCCCGCCAGCCTGAGCCGCGTCCCATGCGGCGCGGTCGCCGTCGAATGCCGCCAGGCGTCCCTCCCAGGCGGTACGTGCCGAGGCCCCCCGACGCCCGGCGCTTCGATACTGCTCCAGAACCCGATCCGGGACCCAGAAGGACTCGTCCTCCGGAAGGCCCATGCGGCGCTTCGTCTCGGCAATGCCATCGGCGGTCAGCGAGTAACCGTGGGCGGCCGGGTTGTCGACGTCGGGGGAGGGATGCCCGATGTGGGTCCGGAGCACGACGAGCGAGGGTCGGTCTCCGACGGCCATGGCGCTGCGGATGCCGCCTTCGATGGCGTCCAGGTCCTCAGCGGCCTCGCCGAGGTCGACCACGTGCCAGCCGTAGGCCCGGAAGCGTGCTGGGGCATCGTCCGAGAGGGCCAACTCTGCCGGTCCGTCGATGGTCACGTGGTTGTCGTCGTAGACGGCGACGAGGCGCCCCAGTCCCTGATGACCGGCCAGGGATGCCGCCTCATGGGATATGCCCTCGGCGAGGTCGCCGTCCCCGCAAATGGCGAAGGTGTGGTGGTCGGTCAGCCCTGAACCGAATCGGGCCCGGAGGTTCCGCTCGGCGATGGCCATGCCGACGGCGTTGGCGAGGCCCTGGCCGAGCGGACCGGTGGTGACCTCGACGCCCGCCGTGTGGCCCGCCTCCGGGTGGCCAGGGGTGGCGGAGCCCCACTGCCGGAAGTCCCTGAGGTCGTCCAGGGTCAGGCCGTGACCGGTCAGGTGGAGCATGGAGTACAGCAGGATCGAGGCGTGTCCGGCCGAGAGGATGAAGCGGTCGCGGTCGGGCCACGACGGGTCGGCGGCGTCGTACGTGAGTATCCGCGTCCAGAGCACGTGGGCCAGTGGCGCCAGGGCCATGGCGGTTCCCTGGTGGCCGGACCGTGCGGCGTGGGGTGCGTCCATGGCCAGACCCCGGATCACGTCGATCGCGAGTGCCTCGACGTCGCCGTCGAAGCCCGATCCGGTGGGCTCGGCGTCCGTCATGATCCCACCACCGCGTCGGCCCCTGCTCGATTACGTCGACGGGCACCCTAACCGCGACGGCTGTCGCTCTAGGCCACCTGACCGGACCCGTCCGGAGGCATTTCGGAGGCCCCGGTACCCAGCAGGAGCGCCGAGGCGGTGAAGCCGTGGAGGTGGTGTCGGCGTCCTACCGGACCGATCTCACCGGCGCAGAACATGCCGGCCACATCGGTCGTTCCCAGACCGTCCACGAAATGGCCCGCGTCGTGGCCGGGGGTGCCGAACAGGTGTCGTCCCCGACCGTTGCAGGTGAAGACCAGGGCGCTCTCGGCCCGGTGGGGGCGAAGTCGTGCGGCAAGGTCCCGGGTCGCCGCTCCGGCATCCCGGACCTGGAACTGGAGGGTGGTTCCGACCTCGACCCGCTCGCCGATGGCCACCGTCCCCGACCCCCGGTCGGCCCCCAGGACGGGTCTGATGAGGAAGTCGCCGGCGGCGAAGGCCGACAGGTGCTCGTCGATGACGATTCCCACGTGGAGTCCGCGGCGAAGGCGGTTCCGGGTCGCCTCGTCGACGCCGGACACCACCTCCTCGAGGCGCTCAAGGGCCGGACGGCCGCCCAGGGTTCGGACCAGGTTTCCCTCCACGCTGGTCACGACGAACGGATCGCCCACCGGGCGGCAACCCTGTGCCACCACGGGCAGGGCTCCGATCCCCGGCGGCAGGACCACGGCGACGGCGCCGTCGGAGAATGCCTCGCCGTCGAGGAGAAGCCTGTTGCCGCCGCGCTGTCCTGCTGCCGAGGCAAGGCCGCCCACCGCCGTGAGGGCGGGGTCGATCGAGTCCAGGAGCCCGTTGATGTCGAAGCCGAAGGGGTCTGCGACCACAAGGACGCTGCTGCCGGCGTCCAGGCCGGTCGGAAGACTCGTCCCGTCCAACCGGTACGTCTCCACGGGCCCGGTCCACCCGGCCCAGAGCACCAGGCCCGGCGCCTCCTCCACCTCCTGGCGCTGGGCCAGCACCGCCCCCGCGGTGCATCCGAGCAGGTGGGCGGGTGCGAGCGTCTGGTTGACCGTCTGGGCAATCTGGGCAGCCCGGTCGACATGGGCCGTCGAGAGGAACATGACGGCCAGGTCGGGCCCGGGTCCGAGCCGGTCGAGTACCTCTCCGACCACCTCTCCGACAGCGGTCGCCGCGTCGGGATGTCCGGAGAGGGCTACGGCGTAGGCCACAGACTGACTGTCAGTCTGTGGACGGTCCGGGCGGGAGGAGCGTGTACGGCACGACCGTGGCGGGGCCCTGGTCGATGCGGCAGGCGGCCTCCACGGTGCCGAACTCATGGAACTCCAACTCGGCCCGGACGAGGCGGTAGCCGAACCTTCCGGGTTCGACGGCGATGGGCTGGACGTTGCGGGCCAACTGCTCCCCGTCGCGGGTGAAGACCACCTCCAGCACGGCCTGGCCGGAGTGGTCGGCAGGGCAGCGGACCATGACCATGAGGTGGGGAGACCAGGTCACGGGGGCCGGCCCGGGTGATGCCGCGCTGAACTGGACGCCGGTCAGGTCGATGTGCGTGGCTCCACCGGGCACCTGTCGGAGCTCCAGTCCCTCGAAGAAGAGGGCCGCGAGGATCTGCATATGGCGAACCTAGACGACAGGCCGCAACCCCTAGCATGGCGCTCCGTGAACCGGCGCCTGGTCCTCCCGCTGTTCCTATTCACGGTGGCAGTCCTGGCCGGGGTGCAGGCACAGCGGACCGACGGCTCGGCCGCCGCCTACGAGCCCACGGCCGGTCGCCTGCCGGCCCGGACGGTCACGCCCCTCCTTTCCGTCCGTCGGGTGCCAGAGTTCCTGCAGGCGCCGACAGCGATACGAAACCTCAGGGCCGACCTGCACGGGGCGGTCGCCGGCCTGCCGGAGGGCACATGCGTAGAGGTCGCCGAGCATGGTCACCAGCTCTACACGCTAGAGGCCGGCCGGGGGCTGGTTCCGGCGAGCGCGCAGAAGCTCTTGACCGGTTTGGCCGCGTTGCGGCACCTCGGCCCGGCCATGGTCCTCAGCACCCGGGTGGTGGCCGAGGTACCGGTGGTCGACGGCATGGTCGACGGTGACGTCTGGCTGGTGGGTGGCGGCGACCCGCTCCTGATGACGGCCGGATATGCGGCTCGGTTCGATGACCCGGGCCCCTATACGAACCTCGGTGACCTGGCCCTCGCCCTCGTGGAGGCAGGCGTACGCGAGGTCAACGGCGGGATCGTGGGCGACGAGTCCCGGTACGACGCCATCCGCTACCTGGGAACCTGGCCGGATCGCTTCAAGCCCGGTTGGTCCATCCAGTCCGGCCCACTCAGTGCCCTGAGCGTGGACGACGGCTTCCAGAACTGGGACGCGCTGAACACGGCAGCATCCCTTGGCACGCCCGCCGGGGATCCGGCTGAGAATGCTGCCCGACTGTTCGACGACCTGCTGGAGGCGGAGGGCGTGCTCATCCGACGACGGCCCGATTCGGGCCGTGCGCCGGCCCATCCGGGGATGGTCACCCTGGCCGTGGTCGGGTCGCCCCCGGTCAGCGCCCTGGTCGAGCAGATGCTGGTGGAGAGCGACAACACCACCGCCGAGCTGCTGTTGAAGGAGATGGGGTGGACGCCGGCCGATCGTGGGACGACGGTGGCAGGGATCGCGGTCCTGTTGGACACGCTGGAAAGAGCAGGGCACCGGATCGAAGGAGTCGTACCCCAGGACGGCTCGGGACTGGATCCCGACAACCGTGTGACCTGCTCGCTGCTGGTGGACCTCCTGGGCGACGAGGTGCACGGTGACCTGCTAGTCGCCTCGCTTCCGTTGGCAGGGGAGCGCGGGACGATGAAGAACCGCTTCGTGGGAACTGCCGGTGAGGGCCGAATCCGAGCGAAGACGGGAACGCTCCGCGGAGCCAGCAGCCTTGTCGGCGTGGCCGACACGCCCGCCGGCCGTCGGCTGGCCTTCGCCGTGATCAGCAACGGGGAGCTTCCGTACGTGATCCGCGACCTCCACGAGGATGTCATCCTGGCGCTTCTCTCCTATCCGGCAGGCCCCGCCGCAGAGATCCTGGGGCCGCGACCGGTGGTGGGCTGACCGTCGCCTCCGATCCGTCGGCTTCCGATGCTTCCGTTGGGGACCGTTCTCCTTCCCAGCGGCGTCCTGCCGCTGCAGCTCTTCGAGGACCGCTACCGCCGGATGATCGTCGACGTCCTGGCCGCGGACCGTGAGCTCGGCATCGTCCTCATCCTCCGGGGGAGTGAGGTGGGCGGCGGGGACCTCAGGTACGACGTAGGGACACGGTCACGGGTGCTTGAGGCCCGGGAGGCTCCCGACGGACGTTGGTCGGTCGTCATCGCCGGGCTGCAGCGGGTGCGGGTGGATCGCTGGATGCCGGATGATCCCTATCCGGTCGCCGACGTCCGACCC
>Ga0208881_1000134_pt1 | contig 24694 bp, 17 predicted proteins | sample Knorr_S23_td_AAI_FD_185610 | JGI IMG/M metagenome (GOLD analysis project Ga0208881, IMG submission 185610) | Marine microbial communities from Southern Atlantic Ocean transect - Knorr_S23_td_AAIW_ad_876m_LV_B (SPAdes) (version 2) | ecosystem: Environmental > Aquatic > Marine > Oceanic | place... | reverse complement strand
GAACCACATCCAAATCATTCATCACTTCTTCAAGACCAATATCAGAATTTGGTGCCAACACCATTTTAAAATCATCAATAAAATAATGCACCTGACTCAGCGAATCAACTTCATCATCAAAAGCAATAGCAACTAACTTTGAAACACCATTTTCAGTTTCTACAGTCCAGTTAAAGTCCCAATCCCCAACAAACTCATCTGCAATAGACAACTCTACAATATCTCTATCCATATCTATGAGCTGGGTTACAGTAAACCACTGATTTTGCGGGAAATTAAAAGGAATACTTTGCCCTCCGGTTTTAATATGCCCCTGACCATCGTCATTAAACTGAATTTCATAAGCCGACATCAGACTCGAACAAGATGGGTCGTGATAAATCGTATACGCAGCACTGCGCCCCACAGGTACAAATATCTTAAAGGACAGATCATACGCATTTGCATCGATATCACCCAAATTTCTACGAAAAGTATTTATTCCGTCAGCAGCATTAATTTCCAAATACTGAAGACCTTCTACCGGAGCAATAGTAGCAATATTTGCAGCAAAACTATCTTCACAGAAAGACTTCCATGTGTTGGACTGTAATTGCAATAAGGAATCTACAGAATAGCTTTCAAAATTATCTGAGTCATAAACATTACCATAGTAAGAAATGGTAAAATCTAAATTTAACTCTTGTCCTATAGAATCGGTTATTTCAACGGAGTAATCACCAGCAGAAAGATTAACCAAACTATCTGTATTTTCTCCAGCGCCCCAAGTAATTGTAAATGGAGGTGCTCCGGAAACAATATTTAAATGTATCGCACCATCAGAAGCAGGTTCCACACCGGCATGAATAACCTGAGGCTCTGCTATTAAAGATGGTATTCCACATCCATTAGATTCCTGTAGTGAGGTACGATAATAACTTAAAGCAAAATGCATCCGATCTACCTGTCCCTGACTAAACATCACCATGACAGAATCATCTACATACTCCATATAATTCATAAACATATCCATAGATTCGCAAGATATCTGAGGATGCACCGGACTACCATAATATTCTTCTTCTGTAATTGGGGTGTCATCCACCCAATCGTTGATACTATCACAACCACCCGTACCCCATGGATGTTTTAAATTCAGGTAATGTCCAATTTCATGGACGGCTGTTTTCCCCATACCAAATTGCTCATCCTCATTTTCTCCAAAATATGGATATCCAACGACCAATCCATGTTCTTCATCCGGAATATTTACATTAGGGGAATGAGAATAACCCAATACGCTCGATGTTATTTTTCCTACCCAAATATTCAAATAAGAATCCGTATCCCAGGCATCTGCTCCACCCAAATCCGTATATGTTATATTGTTTGATACAGTAGAAAAAGTGATAACATCGGTTGTATGTCTGGTAATACCCGTAGTGGCGTACCCATTCGGATCTACAGTCGCTAAACAAAATTCAACTCCTACATTTCCAATAAATGCTTCAAAATCCTCCGGAGTTTGACTCACATCTTCATTAAGCAGATTGTAAGTCTCATTCAATATCTCTATTTGACGATAGATTTCTTCATCAGTAATATCCATCTCTGTTACCGATTCATTTTTCACAATATGAACCACAACAGGAATGGTGTAAACGTCATTTCCCTTACGGGATTTTTGCTGCATGTATTTTTCGAAGGCTTCTTCTTCGTGTAACAACAAAGCTCTGAAATCAGCAGATTTTAACTGCTCTAAATAAAGCGAATCAAAATTACAACGTGGAATATGTTCTTGAGCCTGACCTAGTAAAGACAAACAAAAAATTAAAGCAAAACACCAGTAACGCATATCTTTATATAACTATTTAAAGAACAAAAATACAATTAATTTAGCTTGATATGCTAAATGTGAATATCCTCGTGAATAAAAGCTCCATTGAGCACAAATACTCAAAAGCTTTTTAACTACATTTGAATTTACACAGATCTTATCATGGCAAGAAAGAAGAAGAAAAATAAATACCCTCAACTTAGTATAAATTTTGAAAACAAAACAGCACAAGTCGTATTCGGGCTCTTGTTCTTATGTTTATCAACCCTATTCTTTCTAGCTTTTGTTTCCTTTCTTTTCAGCTGGAAAAAAGATTTCGACTTATTGCAATTAAATACCGCAGACTTACTGTTTAACACAGAAATTATAGTTCATAACTGGCTGGGGAAAATTGGAGCTGCTTTAGGGCAATTTTTCATCTATCAACAATTTGGTATTGCCTCATTTTTAATTCCATTTTTCTTGTTTATTTCGGGTTTACAGATCTTCACCAATCAACACATCATTAAGCTTAATCGCCTATTCCGAAACTCACTTTTTCTTTGTCTTTGGTTAACCACTTTTTTCGGTTTATATTTTAGTCAAACTACCATATTAAGTGGTTACAACGGCATCCTTGTTGCTACCTGGCTAATCAGTTTATTAGGTACTACGGGAACAAGTTTAATTTTAGGTTTTTCCATGCTTATATTCCTTGGGATCTATTACCGATGGACTCCAGAAAAAATTGGTGAATTCTTTAAGAAAAAAGAGGTGAATATCGACTCAATCACCCCTACTGAAGGCACCATTCCCGAAGCGGAAACATTCGAAGAACAAATTCAGGAAACGATAGACCTAAGCACAAAAAAAGAAAGCGAAACCATTAAAGACCCGGAAAACAACCTAGTTGAGGAAATGACCATTGAGCTTCCGAAGAAAAAAGAAGTCATATCTACTCCCGAAGAGGTTCAGATGGATGTAGAAGTTAAGGATGAAGAAATTTTAACGGATAAAGAAGTCAATAAAGCTTTGGAAGAATTTGGCGAATACGACCCAAAGCTGGACTTAGGTCGTTACAAACATCCTACCATAGACTTAATGATCGAATACCCGAACTCCCAAGTTACCGTAGATAAAGAAGAATTAGAAGCCAATAAAAACCAAATTGTAGAGACGCTAAACAACTACAAAATTGAGATCTCTAAAATTAAAGCTACGGTTGGACCAACGGTAACACTTTATGAAATTGTTCCAGCACCTGGAGTTCGAATCTCTAAAATTAAAGGCTTAGAAAATGACATTGCCCTAAGTTTAGCTGCTCTTGGAATACGTATTATTGCACCACTTCCGGGAAAAGGAACCATAGGTATTGAAGTGCCAAACAGCAAACCCAGCATTGTTTCTATGAAATCTATTTTAGCTTCAGAGAAATTTCAGCATGCTGACTACGAACTACCTATTGGACTGGGGAAAACAATTTCTAACGAAACCTTTGTTGCCGATCTGGCTAAAATGCCACACTTACTAATGGCCGGTGCTACCGGACAGGGTAAATCCGTAGGATTAAATGCCATATTAGCATCACTACTATACAAAAAACACCCCTCACAACTTAAATTTGTACTGGTAGACCCTAAAAAGGTAGAATTAACCCTTTACAATAAAATTGAGCGGCATTTCCTAGCTAAACTTCCCGATGCTGAAGAAGCCATTATTACCGACACAACCAAAGTAGTAAATACAGTAAACTCTTTATGTATTGAAATGGATGCACGCTACGATCTTCTTAAAAAAGCACATGTCCGTAACATCAAAGAATACAACCATAAATTCATAAATCGTAAGTTAAATCCGGAAAACGGACATCGCTATTTACCTTACATCGTTTTAGTAATTGATGAATTTGCCGACCTGATTATGACGGCAGGTAAAGAAATTGAAACCCCAATTGCACGTTTAGCCCAATTAGCCCGTGCCATAGGTATTCACTTAATTGTAGCAACTCAACGACCTACAACAAATATTATCACAGGTACCATTAAAGCGAACTTCCCTGCTCGTATTGCCTTTAGAGTAACTTCAGCTATCGATTCCAGAACGATCATGGATGCAACCGGAGCAAACCAATTAATTGGTCGTGGTGATATGTTAATCTCTGACGGTAACGAAATGACACGTTTACAATGTGCCTTTATAGATACCCCTGAAGTAGAAAAATTAACCGAATTTATCGGGAGTCAACAAGGCTATCCAATGGCATTTGAATTGCCGGAATTTGTGGGTGAAGAAGCAAAAGCTATCGGTGCCATAGATCTTAACGATAGAGATTCGCTATTCAGAGATGCAGCATCCGTCATTGTAATGCACCAACAAGGGTCTGCATCCTTATTACAACGTAAACTTAAATTGGGTTACAACAGAGCCGGAAGAATTATCGACCAACTTGAAGCGGCCGGTATTATTGGTCCTTTTGAAGGTAGTAAGGCTCGCCAGGTTCTTATTCCTGATGAATATGCCCTGGAGAAATTGCTGAACAATGAAAGCGAAGATAATTGATAATTGTCACGCTGAGCCTGCCTACCGCAGGCAGACCTGTCGAAGAGATTGTCCCCTTGAGGGGACTACAGGGGTGTTATCCATTGATTATCAATTAATCATTATTAATTTGTCATTATCACTCTTCACTAATTAAACCAAACAGAATAAAACAATCAAAGCGCTCTTTGCATCGTTATTTTACTAATTTTGAAGACCCGTACAATAAAACCAAATTAATGACTCGATTACTAATCTTACTTAGCTTTTTCACGACACAATATCTATCTCTTGCTCAGACAAGTAGCGACCCTAAAGCTAAAATTCTTCTTGATGAAGTTAGTGCTGCCACAGATGCACATGAGGCCATTCACATTGTATTTGAGTACCACTTAAATAATAAAGCTGAAAACATTCAGGAAACAACTTCCGGAGAGCTGACTCTGAAAAAGAACCAATACATTTTGTCTTTTATGGGGTTTGATCAAATGAGCGATGGTGAAAATATATGGACCATCCTGGAAGACGACGAAGAAGTTCAAATTTCCGAGATTGATATAGATGATGAAAATGCAATTACTCCTTCCAATCTGTTGAAAATGTATGAAAATGGTTTCATCTGCCAGATGGGCGAAAAAACCGGAAACCTGCAAATCATAAAACTACTTCCTGAAAATCCTGATGATGTTGATTACATCAAAATTCATCTTTTGATAGACACGCAATTAAAACAGATCAAAAACCTAAAACAATTCGGGAAAAACACAACGGAGTCAGAATATGTAATTAGTACTTTCTCTCCTAGTATCATTGAAGATTCCGCATTTATATTCAAAAAATCTGATTTCCCCGACTTTGACATTATCGATTTGAGATAAAACAATTAAGTCACGCTACATCATTTGGGAAAAGAAAAATAAAACACCCATAAGTATAGACATTCCTTCTACTCCCAAGGTCACAAAACGTTCTTGTAAGTACGGATGACTCTTATAGACAAGGAAAGCTGAGAATTCATAGGTTAAATAGATGGCGACAACGCCCCACAAATTAAAATCACCTTCAAAAAAGAATCGATAAGCGAGTATCAATTCCGCTATTAACAAGGCACCAATTCCTATCCACCTCGCTTTCCTTACCCCAAAATACTGAGGGATGGTTGCCAAGTTAACTTCATCAAAACGCAAATCGCGAATATCAAAAGGAATGGTAATGGCGAAAACGAATAAAAAGCGTTCTAAAAGTGGTAAAAACTCGAGTTTTTGACCATTTATCAAAACGGGTAACCCATCGGTCACAAATGCCCAGGTAATAGCTATTAAAAATATCTTCAAGCCCGGCACATCACGCAACCTCAACCATCCTGTTGGTTTTTTGTAAATGGGTAAACCATAAGCCATAGACACAATAGCCATAACAATAAGAGGGAAAAATACATACGTATAAATTGCCATAAAGAAGTAAAAAGCCATTAGACCTGAAGCAATACACAAGCCCCACAAAAATGCTCTTAACTTATAAATACTCTGATGCCTCACAGACTCTCCCTCTAATAACATCGGATGCACACGAGCCAGGCGCATAAAATTGTAAGCAAAAAGAGTTGAGAAAAAAACGAACCCTAGTAATTCACTATTTTCTATTTGTCGAAATTCAAGACTTAACCACGTAAGAGCGCAGACTCCAAGCGACACATAAATATTGCTCGCAACCAAAAAATCTAAAATCTTTAAGACAAATCTCATACGACATAAAAATACTTATATTTTTCATTCTACTAAATAGATCTCAGAATTGATAATTTCGTAATTTTGCTCTAATAAAAACCTACTTTTAATATAAGAAATGAATACAAACTCATTCTTGCTTCGCCACATCGGTCCTAGAAAGGAAGATGTAACTAATATGTTAGCCACAATTGGCCTAAATTCTATTGACGAATTAATTGAACAAACCATCCCATCAGCGATTAGGCTGAAAGAAGATTTAAATTTGGGAAAATCCTTAAGTGAACAAGAATTCCTTGTTCATATTAAAGAACTTGCTCAAAAAAATAAACAATACAAAACCTATATTGGCTTAGGGTATAACAATGCAGTACTCCCTAGTGTTATCCAAAGAAATGTTTTAGAAAACCCGGGTTGGTATACTGCTTACACGCCTTACCAGGCAGAAATTTCTCAAGGAAGACTTGAAGCTCTTTTAAATTTCCAAACCATGGTTATCGACCTTACAGGAATGGAAATTGCCAATGCCTCTCTTCTAGATGAAGCCACAGCTGCTTCAGAAGCAATGATGCTGTTGTACAACAGCAGACCTCGTGCTAAGAAAAAGGCCAATGCAAATCAATTTTTCGTTTCAGAAGATTGTTTACCTCAAACCATAAGCCTTTTAGAAACGCGTTCCGAACCTTTAGGGATTGAGCTTATTATTGGCGATCATCTCGAATTTGAGTTTAATGAAAAAATCTTTGGAGCCTTGCTTCAATACCCAACAGCCACTGGTGAGATTTACGACTACAAAAACTTTACCGATAAAGCACACGAAGTAGAAGCTGGTGTTGCTGTCGCCGCAGATTTACTATCCTTAGCACTATTAGAATCTCCCGGTTCCTGGGGTGCTGATGTCGTCATAGGTACTTCGCAACGATTTGGTATTCCTATGGGATACGGTGGTCCCCACGCGGCTTATTTTGCCACAAAAAAAGCCTTCAAAAGAAATGTTCCAGGACGCATCATCGGTCTTTCGAAAGATGAAGATGATAACCCGGCGCTGAGAATGGCACTTCAAACACGTGAACAACATATTAAAAGAGAAAAAGCAACTTCTAATATATGTACTGCTCAAGTATTATTAGCTGTAATGGCAGGTATGTATGCTGTTTTTCACGGCCCTAAAGGGATTACTCATATTGCAAAACGCATTCACAACAAAACAAATGCACTAAGCTCAGCAATAAAAGATCTGGGTTATATTCAACAGAATGAGCAGTATTTCGATACCATCCAGGTCGACCTCAAAGAGATTAGTGCCGATGCAGTAAATAAAATTGCACTCGAAGCACATATTAACTTCCTGTACATAGACGAGCATACCATTAGTATCAGTCTAAATGAAACAACCACCATCGATGATCTGAATGACATCCTTGCCGTACTTGCCGCAGCAAAAGGGATCGACTTTAACAGAATAACTGAAGTTTACAATTCAGGTACAATTTCTGAATCACTAAAAAGAAAGACTGACTTTATGACGCATAAAGTCTTCAACTCTTACCATTCGGAAACAGAGATGATGCGCTACATCAAAAAACTTGAACGCAAGGACTTATCTCTAAATCATTCCATGATCGCATTAGGTTCATGCACCATGAAACTAAATGCAGCAACTGAAATGCTACCTCTAAATGAAAGTAATTTTAGTTCGCTACACCCCTTTATCCCTGAAGATCAGGCAGAAGGTTATCTAGAGATCTTTAAACAACTGGAAAAAGACCTTTGTGAGATTACCGGTTTTGCAGGTATGTCTTTACAACCTAACTCCGGAGCTCAAGGTGAATATGCAGGCCTGATGGTTATCCGTGAATATCACAGATCAAGAGGTGATCACCAAAGAAATATAACGCTAATCCCTTCTTCTGCACACGGAACAAACCCTGCTTCTGCTGTTATGGCAGGAATGAAGGTTGTTGTTGTGAAATGTGATGAAATGGGAAATATTGACATTGATGATCTAAGAGAAAAAGCTGAAAAGCACGCGAATGAACTTTCAGCATTAATGATCACCTACCCGTCTACACATGGCGTGTTTGAAGCTTCAGTAAAAGAAATCACATCCATCATTCACAAATATGGTGGGCAGGTATACATGGATGGTGCAAACATGAATGCTCAAGTAGGCCTGACATCTCCTGGTGAAATTGGAGCCGATGTATGCCATCTTAACCTACACAAAACTTTTGCCATTCCTCATGGAGGTGGAGGTCCGGGTGTTGGGCCTATTGGTGTAGCCGAACAATTGGTTGAATTCCTCCCGGGTCACCCGGTAATAGCGTGTGGAGGTAAAAACAGTATATCGGCTGTTTCTGCTGCTCCGTGGGGTTCTGCTTTGGTTCTTTTAATCTCTTACGCATACATAAAAATGCTGGGCACTGAAGGTTTAACAGAATCTACAAGGTACGCTATTCTTAATGCTAACTACATGAAAGCAGTATTGGAAAAGCATTATAAAATTCTTTATACCGGTAAAAACAACCGCGTTGCTCACGAAATGATACTGGAATGTCGTGATCTAAAAGCTGCCAGTGGCATTGATGTTACGGACATAGCTAAACGCTTAATGGACTACGGCTATCATGCACCAACCGTTTCATTTCCGGTAGCGGGAACCTTAATGATCGAACCTACAGAAAGTGAGAGTAAAGAAGAAATTGATCGTTTCTGCGAAGCAATGATAAGTATTAGAGAAGAAATTGAAAATGTGATCACAGGTGAATTTGACTCTGAGGATAACACCCTCAAAAATGCTCCACATACGCTGAAACAATGTACCAGCGACGAATGGATGTTCGGATACTCTCGTCATCATGCTGCTTACCCCTTAGACTGGGTAAGAGAAAACAAATTTTGGCCTGCTGTAAGAAGAGTGGATCAGGCTTACGGAGACAGAAATCTCATTTGCTCTTGTCCCGGAATAGAAAGCTACGAAGATAGTACTTGTAATATTTAATATAATAATGTAGACTTGTACGTTCTTTAAATAAACCACAAAAAAATATGCACTTACTTATGAAAAAAACATCAATTGTTTAATCATTCAAACAAGCTAAAAATTAACTAAAGTCGATTTGGTGTGCTCATTTATGATTTGCTGATTAAAATCTTTAACCTTACGAAGTAGCCTTTTGGCACACTTGTTGAAAGTGTAAGTTTGTAATAGATAGTAATATAGCATTAGTTTGCGCATCATTAAACAATAAATTTAAATACAATAAAAGTATGAAAAAGTTTAAACTACTAACCCTTTCTGCATTTGTCGTTTCTACTGTTTTTGCTCAAGAAGCATTAATCGAAAAAATGCAATTGCTTGAAAAAGTAACTAACACAACTCAATCAGCAAAATCATTACGCTCAGGTGCAAGTACATCTATTTGGTCGGATGACTTCTCTGATGCAAGTAAATGGACTTTAAGGCACGCTACCACTTGCGAATTAGACTGGAAAATTGGTGCGGAACTAGTAAATAGAGGTAATTACCCTACTCCCACAATTACTTCAACTACAGCAGCCAATGGTTATGCAATGATCGACTCTGACGAATATGCTCAAGCACAACCTAACGATGTTCAGTCTGCTTGGATAACCAATGCTACACCTATTGATTTATCTGCAAACCAAAATGTACTTTTACAGTTTGAAACACAATACAGAAAGTTTGAATCAAAATGTTTTGTTGTAACAAGTACAAACAATACCGATTGGCCGGATCTAAATGTGAATTTTGATGCAAGTACAAACGAAAATGTTTATGAGTTATTTCAGGAAATCAATGTTAACGAGATGGTTAAGAGTAACCCCGCTTTGATTGAAATAAATATCAGCCCTTCTGCCGGAGGTGAAGGACAAGTTTGGGTACGATTCCATTGGACGGGAGAACGTTATTCATGGTTTATTGACGATGTTGCTATTGTTGAACAACCTGAGAATGACATCGTTTTAAAATCCGGCTGGATTACAAATGGTAGCAGTGTTGAATACGGAAGAATTCCTGCTTCTCAAATGAATGATACACTTGTTGTTGGTGGTGAAGTATTTAACTTGGGCGCTAACAACCAAAGCAACGTTAACATTAACGTAACGGTCTCTAACGAATTTGGTGACGAAGTTATCACCGCTTCAATTTCCGAAGATCTTATTGAAAAGGATAGTACTTCTTACATTCAAAATTTTGTTAGTGACTTCACTCCCTTAGCTGTCGGCAATTACAAATTAAGTGTAACTGCATCATCTGACATGGATAATGTTGATGGTGAAAACTTCACAAACAACACCTACAACAGAGACTTTGCTGTCACTGAAAACTTATTCTCTTTAGATGGTGTAGGGGTTTACGATGATGCCATGCTTAATCTAAGTGAACTGGGATCAAACAATTTTGGTAGTGACAATTACAATGGTCTTATAATGATGGGCTACTACAACATTACCGAAACAACCGAAGTTTCTGGTTTAGAAATTGGTATATCTCCAAATTCTAACCAAGGTGGAAAGATTTTACCTTTCATCATTGGCCTTGAAGCTTATAATAATAAGGATGTATATGATAGAATTGTTGAAAACGAAGAGGGTGTAACAGTATCACAGTACAACATCGACAATAACCTGATTTTTGCACCACTTCCATCCACTACACTAGAACCGGGTGAGTACTTCGCATGTGCCGAATTGAACTCCGATAATGTAAATCATGTTGGAATCATTAATGACATAACAGTAGCTCAACCAAGCTATGCCAGCACTGTTTACTTACCTTCTGACGAAACTATTTACACAAACGGTAACGCTTTTGCCATTCGTCTGGCACTTGACAACTATGTAGCTATTGAAGAAAATACGCCTAAAACATTCTCCATCTACCCGAACCCATCTGATGGTGTGTTTACAGTAAATTCTACTGAAGCCGACACATACACGAACACGATTGAGGTGATTAACGTATTGGGAGAAATTGTTTCTGCTAAAACAGTTGAAGGTATGATGAACGAAACATTTAACATGTCTCACTACAAGGCCGGATTGTACTTTGTAAAAGTATCTAACGGTACTTCCGAAAACGTACAGAAAATTATTATCAAATAATTGATCATAAATCACAAAAAAAGGCTCCATCAGGAGCCTTTTTTTATGCATTACTATTACTTGCTCTTCTCCTTTATGGTTTTAAACAACTCCGATGAAAACACAAAATCTTGCAAATCCTGATTTGCTGCTTTAATAATATCTGTACTTGTACCCTTCCAGGCCATCTTACCTTCTTTAATAAAAAGAATTCGATCTCCAATTTCCATAACCGAATTCATATCATGTGTATTAATTACTGTAGTCATTCCATACTCATAAGTTAATTCTTTTAACAGATTATCTATAAGTATTGCTGTATAAGGATCTAAGCCCGAATTAGGTTCATCACAAAACAAATATTTTGGATTTAAAACGATTGCTCTGGCAATAGCAACGCGTTTCTTCATACCTCCACTAATTTCAGATGGATATAAATGATTCACATTTTCCAGATTCACACGCTTCAAACAGAAATTTACACGGTCTAACATTTCCTCCTTAGACATATCAGAAAACATCTGTAGTGGAAACAATACATTTTGCTCTATATTCATAGAATCAAACAATGCACCACCCTGAAATACCATGCCTACTTCCTTACGAAGTCTTTTTAGATTGTTCGATGACATCGTAACAATATCCTCACCATCAAATAATATGGAACCCTGTTCTGGTTTATGCAAACCCAACAAGCATTTTAATAAAACGGTCTTCCCAGAACCACTTTGACCTATAACCAAATTGGTCACGCCTTTTTTATAACTAAAAGAAATATCCTTCAGAATTTCCCGACCGGAAAAAGACTTAATAATATTTTTAATCTCAATCATTATCCTAATAGTAATTGAGTTAATAAATAATTTGATACAATAATTACCACAGAACTAAATACCACAGCTTTTGTACTGGATTTCCCAACTTCCAAAGCACCACCTTCAGTAAAAAAACCATGAAAAGAAGATACACTGGCGATGATAAATGCAAATAAAACCGTTTTAACAAGCGCATAAACCGCTTTAAACGGAATGAAATCATATTGAATTCCTGTAATAAATTCTGCAGCAGTACACTCTCCGGAAAAAACACCTGCAAGCAAACCACCAAAAACTCCAACGAACATACTCATGGAAATCAAAAGTGGATTAAAAAACATCAGAGCAAAAATCTTAGGCCGTACCAGATAAGTCACCGGATTAATACCCATAACCTCTAAAGCATCTATCTGCTCCGTAACACGCATGGTTCCTATACCTGAAGCTATATTCGACCCAATCTTACCTGCCAGTAACAAACTAATAATTGTAGGTGAAAACTCCAATATCACAGCATCTCTGGTAGCATAACCAATCAGATATCTGGGCATCCAACTTCCTGCCATATTCGAAGCCGTCTGAAGCGTAACTACTGCTCCCACAAAAAGGGAAACAAAAATGACAAACGCAACTGATTTTAATCCCAACTCAGAAATTTCCTTCACAACCAAACGATACATAACCGATCGACGCTCCGGCTTTCTAAACACGTCACCAACAAAAAGTAAATATTTCCCGAAAGAAGCAATTAAACCCATATCATAATTTTCTCTAAAATAAATGTAAATTTACCGAATCTATGAATAAATAGTCGCTTTTATACATTTTGATATGACATTAAAACTTAAGCAAACAAATTATCTATACATTTTTGTTCTCTTTATCTCCTTACTTTTAAGTTCTTGTTCGGCACTTAAAAGTTGTGACTGCCCGGGCATGGGCTCTCAAAATACGAGCACAGAAAACACACAACATTCTTAATAAATATGAATACGAATTACTACGCAGTTATTATGGCCGGAGGAATTGGAAGTCGATTCTGGCCGATGAGTAGAACAAAGCACCCAAAACAATTTATTGATGTTTTAGGTACCGGGAAAACACTTATACAACAAACATTCGACAGATTATCAAAAATCTGTCCTTCTGAAAACATATACGTTGTTACCAACAACATCTATGAAGACCTCGTTCTGGAACAATTAAACATAAAACGAGAACAAGTACTTTGTGAACCGGCAATGAAAAATACAGCTCCCTGTATTGCTTACGCTGCTTTTAAAATACATAAACAAAACCCAAATGCTTGCATGTTGGTCGCCCCGTCAGATCATTTAATTCTTAAAGAAGATGAATTTGTAAACTGCATCGATCAATCACTAAAAGTAGTCGAGAATAATGATGTTTTAATTACACTGGGAATTCAACCAAGTCGACCGGATACCGGCTATGGCTATATCCAATTTATGGAAGATCACTTAAGCAATGATCCTGAATTAAAAAAAGTGAAAACTTTTACTGAAAAACCAAATCTGCAATTAGCCGGACAATTCCTGTCTAGTGGGGATTTCCTTTGGAATTCAGGTATTTTCATCTGGTCTGCAGAAAGTATCATCAATAGGTTTCAAAACGATCTAAAAGAAATCTATGATGCTTTTATTAGTGGAAAACACCTGTTAAATACTGAAAAGGAAACAGAATTCATAAACAAGACTTACCCTACTCTAAAAAGTATTTCCATAGATTTTGGTATTATGGAAAAAGCAGATAACGTTTATGTTTTACCTACCGATATTGGTTGGAGTGACTTGGGAACATTTGGCTCTGTCTATACACATGTTCCTAAAGATGATAAAGAAAATGCCTTAGTAAGTGATCATGTTATTCTTTATAATTCATCAAAAAACATGATTCATTCAAGTACAGACAAACTCATTGTTATAGATGGCCTGGATGATTATATTGTTGTCGACAGAAATAATGTACTGCTCATCTGTAAAAAAGAAAATGAACAGATGATAAAACAATATATGAACGATGCCAAAGAACAAAAAGGCAAAGATTATGTATAAAAAGCAGGAGACTAAAAAAAACTCACAAACGCATTTTAAGACAAAATGACACAATATACTTTGGTATAATTATTGTACTCATATTTGCCTACCCATTAGAAGTTTATCTACGTATGTCACAAAATAATAGCAACGAAACAAAAAAGATTTGGTATGTATTCTCCATCCTTTTAGCTTTAATATGTCTTGAAGTAATCTTAGGAGTACACAAACCATTAACCCAGGAAGTACTAAAATGGACTTTTATCGTTTTAACCTTAGTTAAAGCATACTATATTGTTGCTTATTTTATGCATATGAAGCGCAAACGAAGGAACTTCACTTTAACCATGGCTTTCCCATCAATCATAGTAATTCCCTACATCTTATTTATTCTATTAATAGAAAATGGTGCTTTAATTGTGTAATCGGATAAACCCAACACCCAAGGTTAAATCTTTCAGCTTTCAATTTTTTAATTCCCCTTGAGAGGAAATCTCACGTAGCGACAGAGGGATTTTTAGACAAAAATCTTAACACCTATTAACATAGCATTCTCTGCTTATTATTATATTAGTTAAAAATTTAACAATTATAATTCATGAAAATTTTAAGTACCCTTGCCTTCTTTTTCGCTTTTTCATCACTTCAGGCTCAACAAATATGGAGCTTAAAAGATTGTATTGATCATGCTTTAAAAAACAATATTTCATTAAAACAAAGCGAATTAAACATACAACTTAATGAAAGTCAGCATTTACAATCAAAAATGCAGCTACTACCTTCAATTAACGCCAGTAATTCCTTTAATAAAAATCAAGGACGCTATGTAAACCCTCTTACTAACGACTTTGTTGAAGATATTAGTTCTTCATTAAACCTTTCATATTCTACAAACATTACACTCTTCAATGGTTTTAAGAATATCAATCAAATAAAAAAAGCCGCTAACGAGAGTCTAAAAAGTATTTACGATCTTGAATCTACCAAAAACGATTTAATAAGCTCCATAGCTCTGAGTTACCTTCAAATTCTTTTTAACAAAGAACTTTACCAGACTGCTGCAAAACAACTTGACCTGACAAAAAACCTGGAAAACAGAATGATCACTTTAGTTGAAGCAGGCTCCATAGCACGAGGTGAATTATTGAATATTCAGTCACAATTAGCTTTAGAACAACAACAACTGATACAAGCTGAGAACCAGTTACATCTATCGAAGCTGCAATTAGCTCAATTGCTGGAATTAGAAAACCACCAAAATTTAGAAGTTTTAAAACTAAACCTTCAGGTGCCTGACTTCAAAATCAAAGACAATATCAATGCCGATTACAAAATTGCTCTAAACGATCAAAGCTCTATAAAATCTGCAGAACTACAAATTCATAGTGCATTGTACGACCTTAAAATTGCCAAAGCTAATTATTTACCCAACCTAAGCCTTGGTCATAGCACCAGCACTTTATACGCTGATAATGCCGAAGACATGTTCTCATTTAATGAGCAATTAAAAAACAATAAACAATCAGGGATTTATCTGAATCTTAGTATTCCAATTTTCAATAAATGGGCTACACATGCGGCTGTAGATCAAAGTAAAATACAAATTGAAAATAGTAGATTAAGTGCACAACAGGCAAAAAATCAATTGCGTAAAAACATGGAACAGGCTTATGCCGATCAGCTCGCTGCCTACAAAAAATATCAAGCGGCTCAAAAATCGGTCATTGCCTACAGAGAATCCTTCACCTATATAAATGAACGCTATGAACTGGGCATGGTGAACAGCTATGAGTTTAATGAGTCGAAAAATAAACTTATAAAATCAGAATCTGATGAGCTACAAGCGAAATACGATCTGATATTTAAAGTAAAATTATATGAATTCTACATCTCGCAAACTTTCGAACTATGACTAAAAGAACAGGCATCATATTAACTATAATAGCACTTTTTATCGTGCTCATTATCGCCAAGAAAAAAGGATACATTGGTGGTGAAGAAGCTCTAATTGTAGAAACAGAAAAAGTATTTCTGGGTTCAATCACCGAAACCGTTCCTGCTAATGGAAAGATTCAACCTGAAATGGAAGTAAAAATTTCTCCGGATGTTTCAGGTGAGATTACCGAACTAAATATTAAAGAAGGTGACTGGGTAAAACAAGGCGATCTATTACTTCGCATTAACCCCGAAATTTATGCCGCCAACCTCGACCGCATGGAGGCGAGCCTTAATAATATGAAATCGAATTTGGCACAACAAAAAGCCCAATTAAAAGATACCGAATTAAAACATAGTAGAAATATAAACCTCTACGAAAAAGGAGCTATCTCTACTGCCGAATTCGAAACAAGTCAAAACAGTTATGAATTGGCTGAACTTGCTGTTGATGGTTCTCAATATAATGTTAAAAGTTCCGAAGCCTCACTTAAAGAAGCACAAAATAATTTAAATAGAACTTCGATCTATGCTCCGATCTCCGGAACAATCTCCCGTTTGAATGTAGAACAAGGTGAACGCGTTGTAGGTACAGCGCAAATGACAGGAACAGAATTGCTTCGCATTGCCGATTTAAACCATATGGAAGTGGTTGTTGATGTAAGCGAAAATGACATACTCAGAGTTAAACCCGGTGACCATGCCGATGTAAACGTTGATGCTTACATGAAGGATAAATTCGAAGGTATTGTTACTGAAATAGCCAACTCAGCTAATCTTACAGGTACTTCAGCCGATCAGGTTACCAACTTTGAAGTGAAGATTAGAATCCTAAAATCTTCCTACGAACAACTTACAAACATCCATAAACACCCATTTCGACCGGGCATGACAGCTTCTGTAGACATCCGCACAGAAATAAAAGAAAATATTAAACTGCTTTCCATACAATCCGTGACTACTCGAAAAGACAGTAGTTCAGTAGCACTCAATTCAAAAGAGAAATTCAGTAAGGAAACGAAAGAAAAAGAAGCTTTTGAATGTGTTTTTATACACCATAACGGGAAAGTACAACTCAAAAGTGTAGAGACTGGTATCCAGGACAATCAAAATATTGAAATTATTTCTGGTCTGGATGAAGGAGATGAAGTTGTTAAAGCACCATACAGCGCTGTTTCAAAAAAACTTCGCAACGAAATGACTATTAAAGTTGAAAATTGAAAGTTAAAAGCTAAAGATTCCAAAGAAAATCTGCAAATTGCCTCCCGATAGCTATCGGGGTAACAAAAACCAACAACCAACAACCAATAATGGCTTTAATACTGATATTAGAAACAGCTACAAAAAATTGCTCCTTAGCTTTATCCGAAAATGGAAAAGTCTTAGAATCTGTCGATTTTAATAATGGAAATTTCTCTCACTCCGAAAAACTACACGTTTTTATAGAAGAGATTTGCGAGAAATCCGGGAGAAAGCTACAAGAACTCAAGGCTGTAGCAATTAGTAAAGGGCCCGGCTCATACACAGGATTACGAATAGGTGTTTCTTCTGCCAAAGGACTTTGTTACGGATTAAACATTCCGCTTATTAGCATGGAAACTCTGGAAATCCTTTCCAGAACCTATTATTCAGAAAATGAAATAGCCCAAAATGATCTCATAATCCCGATGATTGACGCTAGAAGAATGGAAGTTTACACAGCCATATTCGACACGCAATTCAACAAAATAAAAGAAACGGAAGCCCTTATACTTCAAGAAGATTCCTTCAATAAAGTTTTGGCTGAAAACACCTGCCATTTTATTGGTGATGGTGCCGAAAAATCAAAAGTCTTCTACAAAAGTGAAAATGCAATATTTGCTCCAACAGTTTATCCATCTGCGAAAGCAATTTCTCAATGTGTGTACGAAGCTTATTTAGATAAACAATTTGAAGACACCGCGTACTTCGAGCCCTACTACCTCAAAGATTTTGTTGATGGTAAAAAATAATGACTGATTATTAATGACTGATTAATAATGGTTAATTAATAATTGTCATCTTGAACCTGTCGCACTTCGACAAACTCAGAGTAACACCTACCAAAATACTTTGTACTTTCTACCTAGTACCTAATACCTCTTAGATCAGTATGTCTCCATCCATATCCACAGGGATATCTACACCCATAATTTCTAGTACCGTTGGGGCAACATCGGCAAGTTTTCCATTTTTAATTTCGTAAAAATCAGTATTTAACAAGAAACAAGGAACCGGATTTGTAGTGTGAGCTGTGTTCGGAGTTCCATCCTCATTAATCATAAAGTCAGCATTACCATGATCAGCAATAATGATAAAACCATAATCTTGTTTCAAACCCGCTTCTACTACTTGTTTAGCACAATTATCAACGGTTTCTAGAGCCTCTACTACAGCTTCGTAAACGCCGGTATGCCCTACCATATCCGGATTGGCAAAGTTTAGGCAAATAAAATCTGCAGGAGCATTTTCAATTTCATTGATAATGGCATCCACAATTTTTTGAGCACTCATGGAAGGTTGTAAATCGTATGTAGCCACTTTAGGCGAAGGGATCATAATCCGTTTTTCACCATCAAAACTTTGTTCTCTACCACCAGAGAAGAAAAAAGAAACATGTGGGTATTTTTCGGTTTCAGCAATTCGGATTTGTGTTTTCCCATTAGCTGATAAAATTTCTCCTAAAGTGTTTTGTAAATTATCTTTGTAGAATAAAACAGGCACATTTTTATATGCCTCATCATACATAGTCATGGTTACATAATTCAGGTCGAGTTTATGCATATTGTACTCGTGCATATCTTCTTGCGTAAGTACAGTAGTTATTTCTCTACAACGATCTGTTCGGAAGTTAAAGCAGATTACTACCTCACCATCTTGAATTTTAGCGATAACATCTCCATTGGTATCAACCTTAGAAATAGGTTTTATGAATTCGTCGGTGATATCATTATCGTAAGAAGCTTGAATAGAAGCACTCATATCCTGACTTTTTTCACCCTCGGCATTTACCAACAAGTCGTAAGCTAATTTTATTCGCTCCCAACGTTTGTCTCTATCCATGGCGTAATAACGTCCGATTACACTCACTAGTTCGGCAGAAAGATTTGAGATTTTCGATTCTAGATTTTCTAAAAATCCTTTTCCACTTTTTGGGTCGGTATCTCTACCATCGGTAAAAGCGTGAATAAATACTTTATCTAAACCTGCCGTATCAGCCAATTCACATAGGTGGTGCAGATGTCTTTCGTGAGCATGAATTCCTCCGTCGGAAACCAAGCCTATAAAATGAATCGCTTTGTTATTTTTCTTAGCGTAATCAAAAGCCTTATTGAGCTCCACATTATTCTTAAAAGTATTGTCTTTAACGGCATGATTTATTTTTACCAGATCTTGGTAAACTACTCTACCCGCACCAATATTAAGGTGTCCAACTTCAGAATTTCCCATCTGCCCTGTAGGCAACCCCACATGTTCTCCATCGGTAAGTAACTCAGAATTTGGATAATTTTTATAGAGAGAATCTACAAAGGGGGTCTTTGCATTCTTCATAGCGTTTGACCGGGTTTCATTTCCGTGTCCCCAGCCATCAAGGATCAATAATGCTACTTTTTTCATTCGATAAAATTTGTGACGCAATTTAGCTTTTACTTTTGATAGTACATAGTTTTTAGGCGTTTCAGTAGCTCGGTTAAAAATTAAAAAATGAATGATCACCCTGTCCCGCCCCAATCGTTATTGGAGTATCGGCATATTCGAATTTTCAAAGAATAAACTTATCAATGAACAAGCACTAACAAACTGATTGCTAATAATTCACAAGCTTTATTTATGTAAGTTCAGACTTTTTTCATACATTCACATCTATCAATCCATATAATTGTATAATAAAGTTGTAGGTGTGAAAAAACTTCCAAAAGAAATATCTCTAGATATAAGAAAACCCAAACTCGCAAAAGAATGGCATCCAACTAAAAATGGAATCTTAAAGCCTGATGAATTTACTATAAATTCAGGAATAAAAGTATGGTGGAAATGTGAAAATGGTAATGACCATGAATGGGAAGCAAGGATAGCAAGTAGAACATCTGGAAGTGGTTGTCCGGTTTGTACAGGAAAAAAAACGGTTCTTTCAAATTGCCTGGCAACATTAAATCCCAAATTAGCAAAGCTATGGCACCCCACTAAAAATGGCGACTTAAGCCCTTATGATGTTACGATAAGTTCTTCAAAAAAGGTATGGTGGAAATGTGAGAATAGTAAAAAGCATGTGTGGGAAGCGATTATAGGAAATGTAACAGAACGAACTGTTTGCCCGGTTTGTTCAGGACGGAAAATAAATGCATCCAAGTACAAAACGATCTTAAATCCTAAACTGAAAAAACAATGGAATCTAAATGAAAATGGCCCTTTAAATGCTCATCATTTCACCATAAATTTAGATAAAAATGTGTGGTGGAAATGCACAAAGGGACATCGCCATAAATGGAAAGAAAGCATACCAAACAGACTAAAAGGAAGTGCTTGTCCCGATTGTATTTTAACGCCACAATCCATAGAAGAACTTACCATAACTTTTGAGCTCAAAAATATCTTCAAAGAAATAATCCCCGGATGTTTTAAAACAAAGCTAAAAAGAAGATTACGAATTGTTGACATATACATTCCCGAACTGCATTTAGGGATCGAGTTTAATGGTCGTTATTGGCATAATGACAAACCTGCTTTAGATAAATTAAAAACCGAACAATTACGAGAAGATGACTTTTATATGATCAGAGTTCTTGAAAAACCGTTAAAAAAAATTTATGATACGGATATCGTATCCCCTTTGCCTTTTGATGGAAAAATAGTTGCAAATTCTATTTTAAATAAAATAATGACGATGTATGAGTTAGACAAAAAAAAAGTTCGCCAAATAGAGATTTATATCGCTAAAGATAAACTACAAAATAAGTGGGGCTTAAGTAAACACGTTCACACCTTACTAAAGGAAAAATCTAAAAAAAGATTATAAAACTTATTCCTAATTTGTGTCAACTGCAAATTGCCAACAGATAAAAGTATGATAGTAAATTAGCAGGTTGGTATTAGGAATTACGAATGGACAGTTGACATACTTCGACAAGCTCATCATAAGAACTGAAAACTTATAACTTCTAAAAAACATTCCCTATTTTTGAGTCATGCAAAATAAAAGAATGATTCTAAAAATACTTTTAAAAAAACTCAGCAGTCCTTTTATTCTTATCGGACTTTTGTTTGTTTTATGGATGTTGTTTTTCGACAGCAATTCCTACCTCAATCACAAACGTTTATCCAATACAATCGATCAATTAGAAAAAGATCAACGACACTACAAAGAAGAAATTCGAAAGGATTCTATTGCGCTCAATGAACTTTCTAATCCTGAAGGATTGGAAAAATACGCCCGGGAAAAATACCATATGAAAAAGGAAAATGAAGAAATCTTCCTCATTGTTGAGTAAGACCTGAACTATGGAAAAACTATTCGAAGAATTTAGTCCAAAAACGCTAAAGGAATGGAATGAAAAGATCATTTCAGACCTCAAGGGAAAAGACTACGAAAACCTCATCTGGGAAAGTCCGGAAAATATAAAGATCGCTCCTGTTTACAATCAGGAATCAATAAATAAACTCAAAGGAGATGCAACGCACCATCATTCCAACTGGGAAATTGAACAAACCTTAAACAATCCAACAAATAAAAAATCTTTAACTTGTTTAAGCTCAGGAGCCTCTGCCCTTTTACTTAAAAATGTTACTCCTCAGAATCTGGAAACTGTTCTAAAAGGTGTGTTACTCCAACACATTCAAACTTCTTTACAATCTAATACTATTGAAAATAGTTTAGACACCTTCATTAAGCTCATAGAAAAAAGAAATCTTGATAAAAATTCGATTAAAGGAAGTCTACAGTACGACCCTTTGATGGAAAGTCTAAAAAAAGGAAGTTTTAATGCAGATCTGTGGAGTGAATTCAAATCGATACAAGGGAAAGTTAACTTTTTAGGTGCTTACAGAGGTGTCAGTATTCAGGGACAAGAGTACCACAATGCCGGAGCTACAGCTACACAAGAATTAGCATTTACTCTTGCACAGACAAGCGAATACTTTGCTAAGTACGAAGAACTAAAGCCAGAAAAAATTCAACTAAGTTTAGGCGTTTCGACCAACTACTTCTTTGAAATCGCCAAATTTCGTGCGATGCGAATTTTATGGTCTCAAATACTGAAGGCATATAAAAAAGAAGAAATAACTTTAAATCTAAGGGCAGAAACAGGCTTGAGAACCGGTACGATTTTCGATCCATATGTGAATTTGCTTCGAACCACAAGTCAGTGCATGTCGGCTGCCTTAGGTGGTGCGAACACCATCAACGTAAACAGCTTTAATGCAGCCTATAAGAAAAACGATGATGATTTTGCCCAACGTATGGCGAGAAACATCTCTTTGATACTAAAAGAAGAATCTTACTTCAATAAAGTAAATGACCCATCGTCAGGCTCTTACTACATAGAACACCTGACAAACGAATTGAGCCAAAACGCCTGGAAGCTTTTCCAAGAAATAGAAGCACAGGGTGGATGGATAGAATGCGTAAAAACGAATTCCATTCAAGAAATGATTGCACAAAATTCAGCACTACAGGAAGAAGCTCTAAACCATGAAAAAACACAACTTTTAGGAACGAACCTCTACCCAAATACAGACGAAGAAATGTCTTCTCAAATGGGGGGACCAGCACAAAACGATTATGTAGAAGGTAAAGATTTTAAAGCCTTAAATACAAAACGTTTGTCTGCGCTAATGGATGTTGAACGATTAGCGAAGGAGGAAAATAATGGCTAGACCCGATTTTTCAAATGTAAACCTCAATCTCGATAGAAAAGAAGCTCCGAAGTCCGGTAAGACTTGGCTGAGTCCGGAGCAAATTGAAATTAAGGAAAGTTACCAGGCAAAAGATATTAAGAATACAGAGCACATCGGATTTATTTCGGGCATAGCTCCAAACCTCAGAGGGCCCTATTCTACCATGTATGTGATGCGTCCCTGGACGATACGTCAATATGCAGGTTTTTCTACGGCCGAAGAATCCAATGCTTTTTACCGGAGAAATTTAGTTGCCGGACAAAAAGGGCTTTCGGTAGCTTTCGATCTGGCTACACATCGCGGGTACGATTCAGACCACGAACGCGTAGTTGGTGATGTTGGTAAAGCAGGTGTTGCCATCGATTCTGTGGAGGATATGAAAATCCTTTTCGATCAAATACCACTCGATAAAATGTCGGTTTCCATGACCATGAACGGAGCTGTGCTTCCCATCATGGCTTTTTATATTGTTGCTGCCGAAGAACAAGGAATAGACCCACAACTTTTAAGCGGAACCATTCAGAATGATATTTTGAAAGAATTTATGGTGCGCAACACTTACATCTACCCACCTAAACAATCCATGAAAATTATCGCGGATATTTTTGAATATACTTCTCAAAATATGCCGAAATTCAATTCCATCAGTATTTCGGGCTACCACATGCAGGAAGCAGGGGCTACTTCGGATATTGAGTTGGCTTATACCCTAGCAGACGGGCTGGAATATATTCGTACAGGACTGGCAGCAGGAATGGACATCGACACCTTTGCTCCGCGCTTGTCCTTCTTTTGGGGTATTGGAATGAATCACTTTATGGAAATTGCCAAAATGCGTGCTGCTCGTATGATTTGGGCGAAATTGGTAAAACAATTTAATCCTAAAAATCCAAAATCACTTGCTTTAAGGACACACTGTCAGACTTCAGGTTGGAGTTTAACCGAACAAGACCCATTCAATAACGTAGCACGTACCTGTATAGAAGCCATGGCCGCAGCTTTTGGTGGAACTCAATCTTTACACACCAATGCATTAGACGAGGCCATTGCTTTGCCAACCGACTTCTCGGCACGTATTGCTCGTAACACCCAAATATATCTGCAAAAAGAAACCGAACTTACCCGCGTGGTTGATCCTTGGGGCGGCTCTTATTATGTGGAAAAACTTACCGAAGATATCACGCAAAAAGCATGGACGCTAATTCAAGAGATTGAAGAATTAGGTGGCATGGCTAAAGCCATAGAAACGGGTATTCCTAAGATGCGTATTGAAGAAGCAGCAGCGCGTAAACAAGCGCGTGTCGATAGTGGTAAAGACCAAATTATCGGTGTAAATTCTTACCGTCTGGAAAAAGAAGCACCCATAGAAACTCTAGAGGTAGACAATACGCTTGTACGAGAATCTCAAATTAAACGTTTGGATGAAATACGTACTTTAAGAGATAAGGCTGCTGTACAAAAGGCTTTAAATGAACTTACCGAAGCTTGTCAATCGGGTAAAGGAAATTTACTAGCTTTAGCAGTAGAAGCAGCTCGTTGCAGGGCTTCACTAGGTGAAATATCAGATGCCTGTGAAAAGGTATTCGGAAGATACCAGGCTAAAATACGTTCAATTGCAGGAGTATATTCTATGGAAATAGCAGACAATAAAGCTTTTAAAAAAGCACAGGAATTAGCAGACAAATTCGCTGAATTGGAAGGGCGAAGACCAAGAATTATGGTCGCTAAAATGGGTCAAGACGGTCATGACAGAGGAGCAAAAGTAGTTTCTACTTCTTTTGCCGACCTTGGTTTTGACGTAGATATAGG